>WNFU01000231.1_pt1 | contig 83408 bp, 76 predicted proteins | sample 5400121 | NCBI WGS metagenome assembly WNFU01 (sample SAMN13153360, study PRJNA577476) | soil metagenome | isolation source: 100 cm soil or saprolite under grassland replicate 1 | place: USA:California | collected 2016-06-15
GACCGTCACCCTCGCCGTCCCGCTCTTCCCCTCGCTGGTGCCCGTGATCACCGCCGTCCCGGCCGCGACCCCGCGCGCGAGCCCGCTCCCCGACACCGTCGCGACCCCGGGTGCGCTCGTCGCCCAGCTCACGCTCCGCCCCGTCAGGGAAGTCCCGCTCGTATCCTTCGGCGTCGCCGTGAGCTGCACCGTCTGCCCCACGGCCACGCTCGCCGTCGCCGGGCTCACCGCCACCGACGCCACCGGTGCCCCCGGCGGCGTCTGGGTCGGGCCGTGGCAGCTCCCGCTGCCTTTGTCGGCGAACGTGCTTCCGGCGATGGGCACGAACTGCCAGTCATAGCCGCCTGTGCGGAGCGTCAGTGCCAGTACTCCGTACGCCGTGCTGTCCCGAACCTGGCTGTTGGGGAGCGCGGCCCCGAACGCGTAGTGGCTCTTGCCCCCCGTCCCCACCACGAACTCCCGTATCCCACGTGCCTGGTCGACTCCCCCGGCCGGCGTCTGGGGCGCAAACCGCTCGTAGTCGTGGTCGTGCCCGGAGATTACGACGTCGGCGTCCGCCTCGTACAGGGCCTGCCACAGCGCCCGCACGAAGGCTTGGCTGCCGTGATCGCTGCTCGAGCTGAACAGCGGATGGTGCCAGTAGGCGAGCGTGCACATCGTCGGGTGCGCCGCCAGGTCCGCCCGGAGCCACTGCTCTTGGGCCGACCCCGCGCTCACGTCGAGGCTCGTGTTCAGGACGACGATGTGCCAGCCGCCGAGCTCGTAGCTGTAGTAGCCCTTGCCGCGCTCTCCCGCCGCCGTCCCGAAGTAGTCGAAGTACCCTAGCGCCCCGGCGGTCAAGTACTCGTGGTTGCCGGGCGCCGGGCGGGTGCGTGCTCTGTGCCGGCCCCACGATGAGGCGTAGCAGCTGCCGTAGTCGCTGGAGGAGCCGTCCTCGTAGGCGTTGTCGCCCGCCGTAAAGACCGTCCCGGGAATGGAGTCGAGCAGGCGGGCCGTGGCTTCGTCACCGCTCGAGGCGCAGGAGGCGATGTCCCCCGCGCCCACGAGCACGGTCTGCCCGCCCGCGGGGTCGGCCGCGGCCGAACGGACGGTGACGGAATCAATGGGAGACTGTGGGGATGCTGAGGAGCGGGTGGTGGGGTTGAGCGACTGATCGAGCGTGCAGCCGAGGAGGACGATGGCGGTCGCGCTCGCCGCTTTGGTGATGAACGCCATGGCCGGGTCTCCAGCGCGGAGCGGGGAACAAGAGGAGGCCACCAGCTACCAAGCCGGCTGGTCCCTGGGGGACGCTCCCCCGCTTCGGCGTGGCCGCATTGTCTAGCTGCGGGCAACCGAGCATGGCGTCCGCACTTCGTCTGCCGCGGACGCGCAACGGCGCTGATACTATGGTAATTGCTGAAATTTTGCAAGTTTGTCAAAGTGCCTATTTCGATGGTTTGTCGGGTCTACGACACTTCCCGTCACGAGCAGATCTCGTCCAGCTCATCCAGGCCGACGAGCACGTCCCGCGGCTTGCTTCCGTTGGCGGGGCCCAGAATCCCGGCCAGCTCGAGCTGATCGATGATCCTCGCCGCTCTGCCGTAGCCGATGCTCATCCGTCGCTGCAGGAGCGACGTCGAGCCGATCTGGTGCTGAATGCAGGTCTCCGCCGCCTGCCGGAACAGCGGATCGCGCTGGCCCGCCCCTTCCCCCGCGGCTCCTCCCTGATCCGGGTTCTTCTCCGCCTCCTCGAGCTGCTCCATCTGCTCGATGATGTTCACCTCGACGCGCTGCGCGAGCTGGGCGCGCCGTTCCGTGTACCACGCCATCAGGCGCTCCGTCTCGTCGGTCGAGATGAACGCGCCCTGGATGCGCACGAGCTCGCTCCTCCCCGGCGGCAGGAACAGCATGTCGCCGTTGCCGAGCAGCGTCTCGGCGCCGTTCTGGTCGAGGATCGTCCGACTGTCCACCTTCGAGGCGACGCGGAAGGCGATCCGGCACGAGAAGTTCGCCTTGATCAGACCGGTGATGACGTTCACGGAGGGCCGCTGCGTGGCCAGGATCAGATGGATGCCCACGGCGCGCGCCTTCTGGGCCAGGGTCGCGAGCGGCGTCTCCACCTCGTGCTGTACGGTCATCATCAGGTCGGCGAGCTCGTCCAGGACGACGACGATGTAGGGGAGCAGGCCCTCGGTGTACTCCGCGTCGAACGGCAGCTCCTGCTGGGTTCCCGGGACGACGCCCGGGCTCGGGATGGCGAGCGTCTCGCGCTGGCCCTTGAGCGGCTTTCCCTCGCGGACCTTGCGGTTGAAGTCGGCGATGTTGCGCGCGTGGTTTGCGTGGAACAGCTGGTAGCGGCGCTCCATCTCCCGCACCGCCCACTTCAGAGCGGTCGCTGCCTTCTGGTTGTTGGTGACGACGGGATGCCGCAGATGGGGCAGCGCGTTGTACATCGACAGCTCCACCATTTTCGGGTCGATCATCAGCATCCGCAGCTCCTGCGGCGGGTAGCGATACAGGAGGCTCGTGATGATCGTGTTGATGCACACCGACTTCCCCGAGCCGGTGGCGCCCGCGATAAGCAGGTGCGGCATCTTCGCGAGGTCCGCGACGACCGGCTCGCCCTCGAGGTTCTTGCCGAGGGCGACGGGGAGCACCCGGTTGCCGCGCACATACTCCTCACCCTCGATCAGCTCGCGGGTGTGCACCATCCGCGGCAGCGGATTCGGCACTTCGATGCCGACCGCCGCCTTTCCCGGGACCGGCGCCACGATCCGCAGCGACTGCGCCCGCATCGCGAGCGCCAGGTCGTCCGCGAGCGCGGCGATGCGCCCGACCTTGACGCCCGGGCCCGGCGCGACCTCGTACTGCGTCACCACCGGCCCGACGGTCCGTCCCGCAATCGAGCCCTCGACGCGGAAGGTCTGGAGCGTCTCGATCAGCTTCCGCCCCATCTGCTCGATCTGCACGAGCCCCGCTTCCCCGTCTTCGGGGGGCGGCGGATTCAAGAGCTCGATCGGCGGGATCAGCGCGCCTTTGGGCAGGGGAGGTGGTTTGGGGGCCGGCCGCTCCCCTGCCCCCTTCCGCTCTTTCGGGAGGCGTGAGGCGGCAGGAGCGGGCGATTCCCCCGCCCTGGAAGGCTCCTCCTCCAACACGGGAGCTCGCTTCGACGTTGCGCGCGGCTCCGCCCCCCGTCTCCCCTCTCCCGTCTCCCGGGTCCTCAGCACGACCAGCGGATGCCAGCCGACCGTGAGGATGCCCAGGGCGGACAGCGCAAACAGCCCGACCAGCACTCCGCCGGCCGTGCCGACCGCGTGGTGCACGGCGCGGGCGAGGACGGCGGGGAAGAGGCCGACGACCTGCTGAACGGGTGTCCAGGCGGCGTGCGTGGCCGGGAAGCTCGCGCCGGTGACGGTGCCGATGCCGTAGGGGAGCAGCACGACGAGCCCGGCGCCGAGGGCCGCGGCGCGCGCCGCGGAGAGGCTGCCGAGTCGCTGGAACGCGGCGAGCGCCCAGCCGATGCCAAGCGCCGGGAGCAGCACCGACCCGACGCCGAGCATCCGCCACAGGAGCGACCCGATCCCGTCGCCCCAGCTCCCCGTGATGGGAAGGCGCAGCAGGGTGAGACCGAGGAACAGCCCGACGAGCAGGGCGCCGACGCCGATGAGCTCCGCGCGCGCCTTCCGGTTCATACGATGCGGCGGTCGGAATAGGTCGGGACCACCGCGAACCGGTCTGGCGTGGCCGCGAAGCGGACGTCGTCCGCGAGATCCGCGTCGACGAGCTGACGCGCGGCCTCGGACTGCTCCAGGGCCTTCGCCCAGCTCGGGAACTCGCCGCTCAGGGCGACCGCGACCCGGGCGGCGTCGTTGAGGTCGAGCTTGCGGATGCCCTGCTTCACGGCCCTGATGAGGCGACCCGCGGTGTAGGCGTCCTCGAGGGCGAACTGCCGCTCCCGCCCGGCGCAGATAATGATGAGGGCGCCGCGCTCGACCAGCAGCGCCCGGGCGCGCGCGGCGAGGGCGCGGAAGTTGACCGGCGCGCCGACGAGCACCGGGTCCCCGTCCTGGGCGGCGACGAGCGCCGGCGTGCCGTTGGTGGTGGCGAGCACGATCGTCTTCCCGCGGACCGCCGCCGGAACCATCTCGCGCGGCGAGTTGCCGAGCGCGAACCCCGCGATTTTCAGGCTCTTCCGCTCGCCCGCGAGCAGGACGTCGTCCTTCTCGAGGTTCGACGCGAGCCGCACCGCCTCCTCGGAGGTCACGGCCGGGATGACGGCCTTCGCGCCGTTGGCGAGCGCGGTGACGATGGTGGTGGTGGCGCGGAGGGCATCGATGACGACGACCGCCCGGCCGGCGAGATCTCCCGCGACGAGGCCGAGCGGCGTGAAGGACACGTCGATCTTCATGTCGGCGGCTGCAGCAGCTGCGGCTCGCGCTCCAGGAACTTCGTGTCCACCCGGCCGGCGACGAAGTCGGCGTGGCGCATGACCCGACCCAGGAACGCGATGGTCGTGGTCACGCCTTCGATGATGAACGAATCGAGGGCCTGGCGCATGCGGCTGAGCGCCTCGGCGCGGGTGTTGCCGTGCACGATCACCTTCGCGAGCAGGGAGTCATAGTACGGGGGCACGGTGTAGCCCGCGTAGATATGCGTGTCGACCCGCACGCCGGGGCCGCCGGGGGGATGGTACGCGGTGATCGTGCCGGGGCTCGGCTGGAAGTTGCGCGCCGGGTCCTCGGCGTTCACGCGGCACTCGATCGCGTGGCCTCGCAGCCGCTCCCCGTTCAACACGAACGACAGCGGCTCGCCGGCCGCAACCCGGATCTGCTCCTTCACCAAGTCGAAGTTCGTGCACATCTCGGTCACGGGATGCTCGACCTGGATGCGGGTGTTCATCTCCATGAAATAGAAGGCGCCGTCCTCGTCGACCAGGAACTCGACCGTGCCCGCGCCGACGTAGCCGATCGCCTCGGCCAGCCGCACCGCCGCCTCGCCGAGACTGTGGCGCAGCGTCTGGTCCACCGCGGGGCTCGGCGCCTCCTCGATCAGCTTCTGGTGGCGCCGCTGCACGGAGCAGTCGCGCTCGCACAGGTGCATGATCCGGCCGTGGGTGTCGCCCATGACCTGGATCTCGACGTGCCGCGGCCGGGCGAGGTACTTCTCGACGTAGACCTCGTCCGAGCCGAACGCCGCCAGCGCCTCCTGTTTGGCGAGGCTGAAGGCCTGCGGGAGCTGCTCCTCGTCCTGGGCGACCCGCATCCCCTTCCCGCCGCCGCCCGCCGCCGCCTTGATGATCACCGGGAAGCCGATCTTGCGGCCGACCTTCACCGCCTCGTCCACCTCGGCCACCGGCCCGGGCGAACCCGGCACGGTCGCCACCTTGAGCTTCTGGGCGAGCTTGCGCGCCGCCGCCTTGTCGCCGATCTGGCGGATCTGCTCGCTGGTCGGGCCGATGAACGTGATGTTGGACGCCCGCACCATGTCGGCGAACTCAGCGTTCTCGGCGAGGAAGCCGTAGCCCGGGTGGATCGCATCCGCACCCGTGATCTCGGCCGCGGCGATGATGCGGGGAATGTTGAGGTAGCTGTCCCGGGAAGGCGCGCGCCCGATGCAGACGTCGTCGTCGGCGAACCGCGTGTGCAGGCACTCGCGGTCGACTTCCGAGTAGACGGCGACGGTCTGGAGCTCGAGCTCCTTGCACGCGCGAATCACCCGCAGGGCGATCTCCCCGCGGTTCGCAACGAGCACCTTCCTGAACATCAGGGCTCGATGTCGCCGCGCAGCCCGGTCGCGGCCTCGGTACCGCCGAACGACCGGCTTTCCCCGGAATCCACGCCCGATACCTTGAGAGCGAATTCGCTCGGGTTGGTCGCGTAGAAGATCGCGTTCTCGTAGCTGATCACGCCGTGCTCGTACCAGTACAACAGCGACTGGTCGAAGCTCTGCATCCCGTACTGCACCGAGCCCTGCGCGATCAGGGCCGGGATGTTGAGCTGTTTCGTGAGGTCGCGGATGTTGTCCTGTACCGCGGCGGTGTTCACCAGCACCTCCGCGGCCGGCACCCGGCCCTGGCCGTCCGCCCGCGGCACGAGCCGCAGCGACACCACCGCGGCGAGCGCCGTGGAGAGGAGATGCCGGATCTCGTCGTGCTGGTGCGGCGGGTAGAAAGAGATGACGCGGTTCACCGTCTGGGGGGCGTCGGTCGTGTGGAGCGTCGAGAACACCAGGTGCCCCGTGTCCGCCGCCTTGAGGGCCACGTCGAGCGTCTCCATATCGCGGACTTCGCCGATCAGGATGACGTCCGGCGCCTGCCGCAGCACGTGCCGCAGCGCTCCGTTGAACGACAACGTGTCGTTCCCCACCTCGCGCTGCGAGATGTTCGCCAGGTTGTCGCGGTGCAGGAACTCGATCGGGTCCTCGATCGTGATGATGTTCACGCGCCGGGTCAGGTTGATGTGGTTGATCATCGCCGCCAGCGCCGTGGATTTCCCGGAGCCGGTGACGCCGGTCACCAGGATCAGCCCGCGGGGCCGCAGCGCGATCTCCTCCAGCACCGGCGGGAGGTTCAGATCCTCGATCGTCTTCACCTCGTAGGGGATCGCCCGGAACGCGAAGGCGACGGTCCCGCGCTGCTGGTACACGTTGGTCCGGAACCGGCCGACGCCCGGCACGCCGATCGCGAAGTCCGCCTCCTTGTGCTCGGCGAATTCCTTCACCTGCCGGGGAGTCATGATCTGCTCGGCGAGCGATTTCAGCTCCTCGGGCTTGAGCGGCGCGGTGTCGAGCGCGACGAGCTCGCCGTTGACGCGGATCGTCGCCGGCCGACCGACCTTGAGCAGCAGGTCCGACGCGTTCCGCTGGACCATGACGGTGATGGCTTGCTTGAAGTTGAAGCTCGGGCCGGCGGCATGAGACGGTTCAGGCATGGGGATCCACCCGGAAAAGAGGCTGTCCGAACTCGACCGGCTGGGCGTTCTCCACACAGACTTCGCGGATCACGCCCGTCACCTCAGACTCGATCTCGTTCATGATCTTCATCGCTTCGATGATGCACATCACCTGCCCCGGCGAGACGCGGCTGCCCGCCCTGACGTAGGGCTCCGCCGCCGGCTCGGGCGCGGCGTAGAACGTCCCCACCATCGGGGACTTGATCTCGACCAGGTGGGCCTTGGCGGGCGCGGCCGCCGGGGCGAGGGCGCCCGCGACGGGGCCGCCGGGGCGAGGGCGCCCGCGACGGCCCCCCCGGCGCCCCCGGCCGCCACTGCCGGCGTCTGGGCAACGACCACGTGCTGCACCCCAGACCCGGCGTTGCTCCCGTGGCCGGCCTTGGACACCCGGACCGACGACCAGGCGCCGAACAGGCTCCGCCGCACCTCGATCGCGCCAAGCTCCGGAGCGTCTCTCAGGATCTGCACCAGCCGCGCGACGATGTCGAGATCCATAGCGCCGGAATCTACACGAGTTCCAGGAGTTCGGTTCGGCCGTCCGACAAGAGCGTCGGCCCTTCGGGCGACAGGTGTACGTCGTCCTCGATTCGGACGCCGCCCTCGCCGGGCAAGTACACGCCCGGCTCGAGCGTCACGACGGCCCCGTCGGGCAGCGGGTCCGCGTTGGTCTTCGACAGCCGCGGCGCCTCGTGCACCTCGAGCCCCAGGCCGTGACCGAGGGAATGGCCGAACGCCGCGCCGCAGCCGCGCGCCTCGATCACCTCGCGCGCCAGCGCGTCGGCATCGCGCCCGCTCATCCCCGCCCGCACGCACGCCCGCGCCCGGCGCTGCGCCTCCTCCACGAGCCCGTACAGTGCCCGCTGCCGCTCGGTCGCCCGCGCCCCGACGACCACCGTGCGCGTGATGTCGGCGCAGTAGCCGTCCACCTGCGCGCCGAAGTCCAGCAGCAGCCAGTCACCCGACTGCACCGCGCGCCCGCTCGAGCGGGCGTGGGGCAGCGCCGTCCGCGGCCCCGACGCCACAATCGTCGGAAACGGGTGCCCCTCGCTCCCGCACCGCCGCAGCGCGCCCTCCAGCAGCCCCGTGATCTCGAGCTCTGTCATCTCCACCCGCACGTGCGGCAGCGTCCCGCGCAGCGCCTCGCCCGCGAGCGCCGCGGCCGCGCGGATGGCCGCGACTTCGCCCGGGTCCTTTGAGGCGCGGAGCCGCTCCACGAGGTCCCGCGTCCCCTTCCAGCGCCAGGCATTCCCCGCCTCGGCCAGCCGCTCGGCGTCCCGTACCGACAGGACGTGGGCCTCAAAGCCGATGCAGGCCAGCGGCCCGAGCGTCGCCAGCTCCTTGAAGAACCGGTCCCACACGCTCGTGCTCTCCACCTCGACCCGGGCCACTCCACCCGCTTCTGCCCGCGCCTGCTCGTCGTAGCGGAAGTCGGTCACGAGCAGCAGGTCGGCCAGCGTCACCACCACCAGCGCCGCCGACCCGCTGAAGCCCGTCAGATACCGAATGTTGGCGCGCGATGTGACGAGCAGCCCGTCCAGCTCTGCGGCTTCGAGCGCCCGGACGAGCGCTTCCTGTCGCGTGCGCCGCGGATCAGGCGCCATGGCGGGACGCGAGGTAGCCGACCAGGCCCTCGAGTCCGAGCCGATAGCTCGCGGCGCCGAAGCCCGTCACCACACCCACCGCCACGTCGGCGAGCACCGACCGGCGCCGCTCGGGCTCGCGCGCGAAGATGTTCGACAGGTGGACTTCGACGAACGGCACCCGCACCGCGAGCAGGGCATCCCGGACCGCGAGGCTACTGTGCGTGAACGCGGCGGCGTTGATGACGGCGCCGTCCGCCGTCCCCGGCAGCTCCTGTATCGCGTCCACCAGCTCGCCCTCGTGGTTCGTCTGCGTCCAGGAAAGCTCCACGCCGAGGGCCCGGGCCTGCTCGCGCGTACGGGTCTCGATCTCCGCGAGTGTCGTCCTGCCGTACACGTCCGGCTCTCGCTCGCCCAGCAGGTTCAGGTTCGGGCCGTTCAGCACGGCGATATGCACTAGGACTTGAGGCCCTTCAGCCAGGCCTGAAATTGATCGAGGTCGTTCTCGTCTTCCGCCAGGGGATGCGCCCGCGCGGCGGAGGGGTGCGGCGGCTTGGCGCCCGGTGCCGGCGGCTCCCGCGCGGGAGCGGCAGCCGCGCCGGCGGACGGCGCCCCGAAAAACTGGTCGAACGAAAAGCCCCCCGACGCCGCCGGCTGGGATGGCGCCGGGGCGGGCGGGACCGGCGCCGGGGGAGGCAGGTCCGTCGCACCGGGCCACCCGAGCGCGCCCTCGCCACCGAACACCTGGTCGAGTGAGATCGTTTCTTCCGTCGGGTGCGTCGCCTCGCCCGCCGCCCTGATCTCAGGCTCGGCGGGCGCGAGCGCGAACGCGTTCTCCAGAGGCGACGTCGCGGGCGGCGGCGCAGGCGGCGCGGGCGACCGCAGACGTCCCTCGAGAATCCGCTTGAAGTACGCCTGGACGGACTCGCCCATCCCCGTCCGTGCCCGCCTTCCGCCGGAGGTCAGCGCGTCCACCGCCGCGCGGAGCCGCAGGTCCCCGGGACGCTGCGCCAGCAAGGCGTGGTACACCCGCAGGGCGTCCTCCTTGTGCCCCTGCTTGAGGTAGACCTCCGCCATGGTCTCCGTGAGCACCGGCTCGGCGCGCGACAGCACCGCAGCGTCCGCCGCGCCGTCGTCGTCCGACAGCGCGACGGTCGCGGGCGTCGGCCGGGACGCGGATGGCAGGGGCGACTGGGGCCGCGGACGCGGAGGCGGCGGGGGCGGCGAGGGCGGCGGCGCGGCGGAGACGGCGCCCCCCGCCCCTTCCGACCGCGCTGCACGGTCGGGCAGGATGAGCGGCAGGTCAACGTTGGGCAGATCCAGCTCAGCCTCGGGCACCGCTTCCTCGGCTCCCGAGGGCCGCCCGAACGCCCCGCTCTCGTAATGCGTTCTCGCGAGTCCCTCCACGACCTGGGCCTTCGATGTCGCCGGATGGCGCGGCCGCGCTGAGCTCGGGACCCACCCGCTCCTCCAAGGGGTGCTCGACCACGAAGTCGGGCAACGGCGGGATCAGGTCGGTCTTCGCTTGGGCGAGCCGGGGCGAGGGTGCCCTGGGAGGCGCCGGAGGCGCAGGAGGCGCCGGAGGCGCCGGAGGCGCCCGGGGAGGTGCAGGAGGCGAAGGAGGAGCAGAAGGCCCGCCACGCGCGCGGAGCACGCGAGGCCCGGGGGGCGGCGGCGGGGGCGGCGGCCCCGGCGGCTGGGCTGACGGGAGCGGCTCAAACACATGGATGGCCGGCTCGGCCGCTTGCGGTGCCGGCTGGACGGCTTTCCGCTTCGCGCTGGCGAGCGCCTCGGCGGCTTCGTCGTTCATCGGGTCCGCGTCGAGCAGCTTCGCCAGCCATTCCGCCGCCTCGTCGAACCGTCCACCACGCTCAGCGATATCCGCTAGAATCTTCAGACCAAGGACGTTTTCCGGGTCGAGCGCCATGACCCTGCGAAACACGTCGGCGGCGGCGGCGTCGTTCTTTTGGTCAATGAAGCAGCGTCCAAATACGATGTGGGCGCTGACGTAGTCAGGGTGGCGCTCGAGCCCACTCTTGCAAAGCTCGATTGCGTTATCTAGAAGCCCCGCTTTGCGATAGGCGTCGGCCAGAGGAGCGAAATTCCGCCCCTTCGGGTTCTCCCTGTAACGCTGCTCGAGTCGGTCTATCTCGCTGATGTAGGCCACGGCCTAAGTTCTTGGCGGACTTGGACAAAGATAGTGTTCGGCCGGCGCCGCTGTCAATCGGAATCACCCGCCGCCGCTTGAGTCTTCGTGTTGTGGCGCTTAGACTTAGACATCGACCAATCGCTCGTCTGGAGGTGCATCCCCCGATGATGCAGCACATGCGCGAGATTGCGAAGCCCGTCTTTTGGGTCGTGGCCATCAGCTTTGTCGGCTGGCTCGCCTACGGCCAGGTCACCGAGATCCTGGGCGGCGGGCGAGACGTCGTTCTCAAGGTGAACGGCCGGGTCGTGCGGAACCCGCAGTTCCAGACCGCGTTCCAGGGCGCGCTCGAGGAGGTGCGGCGTCAGGGAGGCGGGCGCCTGACGCTCGAAGACCGGCAGCAGCTCGAGAACCAGGTCACCGATCAGCTGATCCACCGGCTCCTGCTCCAGCGCGAGTACCGCCGGCTCGGCATCAGCGTCTCGGACGAGGAGGTGCGCCAGATGGCGCGCAGCACGCCGCCTCCCCAGATCCTGCGCCAGGTCGCCGAAGACCCACAGTTCCAGACGAACGGCCAGTTCGACATCACGAAGTGGCAGCGCTACTTGGCGAGCGCGACGGAGGAGTTCCGCGTCCAGGTCGAGCAGCTGTACCGGGACTACCTCCCGGAGCGCAAGCTGGAGCAATATCTCACAGCCGACGTGTACGTGCCCGACGCCAAGCTCTGGCGCATCTGGCGGGACCAGCATGAGTCGGTGACGGTGGCGGTGCTGCACGTCCGCCCCGAGCAGATTCCGGATTCGCTGGCGCCGGTACGGGACGACGAGGTGGAGCGGTACTACGCCGCGCACAAGAGCGAGTACAAGCGGCCCCCAGCCGCGTGGTTGAGCTTCAGTGCGCTGCCGCGCGCGCCGGACGCCGCCGACACGGCGGCCGCCCTGGAGCGGGCCCGGCGGCTCCGGGCGGATATCACCCGGGGCGCGGCGAAGTTCGACGACGTGGCGAAGCGGGAGTCCGCCGACTCGGTGAGCGGCGCGCGGGGCGGCGACCTGGGCTGGGTGAAGCGGAGCGAGCCCGGTTACGATCCGAAGTTCCTGACGGGGATGCGCGCCGTGAAGCCCGGTGCGCTCAGCCCGCCGGTGCTCTCGAGCTTCGGCTATCACCTGATCCGGGTCGAGGCGGCGCAGGGCGACTCGGTGCACGCGCGCCACATCCTGATTGCCGTGGCGCCCGAAGGCGCGCATCTGGACGCGATCGAGGCGCGTGCCGACACGCTGGATCGCCTGGCGGCCGAGCAGACGGATGGCAGCCGGCTCGACAACGCCGCGAGGCAGCTCGGCCTGCCGGTCGCGCAGGCGCCGAAACTCGTCCAAGGCGATCGTCTAACGCTGGGCCGGTACGTGGTTCCCGACGTGAGCGTGTGGGCGTTCCAGGCGCACCCGGGCGAGACCAGCCCGGTGATCGAAGGCGAGCGGGCCTACTACGTGTTCCGGCTCGACTCGCTGTACGCCGAGGGCGTGCCGCCGCTCGCGCAGGTCCGGGATCGCGTGCGCGCGGCCGCGCGCTACGAGAAGCGGAAGGAGATCGCGCGGCAGCGAGCCGATCAGGCCCTTGCCATGCTGGCGGGGCAGGCGGACCTGCTCCAGGCGGGCCGCGCGCGCGACCTGGCGGTTGCGGCGCAGGGGCCCTTCACCCGCCTCAATCCGCCGGGCGATCTGGCGCGCGATCCGCTCGTGCTGGGCGCCGCGTTCGGGCTTCGTCCCGGGGAGCGCACCGGGGTGCTCGCGGGCCAGACGGGGTTCTTCGTATTGCAGGGGATCGCACGCAGGCCAGCCGATTCGACGGCATGGCTGGCGCAGCGCGACCGGCAGCGCGAGGGGCTCATGCGGTCGGTACAGCAGGCGCGCGTGCAGCAGTACCTCACGGCGCTGCGTGCGCAGGCGAAGATCGTAGACCGCCGGAAGGAGCTGTTCCGCCCGGAAGCGTCGTCGAGCGGCACCTAGCCGCTAGTCGATGAGTCGCTTGGGACGGTGAGCGGCGGGCGGCTCGGAAGTGTCCGATCCGCGCTCGACGGCGTCGCGCGCGTCGCTGAGGGCCCGGCGGAACTCCCGCAGCCCCTTCCCCACCGCCCGGCCGGCCTCCGGCAGCCGCTGCGACCCGAAGACCAGCAGCACGACCAGCAGCAGGATGACGACCTCGCCACCGCTCAGGTTCCCGAGCATGGACGTCTCCGGCGCGTCAGTCGCTCAGGCGCTTGGGGTCGCCGCCGCCGGGGACGGAGGACGAGGTCGGCGCCGGAGGCTGGAGATTGCGCGGCGGCGCGTCAGACGGGCTGTCGCTCGCCATGTCCTTGAGGCTGCGCTTGAACTCCTTGATGCCCTGGCCGAGCGACGACCCGATCTCCGGGATGCGTTTCGCGCCGAACACCAGCACCAGCACGAGCAGGAGAATCAGGATGTGGCTGAACGACAGGTCTCCGAACATGGGCGCCTCGCTTCAGAAGATCGATCGGGCGACGAAGTAGGCAATCGCCACACCGACCACGGCCAGCAGCGATACGTCGAGCCCGATCGGGCCGAGCGTGATCGACACCACGAGCAGGTCGAGGTGCACCGGCCCGAGGGTCGGCGTCACGGCCGTGGTAAAGAACTCCTTTGCCGCGCCCTGGGGCAGGAAGCGCCGCAGCAGCGCGTGCAACAGTCCGCCGAGGACGAACCCTCCGGCGAGGAATCCAACGTAAAATAGCGGGCCCCGGTGTCCGTGCGCCACGGCCCTTAGCTGCGCCGCTCCACGGCGTAGGCGATGCTGTCCCGCAGCGCGTCGCGCGCGGGGGACGGGGGCAGGATCTCGAGCTCCGCCTCCGCCTGCTGCGCCAGCTCGAGCGCCCGCCGCCGCGCGTAGTCCAGGCCGCCGGCGATCTCCACGAGGCGGATCGCCTCCGCGACCAGCTCGTCCGCCGGATCGGGAGTCTCCATGAGCTCGGCCACGAGCCGCCGGTCCTCGGGATCCATCCGTGCGAGCGCAGCGATGAGCGGCAGGGTCACCTTGTGCTCCTTCAGATCGAGCCCCGACGGCTTCCCGGTCACGGCTTCGGGCTCCGTGTAATCGAGCAGGTCGTCGGTGACCTGGAACGCCATGCCGAGCCGCAGTCCAAAGCGCGCCAGCGCCTCGCGGTGCGGGGGCGGCGCGGAGAGCGCCCCGACCTCACACGCGCCCGACAGGAGCGACGCGGTCTTCGAGCGGATGAGCTGGTCGTACTGCGGCTCGGCGTAGGCGAGCTTGTCGTGCGCTTCGAGCTGCCGCATTTCGCCGATCGTCATCTCGTTCGTGACCCGGGCGAACACGCGCAGCGGCTCGACATCGTCCAGCCGCACGAGCTCGATGATCGCGCGGGAGTAGAGGTAATCGCCCATGATCACCGCCACCTGGTGCGAGAACAGCGCGTTAAGCGTGGGCATGCCGCGTCGCAGCACGGAATGGTCGACCGAGTCGTCGTGCACCAGGGTCGCGAGGTGGATCAGCTCCACCACGGCGGCGAGCGTCACCGCCCGCGGGTCGTCCGCGCCGGAGGCCTGGTTCGAGAGCAGGAGCAGCGTGGGCCGAAACAGCTTGCCCTTCATCCGCAACAGGTGTCCGTTGACCTCGGCGATGGTCGGGAAGTCCGCCGCGATGATGCGCCGCAGCTCACCGACCACCCGCTCGAGCTGCGCCGCCACCGGTCGCTGGATGTCCCGCAGCGAGGCCGGGGTGACCTGCTGGCTCACCTTACCTCGCCTTGGCGAGCGCCCGGACGCGCTCGCCGACGTCCTTGAAGCGGATATCCACGGCGAAGACGCGGCCGTACAGCCCGCGCGCCTCGGCCCACTGCCCCTGCTCCTCCAGCGCCCGGCCCAGCCAGTACAGGATCCCGAGCCGGGCCTGGTCTCCCGAGGCTTCCAGGTCGAGCGCGCGCCGTAGGATCGACTCGGCCACCACGTAGGCACCCTTCTCGATGAAGCACACGCCCAGCGCCTCGGAGCTCTTCAGCTTCCCCTCGGGGGCGCGCAGCGCTTTTTGAAACTCGGCGATCGCCTCGTCGAGCAGACCCATCTCCTTGAACGCCACGCCGAGGTCGTAATGCGACTGGAAGTCCGCCTCGTCGATGTTCTCGTCGATCCCCTGCCTGAACCGGGCCAGCATCTCCTGGAAATCCCGCTCCTCGTCGCCGGTGGGCTCTTCGTCCGCCACCTTCATCCGGGGGTCGCGCGGCCGCAGGTCCTCCTCAAGGATCATCGCCGCCAGATCCACGAATTCGCCGTCCTCGGCCGCCGCCTCGTGGCGCACCTTCACCTTGGCGTCCTTGGGCGCGGTCCGGCGCTCCCGGACTTCGGGCCTAGCCTTGGGCGGCGTCGTGGCGACCGGCGCAAGCATCGCGAGCGCGGCCTGGGCCCGCTCGTTGCCCGGGTCGTGCTCCGCGACGCGGTGATACACCGCCCGCGCCTTGTCCGGCAGGTCGTGGCGCAGCAGGGTGTCGGCGAGCTCGAGGTACGCCTCGACCAGCTTCGGTTTGTCGCCCGATTTGAAGGCGAACTCCACTTCCTTCTGGCGGTGGCGCACGCTGTTCGGATCGAGTCGCAGGATCTCGTACACGAGGTCCTGAGCCTGCCGCAGGTTTCCCTGGTTCTCGAAGCCCGCCGTCGCGAGATCCAACTCTTCGATCCCGCGCTCGCGCTCGCCCTCCTCGACCAGCGCCTCGCCGAGCGCCTGGTGCGCTTCGGGATCGTCCGGGTTGTCGGCGACCCGGGCCTCGAGCTCCTCGATGGCGGGTGTCCACGGTGTCACGTCGATGCCCGAGAACACGAGCGGGCCGGCCCGGTCCCCGCGGCTCACGACGTCGTCACCGGCCAGGTCGATGAACGAGGACTCGCGCGTCCCCGACACCGACTCCTCCTCCTCCATCTCCACGGAAGCGTCCTCCTCGTCCTCCGCCATCACGGAGGTGTCTTCCTCCGACCCTCCGAATCCGCCGACCGGCGGGATGTCCTCCATGGCGAGGGGCTCGTCGTCCAGTTCGTGGCCGTATTCGGCGGCCGCCGTGTCGAAGCCGGACTCGAGCTCGAGGGGCGGCACGTCGACCGCTCTTTTCGGTTGGGGCGGCGCAGGCGACGGCGATGCCGGGCGCTGCCGTGGAGCTGTCGGCGCCGGGCTCTTGGGGACCCCCGGCCGCGGCGGCGAGCCCACGCCGGGCCGGGGCGCCGCAGCGGCCGGGATCGGTGGTGTGGGCTTCGGGACGCCCACCCGCGGCTTGGCCGGCTCCGGGGGTCGCCGCGGTGCGGGCGGGGCGTCCCGTGCGGGCGGGGCGGGTCGCTCGGGCAGGGCCCGCCGCACGGGCGGCGCGGGTCGTACGGGCGGGGCGCCCCGCGCGGGCGGCGCGGCTGGCTCCACGAATTCGATGTCGAGCAGCGGCTCCAGCTCGAGCTCCGACTCGGCCGATTCCGCCTCGGCCGGCACGGTCGGCTCCAGCTCCGTCATCGGCTCGACGTCCTCGGCCGCGAGGTCGTCGCGGAGCGAGGGCACGTCGACGCCCCCCGCCTCCAGCCGCAGCGATCCGAAGTCCTCACTCGTGGTCTCGAAGCCCTCCAGCGTCTGGCCCACGCTCGACGATTCGAGTCCGTCGGCCAGGTTCGTGAACTCGAGCGGGAGCGACGGATCGGGCTCCGCCGTGATCGGCTCGGCCAGGATCGGCTCGGCCAGACTCTGCGTCATCGGCTCGAGTGACGGCGCAGGCGGCTCGGGCGGCGCGGGCGGCGGCGTGGGGGGCCAGGATGCCGATGCCGGCGGCGCAGCGGGCTGCTCCCCCCTGCGCCCCCGCTGCGAGGGCGGCGCGTCGAGATCCAGGAAGACGAGACGCGACGTCTTGCGCTTGCCCGTCTTGGCCAGATCCGGCTTCGCGCCGGGCTTCGGCTCGGGCTTCCCGGCAGGCGGTGTCGGCGTCTGGTCGGACGGGGCCTCGTCCGCGTCGCCGTACATCGCGAGATGCTCCTCCAGCATCTCCCGCAGGCGCGCGCTCTCGGGCGAGATGTCGGTCAACTCCTTCAGCGCCGCGAACGCCTGCTGGATCTTGCCGATCTTCTGCATGCGCTCGGCGTATGCCACGAAGTTCTGCCTGGCCTCGCCCATGAACCCCTTGGCCGCGTAGAGCTTGGCGAGCTTGAGATAGGTCGTCTGCCGCCCTGGTGCGTTGCGGAGCACCTTGTTGCACATCGCGATCGCGTTGTTGTGCAGCCCGAGCTCCGCGTACCGGTCGACCGCCCTGTCGTAGTAGTCGGCCGCCTGGGCAGGATCCTTGACTTTCAGGTAGAGGTCGCCGACGTGATTGAGGATGGACAGGTCGGGGTTGGGGTCGGCCTCGGCCTCCTGCGCCTTGAGGACGCCCATCCACGCATCGATGGCGCCTCTGGGATCCTTGGCCTCGAGGCTCTTGGCCCGTTCTTTTATCCTGTCAAACTTGGACATGAGAGGTTAAAGATACCGGGCCCGTGGGGAGGGGACAAGCGAAACCGCCTGTCCAGACGGCGGTTACGTGGTTCACGCCCATCCAGTACGCCATTTCCCGCCACTCTGACACGGCAGCCAGCGCGAGGTCGGCCCGGAATCCGGGCGCGATCTGACCCCGGTCCCCGGCGAGCCCGAGCGCGGCCGCCGCGTTCGCGGTCACGGCGGTGACCGCCTCCGCGTGCCGCAGGCCGAGCTGGGAGACGCCGAGCGTCATGACGAGCGGCAGACTCACGGTCGGCGACGATCCCGGGTTGAAGTCGCTCGCCAGCGCGATGGCGGCGCCTTGATCGAGGAGCCGGCGGGCGGGCGCCTGCCGCCCCGTGCCGAGGAACACCATCGTGGCCGGGAGGAGCACCGCCACGGTTTCGCTCGCCGCGAGGGCCCGGATGCCGCGCTCCGAGATCCCCGCGAGGTGGTCGGCGCTCGCGGCGCCGAGCTCGGCTGCGAGCTCCGCGCCGCCCGCCCCGTCGAGCTCGTCGGCGTGGAGCCTGAGGGCGAGACCGTGCCGCCGGGCGGTCTCCAGAATCGTCCTGGTCTCCGCGACGCTGAACACGCCGGGCTCGCAGAACACGTCGCACGCAACCGCCAGGCGCTCGCGCGCGACGGCGGGGATCATCTCCTCGCACAGCTGCCGGACATACTCAGCCCGGCGCTCACGGAGTTCCGGCGGGACCTCGTGGGCGCCGAGAAACGTGGGGACGAGCGTCGCGGGCTGGGTTCCCTGGAGCTGCCGCACGACGCGCAGCTGCTTCAGCTCCGCATCGAGCGCGAGGCCGTAGCCCGACTTGACTTCGATCGTCGTGCTGCCGTGGGCGAGGAGCGCGGTGATGCGGGCGCGCGCGAGCGCCGCGAGGTCGGCCTCGGACCGCGCCCGCACATCGTTCACCGACTGGAGGATGCCCCCGCCTCGGGCGGCGATCGTCTTGTAGTCCTCGCCGAGGGCGCGGCGCTGGTGATCGTCGAGCCGCGGCGCGCCGAACACGGCGTGGGTATGGCAGTCGACGAAGCCCGGGAACAGAACCCCCGCCACCTCCACCACGTCCACCACCTCCCCACCCCGTTGCACGTCGTGCGTCTCACGTCGCAGGTCTCCGTAGCGACCGACCGCGGCGATACGATCGCCCTCGATCAGCACGGCGGCGTCGGGCAGGACCTCCAGCTCCGCCATCTCCCGCCCGCGGCGAGCCCGCGCCGGGCCCCGGCCGGTGACAACCTGGCGGGCGCCGACCAGCAGCGTGCTCAGTCGCTCGCCTCGCGCGACGGAAGCCGGATGCCGTGCCGGCGCGCGGCCTCGAGCGCTTCGGGATAGCCGGCGTCCGCGTGCCGGGCGATGCCGATCCCGGGATCGTTTGTGAGCACGCGCTCGAGCCGCCGCGCGGCAGACGCCGTGCCGTCGGCCACACTCACCTGCCCGGCGTGGAGCGAGTTGCCGATGCCGACGCCGCCGCCGTGATGGAACGACACCCAGGCCGCGCCCGAGGCCGTGTTCAAGAGCGCGTTGAGGATCGCCCAGTCGGCGATCGCGTCGGAGCCGTCCCGCATCGCCTCCGTCTCGCGGAACGGCGAGGCGACCGAGCCGGTGTCCAGATGGTCGCGCCCGATGACCACCGGCGCCCCGATCTCGCCCCGTTTCACGAGATCGTTCAGCGCGCAGCCGAACCGCGCCCGCTCGCCCTGCCCGAGCCAGCAGACCCTCGCGGGCAACCCCTGAAACGCGACGTGCTGCTGCGCCAGCCCGATCCAGCGCCGCAGGGGCTCGTTCTCGGGAAAGAGGTCGAGCACCAGGCGATCGGTGCGGTGCAGGTCCTTCGCCTCGCCGGACAGCGCGACCCAGCGGAACGGCCCCCGCCCCTCGCAGAACAGCGGCCGGATGTACTCCGGGACGAAGCCGGGGATCTCGAAGGCGTCGGCGACGCCGGCGTCCTTCGCCTGAGCGCGGATGTTGTTGCCGTAATCGAACGCCACCGCGCCCCGGCGCCTGAGCTCGAGCATGGCGCGTACGTGGGCGGCGATGCTCGCAACCGAGCGCCGCAGGTACTCGGCGGGATCGCGCCGGCGGAGCGCTCCGGCCTCCCCCACCGGCACTCCCGCCGGGATGTAGCCGTGGAGCGGGTCGTGCGCCGACGTCTGGTCGGTGACGACGTCCGGGACGAACCCGCGGCGCACCAGCTCCGGCAGAACGTCGGCGCAGTTGCCGACCAGACCCACGGAGAGCGCCGTCCCCTGCCGCCGGGCCTCGTCGCACCAGCGCAGCGCGTCGTCCACGGACGCGGTCGACCGATCGAGGTAGCGGGTGTCGAGGCGGCGCTGCACGCGCGCCGGGTCCACCTCCACCGCGAGACACACCCCCTCGTTCATCGTCGCGGCCAGCGGCTGCGCGCCCCCCATCCCACCAAGCCCACCCGTCAGCACGAGGCGCCCCTTGAGCGTGCCGCCGAAGCTCCGGCGCGCAACCGCCGCGAACGTCTCGTAGGTGCCCTGGAGGATGCCCTGCGTGCCGATGTAGATCCACGAGCCCGCCGTCATTTGACCGTACATGACGAGACCCTTCCGCTCGAGCTCGCGAAACACCTCCCAGGTCGCCCACCGCCCCACCAGGTTCGCGTTGGCGATCAGGACGCGCGGCGCGTCGGGGTGCGTGGTGAACACGCCGACCGGCTTCCCGGACTGCACGAGCAGCGTCTCGTCGTCCTCGAGCGTGAGCAGGGTGCGGCAGATCGCGTCGAACGACGCCCAGTCGCGCGCCGCCTTCCCGGTGCCGCCGTACACGACCAGATCTTGCGGGCGCTCCGCCACCTCGGGGTCGAGGTTGTTCATGAGCATCCGCAGCGCCGCCTCCTGAATCCAGCCTTTGCAGGTCCGGCTCGGACCGCGGGGCGCGCGGACGGTTCGGGGGCCGCTCATTTCGCCTCCGGATCGAACGTTCCCGCCCGGATCCCCGCCGCGATGCGCTCGATGTCGCCCGTGAACGGCCGGTCGCCGGCGAGGGGAGGCACCTCTCGGCGCACCGCCGCGTAGCTCTGCGCCACTCCCCGAGCGGGCTGCAGCGGCTTGAGGAAGTCCAGCCCCTGCGCGGCCGCGAGCAGCTCGATCGCGACGATCCGCGCCGCGTTCGCGAGGATCCGCTCCGCCTTCCACGCGGCGCTCATCCCCATCGGCACGACGTCCTCCTGGTTGCCCTCCGTCGGCACCGACTGCACGCTCGCCGGCGTCGCGAGCACACGGCAGTCGGCGACCAGCGCCGCGGCGACGATCTGCGGGGTCATGAAGCCCGACTCGATTCCCGGATCGCGGGCGAGGAACGCCGGCAGGCCCGACGACAGGTCCGGGTTGACGACCCGCTCGATGCGCCGCTCGGCGAGCCCAGCCAGGGTCGCGAGGGCGATGCCGAGCACGTCGAGCGCCAGCGCGATCGGCTGGCCGTGAAAGTTGCCCCCCGACAACACGTCTCCGTCGAAGACCAGCGGGTTGTCCGTGGCCGCGTTCAGCTCGACCGATACCAGGCGCTCGGCGAACGCGCAGCCCTCGCCGACCGCGCCCAGCACCTGTGGAGCGCAGCGGATCGAATACGCGTCCTGCACGCGCGGGTCGTTCTCCCGGTGCGACTCGCGGATCTCCGACTCCGCGAGGAGCCCCCGGAGCAGCGCCGCCGAGCGCTGCTGGAAGGGGTGCGGGCGGGCGTCGTGGATGCGCGCGTCGAAGGGATCCGGGGTGCCCCGCGTGGCCTCCAGGGTCATGGCCGCCGCGGCATGCGCCGTGCGCCACAGCACCCACGCGTCGTGCACGAGCAGCGCCGCGAGCCCGGCCTGCGCTTGCGTGCCGTTCACGAAGGCCAGGCCCTCCTTCGCCTCGAGCGTGATCGGGCGCAGGCCCTTCGCCACGAGCGTCGCACCGTCCTCGCCCTCGCCGATCATCGCGAGGGCGAGATGGGCGAGCGGGGCGAGATCGCCGGACGCCCCCACGCTCCCCTGCGACGGCACCCGCGGGTGCACCTGGCGGTTGAGCATCGCCACGACGAGCTCGGGGAGCGCCGGGCGCACGCCGCTCGTGCCCCGGACCAGCACGTTCGCGCGCAGCAGCATCATCGCGCGCACCGCCTCGACCGAGAGCGGCTCGCCGACCCCGGACGCGTGGCTGCGGATCAGATTGAGCTGCAGCTGGCGGGCGCGCTCGGGCGGGATCCGCACGTGCGCCAGCTTCCCGAAACCCGTCGTCACGCCGTACATCGTGGCGCCGCGGGCGATGGCGTCTTCGACGGTGCGGCGCGACGCCCGCACTCCCTCCAGCGCCTGCGGCGCGATCGTGACCGGCGCCCCATGGCGCGCGACCGCCACGACGTCTTCGATGGAGAGCGAGCGGCCGTCGATCTGGATCGGATTCGGCATCGCGACAGGAAACTACGCGAGCGCATTAGCAGAGCCAAGCAGCCGCCAGATACGACAAGTGGCCAGGTCGTCACCCTGGCCACATGTAGCTTGGAACCGCTTGCGGCTTGGCGTCTTGCAACTCTACTTCGCGCCGGTCACCTGAGCACCGGTGACGCTGGCGTTCACCCCGCCTCCGATCACTACCAGCTCCGGATTCCCCGGATCCGTCTGCACGCTGAAGTCGAAGATCACGTACTGGCGGTTGGCGTGGGTCACCCGCAGCCCGGCGTAGTGGTACTGTCCGTTCTCCCGGCGCTGGAACACGTAACCGTATCCCGCCACCGCCTCGAACATGTCGCGCGAATACCCCGCCGCCGGCGCGAAGTCGATGGAGGTCAGGTCGGCCACGGGTGAATTGCTGTAGAGCCGCAGGCTGTCGCCCGCAAACTGGGGCACAAGCCAGAGCGACGAGTCGCTGGGGTCCCGATAGACCGAGAAGTCGATGTCGGTCAGGTTTCCGGCCTGCACCAGTCCGAGCTCACCCGACTCGGCCGCGCCGTTGTGGTTCGCATCCTGCCAGAAGCGGAACCCCGACTGCCCCGGGCTCGCGGCGCCTGCGTATACCAGCACGTTGCGGGCGTCGGGCCGCGGCGTGTCCTGCCACAGCGGCGACCAGGCACTCTCAACCCCCTCGACGCTGATCGCCGACACGGCGAAGCAATGGGGCACCCCGTTGGTGAGCAGGGTGACGAGGAACTCGTCGGACACCGTCGTGCCTTCGATCACCCAGTCGCTGCGGCACACGCCTTGGTCGAGGTCGTAGCCCGCGCTGTACACCTGGTACCGCTCGAACCGGCTGGGATCGGACTGCGCGGCATTGTCGGCCCACTGGAGGTGGATGGCCCGGTTCAGGGAAATCGAAGCGAGGCTGGCCGGCGCCGGAAGCGTGGTGTCGATCGCGGTCGGATCGGACCGGCAGCCGACAACGAGAAGGCCGGTCATCATCAAGGCGTAGCGCGACGGGAAACTCATAACTTCCTCAGGAAGCGTTCGCCGCGCTGCAAGAGCAGGCGTCGTGCCCGGGGGGAAGTGGCGAGGCCATGGCTGGTTACCGGGCCGCGTCCGGCTCGGCCTGTCACCCGCAGAGGACAGCGTTCGGGAGCGCGCTAGCGCGCGAGGGTCTGCTGCTCGTAGTCGAACTTGATGTCCGGCTGGTCGAGGAGGCTGATATAGAACGTGAAGCCGAAGTTGCCGTTCGGGCTCCTCGAGAACGAGAAGCTGGCGTGCCAACGGTGCAGGTCGCGCTGGAGACTGATCGCGTGCGCGGCGAACTGACGGGTGTCGAGATCGAAGGCCGTGTTCCACGACGCGGACCAGTGCGCCGTAGGATCGAATTGCAGGCCGAGTGTCAGGGTCCGCCGCCCACCGAGAGCCGACGGCGGCGGCTGCGAGTCCGCGACGGGCCGCGACCGGTTGGACGAGTACCTCACCGACAGGTTGAACCCTCGACCCGCCGGCGCGCCGAGCCCGAAGCCCTGCTGGCCTCCGCCCAGCCGCGGTCCTGCGCCCTGCGGCGCCCCCTGCGCCCCCGCGCCGCCTGGCGCGGGCGGCGCCGCGGGCGGCGCACCCCGGCCACCCAGCCCGAAGAGGCTCGCGAGGCCGCGGATCGTGGCGGGCGTGAGCGCAAACGACGTTGTGAGGCTTGTGAGGAACGGCGAGAACTTCGCCGTGTCGCTGCCGACGGCCCCCCGCCACAGGTCGTGCGTGATGGCGAGCGTGAACCCGGGGAGGAGATCGGAAGCGAACGTGTTGTTCAACACGCCCGTGGTCCAGCCGGTCCGCCCCGAATCCTTGGCCTGCTCGAAGTTATAGCCGATCGAGCTGGTGTTGATGCTGAGCAACCGGATCTTGCGCGGCTCGCGGCCCGCCGTGTCTCCGGGGGGCGGCTTGAGCTTCGCCTCGAAGTTCTGCGAGAGCCCGAGCGTGATCGTCTGTTGCGGGTCGGTGCGGACGTTGGGGTTCTTGCCCGTGGGGTCGAGAGCCGTCGCGAAGGCCTTCGGCACGGAGGCGCGCGGCGCGTAGAAGTAGCTGACGAGCGGCGAGACCGAATGCCGGATCCGCTGCAGCGGGCCCACGCCGGGGAAGAACCCGAAGAACGTGGGCGACAGGCTGGCGCTGAACGCGAGCCGCTTGCCCTGCCGGAGGAACCGGCCCCCCGTGAACTGATTCCGGATCATGAACGGTCCCGCGCCGGTCGCGTTCGCGATCTGCACCCCGGGCTGCAGCTTCCACGTGCCGCTGAACAGCGACGGCAGGCTGATCCCCGTCTGCCAATCCACGTCCGTGCGGAACGTCCGGCCGTACAGAGCGCGCCGGACGCCGCCCGGCGCCGTCGAATCGGGGATCAACAGCTCTTCCCGCTGGTTCGACGTCTGGTCGTTCACGGCGAAGTTGTTGCCCCAGCTCCAACGCCCGATGCGCAGCGGCGTCTCGAACCTCAGGGTGGTGGTACGGGCGTCGACGAACATCGGCAGCGTGTCCGCCGAGCCGCCCGTGCCCGCCACGAGCAGGGCACCGGCGGCCTGACGAAAGCGTTGCTGGTTGTCCAGCGAGAACCCGGGCGACCAGGTGATGGACGGCGTGATGTTCACGGGCGACGGGGTCAGGCTCACACTTGGAAGCGTCTGCGACACGCTGCTATTCGAGAGATCCTGCGTGCGGCTGCCGCCAAGGCTCAGCGTGGCCCAGTCGAACTGCTTGGTGAACGCCAGCCGCGAGTCGATCGTCGCGATGGCGGTCTGGGGGTTGATGCTGTTCTGCTCGACGATCGAGGGGCGGGTGGCGTAGTCGATGCTGGCGTTGAACCGCGTGCGGTTGGAGAAACGCTGGTCGTGCTGCCAGTTGATCCGGCTCGTCGATCCGGGCGTGTCGAGCTGGCTGGTGCGACTGTAGCCGAAGCTGCCCGAGACGAAGCGGTCGAGCCAGCGGTAGCGCACCTGCCCCCGCGCCGTGAGGTAGCGGTCCGCGTACCAGTCGCCCGACACGAGCAGGTCGACGTAGTCGCCGAGGACGAAGTAGTAGCCGATGTTGGACACGTGGCGCTCGTAGCTGCGGGTGGGCCGGACGAGGTCGTTCAGGCCGAACCGGGGGACGAGGATGCCGCTGCGGCGCCCGGGGCGGATGTCCTGGAAGATGAAGGGCAGCCAGAAGATCGGCACGTCCCGGACGTAGAGCACGGCCGGCCTGGCGACCATGACGTTCTTGTTGAGCCACTTCACCTCGCCGGTGCCGAAGTGGTAGTCCGGCACGGGATGGTCGTCGGACGTGATCTCGCTGTGCGCACCGAACAGCCGGGTGGAGCCCGAGTCCACCGCCAGCACGCCGCGCATGTACCAGGTGGCGCCCCCCTGGGTGAAGCGGGTGAGGGCGTCCGTGACCGTACCGCGCTTGATGCAGGTGTCGTAGCGCATCCCCTCCCCCACCAGCACGGTCCCCTGGTCGAAGAGCCGCGGGTCGCCCGCGGCATCGAGCCGGCAGCTCCGCTGGCGGTACCGGATCGAGTCCGCCTCGAGCTGCGTTCCCTCCCGCTCGACGAACGCCTCGCGGCGGAGGTAGATGGTCTGGCTGTCGCCGCCCACGACGAGGAGCGTGTCGGCGACGTATTGCGTGACGCGGTAGCCCTTGAGGTCGCGCAGCGAGTCCATCACGGCGTCGCCGGCCGGGAAGCTGCGCGTGGGCCCAGTCGGCAGCCCGAGCCGGCGAGCGGTCGCGGTGTCGAGGGTGCGACCGCGCCCGGCCGAATCGCCCGGCACGCTGTCGGACGGCTGGACTGGGGGGCCGGAGCGAGGGGGGCGGGGAGGCCGGGGCACGCCCTGCCCTTCCAGGCGGCCCGCGCCTGCCGCGAGCAGCAGGAGCGCGAGCGCGGCCGCGCTCGCGGCCCGCTCGCGGCGGGCGCGACGCTTGGTCACCACCCGGGCGCAGAGGATGCTGATCTCGTACAACAGCAGCAGCGGACCGAACATCAGCACCATCGACACCGCGTCCGGCGGCGTGAGCAGCGCCGCGGCGAAGGCCGCGAGCACGATGGCGTACCGGCGATTCCGCGCGAGGAACTGCGGCGTCACGATCCCGAGCGTGGCGAGGATCACGACCACGAGGGGCAACTCGGCCGCGACCCCGAACCCGATAATGAACGGCGTCAAAAAGCCGAAGTACTCGTTGGCGGTGATCATCGGGGCGAGATCGTTGCGCTGAAAACTGAAGAACACCGGGAGGGCCCGCGGCAGCACCCAGAAGTAGGCGGCGGCGGCGCCACCCAGAAACAACAGCACGCCCACGGCAAGGGCTGGCATGATCAGGCGGCGTTCTCGGGGGTACAGCGCCGGCGCGAGGAACGCCCACACCTGGTAGATGACGATCGGCGACGAGAGCAGCAGCCCCACCACGAACGCGAGCTTCAAGGTGATGAGGAACGGGTCCACGGGACTCGTAAACACGAGCCGTCCATCCGGCAGCAGCGGCGCGATCGGACGCTTGAGCGCGCCGATCACGTCGATCCGCCCGACCAGGAGCCACCCGATCAGCGTCGCCACCACGATGGCGAGCAGACTGTACAGGATGCGCCAGCGCAGCTCCTCGAGATGATCGAGGAACGGCATCTCAGCGCGGTTGTCGGGAGTGTCTGGCACGCCGGCCCCGGCTCCGGAGCGGGCTAGCGCCCCAGGCGTTGCAGCTTGTCCCGGGCGAGATTGGCCTCGTCGGAGCGGGGGTAGCCGGCGATCGCCCGGTTGTAGTAGATGCGGGCCGCCGCCTTGTCCCCGCGCTGCTCGGCGAGCAGGCCCAGCTTGTAGAGGGCTGCGGGGGCCCGCGCCGAATTGGGATAGGTCTTCACGACCTGCTGATACACCGCGGCCGCCGAATCGGCGTTCTCACCAGCCCACGTCTCACCCACGTAAAACAGCGCGTCGGCGGCGCGCTCGTGCCTGGGGAAGGCCCGCAGGAACTCCCGGAAGCCGAGCCGAGCGGTGGCGAGGCTGCCACGGCGGAATTGCTGCAGGGAGAGGTCGTACATCTGGTCCGGTCCGGGACCCGGCGACGTACCGGCCGGCCCGCCCGGCGTGCCCGCGGCCCCCCGGGACGTGTCGAGCGGCGGCACGGGCTGCAAGGCACGCTCCTCGACGCGCGCGCGCAGCTCGCTCAGGCGTTGCTGGCTCTGGCCGGTCAGCTCCTGGACCTGCACCAGCTGCTGCTGCACGGCGAGCAGATCGGTGCGGACGTCGCCGCGCATCTGCACGAGGTACGCCCGCTGCGCCTCGATGGTCTGCTGCACCGCGGCGAGCAGCGCGCGCACCGAGTCGATCTTCGCCGCCTGCTCGGTGCTCGCCCGCGCCTGCGCCGCCCGCAGGGCCTCCACCTGGAGCTCCACCTTCCGGACGTCCCCCTTGAGGGCGCATCCGGCGGCGAGCCCCAGGCTCAGAACGAACGGCAGCGGTCGCAGCACGTCCCGGCCTCCGTGGTCACGGCTGCCGCAGGGCCTCGCCGCCCGCGATGATCTCGAACTCGCCGCGGCGGTTCTGCGCCCAGGCGTTATCGTCGTGGCCCGGCGCGAGCGGTCGCTCCTCGCCGTAGGAGACGGTCTCGATCCGCCCCGCGTCGATGCCGTGGCTCACGAGGTACTGTTTCGCGGACGTCGCGCGGCGGTTCCCGAGCGCGAGGTTGTACTCGTCCGAGCCCCGCTCGTCGCAGTGGCCGCTGATGCGAATCCGCGTGTCCGGGTTCGCCTGCAGGATCGCCACCTTTTGATCGAGGACGCCGGCATCGTCGGACCGGATGTTCGCCTGGTCGTACTCGAAGTGGATCATCGTGCCGAGCAGCGTGCGCATGGCTTCCGTGGTGTTCCCCGCGGCCGCCATCGCATCCGCCTCCCGCTGGCGGCGGAGCCGCTCTTCTTCCTCCCGGGCCCGGGCCTCGGCTTCGGCCCGCGCGATGGAGTCGGCGACTCGCGCCCGCTCCGCGGCGGCGGAGTCATCGTTGGTCTGGGGCGTCACCTGTTGCGGGGGCGCGCTCCCCCCGCATCGAGCCCCAGCAACTGCGGCAGTCAGGCCAGCCAACACCAGCAGGTGTGCGCGTTTCATCTTCCTCTTTCTCCAGGGTCAGGGGGTGGACGCGGTGGCCTCCGGCAACCGTGGAGACCAAGCCGGAAGGCGTGCGCCGCTCTGCTGGAGCAGCGGGCGGATCCGGCCGGTTTCTAAATCGATGATCCAGAGCTGCCGATACCCCGAACGGTCCGACACGAACGCCATATGCCGGCTGTCGGGCGCCCACGTTGGGTCTTCATTCCGCCCCAGGGAGGTGAGCTGCCGCACCGCGCGCGTCCGCGCGTCGAGGACGAAGATCTGCAGCGTGCCCCCTACATCACGGTGGAACGCGACGGACTGGCCGTCCGGCGACCAATCCGGTGCGTTGGACGAGCCGGTGACACCGTAGTCGAACGGCGCGAACAGCTGCTGGTCCGTCCCATCCGCCGCCATCAGGTACACCTGGGGCAACCCCGATCGCGTGGACACGAAGGCGATGCGGTGGCCGTCCGGGCTGTAGGTCGGTGACAAGTTGTCTGAAAAGCGCCCCACGGTCAAGCGCTGTAAGCAGCAGTTGTCTTTGATGTTAACGGTGTACAAGTCGGTGCCCTCCTCCGTCGCCCGGCTGAACGCGAGCGTCCTGCCGTCGGGCGAGAACGCCGGCGTGAAGTCGAGCGCGCTCCCGGTCGTGACCACGGGCGTGCGCCGGCCCGTCGCGAGGTCCTGGGCGAACAGCTGCCCGTGCCCGGCCGAGAACTCCATGTAGGCGAAGCGCCGCCCGTCTGGCGCCCAGGCGGGCGACATCGCCTGGCGGTCGCTGGAGGAGACCAGTTTCCGCTCGGTGCCGTCCTGGTCGATCATGTACACCTTGCCCTCCATTACGAACAGGACGCGGGTCGCCGCGATGCCCGCGACGCCGAGCGTCGCCTCGAGGATCTTGTCCGACAGCCGGTGCACCGCCATCCGGAAGCCGGGGTCCTTGGGCGGTGGCACGCGGGCGCGGAGCTCGCGACGCACTCCGCCCGCCGCGACATCGTGCACCGTCACGACGGTGCTGTCGCCCGCCGCGCCGATGGCGACCGCGAAGTCGGCGCCGAGGGCCTGGTAGAGGGGGTAGTTGAGGCTCGCCGGGCCGCTGCCCGCGCGTTTCTCGCTGCCCGCCGCCCGTGTCGTGGCGGGGGCCCCGCGGGCGGGGAGGGCGGGGGCCGGGGGGGCCGCCGTGATCCGGATCGAGTCGCCGCCCGGCAGCGTGATCAACTCGAAGCGGTCGCTGAAGTCCAGGTCGCGCGCCAGGATCGCGCGTACCGAGTCGAGCCCGGCGCCGCCTCCCGGCAGCACCACCAACCCGGGACGCACGCCCGGCCGATACACGATTCCGATGCGCACGCCGCGGTCGATCGCGGACGTATCTTGGGCGGTCAGGCGGTCCGGCGGACCGGCGGTCAGCAAGACCGCGAGACCGACCGCCAGACCGCCCGACCGCCTGACCGCCGTCACTGACGTTTCCCCGAGAAATAGAACCGCACGAACAGCACGTCCGCGGCCCAGCCGTCCGGCAGCGGGCCAAAAGCCTTGAACCGCCCCACTTCCTCGACCGCGCCCTGCGCCTCCAGGTCGAACGCAAAGTTGCCGGAGCGCCGGATGAACTGGAGATCGCTCACCGATCCGTCGCGATGCACGAAGAAGGAGACCTCCGCCTCGAGGGGCGTGCTCTGGAGCGGCCGCGGCCAGCGCCGCAGGACCTGCGCCACGATGTTCTGCAGGTACTCCGGAAACGGGAACTCGACCCCTTCGACGCTGACCGTGGCGACATCCTTACCGGTCGACGGCGTCTCGCTCGGGAGCGGCGCGGTCTTTGGCGTGGTCCGTGGGGCCGCCTCGCGCTCGGTGTTGTCCCCCGTCCTGGGCGGCGCCGCGGGCGAGATCGTGCTCTTGGGCGGCGGTCGCTTGGTCGGGGCCGGCGCCGGCTTCTCTTCGGCCGGCCGCTCGACCGCCTCAGGCGCCTTGCGCACCTCTTCGGTCGGCGCCGGCGCGGCGATCAGCCGCACCTTGTACGTCGGTGGGGCCGGCTTGCGGGAGCCGGCGGCCGCCGCGAACAGGAAGACGGCCGCGAGGCCATGCACCACGGCCGTCCCCGCCAGGCCGAGGCCCACGTTGGCGGACGCCTCGCGGCGGCGTCTCACCGCTCGATCGCCTCCGGCTCGGCCACGAGCCCGACGTCGCTGACACCCGACGCGCGGATCACGGCGAGCACCTGCACCACGGTGGCATAGGGGACGCGTCCGTCGGCTCGAAGGTACACTCCGCTGGGCCGTTTGGTTCGCACCAGCGCGCCGAAGGTCACGCGGAAGTCCTGATACGAGAGCGGCGATTGGTCCACGTAGATGCGGCCGTCGCGGTCGAGGGTCACGACGAGGCCCGTCTTGGGCTCGAGGGGGCGCGCCTGCGCCCGCGGCAGGCGCACGTCCACGCCCCCCTGCATGATTGGCGCCGTGATCATGAAGATGATGAGCAGCACGAACGCCACGTCCACGAGGGAGGTGACGTTGATATCGGCGGTGAGCGGCAGCTCGCCGTGGCCGCGCAGGCCGCCCCCACCCAGCAGGCCGGCCATCTTAGAGCCTCCCCTCGCGGGCCATGGTGCCGATGATCTCCTGGGCGAACCCTTCGAGCTCACCCGCGACCAGTCCCAGCCGGTTGACGAAGAGGTTGTAGGCCATCACCGAGGGAACCGCCACCGCGAGCCCCGCCACGGTGGTGACCAGCGCTTCGGCGACGCCCGGCGCCACGGCCGCGATGTTGCCCGAGCCGCCGACGGCGATCCCGATGAACGCGTCCATCACGCCCAGCACCGTGCCCAGCAGGCCCAACAGCGGGCTCACCGAGCCGAAGGTGGCGAGCCACGGGATGAAGCGGGCGGCGGCGTCCCGCTCGGCCGCGACTTCCTTCGCCAGCACCATCCGGAGCGCTTCGAGCTGGGTCGTCGTGAGCGTGCTCTGCACCTCGACCGCCGGCCCGTCACCGCGGCCGCCGCCCCGCACGCTCCCCGGTTTCAGCTCGGACAGAAAGTGTACCCCCTCGCGCAGCAGCCGGTTGTAGGGAGAGGCCGGGAGCCGCATCGCGGCGTGGTAGGCGTCTTCGAGACGTGTAGCCTTTTCGATCTCCGCAGTGAAACGGGCCGCCTGCCGGCGGATTCTCCGGAACTGCCACCATTTGAGGAAGATCAGGTACCAGGACACGAGCGAGAAGACGACGAGCACGGCGAGCACGACTTTCGTCTCGCGGCTCGACGTAAGGACCAGCTCCCAGGGCGTTGTGGGGACCGCCCCACCCACCTGTAACAGCACGGCGTCAGCCCTCCCCCTCCCCAGGCGACGAGGTCAGCTGGCGATACCCGGACGGGTGCGCCTGGTGCCAGCGGCAGGCGCTGGCCAGGATCTCCTCCAGGCTCGAGTGGCGCGGGCGCCAGCCCAGCAGCCCCTCCGCGCGGCCGGTCGCCGCGACCAACCACGGCGGGTCCCCGGCCCGGCGCGCCCGCCCCACGGTCGGGATCGCGCGGCCCGTGACGCGGCGCGCGGCCTCCGTAACGGCGCGCACTGAGTACCCCGTCCCGGTGCCGAGGTTGAGCACCACCGCGCCTCCGAGGTCGGCGTCGAGCGCCCGGATGTGGGCGTCCGCGAGGTCCAGCACGTGGACGTAGTCCCGGACGGCCGTCCCGTCCGGCGTCGGGTAATCGGTCCCGTACACCTCCACGGCGTCGCCTTGCCCGAGTGCGACCCTGAGCACGTTCGGGATGAGGTGTGTCTCGGGCGCGTGATCCTCTCCGTATCGCTCCGACGCGCCCGCGGCGTTGAAGTAGCGCAGGCTCGCCGAAGCGAGGCCGTGGCTCTCCGCGTAGCCTGCCAGCAGCCGCTCGAACTCGACCTTCGTCTCGCCGTACGGGTTCGCGGGCTTGACCGGGGCGGCTTCGTCGATCGGCGCATCTCCCCGCTGACCGTAGACCGTGCACGAAGACGAAAAGATCACGCGGCGCACGCCGGCGGCGACCGCGGCCTCGAGCAGGACCCGACCGGCGGTCACGTTGTTGGCGAAGTACTTCTGCGGATGCGCGACCGACTCCGCCACGAGCGCGAAGGCGGCGAGGTGCATCAGCCCGTCGATGGCGTGGCGGGCGAACAGGCCCTCGAGGACGCGCCGGTCGCCGATGCTCCCCTCCACGAATTCGGCCCCGGGGTCGACGGCCGCACGATGGCCGGTGCTCAAGTCGTCCAGCACGACGATGGGCCGGCCCCGAGCCAGGAGCTGCTCCACGACCACGCTACCGATGTAGCCCGCGCCTCCGGTGACCAGGATCTTACCCGTCACGGGACCCCTTCAGGCCGAACAGCCGCTTGAGCGCCTCGAGCAGCCCGTACCCGCGCCCGGCCAGCGCCGCCTCCTTGAGGGCGACCGTGGGGTAGTGCAGGAACTTGTTCAGCAGCGCCTGGCTGAACTGCTCCACTTGAGCCTGGTCTTCCGGCGAGAGATGCGCGAGGCGCTTGAGCGCGCGCTCGAGCTCCGCGGCGCGCACGTCGTCGAGCCGCCCCCGGAACTCCTTCAGGACCGGCACGACGGCCAGGCCGCCGTACCACGCCCAGAACCGCTCGACCTCCTCGCTCACGATGCGCTCGGCGGCCGGCATCTCGCTGCGGCGCGCCGCGGCGGCCTGCGCCGCGACGGCCTGAAGGTCGTCGATGTCGTACAGGAACACGTTCTCGAGCTGCCCGACGGCGGGGGCGACGTCGCGCGGCACCGCGAGATCGAGGATGCACAGGGGCCGCCCGCGCCGGCGCGCGATGGCGGGGGCGACCCGCTCCCACGTCACGACGGCCTGGGGCGCCGCGGTGGAGCTGAGCACGATGTCGGCGGTCGCGAAGTGGTCCCACGCCTCGTCGAGCGTGAGGGCCCGCGCGCCCAGCCCCTCCGCGATCGCCTGCGCCCGCTCATAGGTGCGGTTCGCGACCAGCGTCACACGCACGCCCTCTGCGACCAGGCAGCCGGCGGCAAGCTGCGCCGTGTCGCCCGCCCCCAGGATGAGGGCGGAGCGGCCGGCGAGCTCGTGGAAGATCTTGCCCGCCAGCGCCACCGCGGCCGACGGCGCCGAGGCCGCGCCCGTCGCGAGCCCGGTTTCGCTTCGCACCCGCGCGCCGACCAGGAGCGCCGACTGGAACAGGCGGTGCAGCACCGGACCCGCCCGAGCCTTCGAGACCTCCCACGCCTCGCGCACCTGCCCCTGGATCTGGGACTCGCCGAGGATCATCGAGTCGAGGCCGGCCGAGACGCTGTACAGGTGGCGCACGGCGTCGCGGTCGCGCCGGAAGTAGCCGTACTCGCTGGCGTTGCGCCCGTCGCCCAGCCGCTCGGTCAGGAGAGCCCAGACCTCCTCGGGCGCGCCGTCGCCGGGCTCGGCGAGGTAGAACTCGGTGCGATTGCAGGTGGAGAGGAGCACGCCGCCGCGCGCGCCGGCGGACAGCACCCGCTCCAGCGCGGCCGGCACGTCGCGCGGAGCGTGCGCGAAGCGCTCGCGGACCTCAAGCGGCGCCGTCCGGTGATTCACTCCCACGACCGCGATGCTCATCGCGCTGCGCCCCTCACAGGAACCGCTGCGTCCCCGGCTCGGCGAGCTTGAGGGCGAGGTACACCAGCAGCACCGCGGCGAAGCTCCCGATGCTCGCGAACGCCGCGCGCCGGCCCGCCCAATGCCGCACCACACGCACCCCGACCGCCCACCCCAGCACGATCCAGGTCAGCGTGCCCCAGACGACTTGCGCCGCATCCACCGGTACCCCACCCGCAAACCGCACGCCGTAGCCCAGCAGCACCCCGAGCGTAATCGTCGGGAACCCGATCACGAGCGACAGGTAATTCAAGCGGTCGAGCCGCTCGAGCGGCGGGAACAGCCGGAACACTTGTCCGAACCGCTTCGTCTTCAACTCCCGGAACTGGAGCAAGTAGAGCGCGGCCGCGATGAACGCGAGCGCGAGCATCGCGAGCCCGAGCATGCTCACCGTGATGTGCAGGACGGACCACGGCCGCCGCTCGGCGGCTGCCGCCGGCTCGGGCCCGAGCCCGATCAAGAGCGCCACGCTCACCAACCCCGTCGCGAGCGGCCCCGTGAAGACCCCGACCGCGGCAGCACGGAAGATGCGCTCGCTCACGATCTGCAGGAGCATGAGGAACGCGGCCAGCATCGACAGCGCCGGAGCGACGCCGACGAGCCTGAGCTGGGCGATGCCGAGGACGTGACACGCGACCCCCGCGAGCGGCACGCCGAGGAGCACGGCCCGCGCGGGGGGCCGTAGCCCGGCGAACGGCCCCAGCACGAGCGCCGTGGCCAGACCGTACAGCGCCAGCGCCAGGAGATGAGGAACGAGAACCACGGGCACGAGGCGCCGGCCCCGCGGGCGGGGCCGGCGGCAGTCAGGAGGGCATCTTCCGGACGAGCCGAACGGGCATGCCGGGGATGATATCCGGGTGGCTGATGCTCAGCACGAGCCCGGACGCCGAATGGTCCCGGGTGTGCACGATCTGGAGCACCACGCGCACCGTCTCTGATCCCGTGCCGGGCACCCCGGACGCGGGCCGGTAGATCTCGAACACGTCGCCCGGCGTGACGCCCTGGGCGCGACCGCGGTTGATGAAGATGACCTGCTGCGGGCCTGTGATCGTGTGCAGGTCCCGCTGGGCGATCACCCCACCCTCGAGTCCCTGCTCCACGGCCGTCGGCCGCACTCGACCGGGATCCTTGAACGGCTCGAGCGGCATCGCCAGCTGGCCGTCGTAAATCTTGGAGAACTGCATGATGACGTCGGCCAGCACCTGCCTCCGCTGGACTTCCGTCACGCGCGCAATGCCGCTCGGCACGACCACATCGCCCCAGCGGGCGATGTCGCGGTCGATGCGCGCGACCAGCAGCGAGTCGCCGACGTGATACGAGGCGTTGCGCGGCGGCTGGATCGCGATCTGGTCGAACCGCATGGCCGACGTGCGCTCGGTGAGCCGCGGGATGACGGGAACCGCCGTGTTCCCGAGCACCTTGCCCCACGGCAGTCTTTCGTTCTCCGACAGAAATCCCGCCGCATAGAACTCGCCGCGGCGCAGCGGGCGGTACGGCTGCTCGCTGTAGGCGCGCAGCACGTCCTGCACCTGCTCGGTGGCCGTGCGGCGCCGGTCGAAGATCGTTTGGTACCCTTCGGTCGGTCCCGACGGCGGGGGCGGCGCCTCCACGAGCGTGGTGTCGAGCATCGCCGCCGTGTCCGCTGCCAGAGTCACCGTGTCGGCACCCGCCGTGGTGTCCCGGGCGAGGCCCCCGATCTGGGCGAGGTTCAGCACCTCACCTGGATAGATCCAGTGCGGATCTTCGACGACGCTGGTGTTGAGGCGGTAGATCTCGGGCCACAGCAGCGCATCGCTGAAGTAGAGCTGCGCGATCGACCAGAGAGTCTCGCCGCGCGCGACGGTATGTGTGCCGGGCACCGGGCCCAGCGCGGCGGCCGCGGCCGGCGCCGTATCCTGCGCGGCTTGCGAGGTGTCCGGCCCGGCCTGCGTGGTGTCCTGGGCCGCCAGCCGCGGCGCCGCCCCCGCCGCCCCCGCGAGCAGCCCTGCTACAAGGGCGAGCAGGGCTGCTCGGTGCTCAGAACGGCAGATCGTCGTCCTCCTCATCCAGCGCCTCCGGGAGCGCCTCGAGCGACTCCCCCTTGCCCTCCGCCGCCACCTTGGCCGGGGCCTTGGCCCGCGCATACTCCCCGCCGCCTTCGCCGCCTCCCCGGGACGATAGCAACATCACTTCCCGTGCGGTGATCTCGGTGACGTAGCGCGTCTGCTTCTCGCGATCCTCCCACGTGCGGTACTCGATGCGCCCTTCCACGTAGATCCGGTCGCCCTTCTTCATGTACTTCTCAGCCAGGTCCGCCAGCTGGGCGCCCTTGTTGTTCCAGAGGATCACGCGATGCCACTCGGTCTTCTCCTGCTTCTCCCCTCCTTGTCCGGTCCACTGCCGGCTCGTCGCGAGGGACACGGTCGCGACTCGGGAACCGTTGTTGGTGCTACGCACCTCGGGATCGGCCCCCAAGTTCCCGATTAGCATGACCTTGTTGATGCTCCGGCTCACGGCAACCTCCGAACGCAAGGCGGGTCGGGTCCAAGGACGCCCACAGTATATGACCCGCAAGTCATTCTGTCAATCAAACATACGCCGCTTGTGCTAAACTTTTGCGACCACCCGGACCGCCGCTCGGAGAATCACCGCGTCCTCGACCGGTCGCCGGTAGTACCTGGCCCGCCTGCCGACCTCGGCGAACCCCAGCGTCTCATACAGCCGCCGCGCGACGGCGTTCGACTCCCGCACCTCGAGGTACACGGTCGCCACGCCGAGTCGGTCGAGCGCGCGCAGCATCTCCTCGACCAGGGCGCGCCCGATGCCCTGGCGCTGCCGCTCGGGAGCTACGCCGAGGTTCAAGATCTCCCCTTCGTCCCGGGCGTAGTGGGCCACCACGTATCCCGCGACGCGGTCGCCGTCCGGCGCCACGAGGAACGGCACCCCGACGGCAACGCACTCCCGGAAGTCGTTTGCCGACCAGGGGTCGGAGAAGACCGCGCGCTCGAGGGCCGCAACGTGCGGGACGTCAGCCGCTTGGGCGGGACGGATCCGGGAGGGGGCGGCCGTGGCGGGCCTCCCATTGGGCCTGCGCTTCGGCAGGGCGTCCATACACGGGTTCGGCGGCGAGCGGGTTCGGCAACTCGCGTGCCGCCCCCGCCCGTGCGACGAGCGAGAGAAGCGACGCGGCGGCTGGCGGCAATGCCTGAAGCCCCACCGGGTCGGCGCCGGTCCAGGCGCTCACCTGATCCGCGTAGACGACGGCGCCGTCTCCCACCGCCAGGCGGGGCCGCACGGGCGCGACGCGAGCGAATTCCGCGAGCGTGAGCAGCGCGGGCGCCATCAGCGTGTCCACCCGGTCGCGGTGAAACTGGTACAGGGCGGCGTACACCTGCCCGCGCAGCGCGTCGAAGCAGGCCGCGACGGGCGAGCCGACGAGGGCCGCGGCGGCACCGGCCGCAGCCATCAGGCTCGGCACGGCCACGACCGCCAGCCCGCGCTCGTGCGCGAGGCCCTTCGCCGCCGCCCAGCCGATGCGCAGCCCCGTGAAGCTGCCGGGCCCGTCCCCGACCACGATTTGGCCTACGTCGGCGGCGACCACACCCGCGGCGTTGAGTGCCCGGTCCACCAGCGGGACGATCTGCGCCGCGTGCCGGCGCGCGCCCTTCACCGCCACGACGCTCCGCACCTCACCCGGCGTGCCGACCGCCACGCTCGCGATCTCGGTCGCGGAATCGATGGCGAGCCAGACCCCACCCATCAGCCCCTCCACCATTGCGGATTGGGGATTGCGGATTGCGGATTGGGGAATCGATGGGGAGGCGTCCAATCCGCAATCCCCAATCCGCAATCCGCAATCCCGAACGCAGCCCTCCCCCTCACCGGATCTCCTCCAGCTCCCGAATGTCCGGTGCGTCACCATAGCTCAGCCGAAAGTACCGGTCGAGCGGCGGCGCCCACGCGCCTGCGCGCTCGGGCCACTCGACGAGCACGATGGCGGGCTCGCGCAGCATGTCGTCGAAGGCGAGGTCCCGGGCCTCGTCGGGGGACCGGAGGCGGTAGCAGTCGACGTGGTAGACCGGAGTCTCCGCCGCCGCGTAGTGGTGGACCAGCGCGTAGGTGGGGCTGGTCGCGAGCGCGCCGGCGCCGAAGCCGCGGCAGATCGCCTGCACCAGCGTGGTCTTCCCCGTGCCCAGCTCGCCCGACAGGCCGATCACCTGCGGCGCGGCGAGCGAGCGGCCCAGCGCTTCACCGAACCGGTTGAGCTCGTTCACCCGCAGGCGCATGGTGCACCGCATCCCCTTCGGCCTTGAGCTCGAGGATCTGGTCGCGCAGGACCGCGGCGAGCTCGAAGTCGAGCTCCTCGGCGGCGGCCTGCATCTGCTGCTCAAGCAGACGGATCAGCGCCTCGCGCTCCCGGGCGTCCGCCGGGCGGCGCAGGGCCGAGCCCGCCGCCTTGACGGTCTTGGCGTCGGCCACCCGGGTGGCGAAGCGCACCTGGTCCACGGACTTCACGATGGAGCGCGGCGTGATGCCGTGCTGCTCGTTATAGGCCCGCTGGCGCCCGCGCCGCCGGCTCATCTCGTCCAGCGCCCGCTGCATCGAGCCCGTGACGCGATCAGCGTACAGGATCGCCCGGGCGTGCAGGTTGCGGGCGGCGCGCCCCACGGTCTGGATGAGCGACCGGTCGGAGCGGAGGAAGCCCTCCTGGTCCGCGTCGAGGATCGCCACGAGCGACACCTCGGGAAGGTCGAGGCCCTCGCGCAGCAGGTTGATGCCGACCAGGACGTCGAACTCGCCGAGCCGCAGGCCGCGGATGATCTCGACCCGCTCGATCGCGTCGATCTCGGAGTGCAGGTAGCGCACGCGCACCCCGTGCTGCTGCAGGTAGTCGGTGAGGTCTTCGGCCATCCGCTTCGTGAGGGTCGTGACCAGGACGCGCTCGTTCTGCTTCTCCCGCAGGCGGATTTCGTGCAGCAGATCGTCCACCTGTCCCTTCACCGGGCGCACCTCCACCTCCGGGTCGACCAGGCCGGTGGGCCGGATGATCTGCTCCACGACGACGCCGCCGGACAGACGCAGCTCTTCGTCCCCGGGCGTCGCGGACACGAAGGCGATGCGCGGGACGAGGCGCATGAACTCGTCGATGCGGAGCGGCCGGTTGTCGAGCGCCGATGGGAGCCGGAAGCCGTAGTCCACGAGCGTCTGCTTGCGGGAGCGGTCCCCCTCGTACATCCCGCCGACCTGCGGCAGGGTCTGGTGGGACTCGTCCATGATGCAGAGGTAGTCGTCCGGGAAGTAGTCGAGCAGGCACGCCGGGCGCTCGCCCGCCTGCCGGCCGGTGAGGTGACGCGAGTAGTTCTCGATGCCCGTGCAGCGCCCGACCTCGAGCAGCATGTCGACGTCGAAGTTGGTGCGCGACTCGAGGCGCTGCGCCTCGACCAGCCGGTTCTGCGCCCGGAGCTCGGCAAGCCGCTGCGTCAGCTCCTCCCGGATGGCGCGCACCGCGCGCTCGACGGACGGCCGCTCCGTCACGAAATGCGTCGCCGGGTAGATCGCCGAGCGGGGGAGCTCCGTGATCGTGTCCCCGGTGAGCGGATCGATCTTGGCGACGCGCTCCACGGTGTCGCCCCAGAATTCCACGCGGACGGCCTGCTCGTCGTAGGCGGGGAAGACCTCGACCGTGTCGCCCCGCACGCGGAACGTGCCGCGCTCGAACGCGACGTCGTTGCGCTGGTACTGCACTCGCACCAGCTCCTCGAGGAAAGCGTCGCGCCCGCGCTCCTCGCCCACGGTCGCCGTGACGAGCAGCTGACGGTACAGCTGCGGGTCGCCGAGCCCGTAGATCGCCGAGACGCTCGCCACGATGATCACGTCGTCCCGTTCCATCAGGCTCGACGTCGCGCGCAGCCGCAGGCGGTCGATGTCGTCGTTGATCGAGGAGTCCTTGGCGATGTACGTGTCAGTCTGCGGGACGTACGCCTCGGGCTGGTAGTAGTCGTAGTACGAGATGAAGAACTCCACCGCGTTCTTCGGGAAGAAGGCCTTGAGCTCGCCGTACAGCTGCGCGGCGAGCGTCTTGTTGTGCGAGAGCACGAGGGTCGGGCGGCCGAAGCCGGCGACGACGTGCGCCATGGTGAACGTCTTCCCGGAGCCCGTGACGCCCAGCAGCGTCTGATAGCGGTCGCCCCGGGCGAGGCCCTGGGACAGCTCCCCGATCGCGCGTGGCTGGTCCCCCGCCGGCGCGTAGGGGGACACGAGGTCGAAAGGCATCGGCTGGAACCTAGCCGGCTGCCGACTGCGCCTGCGGGCCGGGGGGGCCGGAGGGGCCCGCCTCGCGGCGGGAGACGTCGGTCACGCCCTTCACCCGGCGGATCGCCCGGATGACCTTGAGCAGGTGAGTCTGGTTCTCGACCTCGACCAGCACCGACCCGAACACCGCGCCGTCCCGGGTCGCGAGCTCGGCGCTCTTGATGTTGGTCCCCGACTCGTTGATCGCCGAGCAGATGTCCCCGTACAAGCCGCGCCGGTCCTCCCCGCCCACCGCGAGACGCACCACGAACGTCTCCCCCTCCGACTCCTGCCAGTCGATTTCGACGCGCCGCTCGGCCTCGGTCGAGAGCACGAGCAGGTTCGGGCAGTCGCTGCGGTGGATCGAGATGCCCCGCCCCTGCGTGACGTAGCCCACGACGGTGTCGCCGGGCACCGGCTGGCAGCACTGGGCGTACCGCACCATCAGCCCGTCCACCCCCTGGATCTTGATCCCCCGGCCCAGCCGCAGCCGCTCGATGACGCGGCCGAAGGCGGTCGCCTTCGGCGGCTGGAGCTCCTCCACCGGGAGATCCGGGTAGAGGGCGCGCATCATCGTACCGAGCGCGATGTCGCCGGTGCCGAGCGCGGCCTGGAGCTGCTCCGGCGTCCCGATGGACAGCGCGGTCGCGGCCCGAGCGAGCCGCTCGGCGTCCGGTGGATCGAGCCGGCGGCGGCGCACCTCCCGCGCCAGGATCTCCCGCCCGAGCTCGAGGCTCCGCTCGTGCTCCTCCTGGCGGATCCACTGGCGGATCTTGTGGCGGGCGCGCGCGGTCTGCACGTGCGCCAGCCAGTCGCGGGAGGGCTTGGCCTGCGGGCTCGCGATGATCTCCACCGTGTCGCCGTTCTTGAGCGGACGGTGCAACGGCGCGATGCGGCCGTTGATGCGCGCGCCCTGACAGTGCTGCCCGACCTCGGTGTGCACGGCGAACGCGAAGTCGATCGCGGTCGCGTCTTTCGGAAGCCGCTTCACGTCGCCGCGCGGCGTGAACACGAAGATCTCGTCCTGGTAGAGGTCCACCTTCAGGAACTCGAGGAACTCCTCGGGCGTGTGCGTGTCCTGCTGCAACTCGAGGAGCTGGCGGAACCAGGCCAGGTGGCGGTCGAGCTCGTCCGGGCTCTTCCCTTCCTTGAAGAGCCAGTGCGCCGCGATGCCGTACTCGGCGGTGTGGTGCATCTCGCGCGTGCGGATCTGGATCTCGTACAGCTGGCCGGTGGGCCCGAACACGGTCGTGTGCAGCGACTGGTAGCCGTTCGACTTGGGGCTCGCGATGTAGTCCTTGAAGCGCTCCTGCAACGGCGTCCACTTGTGGTGGATGATGCCGAGCACGTGGTAGCACTCCTGGATCGTGTTCACGAGCGCCCGGACCGCGAGGAGGTCGTAAATCTCCTCGAACGGCTTCTCGCGCTTCTTCATCTTCTTGTAGATCGACCACAGGTTCTTCGGGCGGCCGGTGATCTCGAACCCGGCGAGCCCCGCCCGGGCGAGCTCTTCCACGAGCGGCCCGTGGAGGCGCTCGATCGTCCGCTCGCGCTCGGCCTTCTTCGCCCGGACCTTGCGCGACAGCGCCCGGTACTCGTCGGGCTCGAGGAACTTGAAGGCGAGGTCCTCGAGCTCGGCCTTCACGCCGGCCATCCCGAACCGGTGCGCGAGCGGCGCGTAAATCTCGCGCGTCTCGAGCGCGATGCGCCGCTGCTTCTCCTGGTCGAGGTGCTCGAGCGTGCGCATGTTGTGCAGCCGATCGGCCAGCTTGATGATGATGACCCGCGCGTCCTTGGCGACCGAGACGAGCAGCTTACGATAGTTCTCCGCCTGCTCTTCGACGGTCGAGCGGAAGGTCAGGGTGGAGAGCTTGGTCAGCCCGTCCACCAGCTCCGCGACTTCGTTGCCGAAATCGCGGCGGATGTCGTCGAGCGAGACGTTCGAATCCTCGACCACGTCGTGCAGCAGGGCCGCCGCGATGGTCGTCGTGTCCATCTGCTGCTCGGCGAGAATCGTGGCCACCGCCACGCTGTGGGAGACGAAGTCGTCCCCCGAACGGCGCTTCTGCCCGCGGTGCGCCTGGACGCTCGCCTGGTAGGCGCGCGCCAACAGGTCGAGGTCGAGCCGGTCCCGCTGGGCGGCCACGGCGCGGGCCAGCTCGGGGGCCAGGATGGGGGCAGTGCTGGTCACAATAGGACGATGGCGAGAAGCGAGGGCGGCGTCAACGCTGGCCGGACGGCTCAAGCCGCCCCTCACAGCAGCCCCGCCTCCGCGAAGCTCACGTAGCGATCGCCCCCCACGATCACGTGGTCGTACACGGGCAGGTCGAGCAGCCGCCCCGCGTCGACGAGCTGCCGCGTCACCGCCCGGTCGTCCGCGGACGGCGTCGGATCGCCGCTCGGGTGATTGTGGACGACGATGATCCCCGCCGCCGCTTCCGCGATCGCCGCCCGGAACACCTCGCGCGGATGGACCAGGGAGCTGTTCAAGATCCCCCGGGTGATGAGGAGGTCCCCGAGCACCTGACTCTGGCTGCCGAGGGCGAGCACGTGGAACTCCTCCACCGCCAAGTCCCGGAACCGTGTGGCGCAGAGGCGGTGCACGTCCGCCGGCCCGCGGATCCGCTCGGGACGCGGCTCCGCCTCGGCGCCCACGCGCCGCCCGAGCTCGAGCGCGGCCGCCACCCGCGCCGCCTTGCTGCGGCCGACTCCCGGGACCCGCGCCACCTCGGCCAGGGGCCGTGCCGCCAGCCGCCGGAGCGACCCTTCCACCAGGCCCAGCACGTCACCCGCCACGGCGAGGGCGTCGCGCCCCGCGCACCCCGTGCCCAGCAAAATGGCCAGGAGCTCCTGCCCCGTGAGCGCGGCCGGCCCGACGCTCCACAGGCGTTCCCGCGGGCGGTCGGATGCGGGGTGCTCGGCGAGGCGGAGCGGCATGGTCCGAAACTAAGCCCCGGCGGCGGGGACGGCGTACCCGACTAATGCGTACGGGGCCTCTTTTCGCTCTTTCTTCCTGCGGAATTGTGCCTAAACTGTGCGTGTGTCCGGAGGTCTCCCATGCTCGATCGCAGACCGGGTCGCGTGACGGCTGGACGGCTGACCGCTGGGGTCCTCGCGGGCGTCCTGCTCGCTCTCGCCCTCTACGCCAGCACGTTCGTCGTCCCTTACAGGGACCTGTTCCGCGCCGAGGACCCGCTCGTCAGGACTGACGTCGCGCGCCTGGCGCCCGCGCGGGTGGAGCGCGTGGAGCCGGTCGACGCGGAGCAGGACCTCCGCCTGGCCCTCTCCAAGCGTCCGTACGGCGTGATCTCGAATCAGCCGATTCGCGCCGGGCAGCTGCGCGGCGAATGAGCGGCCCGCCCGGCTTCTCCATCCCCGAGCCGGCCGTCGTTCTCACCGACCTCGGGTTGGCGTTCCTCGGCGCCTACCTCGGGCGGCGGCTGTGGACGGCGCCCGGAGGTGGACTGCTGCAGAGGAAGGGCGTCCTCGTCATCGCCGGCCTCGCCAGCGCCGCGTTTTGGGGAGCGATCTTCCACGCCTTCTTCCCCGCCAACACGACGACGCCCTCCGGGTTCATCGCCTGGATCCCCGTCATGCTCTCGATCCTGGTCGTCGCCGCTACGCTGCTCGAGCTGTGCCTGCGTGTCCTGGGGCCGGGGCTTCCGCCGCTTGCCCGCCGATCGATCGTCGCCACGTACGCCGCTGGCTTCGCGGCCGTCGTGCTGCTCGTGGACGAGTCGTTCTCCACCATCGTGCGCTTCTACGCGCCGACTCTCGTGCTCTTCCTGATCGCCGCGGCGCGGCAGGCGATCCGGAGCCGCAGCGCCGGCTGGACGCTGATCGCCGTCTCGCTCATCCTTTCCGGCGTCGCGGCGCTGCTGCAGCAGGCTGCAGTATCGATCCACCCCGTCTACTTCGACCACAACGCGCTGTACCACGTGTTCCAGGGCATCGCGCTCGTGCTGCTCTACCTCGGATTCCGGCGGGCGCCCGCAGCGCCCGCGGAACCATATGCAAGCGGAACGGATCCCACGCCTCGCCAGGGATGAGCGTCTCGCGCGTCAGGCGGGCTTCTGGTGGGGACTCGCGGAAGGGCTCGTCTTCTTCATCGTGCCCGACGTGTACATCAGCCTCGCCGCCCTCTTCTCGCTGCGGGCCGGCGCCGTAGCCTGGCTCGCTTCGATCGCCGGCTCGGCGGTCGCCGGATCCCGACCACCTTCGCGCTGGTCGCAGCGTTGCGGCTGTTGTTCTGCCGCCGCATCGACGCCCACGCACTCCCCTGGTGCGCGCTACACGGCCTCTCGTGGCTCGCCTTTTACGTGTTCTATTTCGTCCGCATGAGCCGGGCCTGAGAGTCATCGATGCTCGGGCGTCGATGCGCTCCATGGCCGCTGCACCGTTCACTGACTGAATGTCGTTGCCAGCACGCGCAGGGCGTGCGTCTGACCCTCCATGAGCGTGGCTTTGGGTCCGCCGAGGGCTCCCGCGATCGCGCGATACACCTCGCGGACTTCGATCGACGGCGAGGCCGCGTATCCGGCCTGCTGGAGAAGAACCCGGAGCGTATCCTGAGCCCCCGCGCCCGTCCAGGAGGTCGCTCCACTGGGCCCGCGGTGCGAGCTACCGTATGGAAGAGGTAGTCCCGCTGACACTCCAAGAGCAGGCCGGTCGTGAGCACCACGAAGGACAGTCTCCAGCGCCGGGGTATGTCGACCGCCGATGGGCCGTCAGCGCTCCACGTTGGCGAGGTCCGTGACCGCTGCGGCGAGCGTCCGCACCTTTGCCTGATCGGCAGCTCCCTGCGAATCGCCGTTCAGCTGCGTGGCCAGCTGCGTCAGCGCATCCCGGCGCGCGGGCCCCGACAGCCGTTCGGCGCGGGCGAGCACACTTCGAGCGGCAGACAGCTTGTCGGGGGCCAACCCGTTCGAGCGCGCGAGCTGGTCCAGGTAGGCGCGCGCCACCACGAAGCTCGCCGGCCAGGCGATCTTCGGCTGGTCCTGGGTATTGAAATAGTCCAGATGCACCAGCTTCGCGGCGTCGATCTCGTTCTGCGAGACGAACGCGCTGGGCTGCAACTCGAGGACGTCGAGCCCGCGGGCGATCTCGGAGCTGTAGATGTAGCCGTTGTACCAATAGGCGGACCACGACCCGGCGCCGACGAGCTTGGTCGAGTCCATCGGGCCGCGGTCGAAGTAGGCGATTTCCTTCGGGTGCGCCGGATCGGTCCAGTCGAACACGGAGATGCCGCCCTGGTACCAGGCCTGGACCATGATGTCGCGCCCGGGGATGGGGATCAGCGAGCCGTTGTGAGCCACGCAGTTCTCGAACGGCGTCTGCGGAGCCGACATCTTGTAGTAGCTCTGGAACCGCATCGTGTCGTGGACCACCGTAAAGATCGCGTCCGCCCCCCACTCAGGCTTGTCGGTCGCGCGGCATTTGGGCTGCCCGCCGCCGCCCCACTCGTCCGAGAAGAGAAGCTTGGTGCCGTCGTTGTTGAACGTCGCCGAGTGCCAGTAGGAGAAGTTCGAGTCGGCCACGGCGCCGATCCGCCGGGGGTTGGCCACGTCGTGAATGTCGAGCAGGAGGCCGTACCCACCGCAGGCGCCACCCGCCAACCCGACCGCGGGATAGACCGTGATGTCGTGGCACTGGTTGGGCCCGGGGCGAACGCCGTTCACGGCTCCCGGCGGGGGGGTGCCGACCAACCGATCCACGATGCCCTGGAACGCGGCACGCAGCGTCGCGCTATCCGCGGCCGTCGGCGCGCCGGCCCCCTGCCGACCCTTGACGATGCTGTCGAGCATCGAATTGATGAATTGCGGTGGCGCGACGAGCTCCATCCCGTTCACCGTCGCCGTGAAACCGCCCTTGGCCCGGGCCGCCGCGGCTGCCTGGGCCGCAGCCGCGATGTCTTCGGGCGCCTCACCGTGCCGCGGCGCCTCGGTCAGCGAATCGAAGATCCGCGGCGAGCTGACGATCGCCGCCTGTTGCGGAGCGGCGAGCGGCACTCTGATGACCTCGATTCGGAAGAGGGCGCTGTTCGGGTTCGAGTCCGGAGCCGCTTTCACGCATCCCGGGAGCTCGGTGGGCGAACGCACCGGGGCGGAGCCGGAGACGTAGATGTACACGTTCGCCGTGTCCTGCGGGTCGATCACCACGGTGTGCGTGTGCGAGCCCCGGCACGTCTGCACATTCCCGATGTACTTCGGATTGGCGATGTCCGAGATGTCGAAGATGCGGATGCCGCGCAACCGGTCCGTGCTGACCGAGTCGTGCACCCCTTGCGTACCGCAGTCGAGGCGCCCGCCTTGCCCCTCGCCGGACACGAAGAGCAGGTTCTTGTAGACCGAGACGTCGCTCTGAGAGGCAGGACAGAGATACCCGATCTTCAGCGTCGGGCTCGCCGGGTTCGCAATGTCCCAGACCTGAAAACCGTTGTAGTTCCCCTGAATGGCGTAGCTGCGGGAGAACGAGAGATCGGAGTTGGTGACGCCGGCGAACTTTTCCGACGGTGGCGTTGTCGAAACCACCCGCAGATTCCAGGACGCGGTAGCGGCGTTCGTCTGTCCCGCACGCAGTCCGACCCGCGGGTCGGGACTCCGGGCCATGGTCGACATGCTCCCGCCGCCCGATGAAGCGCACGCGGCAAGGGTGACCAACCCGATGGTCAGCGCAAGAGACCGGAGCGAGGCAGGCGCCTGGACGACGAGTTCCATGGTTGCTCCCTGTGAAGGTGACGAAGGGCGCATCATTGGCCGCGTCCCTCGAAGAGGAGGGCGGCGAGCATCCTCTGCATGCGGTCGATTTCAGTGGTCTGATCGGCATACACGTCGGAGGCGAACCGGAACACGGTCTCTTCCTCTCCCGCGCCCTGGCCGAAGAGCTCATCGACCATGGTGATGGCTCCCTGATGGTGCTGGATCATGAACCTCAGGAACAGCCGGTCGAAGGCGAGGCCCCGGGCACTGTCCAGCCGGGCCATCTGCTCGGGAGTCAGCATCCCGGGCATGAGCATCGGGTGATCCATGCCGGGCATCGTGTGACCGCCTGGGTCGGCGGGCGGCACCGTCTCGTGGCGATCCCGGAGCCAGCGCTGCATCAGCGCGATCTCATCGCGTTGGGCCACGACGATCCGTTCGCACAGGGCGCGCAGGGACGGACTCGCGTCGTGGGTGGGCGCCCAGCCGGCCATCAGGACGGCTTGCGCGTGGTGGTAGATCATGCCGGACATGAAGCGCACGTCCACCGCGGTGTAGGGCGCCCGGCCATCGGCCCAGGCCTGCCCGGCGGGTGAGGCCGGCACGGCGGGTGATGAGGATTGTCGGGTGGCCGTGGCGCACGCGGCGGTCGCGATGACCGCCAGCGCCCCCGTCGCGCTCACCCGTGGAAGTGGTCCCTTCATGCGGCTCGATCTCCTGGTTGGATCACCCGAACCGCGCCCGATGCCCGGTCCCTACACCGCCGCCCCGTGGCACTTCTTGAACTTCTTGCCGCTGCCGCAGGGGCACGGATCGTTACGGCCGACGCCCGCGTAAGGATTCGCGACCGGCACCCCGGCACCGACCGGCGACCGACGGGAAGCCACGGCGGGCTCGGCGCTCACCAGTCCGTCCGACGTGGGCTTCGTGGCGACCACAGGCGCGGCACGGCGCGGCGCCGCGCCCCCGATGACCCCGGTCCCCACGACGGATCCCGGGCCGCGCGGCGAGCGGCCGCCCGCCGGGCCGGTGACGGTTCCGCCGCGCGGCGGTCCGACCTCGATCTGCAGCTTCAGCCACCGCTCGGTGAAGGTCGAGCGCAGGTCGTGCATCAGGCCGACGAACATGTCGTAGGCCTCCTGCTTGTACTCGATCAGCGGGTCCTTCTGGCCCCACGCGCGGTACTGGATCGCCGCGCGCAGCTGGTCGAGGTCGTACAGGTGGTCCTTCCACTTCTCGTCGATGACGGTCAGCATGATCTGTGACAGCGCCTGCCCCCCGAGCCCCGAGAGGCCCGCGAGCCGGCTCTCGATCGCCTGCCGGATCATTGGGTCGGTTTCGCGGCGCAGCTGCGCCTCGAGATCGCGGCGCACGGCGGCCCCGGCCTCCGTCAGCTGATCGAGCTTTGCCTGGAACGCCTCGCGGGCAGCCTGCTGCGCGGCGCGGATCAGGTCGTCGCGGGTCCTGACCTTGGCGGCGTCGGTGACGCCCGGGACCGAGATCAGGTACTTGAGCAGGAACTCGGTCTCGATCTGGGCGCGGTCCCACTGGTACGGGTCCTTCGCGGCGCCGATCTGCTCGTCGGCGAGGCGCTCGACCGCCGCTTCGACCATGCGCAGCGCCTCGGCCTTCAGCTCCTCCCCGCCCTCGAGCGCGAACGACCGCAGCGAGTAGATCACCTCCCGCTGCTGGTTCATCACGTCGTCGTACTCGAGGAGCTTCTTGCGGGCCTGGAAGTTCTGCAGCTCGACGCGCTTCTGGGCCTGGCCGATGGCGCCCGTGACCCAGGGATGCGTGATCACCTCGCCCTCCTCGGCGCCGGTGCGGTCCATCCAGCGCGCGATGCGGTCGGACCCGAACAGCCGCATCAAGTCGTCTTCGAGCGACAGGAAGAACACGCTCTGGCCCGGGTCGCCCTGGCGGCCCGAGCGGCCGCGCAGCTGGCGGTCGATGCGCCGGGCCTCGTGCCGCTCCGTGCCGACGATCACGAGGCCGCACGGCGGATCCTCGTAGCAGCCGAGCTTCTTGATTTCGGGCTGCGTCAGGTCCGGCTGCTCGAGCTGCTGGCCGAACGCCGGCTCGTGCGACGTGATGCCGCACACCCGGCACTTCTTGACCCCCGCCCCGAGCTTGATGTCCGTGCCGCGGCCGGCCATGTTCGTGGCGATCGTGATCGCGGCCGATTGGCCCGCCTGCGCCACGATCTCCGCTTCGCGCTCGTGGAACTTGGCGTTCAAGACCTCGTGCTTCAGGCCCCGCCGCTTGAGCATGCGCGACAGCGTCTCCGACACGTCCACGCTCACCGTCCCGACCAGGACCGGCAGCCCGCGCTGGTGCTGCCGCTCGACCTCGTCCAGGATCGCGTTGTACTTCTCGCGCCGCGTCTTGTAGATGAGGTCGTGCTTGTCGATGCGCCGGACCGGCCGGTTCGTCGGGATCACGACCACCTCGAGCCCGTAGATCTGGTAGAACTCCGTCTCCTCGGTCTCGGCCGTGCCCGTCATGCCGGCGAGCTTGTCGTACATCCGGAAGTAGTTCTGGATCGTGATCGTCGCGAGCGTCTGGTTCTCTTCGCGGACCGCCACGCCCTCCTTCGCCTCGACCGCCTGATGCAGCCCGTCCGACCAGCGGCGCCCGTGCATCAGGCGGCCGGTGAACTCGTCGACGATGAGGACCTGCCCCTCCTGCACCACGTACTCCACGTCCTTCTCGTAGAGGGCATGGGCCTGGAGCAGCTTGTGGATGATGTGCAGGGTCTCGCTCTTCTTCGCGTACTCCGCTTCGACGGCGCGCCGGCGCTCGATCTTCTCCGCGGGCGACAGCGTCTCATCGTGGTCGATCTCGTGGACCGCGTGCGAGATGTCGGGCACGACGAACAGGGTCGGATCCTGCGGGGACATCGCCTCGACGCCCTTGTCGGTGAGGTGCACCGAGTGGCCGCGCTCGTCCAACACGAAGTACAGGTCGTCCTCGATGTCCCGCATCTTCTGGTCGCGCGCCGGCACCTTGCGGTCGGCGAGCCGGTCGAGCTCGACCCGCTGGACCAGCGCCTTGACGCCCGGCTCGTTCAGCAGCTTCATCAGCTTCTTGTTCTTGGGTGTGCCCAGCTGCGCCTTGTACAGCAGCACGGCGCCGTCATAGGCGGTCTTCTCGTTCGCGACCAGCGGCTCCGCCTGTGCGATCAGGTCGTTCACGACCGCCGTCTGCCGGCGTACGAGCTGCACGACCTGCAGGTTGAACTGCGCGTATTTCTCGTCGGTCTCCGTGCCGACGGGGCCCGAGATGATGAGCGGGGTGCGCGCCTCGTCGATCAGGATCGAGTCCACCTCGTCGATGATCGCGTAGGCGTGGCCCCGCTGGACCCGCTGCTCCGTGGAGCCGACCATGTTGTCGCGCAGGTAGTCGAAGCCGAACTCGTTGTTCGTGCCGTAGGTGATGTCGCAGAGGTAGGCCTCGCGCCGCTGGGGCGTGCCCGGCTCGGTCTCGTCGATGCAGCCCACCGTGAGACCGAGCCAGCGGAACAGGTGGCCCATCCACTGCGAGTCGCGGCGCGCCAGGTAATTGTTGACGGTGACGAGGTGCGCACCCCGGCCGGCGAGGGCGTTCAAGTACAGCGGCAGCGTCGCCACGAGCGTCTTCCCCTCGCCCGTGGCCATCTCGGCGATCTTACCCTGGTGCAGCACGATCCCGCCGATGAGCTGCACGTCGTAGGGGACCATGTCCCACGGCAGCTCGTGGCCCGTCACGACGAGCGTCGTGCCGACCAGGCGGCGGCACGCCTCGCGCACGGTGGCGAACGCCTCGGGAAGCAGATCGTCGAGGGTGCGCTGGAGCTCCTTGGTCAGGGTGCGCTCGGCCTGCGCGAGCAGGTCGGAGAGCCTGAGCCGCTCGTCGGCGTCGGGGCAGTCGTGCTTCGCCTGCTTCAGACGCTCGACCTCGGCCCGGAGCGTCCCGGTGCGCTCGGCGATCCCTGCGCGAAACTTCGGCGTCTGCGCCTGCAGCTCCGCATCCGACTGGGGCCGCAGGCGCTCCTCGTGCCGGCGGATCGCGTCGACCTGCGGCTGGATGCGCTTCAGCTCGCGCTTGAAGCGCGTGCCGAACAGCTTCGTGATAAAACGTTTGACCATCGGTCCTCTAACGATACAACCCGCGCGCGGCGATGTATTCGCGCACCGCGTCGGGCACCAGATACCGGATGGAACGCCCGCCTCGCGCCCGCTCCCGGATCAGCGTCGCCGAGATGTCCATTTGCGGCACCTCGATCACCCGGCCGAGCAGGGGGGGACGGGGCGCGGGGCAGCCGGGCCGGGTGAACACGACGACGTCGGCCAGCCCGGGCAGCGCCTCCACCTCGTACCAGCCGGGGAGCTCCTGCGCCGCGTCCGCCCCCAGGAGTAACGTGAGCCGCTTCCCGGGCTCCCGCTCGGCCAGCGCCCGCAGCGTGCGGATCGTGTACGACGGCGCGGGCAACGTCAACTCGATCCGCTCCACGGAGAGCCGCGGATTCCCCGCGGCAGCCAGGTCGAGCATCGCGGCGCGCTGCTCCGGCGTGGCTCCGTGGGCCGCGCGCTTGAACGGCTGCTCGCGCGCCGGGACGAACCGCACGCGCACGCCCAACTCTTCGCCCGCCGCCTCGGCGACGGCGAGATGCCCGAGATGCACCGGGTCGAACGAGCCGCCGAACAGGGCCTCCACGTGAGGTCAGGAGGGCGAAGCGGCGGCTGAATCGGCGGGGGCCGGGCAGCTCTGCGGGGCGACGCGCGCCGCCGGATAATAGCGCCGCAGGTGCGCGCACGTCTCCTTCCGCTCTTCGGCATAGCCGATGGCCCGGTAGCTCTCGACCAGCCGCACCAGCGCGTCGGGCACACGCGGCGTCCCGGAGAAATTCGCGACCACGTCCTTGAAGTAGATGATCGCGGAGTCGAAGGCCCGCCGCTTGAAGTAGAACAGGCCGTTCTGGTACGCCTTGTCGGCGAACCACTCCAGCAGCTGCCGCACGTGCAGCTGGGCCCGGGCGGCGGCCGTCGTGCCCGGGTAGCGTCCCGCGAGCTCTTGGTAGACGGCCAGGGCACTTTCGCCGTACGACGGATCGAGCTCCGGACGCTTCCACAGCCGCAGGTTCGCGTCCCCCGCGCGCAGCAGGGCGACCGGGGCGTATTCGCTCGTCGGGTATTCGTCCGCGACCTGGCGGAAGTCGTGCGCGGCCTGCACGCGGTCGCCGGTCTGGAACAGGCACTCGGCGAGGTAGTAGCGAGCTTCGGCCATCTCCGGCTGGGTCGGGCTGAGCTCGAAGGTCAGCCGCCGCAGCGTCAGCAAGGCATGCCGGAAGTCGCCGCTCCGGACCTGCCGCCGCGCCTTCGCGAGGTCCGCGGCGGGATCGGGCAGGGGCGTCACCCTGGGCCCGTGATGACAGGCCACGAGCGCGACCAGGCCGATCAGCCAGCTCGTCCTCACGGCTGCCTGGGCGGCTCGGGCGCGTCCGCCTTCCCCAGCGCATTGATCTTCTGCTGGGCCTGCTGCGCGATCGTGTCGCCCGGGGAGCCGCCCGTCATCGCCTGCTGATAGCTCTCCAGCGCGCCGGCCACGTCGCCCTGCGCGAGCTTCAGGTCCCCCAGGCCGAGAAACGCGCCGCGCACCACGTCGGCGGGCGAGCCCGGCGCGGTCGCGCGCCGGAACCAGGCTTCGGCGTCGGCGGGCCTGCCGCGGTCGAGCAGTCGCTGACCTTCGACCAGCGCGCACAGACCGAGCCCCTCGCGCGCGTCGTCCGCGACCGCCGGCTCACGCTGGCGGCGGATAACGGCCTCGAACACCGGCACCGCCGTGCTGCAGGCGCGCGCCCGCACCGCCGCCATTCCGTAGGCGAACAGGAGGGAGTCCGCGGTCCGGGCGCCGCCCGCGGCGGCGACGGCGCTCGGCAGCAGCGCCAGCGCCGCGCCCGTGTCGCCGCGCTCGGCCGCGTCGAGGGCCGCGAGCCGCGCGTACTTCCCGAGCGGCCGGTCCGGCGCCACCGTGCGGAGCCCCTGCAGGCCCGCCACCGCAGCCTTGCGGTCGTTCGCGGCGAGCGCCGCGCGGACCACGCGCTCGAGGCCATCCGCCGCCTCCGCCGCGCGGGAGCGATCCTCCTGACCGAGCGTCACGTAGTCGGCGGCGGCGAGCCCGAACTCGCCGGTGTGGAGGGCGGCGGCACCGGCCTTGGCGAGCAGGTCACCGCTCGTCGGCTGCGCCTTCAGCCCCAGCTGATATTCGGCCAGCGCGTCGCGGTAGGCGCGGGCGGCGTACTCCCGGTCGCCCAGCTCCTCGTGGTCCGCAGCGCTGTGGGCGCAAGCGAGGGCCAGCGCGAGCCACGCGAGGTGCAGTCGCGGGCGCCTCACGGCTCCGCCCTGGGACCTCCCCTGGTCTGCGCGGCCGGCGGTGGGGACGACGGGCCGCCGGCGGCCGGCGCCTGGCCAGCCGTGTCGCCGCGCGTGAGCATGGCGAGGTAGGCTTCGACCCGGGGATCCTCCGGACGGCGGGCGCGCAGCGTCTCCCACACTGCTTTCGCCCCGAGGCCGTCGCCCGCCAGGTAGCAGGCGAGGCCCAGCATCGCGGCAGCGTCCAGATAGTTGGGCCGGGCGCGAACGATGATCTCGAAGTGCTCCCGCGCGTCGAGGGCGCGGCCCGCCTGCAGCAGCATGCGTCCCAGCTTATACCGCAGGTCGTGGAATGCGGGTCCGAGCGCCAGCGCCTCCTGGTACTGCTGGATCGCCTGGGCGAGGCCACCCGCCTCGAGGTAGGCGTCGCCCAAGGCGGCGTGCTGGTTCGCGAGCTTCGCGGCCACGTGCGCCGGGAAGCCCTGCCGGGACTCCCCGCCCACGTCCGCCGCGCGCCGAAATGCCGCGTCGGCCTCGGTCTCGCGGCCCAGCTCGTTGAGCACGATCGCCCGGTGGATGAGCGCCTCGACGTAGTGGGGGTTCAGCTCCAGCGCGCGGTCCAGTTGCGTCAGCGCCTGCTCCCGCTGGCCGACGAGCGAGTAGGACAGCGCCAGCAGGTGGTGCGCGTCGGCGAAGGCCCGTCCGGCCGCGATCACCTCCTCGAGCAGGTGGATCGCGCCGTAGTAGTCCTGGAGCTGGAACCGCTCTCGCGCCTGCTCGACGAGATGCTCAGGACTGACGTCCATGGACCTCCTCGTACCAGCGGACGAACAGGCGGATACCCTCTTCGATGCCGACCTTCGGCCGGTACCCGAGCTCCCGCTCGGCGCGGTGCAGATCGGCGGCCGTGAGGTGCACGTCCCCCGGCTGGTCGGGGTGTCGCTCGATCCGGACCTCGCGCCCCAGCGCCAGCCCGATCAGCTCGATCAGTCGGTCTAGCCGGACGCGCGCTCCGCCGCCGATGTTGATCGGTTCCGCGACGCCAGCCCCCCCGACCCCCCCGGCCCCCCCCCCGCCCCCCGGGCGGGGCCGCGCGGTCCACTCCACGGCCGAGAGGACGCCGTCCACGCAGTCCGTAATATAGGTATAGTCCCGCTCGCTCGACCCGTCGCCGTGCATCCGCACCGCCCAGCCGCGCGCGATCAGGTCGGTGAAGCGGCGGATCGCCAGGTCGGGTCGCTGGCGCGGCCCGTACACGGTGAAGAACCGCAGGCAGGCGATCCGCATTCCGTAGAGGTGTGCGAAAGCGCGCGCCATCAGTTCGCCGGCGCGCTTGCTCGCGGCGTACGGCGAGATCGGCCAGACCGCCGGAGCATCTTCGGCGAAGGGGGCGGGCGTGACGTCGCCGTAGACCGAGGAGGACGAGCCGAACACCACCCGCTGCACGCCGGCCCGTCGCGCCGCCTCGAACACCCGCACCGTCCCGGTCACGTTCGCCTCGCTGTAGGCGGCGGGATCCTCGAGCGACGGGCGCACGCCCGGCTTGGCCGCGAGATGGAGCACCAGGGTCACGCCCTCGAGCGGCAGCGGGTCGCGCGCCACGTCCGCCTCGACGAACCGGAAGCCCGCATGGCCGCGCAGGCCTTCGAGGTTCCGCTCCTTGTGCGGGCGGGGGTAGAACGGGTCGAAGTTGTCGAGGCCGACGACCTGGTCGCCGCGGGCCACCAGGGCCTCGCACACATGCGATCCGATGAACCCCGCCGCGCCGGTGACGAGAGCGCGCTCGCTCATGTCGGGACGATCCCGCGGAAGTAGTCGATGGTGCGGCGCAAGCCGTCCTCGAGCGGCACCCCGGGCTCCCAGCCGAGCAGCGCGCGCGCCCGGGTGATGTCGGGCTGGCGCACTTTGGGGTCGTCCACCGGGAGCGGTCGCTCGACGATCCGGCTCGCGCTCCCGGTGAGCCGCAGCACGCACTCGGCGAGCTGGCGCACCGTGAACTCGTGCGGATTTCCGATATTGGTCGGCTCGGGGTCGCCCCGCTCGAACAGCCGGACGATGCCCTCGATCAAGTCGTCCACGTAGCAGAACGACCGGGTCTGCGAGCCGTCGCCGTACATCGTGAGCGGCTCGCCGCGCAACGCCTGCACGATGAAGTTCGACACGACCCGGCCGTCGTTCGGCCGCATCCGCGGGCCGTAGGTGTTGAAGATCCGCGCGATGCGGGTCTCGAGTCCGTGGTAGCGGTGATAGGCCATCGTCATCGCCTCGGCGAAGCGCTTCGCCTCGTCGTACACGCCGCGGGGACCGACCGGATTGACGTTGCCCCAGTAGCTCTCGGGCTGCGGGTGCACCAGCGGGTCGCCGTACACTTCGGAGGTCGACGCGAGCAGGAGGCGGGCCCGTCGCGCCTTCGCGAGCCCGAGCACGTTGTGCGTTCCGAGGGAGCCCACCTTGAGCGTCTGAATCGGATACTCGAGGTAATCCACCGGGCTTGCGGGACTCGCGAAATGGAGCACGCCGTCGAGCGGCCCCTGCACCTCGACGAAGGTCGTGACGTCGTGCAGGACGAACTGGAAGTCGGGGTGGCCGCGCAGGTGGGCGACGTTGGCGGAGTTGCCGGTGATGAAGGTGTCCATCCCCACGACGCGGTGCCCCAGGGCCAGGAGCCGCTCGCACAGGTGCGAGCCCAAGAACCCCCCGGCCCCGGTTACGAGGATGCGCATGCCAGCTGGCGGCCGATGCTGTCGTAGGTGAAGCCGAGGCGCGCGAGGCGCTGGGGGTCGTACAGGTTGCGCCCGTCCACGATCAGCGGCCGCGTGAGCAGCCCCTTCATCCGGTCGAAGTCGGGATTGCGATACGCGAGCCACTCGGTGACGATGGTCAGGGCCGCGGCGCCATCCAGGGCGTCGTAAGCCTGCGCCGCGTAGACGACGCGGTCGCCCAGGTGGGCCCGCGCCGTCTCCAGCGCCTGCGGGTCGTGCACGCGGACCGTGGCCCCGGCGCCGAGCAGGGCCTCCACGAGCACGAGCGCGGGGCTCTCGCGCACGTCGTCGGTCTCCGCTTTGAAGGCGAGTCCCCAGACGGCGACCGTCTGCCCGCCCAGCCGCCCGTCGAAGTGGCGCTCCAGCTTCTCGAACAGCAGGCGCTTCTGCCGCTCGTTCGCCGCCTCCACGGCGTGGAGGATGTCGAGCGACACGCCTTGTTCCTCGGCGGTGCGGATGAGGGCCTTCACGTCCTTGGGGAAGCAGGAACCTCCGTAGCCGGGGCCGGGGAACAGGAACGCCGGGCCGATGCGCCGGTCGGCGCCGATTCCCTTCCGCACGAGCGTCACGTCGGCGCCGAGCGCCTCGCACAGCCGGGCGATCTGGTTCATGAACGAGATGCGCGTGGCGAGCATGGCGTTCGCCGCATACTTCGTCATCTCGGCCGACGGCACGTCCATGTAGACGATGGGGTTGCCGGTGCGCACGAACGGCGCGTACAGCTCCCCGAGGAGGCGAGCGGCTTCATCCGCGTCCGCACCCACGATCACGCGATCCGGCTTCATGAAGTCCTCGACCGCCGCGCCTTCCTTCAGGAACTCCGGGTTGGAGCAGACGTGAAACGACAGGGTGGTGTGCTTGGCGATCTCGGCCCGCAGCCGCGCGGCCGTCCCGACCGGGACGGTGCTCTTCGTGACCACGACCTTCGGCCGGTTCATGTGACGGCCGATAGTGCGGGCGACGGCAAGCACGTGCTGCAGGTCGGCGGAGCCGTCCTCGTCCGGCGGCGTTCCCACCGCGATGAACACGATGTCGGAGCGCTCCACCGCCGCGCCCACGTCGGTGGTGAACTGGAGCCGGCCCTCGCGCTGGTTGCGCGTCACCAGCGTCTCGAGCCCCGGCTCGTAGATGGGCAGCCGACCCTCCCGCAGGCCGGCGATCTTGCGCTCGTCGATGTCGGCGCACATCACGTCGTTCCCCGTCTCCGCGAGACAGGCGCCCACGACGAGGCCGACGTACCCCGTGCCGATGACCGCGACGTTCATGTGCTGTTCCCCCCGCGTCGCACCGTGGCGAGCGTGTTACGAGTGTCGACCACCAGCCGGGCGCACCGCGCGACCAGCGCGTAGTCGAGATCCGAGTGGTCGGTGACGATGACGACGCACTCCGCGGCCTGCACCGTGTCCGGGGCGAGCGGCACCGACTGCAGCTCGATGTTGTCCTCCCGGAGGTTCGGGACGTGCGGATCGTGGTATTGGACGATCGCGCCGCGCTTCTGCAGCAGCCGGATCACGTCGAGCGCGGGGCTCTCACGGACGTCGTCGATGTCCTTCTTGTACGCGACGCCGACCACCAGCACCCGGCTTCCCCGCGCCGCCTTCCCCCGCTCGTTCAGGCCGTCCACGACGCGCGCCACCCAGTATTCGGGCATGGCGGCGTTGACCTCGCCCGCCAGCTCGATGAAGCGCGTGCGGTAGTTCAGCGTCCGCATCTTCCAGGCGAGGTAGTGCGGGTCGAGCGGGATGCAATGACCTCCGACCCCGGGACCCGGCGTGAACTTCATGAACCCGAACGGCTTCGTCGCCGCGGCCTCGATCACCTCCCACACGTCCACGCCCAGCTTGTCGCACACGATCGCCATCTCGTTCGCGAGCCCGATGTTCACGCTGCGGAACGTGTTCTCGAGGATCTTCACCAGCTCCGCCGCCTCGGGCGACGAGACGGGCACGAGCCGCTCGATCGCGGGCTGGTAGATCGCCATCGTGACCCGGCGGCACGTCTCGGTGATCCCGCCGACCACCTTGGGCGTGTTGCGGGTCTTCCACGTCGGGTTGCCCGGATCCACCCGCTCCGGCGAGAACGCGAGGAAGAAGTCCGCTCCCACTTTCAGCCCGGTGCTCTCGAGCTCGGGCAGCAGCAGCTCCCGCGTGGTGCCGGGATAGGTCGTGGACTCGAGCACGATGAGCTGGCCCCGCCGCAGCGTCCGCTTCACCGAGTTCGTGGCGGTGAGCACGTAGCTCACGTCCGGGTCCTTGGTCTTGGAGAGCGGCGTGGGAACACAGATCGACACCACGTCCGGCTCGCCGAGCCGGACGAGATCCGCCGTGGCCGCGAACTTGCCGGCCTGCGCGAATCCCTGGATGTCCGCGCTCGGCACGTCCGCGATGTGCGAGCGCCCCTGGCCCAGGCCGTCCACGACGGCCCGGTTGACGTCGAACCCGAGCACGCGATAGCCCGCCCGGGCGAATTCCACCGCGAGCGGGAGCCCCACGTATCCGAGCCCCACGACGCCCACCAGCGCGGAGCGGTCCCGCGCCTTGGCGAGCAGGACGTCGGCAGGCGAGTTGGCGGTGGCCGCGGTCACAGCGCCACCGGCGTGCCGCCGGACGCGAGCGAGCGCGACGCGCCCTCGAGCACCCGCACCACGCGCACCCCGTCCTCGGCCCCCGCCCGCGGGGCTTCGACCCCGCGCGCCACGCGCACGAAGTGCCCGAGCTCGGCCGCCAGCGGCTCGACGTTCGGGATCTTGGGAATGAAAATATCGCCCTCCCGGATCGTCAGGCTCTCCCCGTAGGAGGCGTACTCGGGCGGGCGGTCCACGCCGCGGTCGTAGATGCGCAGCTTCTCCCGCGGCTCCATGTCGTCGAACAGCACCATCTTCTTCGCTCCCACGACCGTCAACTTCCGCTCCTTGTGCGGATCCAGCCAGGAGAGCTGCACATGGGCGAGGACGCCGCTCGCGAACTCCATCGTCAGGAAGACCACGTCCTCCACATTCGGCTGGAGGTAGCTCCTCCCCTGGGCGGCGACCCGTATCGGCGCCGCATCGAGCAGGTAGAGTGCCACCGACACATCATGCGGCCCGAAGCTCCACAGGGCGTTCTCGTCCGCCCGGACCTGGCCCAGGTTCACCCGCAGGCCGTACAGGTAGTAGACCTCGCCGAGCTCTCCGCCCTGCACCATGGCCCGCAGCCGCTCCACGGCGGGGTGGAATACGAGCAGGTGCCCCGCGACCACGGGCGCCCGGCACTCGGCGGAGCGCTGCGCCACGGCCTGGGCATCCGGAACGTTCAGGGCGAACGGCTTCTCGACGAGGCACGGCTTGCCCGCCTCGAGACATTGCAGCGCCAGCCGCGCGTGCGTAGCCGCGGGGGACGCCACGATCACCGCTTCCACCCTGCCGAGCAGGTCGCCGACGTCTCCGGTGATGTGCGTCGCGGGGTATTGGCGGGCCAGGCGCTCGCGCAGGCTCGGGTCCGTGTCGCACACCGCCGCCAGCTCGGCCTCGGCCAGCCCCGCGGCCGTGCGGACGTGGTTCTTGCCCCATGCCCCCGCGCCGACGACGCCCAGTTTGAGGCGCCTCACCTATAGAACCCGCGGATCGCATCGATCACGTAGTCGAGTTGACCGCGGGTGAGCTCCGGGTACACCGGCAGCGAGATCGCCTCGGCGGCCGCCCGCTCGGACTCGGGGAGCCGGCCCCGCCCGTAGCCCAGGTCGCGGAAGCAGTTCTGCAGGTGCAGCGGCACGGGGTAATACACCGCGCTGCCGATCTCGCGGCTCTTGAGGTGCCCCTGGAGCTCGTCGCGCCGCTCGACCCGCAGGGTGTACTGATGGAAGATGTGCTCGTTGCACGCATCCACGACGGGCGTCTTCACCTGCGGCAGGCCGGCGAGCCCGTCCGTGTAGTACGCCGCGTGCTCGCGCCGTTTCGCGGACCAGGCGGCGAGATGCGGCAGCTTCGCGAGCAGCACGGCCGCTTGCAGGGCGTCGAGCCGCGAGTTGGTGCCGACCTCGTCGTGGTGGTACTGTTTCGCGCCGCCGTGCAGCCGGAGCTTTCGCAGCCGCTCGGCAATCCCGTCGTGCGACGTGACCATCATGCCGCCGTCGCCCCAGGCACCGAGGTTCTTGCTCGGGAAGAAGGAGAAACCCGTCACCCACCCCAGCTCGCCCGCCATCCGCCACTGGCCGTCGATCCGGCGGCGCGCGCCGATCGCCTGCGCGGCGTCCTCGACGATCGCGATGTCGCGATCCTGCGCGACCGCCAGGAGGCGCTCCACCGCGGCCATCTGGCCGTACAGGTGCACGGGCACGACCGCCCGGGTGCGCGGCGTGATCGCGGCGGCGACCGCGGCCGGCGCGATGTTGAAGGTGTCGGGCTCGATGTCCACGAACACGGGCGTGCCCCCCGCGTTGTGGATCGCGCCCGCGGTCGCGAAGAAGGTGAACGGCGTGGTGATCACCTCGTCGCCCGGTCGCAACGGCAGCGCCCGGAGCGGGAGGAGCAGCGCGTCGGTCCCGCTGGCGCACGCGATGCCATGCCTCGCGCGGCACAGCGCGGCCACGTCGGTCTCGAGCCGCTGGACGGCGGGGCCCATCACGAACTGCTGGGCTTCTATGACCGCCTGCACGGCGGGAAGGACCTCGTGCTTGATGGCGCGATACTGCGCCACCAGGTCCAGGAGCGGCACGTTCACGTTGTCAGGATCCGGCGAAAGCGCCGCAATTTACCCCGCCCGCGCGGGACGGGCAATCGGGCGGAGCGCGCCGCCCGATTCTTCGTACCGCGATCCGCAGGCGGCACAAGACGCTTGGCCATTCGCCACGTGCAGCCGCTCGCCGCACTGGCACATCCAGCCGACGCGCCGGGCGGGGACGCCCACCATCAGGGCGTGGGGGGGGACATCGGAGGTGACGACGGCGCCCGCGCCGATGAACGCGTATTCGCCGAGCGTCACGCCGCACACGATGGTGGCGTTGGCGCCGATCGAGCCGCCGCGCTTCACGAGCGTCTGGAGGTACTCGTGCTTGCGCGACACGTGGCTTCGCGGAGTGAGGACGTTGGTGAAAACGCACGACGGCCCGCAGAACACGTCGTCCTCGAGGACCACGCCTTCGTAGATTGAGACGTTGTTCTGGATCTTGACGTTGTTGCCGATCGTGGTCCCGGGCATCACGACGACGTTCTGTCCGAGGTTGCAGCGCTCGCCGATCACGGCGCCCGGCATGACGTGGCAGAAGTGCCAGATCTTGGTCCCCGTTCCGATCCGGGCACCCTCGTCCACGTAGCTCGATTCGTGCACGAAGTAGTCGGACATCTAGACTCCCACCACCTTCACCTCGAGCTCGAGCTCGACGCCGGTCTTCTTGGCGACGGCCTTCCGGACGTGCTCGATCAGCTTGAGGACGTCACTCGCGGTCGCGGTGCCCGTGTTGACGATGTAGTTCGCGTGCAGCGTCGAGACCTGGGCGCCGCCGATCGCGAACCCCTTCAGGCCCGCTTCGTCGATCAGCATGGCCGCCGTCCGAGGCCCGCCCGGGTTCTTGAACACCGAGCCGCAGCACGGCTGGTCGAACGGCGTGCCCGCTTTGCGCCACCGCAGCAGCTTGCCCTGGATGTCCTTCAGCTTGGCGGGCGGCTCCTCCATCAAGGCCAGCTTCGCCTCCAGCACCACCACGTTCTCCAGGTTCGAGCCGCGGTAGCGGTAGGAGATCTGTTTGCGCAGGAGCGGCTTGACCTTGCCCCTGGCATCCATCACGCTCACCTCGGTGACGATCTCCGCGAACTCGGCGCCGTGCGCGCCCGCGTTCATGTACACCCCCCCACCCACGGTGCCGGGGATCCCGATGAACCGCTCGACGCCGGCAAACCCCGCCTCCGCCGTGCGCCGCGACAGGATCGGGATCGGCATGCCCGCACCCACGATCGCGGTCGCGCCCTTCATCTCGAACCGGTCGAGTCCTTTCCCCATCCTGATCACGACGCCCGGGAAGCCGCCGTCCTTGACGAGGACGTTCGAGCCCAGCCCGAGCACCAGCCAGGGGAGCCCACGCTCCTGCGCCAGCTCGAGCGCCTTCCCGACGTCGTCCGCGTCGGCCGGCAGGACGCAGTAGCGTGCCGGTCCGCCGATCCGGTAGGTCGTGTAGCGCGCGAGCGGCTCGTTCTCCAGCACGCGGCCGCGGAACTTGACCTTGGGCGCGGGCGGCGCCGCCGCGGCCCCCGCGGGCGGGCGCTTCGCCGCGGACCCGGCGGCCGCCTTGCCCGCCGGTTTGGGCGTCGCTTTCACCGGCCGCTTCGCTACGCCCGAACCGCCGGCGCTCGGCTTGGAGCCGCCGCCTTTGCGCCTTCCCCCGACTGCTTTTCGACGGTCGTTCTTTCGTGCCATTCTTGCAGGCTCCTCACGCTCCCCGTCCGGCTGCGCAGAGCGATGATCGCGTCACAGGCGGCGCTCGCCGCCGACATCGTCGTCGTGTACGGCACGCGGTGCATCAGCGCCGCGCGCCGGATGGCGTAGTCGTCCGCCTGCGTGAACTTGCCGAGCGGGGTGTTGATCAGGAGCTGTACCTCCCCCGACACGATCAGGTCGATCGCGTTCGGCCGCCCCTCGTGCACCTTCGCCACGCGCTCGGCCGGAATCCCGCGCGCCCGGAGGTACTTCTGGGTGCCCTCCGTCGCCCTGATCCGGAAGCCCAGCTCGTGGAACCGCCGGACGATCGGCACCACGGTCGGCTTATCCGAGTCGTTCACCGTCACCAAGATCGCCCCCTCGAGCGGCAGGCTGCCGTCCGCCGCGATCTGCGCCTTGGCGAACGCCATCCCGAAGCTGTCCGCGAGCCCCATGACCTCCCCGGTGGAGCGCATCTCCGGGCCCAGGATGGTATCGACCCCCGGGAGTTTCGTGAAGGGGAAGACCGCCTCCTTGACCGCCACCCCGGGGAGCGGAAGGTCATCGGGAAGCCCCAGTTCGTCCAGGGTCCGCCCGGTCATGACCGCAGCCGCGAGCTTGGCCAGGGACACGCCCGTCGCCTTGCTCACGAACGGAATCGTCCGCGAGGCCCTGGGGTTGACCTCGAGCACGTGGACGACCCCGTCCTTGATGGCGTACTGCACGTTGATCAACCCCACCACCCCCAGGGCGTCCGCGAACGCCATGGTGTAGCGCCGCATCTCCTCGACCTGCCGGTCCCCGATGAGATAGGGGGGCAGCACGCAGGCCGAGTCGCCCGAGTGGACCCCGGCGTCTTCGATGTGCTGCATCACGCCGCCGACCACGCAGCGCCGGCCGTCGGCGATGGCGTCCACGTCCCCTTCGAACGCGTCTTCGAGGAAGCGGTCGATCAGCACCGGGTGCTCGGGAGCCGCCCGCGCCGCGCGCTCGAAGTAGGCGCGCAGCGACCCCTCGTCATACACGATCTCCATCGCCCGCCCTCCGAGCACGTAGGAGGGGCGCACCAGGACCGGGTACCCAATGCGCCGCGCCACCGTCACCGCCTCCTCCAGCGACCGCGCGATACCGTTCGGTGGCTGCGTGATGCCGAGGCGGCGGGCCAGCGCCTCGAACCGCTCGCGGTCCTCCGCCATGTCGATCGAATCGGGCGAGGTGCCCAGGATCGGCACGCCGGCCGCCGCGAGCGGCTTGGTGAGTCGGAGCGGCGTCTGCCCGCCGAGCTGGACGACCACGCCCTTGGGCCGTTCCCAGCGAACGATCTCGACGACGTCCTCGAAGGTGAGCGGCTCGAAGTACAGCTTGTCCGAGATGTCGAAGTCGGTGGAGACGGTCTCGGGGTTCGAGTTGATCATGATGGTGCGAAACCCGAGCTCCCGGAACGCGAGCCCGGCGCGGACGCAGCAGTAGTCGAACTCGACCCCCTGCCCGATGCGGTTCGGGCCGCTGCCGAGGATCACGATCCCCTGCTCCCCGAACGGCTCCGACTCGGTCTCGTCGTCGTACGAGCCGTAGAGGTACGGCGTGGACGACGGGAACTCGCCCGCGCAGGTGTCCACGGTCTTGTAGGCGGGATGGACGCCGAGCTCCCAGCGGCGCCCGCGCATCGCGTCCTCGCTCGTGCCGCGCAGCGTCCCCAGCTGCGCATCGCTGAAGCCCATCCGCTTCATCCGGCGGAGCTCGCCGGCGCCCACCTCCGGCAGCGCGGCGAACCAGCGCTCGGCCACCACCAGCTCCTCCATCTGATAGAGGAACCAGGGGTCGATGCCGGAGGCCCGGGAGATGTCGTCCACCGGGACGGCCGCGAGCAGCGCCCGCTTGATCTGGAAGATCCGCTCCGGCGTCGGCGTGCGCAGCGCGACCCGCAGGTCGTCGGGCGCGTCGCTCGTCAGCCGGTCGTCGGCGAGCGTCTGCCCCACGACCCACCCCGGCCGGCCGGTCTCGAGCGCGCGCAGGCCCTTCTGGAGCGCTTCCTTGAAGGTCCGGCCGATCGCCATCGCCTCGCCCACCGACTTCATCTGGGTCGTGAGGCGGTAGTCGGCGGTGGGGAACTTCTCGAACGCGAACCGCGGGGTCTTCACGACGACGTAGTCGAGCACCGGCTCGAACGAGGCGGGCGTGGTCTTGGTGATGTCGTTCGGGAGCTCGTCCAGGGTGTAGCCGACGGCGAGCTTGGCGCCGATGCGGGCGATCGGGAAACCGGTCGCCTTGGACGCGAGGGCCGAGCTGCGCGACACCCGCGGGTTCATCTCGATCACGAGCATCTCGCCGTCGGCGGGGTTCACGGCGAACTGGATGTTGCAGCCGCCCGCCTCAACGCCGATCTCGCGGATGATGGCGATCGCGGCGTCCCGCATCCGTTGGTACTCGCGGTCCGTGAGGGTCAGGGCCGGCGCGACGGTGATCGAATCGCCGGTGTGGACCCCCATGGGATCGAGGTTCTCGATCGAGCAGACGATGACGACGTTGTCGCGCCGGTCCCGCATGACCTCGAGCTCGAACTCCTTCCAGCCGAGCACGCTGCGCTCGATGAGCGTGGTGTGCACCGGGGACAGCTCGAGCGCCCGCTCGGCCAGCTCTTCGAACTCGGCGCGGTTGTACGCCACGCCGCCGCCCGTGCCGCCCAGCGTGAACGACGGGCGGAGGATGGCCGGGTAGCCGGTTTCGGCCGCGACCGCGAGCCCCTCCTCCACCGACGCGACCGTCCGGCCCACGGGCGTGGCGAGGCCGACGCGCTGCATCGCGGCCGCGAACTCCGCACGATCCTCGGCCATCTGGATGGCGCGGGCGTTCGCCCCGATCAGCTCCACCCCGTACCGCTCGAGCGTGCCGTCCCGCGCCAGCGCCATCGCCACGTTGAGGGCCGTCTGGCCGCCCATCGTGGGCAGCAGCGCATCCGGCCGCTCCCGCTCGATCACCTTGCGCACCCAGTCGGGGGTGACGGGCTCGATGTAGGTGCGGTCGGCGAGCTCGGGGTCGGTCATGATCGTGGCGGGGTTCGAATTCACCAGCACGACCGTATAGCCCTCTTCCTTGAGCGCCTTGACGGCCTGGGTGCCGGAATAGTCGAACTCCGCCGCCTGCCCGATCACGATCGGCCCGGAGCCGAGCAGCAGGATACGGCGCAGGTCAGTCCGCTTGGGCATCGAGCACGTCCCGCAGGATATCGTCCAACGAGTGACGCGGCGTCCACCCCGTGGCCGCGCGCAGCTTCGCGGCGTCCCCGACGAGGTGGGGGATGTCCCCGCCGCGCATCAAGTCGGGGTCGGCCTCGGGGATGGGGCGTACGCCCACGAGCTGCGCCAGCCGGTAGAACAGCTCCTCCAGCGCGATCTCCTGGCCCGAGGCGACGTTGTAGATCTCGCCCGGCTGGCCGCGCGTCAGCAGCCGCGCGTAGGCATCCACGACGTCCTGCACGTGCAGGAACTCGCGCACGGGCTCGAGGTTTCCCACCTTGACCACCGGGGCGCCGATGCGCTTCGCGAACTTGAGGCGCTGCGCGAGGGCCGGCACCAGGAACCGCGCCTCCTGGCCCGGCCCCGTGTGCGCGAACGGCCGCGCAACCACGGTCCGAAGCTCGGCCCGGCGCCAGATCTCGAGCGCCGCGAGCTCCGCCCCCGCCTTGCTCGCGGCATACGGCGAGCACGGCGCGACCGGATCCATTTCCCGGCGCGGCCGCTGCTCGTCGCAGGCGCCGTACACTTCGCCCGTCGAGACGACCAGCACGAGCGGATCGGCGCGCCCGGCGCGCTTCGCCTCCGCCAGGACCTGGACGAGCCGAGCGGTGCCCGCGGCGTTGACCGTCCACGCGTAGCCCGGGTCGCGCGCCGCGTCGCTTACGGACGACACGGCGGCGAGGTGGACCACGCCGTCGTACGGCAGGTCCGCGAGGCGGCGCACCGACTCCGGGTCGGTGAGCTCGAGCGGCAGCCAGCGCACCGCGTGCCGCTCCTCCGCGGTGAGCTCCCCGCTGCCGCCGCGCGCCGGCGGGCGCTGGTCCGGCCGCACGGCCCCGCACACCTCGCGCCCGTCGTCGAGCAGCCGGCGGAGCAGCGACCGGCCCACGAAGCCGTCAGCCCCGGTGACGAGCACCTTCATGGGACGCGCTTCAGATCGGCGTCCACCATCATCTGCACCAGCTCCCGGAACGTCGTCTTGGGTGCCCAGCCGAGCTCGCGCTGCGCCTTGCCCGCGTCCGCCTGGAGGAGGTCCACCTCGGCGGGCCGGACGAAGCGCGGATCCACGCGCACGTATTTCTCCCAGTCGAGCCCCACGTGGGCGAACGCGATCTCGCACAGCTCGCGCACGGTGTGCGTGTCGCCCGTCCCGATCACGTAGTCACCGGGCCGGGGCGGCTGCAGCATGCGCCACATGGCGTCGACGTAGTCGCCCGCGAAGCCCCAGTCGCGCCGCGCGTCGAGATTGCCGAGCCGGAGCTCCCGGTCCTTGCCCTTCACGATGCGCGCGACGCCGTGGCTGACTTTGCGCGTCACGAACTCGAGCCCGCGGCGGGGCGATTCGTGGTTGAAGAGGATGCCGCTCACGGCGTACAGCCCGTAGGACTCGCGGTAGTTCACCGTGATCCAGTGACCGTACACCTTGGCGACCCCGTACGGAGAGCGCGGGTAGAATGGCGTCGTCTCGCGCTGCGGCGTCTCCTGTACCTGGCCGAACATCTCCGACGAGCTGGCCTGGTAGAGGCGCGCCTCCGGATGCGCGAGGCGCACCGCCTCCAGCAGCCGGGTGACGCCCAGGGCCGTGAACTCGCCGGTCAGCACCGGCTGGGTCCAGGAGGTCGGCACGAAGCTCTGGGCCGCGAGGTTGTAGACTTCGTCCGGCTTCGCGTCGCGCACCACGGACGTGAGGGAGTGCTGGTCCAGCAGGTCCGCGGCCACGATGTGCAACCGATCGAGCAGGTGACCGATCCGCTCGTAGGAGTCGTGCGACGTGCGCCGCACCACCCCCACGACCTCGTAGCCCCGGTCGAGCAGCAGCTCGGCGAGGTAGGAACCGTCCTGTCCCGTGACGCCGGTGATCAGCGCGATCTTCCTGCGGGGTTGCCCCGGCTGCGTGGCCGGTTTAGCTTTCCCGCCCTTACGGGCTTCCCCGCCCTTACGGACGGGGCTATGCTGCTTCGCGGCGCTCATTCCTTCAAGTCGGCCAGGCCCATGGCGCGAGTGTGCGAGATCTGTGGCAAGGGCCCCGTGACGGGGCACACCGTCAGCCACGCCAACAATAAGTCGAACCGGCGCTGGTATCCGAACCTCCAGCGGGTCCGCGTCCTCGTCGACGGAGCCGCGCGGCGGATGCGCGTCTGCACGCGCTGCCTGAAGTCGAACCGTATCGCGAAGGCATCCTAACAAAAAAGGGGGACTGAAGCGTCCCCCGTCGCGTCCCCCCGCCGCCGCTCGTCACGCACCCAGCAATTCGATCCGGGCCACCTCGGCGCCGTCCCCAGAGCGATGGCCCAGCTTGACGATCCGCGTGTAGCCCCCGGGACGCGCGGCGAAGCGCGGGCCCAGGTCCTTGAACAGCCGGTGCGTGACCGCGCGGTCCTTGATGCGACGCTCCACCAGGCGCCGCGCGTGCAGGTCGCCGCGGCGCGCCAGCGTGATCAGCCGCTCGGCGTAGGGGCGCAGCTCCTTCGCTTTCGCCTCCGTGGTCACGATGCGGTCGTGACGGAACAAACTCGCGGCGAGATTCGCGAGCAGGGCCCGCTTGTGGCTCGCCGTGCGCGACAGTTGCCGCCCCTTGGCGCGGTGCCGCATTACTCCCCTTCTCCTTCGGTGGCCTGGGTTTGCGGCGGCGTGCCCTGGTCGAGGACCTGGAGCTCGCCTTCGCTCTCTTCGAACTTCATCCCGAAGTTGAGCCCCTCCCGGCGGAGCAGCTCGGCGATCTCGCCCAGCGCCTTCTCGCCCACGTTCTTCACCTTGAGCAGGTCCTCCTCGCGGTACTGCACGAGGTCGCCCAGCGTGCGGACGTTCGAGTTCTTGAGGGAGTTCACCGACCGGACCGAGAGACCCACGTCGTCGATGCTCCGGTTCAGCGCCTCGCGCAGGCGGGTCGCGGCGGCGCCGCCGTTCCCCGCCGGCTGGGCGTTGACCATTGGCACCTTGCCGAAGTCCACGAAAAACCGGAAGTGCTCTTGCGCGAGCGCCGCGGCGTACGCGACCGCGTCCTCGGGGGAGATGGTGCCGTTCGTCTCGACCGTGAGCGTCAGGCGGTCGTAGTCGGTGCGCTGCCCCACGCGCGTCTCCGCCACCGTGAAGTTGGCGCGCCGCACCGGGTTGTAGATCGAGTCGACCCGCACCACGTCCACCGGCATCGCGCGGTCCAGCGGGTGCTGCTCGGCCTCGACGTAGCCGCGGCCCTTGTTCACGTACAGCTCGCCCGAGATCTCGCGGTCGTCCTGGACCGTGAAGAGCAGCTGATCCGGGTTCACGATCGTGACGGCGCTGTGCGCCTCGATGTCGCGCCCGTAGACGGGGCCGGCCCGTTCGTGCTTGATGCGGAGCACGGCCTCGTCCACGTCCGCCGTGAGGACGAGGGTGAGCTGCTTCAGTCGCTGGATGATCTGGTGCACGTCCTCGACGACCCCCGAGATCGTCTGATGCTCATGCACCACGCCGTCCAGCCGGAACGCCCACACCGCCGTACCGCGCAGCGAGCTGAGCAGCATCCGGCGCAGCGAGTTGCCGAGCGTGTAGCCGTAGCCCCGCTCCAGCGGCTGCAGGCGGAACTCGGCGGCGTTCGGGTTGTCCTCCCGCTTGGTCATCTCGACCAGGTGGGGCCGGACGAGGCCCGTCAAATCAAGGGTCGTGATCACTTGGAATAGAGCTCGACGATGAGCTGTTCTTGCGCTGCGATCGGGATCGCGTGGCGCGTCGGCCGCTCCGTCATCTTTCCGACCCCCTTGTCGGTGTCAACGTGGATCCAGGACACGGGCTGGGTGCGCCCGAACTGCTCGATGGCCTGCTTGACCAGGACCAACTCGCGGCTTGCGTCGGCGACCTTCACTTCGTCGCCGGGCTTCACCCGGCAGGACGGAATGTCCATCGTGCGGCCGTTCACCAGAATGTGGCGATGCCGCACGAGCTGGCGCGCCTGCTTGCGGGACGTGGCAAATCCCATCCGGTAGACCAGGTTGTCCAGCCGGCTCTCGAGCGCCACCAGCAGCGCCTCGCCCGTGACGCCCGGCTCCTTCAGCACCCGGTCGAAGATGTTGCGGAACTGGCGCTCCGACAGGCCGTAGATCCGCTTGACCTTCTGTTTCTCACGCAGCTGCCGCGCGTACTCGGACGCCTTGCGCCGCCGGCCGGTCGACTGGCCGTGCTGGCCGGGAGCGTACGAGCGCCGCTCCACGGCGCACTTCTCGGTGAGGCAGCGTGTCCCCTTGAGGAACAGTTTCGTGCCCTCGCGGCGGCACAGCCTGCAGACGGGCCCCGTGTACCGCGCCACCGCTCAGACCCGCCGCTTCTTGGGCGGCCGACACCCGTTGTGCGGGATCGGCGTCACGTCGCGGATGGAGCGGATTTGCAGCCCCGCGGTCGCGAGGGCCTGGATCGCCGACTCGCGGCCCGAGCCCGGTCCCTGCACGCGCACGTGCACGCGCCGCACGCCGAGGTTCAGCGCCTCGCGCGCCGCCTGCTCGGCCGCCACCGTGGCCGCGAACGGCGTCGATTTCTTGGAGCCCTGGAACCCGGCCTTGCCCGAGGAACCCCACGTGATGACGTTCCCCTGCATGTCCGTGATCGTGATGAGTGTGTTGTTGAAGGTCGCGGTGACGTGGGCGATGCCCTCCGCCTCGACGACCTTCTTGGCCCGCTTCGCGCCTGCCGCCTTCACCTGTGCCATGGATGTGTCTACTTTTTCAGCGCGGGCTTCTTCTTACCCGCGATCGCACGCCGCGGCCCCTTCTTGGTGCGCGCATTGGTGTGCGTGCGCTGGCCGCGCACGGGCAGTCCCTTGCGATGACGGGTCCCCCGATACGTCCCGATGTCCATCAGCCGCTTGATGTTCATCGCGACCTCGGTGCGGAGCGCGCCCTCGACCTTGTAATCCCGCTCGATCACCTGGCGCAGCCGCGCGACCTCGGCGTCCCGCAGGTCGCGCACGCGAGCGTCCGGGCTGATCCCGGTCTCCGCGAGGATCTTCCTCGCGTTGCTGGAGCCGATGCCGTAGATGTACGGAAGGGCGTATTGAATCTTCTTGTCGCGCGGCAGATCCACGCCGGCTATGCGCGCCATGCCCTACCCCTGCCGCTGCTTGTGCTTGGGTGTGCGCTTGCAGATGACGCGGATGACGCCCTTCCGCTTTATCACCTTGCAGTGCTCGCAAATCGGCTTGACGCTGGTTCGAACCTTCACCGAGGCCGGCCCCCCGAGATGAAGAATTTCCAACTGAACCGCGAACAATAGACGGCGTCGCAAGCTCACGCAAGGGGCCGCACTAGGGCCCGCTGCGCAGCTCGGTCAGCAGCCAGCGGCCGCCGGCCTTGCGGAATCCCAAAAACACGGTCTCCCGCCGCTCGTCGCTCGTTCCCGACACCACATAGCGGCGCTCCAGCTCCACGTACCCCTCGCCCGGCTCCACTTCGCGGACCGCGCCGACCGTGAGCCACCGCTCGACCGCGCTGCGCCAATGGCGCCGGAGCAGCTCCGCCGCCTGCGGGCGTTCGAGGGGCGACGAGGGATCCGCGCCGGGGATCTGCAGCACGAGGCTACCGCTTTGCCCCACAAGGGCTTCAGGATTGTGCGCGAGCCACGCTGCGCGTGCGCGCTCGGCCGCCTCCGGGAGGGAGCTCTGCGCCACGAGCGGCGCGCCGCCCGTCAGGGCGAGCCCCATCGGGAGGGCGAGGGGCAGCAGCCACCGTGTCATCCGAGCTCCATCAATCGCTGATACACCGCGGCCGGGTCCTTGGCCAGCGTGATCGAGCGCCCCACGACCAGATGGGTCGCGCCGCCGCGGAGGGCCTGCTCGGCGGTTACGGTGCGCCGCTGGTCCCCGGGCGCGTCGCCGGGCGCACGGATTCCCGGCACGACGATCCATCGATCGGGGCCGAGCAATGGGCGTAGCAGGGCGAGCTCGCGCCCCGAGCAGACCACGCCGGACAGGCCCGCCTGTACGGCCATACGGGCCAGGCGCTCGGCCTCGAGCCCGAGGTCCGGGACCCCGCGGCCGACGACCTGCTCAAAGCCCGACGGGTCGTGGGAGGTGAGGACGGTGACGCCGACCAGCGCCAGGTCGCCGGCCGCCTGCGTCGCGGCGGCGAGCATCGCGCGGCCGCCGAGACAGTGCACCGTGGCCATCGCGACGCCCAGCTCGCACGCGGCCGTCACCGCGCCCGCCACGGTGGTCGGGATGTCGTGCCACTTGAGGTCGAGCAAGACGCGCACGCCGCGCGCCGCGAACTCGCGCACCAGCGCCGGCCCCTCGCGCACGTACAGGGCGGGGCCGATCTTCGCCCACTGCAGGTCCGGAAGGCGCGCCGCGAGGGCGAGCGCCGCACGCCCGTCCGGCAGATCGAATGCGACGACGACATCAGCCATGCGAGAGCTCTCGCGCGACGCGCTCGGCGACCCGGGGATCGGCGAGGGTGGCGGTGCCGATCGCGACGAGGGAGGCGCCCGCCGCGAGGTACTCGCGCGCGTCGCCGGCGGTGCGGATGCCGCCGACGCCGACCACGGGGATCCCCACCTCGCCGGCGACCCGGCGGGTCGCGAGCACGGCGATCGGGAGCAACGCGGGGCCGCTCACGCCGCCCGACCCGTTGCCGAGCCGGCCGTCGAGCATCCCCGGCATAGTGTTCAGCAGCGTCACCGCGTCCGCGCCCTCGTCCCGCGCCACCCGCGCCATCGCGACGATGTCGGGCAGCACGGGCGACAGCTTGATGGAGATCGGCCTGGTCGCGGCCCGGCGGCAGCGGCGCGTCAACTCGCGCAAGCCCTCGGTGGTCGCGCCGAACTCGAGGCCGCCGGCCGTGGCGTTGGGGCAGGAAGCGTTGATCTCGAACGCGGTGATCACGTCCAGGTCGGTGAGCCCGTCGATCACCCGCACGTAGTCGTCGATCGCGGCGCCGGCGACGTTCACGAGGACGCGCGCCCGACGCAGGTTCGCCGCCAGCCAGGGCAGTTCCCGCTCGCGCACGGCAGCGAGGCCCGGGTTCGCAAGACCGACGGCGTTGAGCATGCCGCCCGCGAACACGGCGACACGCGGCGCGGGGTGGCCCCGGCGCGGCTCCGGGGTCACCGCCTTCGTCACGATGCCGCCCAGCGCGTCCAGGTCGATCGCGCGCCGCACCTCGCGCCCGAAGCCCGCGGTGCCGGAGGCGAGGAGTACGGGATTGTGGAAAGCGACGCCGAAGAGCCGTGGAAGCGCCGCCGTCACAGCGAGTCCCGCGGCTCGGCGGGGCGCGGCCGGCGCACCGGCTGGTCGTCGCGCTCCCGGCCGACCGGTCGCGGCGGCTCGGCACGGGGGGGGGGCGTGCGCGGCGCCGCCAGAGCGGGAGCGGCGACCGGCGCGACGGACGCCGGCGGATCGAGCGCCGGCCCGCGCGGCCCAGGCACAGGCGGCGCGACGCGCGAAATCCGGACCGGCTCCGCGGGTGCCGCGATGTCCAATCCGAGCGCCCGGGCCAGGGAGTCCTCGGCCGCTGCAAAGGCGGGACTCGCATCCCCCCGGAGCGCCAGCGTGTAGGGCGACGCGGGGTAGCGGCCGGCCAGCTCGGCGACCAGCGAGTCGCGGACTTCCGGGAGCAGCGCCGCGGCGGCCACGAGCGCCTTGGGCGCGAAGATCGACCGAGACCGCTCGCGCGCGAACCGGAGAAACAGGCCGCCGGCGAGGCGGAGCGCGCCAAGCGAATCCCGGGCCAGCTCGGCGGCTCGAAAGTCCGACCCCTCCTCGAGGTCTCCGAGGTCGAGCACGCGCCGCAGCAAGCCCTCGAGGGCGCGCGCCTCGCCCGCCGCCGCTCCACCGCCCTCGCCGCGCGTCAGACGGGAGAGCTCGGCGCTCACGGCGACGAGGTCCGGGAGGCTGTCGGCCCGCGCGGCAAGCGCGCGGATGCGCCGCACGCGCGCCTGCTGCCCTTCGATCGAGTCCGGCACCAGGTCGCTCACCGCGGCGTAGCGCGCGCCGGCCGCCTCCGCCCGCCTCGTCGCGACGAGGCGATCGCCGTCCGCCAGGAGCAGCCGGGCCCGGGCGCCCGCAGGCACGCGGCGTCGCGCGAGGAGGCTGTCGAGGGCTCCGCTCGCCGCGTCCGGGCCCGCGGCCCGGGCGAGGTCGTCGAGGAGCGGCGCCCAATCGCCCTCGCGGAAGCCGGCGCGCGTCAGGGTGTCGACGAGCGCGATCGCCTCCGGGTCGCGCCCCGCGGCGAGCAGCACCCGGGCGCGCGCCGACCCGGCGGCAGCCTCCGCGGAGCGTCGATACCACTCCGCCGCAGACGCGTAGGCGCCTGCGCGCTGGGCGGCGCGGCCCGCCAGGAACGCGGCGCGCGAGCGCCGGCCCGGGTTTCGGGAGGCGGTGACGTCCGCGAGCCGGCGTTGCGCCTCGGCCGGGTCGTCCGCGTCGAGCGCGCACTCCGCGGCCGCCAGGGCAGCGCGCTCGCGCAACGTCCCGTTGCGCGCAGTGCGCAGCGCGAGCGCCAGCGGTGTGCCCGCCCGGTCGCAGGCGCCGCTCCGGGCGAGGCCCTCTCCCTGCAGCACCAACGCCGGCTCCGCCCAGCGGCTCTTGGGGTGCCGCGTCACCACGGATTCCGCCTTCCCGGCGGCGCGCGCCCACCAAGACCGTGCCTCGAGCGCGCTGCCGCGCGCCTCCGCCTTGCGCGCTTCCCGGGCGAACCGCTCCGCGCTCCACATCGCGTTGTAATAGACGCAGGAGACGGCGCCGGCGAGCGCCAGCTGCAGCGCCGCGAGCCGCTTCACTCGCCCCCTGCCGGGGCGGCGAGCGCCAGCTTCCGCTCGAACTCGAGCAGGTACGCCACGATGCCGTCCGCGATGGCGCTCGCGATCTTGTGCTGCCCGAGGCTCGACGCGAGGAACGCGCCGTCCTCCCGGTTCGTGGCGAAGCCGGTCTCCACCAGGATCGCCGGGCGCCGCGCGGTCGTGAGCACCATGAAGCCCGCCTGCTGCACGCCCCGGCCGCCGCCCGGATGGACCGTGACGACCTTGCTCTGCACCAGGTCCGCCAGGCGCGCCGATTCGCGGAGATACTCGTTGAGCTGGAGGTCTCTCAGGATGAAGTCGATCGGGCCCCGCGTCCCGGCCGCGGGCGCGACCTCGAACCGGATGGCTGCGTTCTCCATCTTGGCGACTCGCTGCTGATCCTCGGTCTTGGCGCCGGACAGGAAGTAGGTTTCGACGCCGCTCGCATGGTCGCCGCGCCGCCCGTCGGGCATCGCGTTCACGTGGATGCTGACGAACAGGTCGCAGGCCACGGTGCAGAACGCGCCGCGGTCGGCGAGGGCGACCAGGGTGTCAGCGGTGCGCGTCAGCACAGCATCGATCCCGCGCCGCGCGAGCTCCGCGCGAAGCAGCCGCGCGATGGCGAGCGTGATGTCCTTCTCGGCGACGCCGCTCGGGAAAAAGCGACCCGGGTTGCCCGGATCGACGCCGCCGTGGCCGGGGTCGATCACGACCGAGTGGCGGTGCCGCAGCCCCGTGAGCGGGTTGCGCGTCACGGCCGGCCGCGCGGACGCGCCGCCGGTGGACGCCCCCGCCGCAGGCGCCGCCGCGAGCGCGCCCGCGGCGGCGCCATCCTCGAGCCGCCCCGCCGCCTGATCCCAGTGATACCGGGCCCCGAGCACGCGCGGCACGCAGTCGGCGAGCCAGGAGAGCGGCAGGAACAGGGTGTCCCGCGCCACATAGGGCTCGCCTGCCAGCACGTACACGATCGCGCCCGCCCGCACGAACGGCGCGCCGAGCTGGAACACGAAGGCCACGCCACCGATCCCGACGGTGGCGCGCGAGCCCTCGAGGGCCGCCGTGACTCCCAACGGCCCCGCCAGGAGCGGCGCCGCCACCGCCGCGCTGCCACGCTCGGTCCGCACGGGGACGCTCGTCTGGCCGCGCGGCGTCGCGATGACCACCGCCTGCAGCGGCGCCTGAGGCCCGGCGAGGAGCAGCCACATGAGCGCGATCATCCGCGCCGCCCCCGAATCGCACGCGCGAGCTCGCGCTCCGCCGTGCGGCGCTTCAGCTCCTCGCGCTTGTCGTGCAGCTTCTTCGCCTTGGCGAGGGCGATCGCCACCTTCGCCACGCCGTTCTTGAAGTACAGCTCGAGCGGCACGAGCGTGAGCCCTTTGCGGCTCGTGCCGCCGATGAGCTTGCGGATCTCGTGCGCGTGCAGGAGCAGCTTGCGGGAGCGGGCGGGGGGCGGGTTGTTGTAGCTGCCGGGGAGGTAGGGAGAGATCGTCATGCCCTCGAGCCAGATCTCGGCGTTCCGCACGTGCGCGTACGCTTCGACCAGACTCGCTTTCCCCTCCCGCAGCGACTTGACCTCGGTCCCCGTCAGCACGACGCCTGCCTCCCACGTCTCAAGGAGATGGTAGTCGTGTCGCGCGCGGGGGTTGCGGGCTATGGAGACGTTGTCCACCGGGCAAGGCCAAGATAGGAACCGGGTCTGGGACGGTCAAGCCAAGAGTTGACTTGGGGTTATACCGCGGCTTAGATTCGCCGTTCCCAATCGCGCCGAAGTGGTGGAATTGGTAGACGCGCTGCGTTCAGGGCGCAGTGGGCGCAAGCCCGTGTGGGTTCGAGTCCCACCTTCGGCACTCTGCCGTCTTCCCTTCCCCTCCCCGGGCGGTCAGGCGGACAGGCGGTCAGGCGGACGGAGAAGTCAAAGGCGGCGATCGACTCGCCGCCTTTCGTTTTCAGACCGCCCGACCGCCTGTCCGCCTGTCCGCCGCCTTTAATAGCGCGGCATCCCCGGATCCACGTTCGCCGCCCACGCATCGATGCCGCCTCGCAGGCTCCGCACCTTGGAGAACCCGGCCGCCTTGAGGATGTCGAGCGCCTTGAGCGAGCGCGCCCCGTGGTGGCAGTGCGTCACGATCTCGCGGTGACCGTCCAGCTCACCGAGCCGATCCGGCAGCTCACCCAAGGGAATCAGGACCGCGCCCTCGATGTGTGCGATCTCGTGCTCGTGCGGCTCGCGCACGTCGATGACGAGCAGGTCGGGGTTGCGCTGCCACTCCGCCTGCAGCTCGGGCGCCGTGATCTCCGCTCCTTCGTACGACGGCTCCGCGCCGACGCCGCAGAACGCCTCGTAGTCGATCAGCTCGGTGACGGTCGGGTGCCGGCCGCACACCGGGCACTCCGGGTCCTTCTCGAGCTTGAGCTCCCGGAACTGGAGCTTCAGCGCGTCGAACAGCAGCAACCGCCCGATCAGCGGCTCGCCCACCCCGAGGATGAGCTTGAGAGTCTCCATCGCCTGGATCGAGCCGATGATCCCCGGCAAGACGCCCAGCACCCCGCCCTCGGCGCACGACGGCACGAGTCCCGGGGGAGGGGGCTCGGAGTAGAGGCACCGGTAGCACGGGCCCTCCCGGGCGGAGAACACCGACGCCTGCCCCTCGAACCGGAAGATCGAGCCGTACACGTTTGGCTTGCCGAGCAGGACGCACGCGTCGTTCACGAGGTAGCGCGTAGGGAAGTTGTCGGTCCCGTCCGCCACCACGTCGAACTGCCGGATAATGTCGAGCGCGTTCGCCGAGGTGAGGCGCGTCTCGAACGTCTCGACACGCACGTTCGGGTTCAGGTCCCGGATCCGCTGCGTCGCGGACTCGAGCTTCGGCCGCCCCACGGTCGACGTGCCGTGGATGATCTGGCGCTGGAGGTTCGTCTTGTCGACGACGTCGAAATCCACCAAGCCGAGCGTGCCGACCCCGGCGGCCGCGAGGTAGAGCGCCGCCGGAGACCCGAGCCCGCCCGCGCCCACCAGCAGCACGCGGGCCGCCTTCAGCTTGCGCTGCCCACCGACCCCGACATCCGGCAGGATCAGGTGGCGCGAGTAGCGCAGGATCTCCTCGTGCGACAACGCCGGGAGCGGGGGCGCCGCCTGCGGCGCGCCGACCTCCACCGCGGTGCCGCCCGCGATGCTCGGAATGATCGAGACCGTGTCGCCCGGCCGCACCCGGGTCTCCTGCTGCGAGAGCTGCCGGATGTCCCGGTCGTTGACGTACACGTTCACGAAGGTGCGCAGCCGGCCGTCGTCGGCGAACAGGTGCTTGCGCAGGGCGGCGTGCTCCCCGGCCAGCCGGTCCAGGAGCTCGCCCACGCTCCCGGCTTCAACCTCGACGGCGTCGCGCCCGTCCACGTACGGGCGCAGCGGTGTGGGAATCAATACGGTCACTGCCATACGACCTTCCGCTCCTCGATGATGATGGACTCCTCGGCGAAGCCGTCGCGGCCGTCCGCGAGGGTCCAGCTCTTGAGTTCTCCGGCGCGCCCGCGGGTCACGCCGACGATCACATACGAGAGCCACGGCCACGCGTGCTCCCGATCGAACGCCGACGGCGCCGGCGGATGGTCGGGGTGCGAGTGGTACACCCCGATCACCGCGAGCCCGTCGCGGTCCAGCTGTTCCTGCGCGCGGCGGAACGACTCGGGATCGATCAGATAGCGGTTGCGCGCCGAATCGGTCCGCTGGTTCGCGAGGGGCACGAGCTGCACCGCCGCCTTGCGATCGCCGTCCACGGTACCGCCGATGAGCCCGCACGCCTCGGCGGGATAGTCGGCCTCACCGTGGCGCCGGATCGCGGCCGCGTGGCGCGGCTCGAGCACGAGCGTCATACCTCCGCCCCCGGGCGGCGACGCTCCTCACTGAGATACCGCGTCCCCGAATCGGGGGCGATCACGACGATTACGGCGGTCGGGCGGTCAGGCGGTTGGGCGGAGGACACCCGCTGCGCAGCCACGACCGCAGCGCCCGCAGACCAGCCCACGAACAGCCCCGCGTCGCGCGCCAGCCGGCGCACCATCTCGTCCGCCGCTTCGGTGCTCACGAACTCCATCCGGTCGGGCACCGCCGGATCGTAAATCCCGGGTACGATCGCCGTTTCCAGGTGCTTCAGGCCCTCGAGCCCGTGAAACGGACCGTCGGGCTGCACGGCCACGAGCTCGATCCGCGGGTTCCACTCTTTCAAACGCCGGCCGGTTCCGATCAGCGTGCCGGTGGTCCCGAGCCCGGCCACCACATGCGTGACGCCCCCGGCCGTCTGCCGCCAGATCTCTTGGGCCGTGGTGAGGGAATGCGCCCGCGGGTTCGCCGGGTGGTTGTATTGGTCCGCGTACCAATACCCGCCCGGCCGCTCGGCGGCGAGGCGGCGGGCTTCGCGGATCGCGCCGTCGGACCCTTCCAGCGGATCGGTGAAGATGACCTCGGCGCCGTACGCTTGGAGCAGCGCCTTGCGCTCCGCGCTCGCGTTCGCCGGCACGCACACCGTCACGGCGATCCCGGCGGCGGCGCCCAGCATCGCGTACGCGACGGCGGTGTTGCCGCTCGACGCGTCCAGCAGTCGCTTGCGCGGCAGCTCACCCCGCGCGAGCCCGTCGCGCAAAATGAACAGCGCCGGGCGGTCCTTGACGGAGCCGCCCGGATTGAACCACTCGCACTTCAGGTACAGCGGCGGTCCGGCGGTCAGGCCGACGGGCGGACAGGGGATCAACGGTGTGTTGCCGACCAGGCGCCACAGCGCCGGCTCGGCAAACGCCTTCCCGACCGCCTGACCGCCCGACCGCCCGACCGCCGCAGTCGTCACTCAGCCCCCTTCGCGATCGGCGCGCCCACGAGGTTGCCCCATTCGGTCCAGGAGCCGTCGTAGTTGCGCACCTTCTTCACGCCGAGCAGGTATTTGAGCGCGAACCACGTGTGACTCGAACGCTCGCCGATGCGGCAGTAGGCGATGATCTCGTCCTTGCCGTCGATCACCTTCGCGCCCTTGTAGAGCTGCAGCAGGTCCTCGTACGTCTTGAAGGTGCCATCGGGAGCGACCGCCTGGCTCCACGGGATGTTCTTCGCGCCGGGGATATGGCCCGGCCGCTGCGCGGTCTCGGTCATCCCGGGCGGCGCGATGATATCGCCGACGAACTCCGGCTTCGATCGGACGTCGACCAGCGCGACCTTCTTGGCCTTGAGCGCCTTCTCGACGTCGGGGCGCTTGGCGCGGATCGCGGCGTTCAGCTTCGTGGGGACGGGATAGGTCGTCGGCCGCACGCTCGGACGGTCGGGCACGATCTGCCGCCCCTCCGCCACCCATTTCGCGCGCCCGCCGTTCATCAGCTTCGCGCCCGCATGGCCGTACAGCTGCAGCAGCCAGAAGGCGAACGCCGCAAACCAGTTGTTGTTGTCGCCGTACAGAATGACCGTGGTCTTGGGCGTCACCCCTGCGTCGCTCAGCAGCTTCGCGAAGGCCTTCTTGTCGGGGATGTCGCGGCGCACCGGGTCGTTCAGCTGGGACTGCCAGTTCCAGCCGACGGCGCCAGGGACGTGCCCGGAGTCGTAGGCCGTCGTGTCCACGTCGACCTCGATGAGGCGGAGACCAGCGTCGTTCAGATGCTGCGCCACCCAGTCGGTGGAAACGAGCACTTCGGCGTGCGCATATCCCACGGCAGTACCTCCAGTCGGTTAAACCCGACACCGCAAGTCGGGTTTCATATGAAAAAAAACAGTGGGGACGGCGGGACTAGTTCCCGGCCATTACCCCGGCGATGTGGTACAGTTCGCGCTCGTCGTGCATCAGGTCTGCAAGCGAGATGCTGCCGAGCAGCTCGTTGATGCGCTGCTCCAGCATCCGCCAGACCGGCCGGATGCTGCACGACGCGTCCGGACTACATCGTTGGGGATCGACCGGGTGGAGATCGCAGTTGACTTCGAAGGTGACATGCTCCGAGGCTTCGACCACGTCCCTGACCGTGATGGCCTGCGGGTCGCGCGCGAGGTGGTACCCGCCCTTGGCGCCCCGCACCGACTCCACCAGGCGACCGCGACGCAGGCGCAACAAGATCTGCTCGACGTAATCGTGGGGGAGCCGCTCCTGCTCGGCCAGCTCACGCGCCGCCACGGGCCCCTGCCCCGCGCGCTTGGCGAGGTTCAGAGACACAAGCAAGCCGTACTCGGCCCAGGTGGTGACGCGCATGGGATCAATATGCTGGACTGACTTAAGGGATTCAATGGGACGGTAGAAGGCGGTAGTAGAGGACGGTAGAGGGCGGGAGAAGACGGTAGAGGCTGATACCCTGGTTGGTTCGCGCAGCACGTGGGAGCTCCCTCTACCGTCGTCCTCTACCGTCCTCTACCGCTACCGCCCAATCTCGGGCTCAGGCTCACCCCGACCTGCACCCCGAACACGTCCTCGCCCGAATTGCGTCGCAGCCACAGCAGCCGGGAATTGAGGTTCCACATGACCCGGCCAACGTAGCGGTCGAAGCCGATCCCGCCGTGCAGGCCCTGGGCCACGCCGCGGTCGGGGCCCTGGGTGTACACGCCCGCGAGCAGGAGGCCGACCGCTCCGTAGATCCGCCCCCAGGCGGGGCGGAGCGACGCTTCGAAGCCCGGAGCGAAGAAAATGGCGTTGGGCTCTTCACACCCCGGGGGGCTGCAGCTCGTCTTCAGCTCGAGCGGCGCGAAATCGACCTGCAGCCCGACGGTCCCCGACTTTCTTGTGTCGCGCCGGAACCGTACGCCGACGAACGGCGCGCGGGCTTCGAGCGGCCCGGACAGGGGGATGAGGTAGCTCACGGCCGGGCCGAGGGTGCCGGCAAGAAACTCGCCCGTGCGCGGCCTGCCGAACGCGACCGACGCGTTGGCCCGCGCCTCGAGCGCCTGGATCTGACTTCCCGGCACCTGCAGGAACCGTGCTTCGATCGTGGCGGCCGCGGCGCTACCCAGGTTGAGGCGGACCCCGAGCCCAAACGCCAGCGCCAGCTGACTCGACGCGGAGGCCGTGTCCTGGCAGAGCAGCGGGCACAGCGTGGCGGACTCGGTGACCCGGGCGAGTCCCAGCTCGGTCGCGGCGTACGGTGCGACGCCGCGCGTCCCGATCGGGTAGTAGTAGGAGTCCAGCGCGAACAGCGTGAGGCGTCGAACCCGCCCGTCGGTGGAGAGGTCATTGTAGCGGGAGACGGTGACGCCGGTCTCCCCGTCGTCGCCGGCGATCAGCGCCGCGGCGCCGCCGAACGCGCTGAAGGAGTGGCTCGAGCCCGAGAGATCTTCGAGGGCGATCGACGAGTAGGTCGGGCCGATGCGAAAGCGGCGCTGGGCGTGCGCCGAGGAAACCGCGACGAGCGACAGCAGCGCGGCACGCAGGAGCTTGTGCATGCCGAAAAGTGTGGAATGGGAAGGGCCGGAGCCGTGACTGCCATCACGACCCTTCCCGTGACGACCGTTACTTGACGAGCAACCCGACGAGCAATCCCGCGACGTTCATTCGGACGAGCCACGACCAGCACGTCGCTGTGTTCAGCCGACGGACCTTGTCGTACCACACGCCCGTGCCGATGGTCGAGAGGGCGATGGTGGGTAACCACAGGACGGTGGCAAACTCCATTCCGGCCAACGCGCCGCCGCCCTGCACCCACAGTGCGCCCTGGAAGCGGTCATAGAAGGCGGCCAAGAGCAGGCCGAAGACGAGCGCCAGCACGGCCGCCTTCGGGAGGTTCGCCGCCATCATTTTCTTCCCCTCCTCCGGCGTGGCCGCCGTCGTGCCGTACTGCTCCATCCCCTTCGTGAACACCTTCCCCCACATGACCCAGTCGGCGACAAAGGCGCCAACGCCGCCGATCAGTCCAGCGACGACCCAGTGCATGAGCCCTCCTCCCGTCTGCGGTTCACTTCCGCTGCCCTGGGACTCCCAGCTCGGTCATTGCCAGCAGGTCGAGGACGGCTTCGAGATCCTTCCCCTGCAGCAACCCCTTCTCCATCACCAGCTGACGCACGGTCACATTCTTGGCCACGGCCTCCTTGGCGAGCTGCGCTGCCTGGGCGTAGCCGATCCTGGGTGCGAGCGCGGTGACCAGGGCGGGGCTGCGCTCGAGCCAGTGCGCGCACTGGGCCGTGTCCGGCTCGATCCCCTCCACGCACCGCTCGGCGAAGACGCGCGAGGCGTTCGTGAGGATCCGCAGCGTGAAGAGCAGGTTGTGCGCGATCACGGGCATCATCACGTTGAGCTCGAGCTGTCCCGCCTCGGCCGCCGCCCCGACCGTGACGTCGTTGCCGAGCGTCTGGTAGCAGACCATGTTGACCATCTCGGCGATCGACGGGTTCACCTTGCCGGGCATGATGCTCGACCCGGGCTGCACCGGCGGCAGGACGATCTCGGCGAGCCCGGTGCGCGGCCCCGACGCGAGCAGCCGGATGTCGCTCGCAATCTTGCCCAGGTCCATCGCGTAGGTCCGGAGCGCGCCCGAGAGCGCCGCGGCGTCGCCCATCGACTGCATCAGCTGCACGCGGTCCTCGCCCTCGCGGAGCTCGAGCCCCGTCATCGCGCGGAGATGCTGCACCATCAGCCGGGGGTATTCCGGCTCGGCGTTGAGCCCGGTGCCGACGGCGGTGCCGCCGATGCCCAGATCCCGCAGCGCGGCCGCCGTCTGCGCGATGCGGTCGCGGTTGCGCTCGACGGTGCGACCGTAGGCGGTGAACTCCTGGCCGAGGCGGATCGGGGTCGCGTCCTGGAGATGGGTGCGGCCGGACTTGAGGATGCCGTCGAACGCGTTGCCCTTCGTGAGGAACGCCCGGGCAAGTCGGCTCAGCGCTTCGAGCAGCGCCGGGAGCTGCGCCAGGGCGGCGAGCCGGATGGCGGTGGGGATCACGTCGTTCGTGGACTGCGCCATGTTCACGTGATCGTTGGGGTGCACCGGCTGGTAGGCGCCCCGCGTCGAGCCCAGCAGCTCGTTCGCGCGGTTGGCGAGGACCTCGTTACAGTTCATGTTGTGCGAGGTCCCCGCGCCCGCCTGATAGGGATCCACCACGAAGTGATCGCGATGCGCGCCCGCGAGCACTTCGTCCGCCGCGCGCACGATCGCGTCCGCGAGCTTCGCGTCGAGCCGCCCCGTTTCCTTGTGGGTCAGGGCGGCCGCCTTCTTGATCCAGATGACGGCGTCGACGAACGGGGCGAGCGGCGCGAGGTGGGAGATCGGAAAGTTGTGCCGGGCGCGCTCGGTCTGGATGCCGTACAGCGCGTCCGCGGGCACCGGCAGCTCTCCCAGCGGATCGCGCTCGATGCGGGTCGCGCTCATCGCCTCCGTCCGTTCGGTCACGGCGCCGTCCGTCTCAAACCAGGAATCGCCCATGGACGCCCAGGATCTGGTTCAGCACCTGCCGGCCCGCGCAGCGTTCTCGGCCGCGAAGATGACGAAGCTCGACTGCTTCCGCTCGGACCGGCTGCTCGTCGGCCTCAACTGCTTCGAGCCGGGCCAGGGGCAGAAGGTCCACACGCACGACGGCGCCGACAAATTCTATTTCGTTGTCTCGGGAAAGGCGAGGTTCGTCTTGGGCGAGAGGACAGTCGAGGCACGGTCCGGAGACCTGCTGCTTGCGCCGGACGGCGTACCTCATGGGGTCGAGCGGGCGCTGGAACGAACCGTGGTGCTCGTCGCGAT
>WNFU01000161.1_pt1 | contig 83202 bp, 72 predicted proteins | sample 5400121 | NCBI WGS metagenome assembly WNFU01 (sample SAMN13153360, study PRJNA577476) | soil metagenome | isolation source: 100 cm soil or saprolite under grassland replicate 1 | place: USA:California | collected 2016-06-15
GCTCCTGAGCTTCAGGAGGCCTACGGGGAATTCAAACAAGAGGCGCAGAAACTCGATAAGAACTACGCGCCAAAGAGTGTTTGCACGGATGGTTTTCATTCGACAAGACTGGCTTGGCAGAGCTTGTTTTCGGGCATTGTCTTGATCCTGTGTTTCCTGCACGGCGTTTTGAAGATCCGGGACCGTTGCCGCGGCTCGTTGCGCAAAGAGGTCCTGGATCGGGTTTGGCATTGTTATCAAGCCACGACGCGACGCCAATTCTCGCAACGCCTCCGGCGGCTGGTGGAATGGGCGGACAAGGAGTTGCAAGGCCCGGTCTTGGAGGCCGTCAAGAAATTGTACGCCAAGCGGGAGCAATACAAACTGGCTTATGAAATGCCGGAAGCTTATCGAACGACGAACGCTGTGGATCGCCTGATGGACTGGCTGGATCGGATTCTCTATGCCAGGCGCTATCTGCACGGGGAAGGCGAAAAAGCGCGTTTGGCCCTGCGGGCGATGGCATTGTATTGGAATTTCCATTCTTACAGTGCCCGGGTGCGCCGCGAGGACCCGAAGCGAAAATCGCCATTTACTGATTTGAACGGTTTTGAGTACCACGAGAATTGGTTACATAACTTGTTGGTTGCAGCCTCGCTAGGGGGCTGTCAACCCTGACCCACAAAATCCGGAGGGGCGAGCTGAATTGAAAGAGGCCGTCGAATGGTTGACGCGCGGCGACGTGCGGCTGGCCGTGCCGGTCAAACGTGATGACGTCGAAGGATACGAGCTTGCGCACGAACGCCTGATCCCAGCTCTGCGACGGATCGCCAATAAGGAGCTTACCGAATCCGACCGCGCCAATCTACTGCTCGACCGCCGCGCCAACGAGTGGCAGGGCAGCAATCGTGACAAACGTTATCTTTTGTCCTGGCGCGAGCTGCGGCTCATCGGCGCCCAGACTCCCTTTTTACAATGGGGGCAAAACCGTAGTGTCAAGCAGGAGCTCCTCAGGGCAAGCAAACGAAAGCTTCGTTTTCGCTTTGCGCTGGCTGCCTTGTCAGCTTCGCTTGCCATTACCGCTGCGCTCATTTGGTACGGCGAGTTCAGCCGGCGCAGCCGCGCCGAGCAGCAGGCGAACTCCAGCCGCCGTCTCTTACAGTTCACGCAGATGGCGCAGATGAAGCTCGTACAGCTGGAGTTTGAGAACGCCAACATTGATCGCGTTGAAGAGTTGCTCGCCACCTACCTGCCACAACCGGGCCAGGAAGACCTGCGCGGCTTCGAGTGGCAATTGCTCTGGCAACTCTCGCACAGTGAGTCCTTCCGCCTGAGCGAGGGGCGCCCGGTTGCGGCCGTGACCTTCCTGCCCGACGGCCGGACGCTAGCGATAGGTGAGACGCTGCCCGCGAAGGCGAGCGGAGGCAGCGAGTATTTGATCAGGCTTTACGACCCGGACGCACAGCGTGAAATATCTTCGTTCACCTCGCCGACGGGCGATATTTTCACCCTCATCGCCTTCTCACCAGACTGCCGTCTGGTAGCCGTGGATGGCCCCGAACGGAATGTTCTCCTGTTCGACCTTCACTCCGGCCGGCTTGTCACCAACACCAATCAACACGAGCGGACTCTCTCGGCCATCGCTTTCGCGCCGAGCGGGCAATTTCTGGCGACGGGTGACCAGAATGGGTCAGTAAAAATCTGGGACATTGCGGCCGGCGTGGAGCGGAGCGTCTTGAAGCGAAACCAGGACGGGATCAAGTGGGTGACTTTCTCACCAGACAGTCGGCTGCTCGTCAGCACGGACGGGACGCAGACGGCGAGTTTGTGGGACGTAGCCAGCGGACGTGAGCTGGCGCCGGTCGAGATCAGCGGCAGCGAACTGTCGCGCGTCTGGTTCTTCCCCGACGGAAACAGATTTCTGACTGCGACCGCCAAAGGTGAGTTGCAATTCGTAGATGCGCGCACGCGCCGCGTCGTGGCAGCGCTGAAGAGCCACACCGGCGAGGTCACAGCCGAGGTCACAGCGGCGGCTTTCACGCCCGACGGGAAGCGGTTGGCCACGGGAAGCGCCGACCACACGATAAGACTGTGGGACGCGGCGACCGGGGAGGGACTCGCCACGATCCGCGGTCACAGTTCGACAATCACAGCGGTCGCATGGTCGAAGGATAGCCACCACCTCGTCACCGGCAGCGACGACGGCGACGTTAAAATCTGGGACGTGGATGACGTGCTTGAATCCTCCCCGCCCGCCGAGCCGGTCGCCCGCTATCTCGCCACAGCCTTCACGCCGGCCCGCGAACTCCTCGCGCTGGGCGTTACTGGCGACAATCGTCTCAAGCTTTGGAACCTCTCGACGGGCCGCGAGCTGGCTCTATTCGACGAGGCCGGAGGCAATGTCCTGTGCGCCGCTTTTTCACCCGACAACCGATTGCTGGCCACTGGCGGGATGGATCATAAGGTGCGCATCTGGGATGCCGCGGGCAAGCTGCTCCACACGCTGACCGGCCATCAATCTTCTGTCTTCAGTGTGGACTTCGCGCCCGACGGACAGTCGCTGGTCACGGGCGGTGAGGATCGGACGCTGCGGCTGTGGGACATGGCCGCGGGCCGCGAGCTTGGCCAGCTCGAAGGCGGCGCGGAAAATTTCTACCGCGCAGACTTCGCCCCCGACGGGCGGCGGTTGGCCTCGGCGTGCCGTGACGGCGGAGTGAAGTTGTGGGACTTAACAACCAGGACCATCGTAAAGACCTTTGTCGGGCACACCGACCGGGTCAGGGCTATCGCCTTTTCGCACGACGGCCGGTTGCTAGCCACCGGTGGCAAGGACAACACGGTGAAGCTTTGGGACGTGGCTGGGGGGAACCTCTTGATGCGCTTAGGGCGCTCCGACACCATCCAGCGCGCGGCTTTCTCCGCTGACAACCGGCGCCTGGTTACTGGAGGCACGGACGGTACGGTCAAAATCTGGGACGTGATCACCCGTCAAGAACTAATATACTTGAAAGGGCACGCGGACGCCGTTACTTCACTAAGCTTCTCAGCAGGTGGCCTGGACCTAGCCACAAGCGGCGCTGACGGAACGGTGCGACTCTGGCGTACTGCGCGCGCGCTTACGCCTCGGTGATTTACCATCGCTTTTATAATCAGCCCTAACCCACAGGAATCGCGCTAACAAGCATTGGGCAAGAATCCGGATGGACATTCTTTCCTTAAAAAAGCTGCTCGAAGAGTTCAAAGACCTGATCAAGGTTGTCGCCGAAAACACGCGTGTCGGCTGGGTTGGCAGGCTGGCGTTGATTGAAATCGTTCTCCTTGCCGCGCTCAATCCGGTCATCGCCTCAACGATTCTCAATCAATTCACAGATGCGCCGCTGCCGAAACATTACACGACGTTCTGGGGCGCGGTCATAGCTATCATCTTCATCATATCAGTCATCGCCTACATTCGCGCCGAGAAATCCCGTCGCCAATCGCGCATTTTCGGCGAGCGCAGCACGATCAAAGGCCTGCTGCCATTCGGCATCTCCGACCAGGAGATTTTCAAACAGCTTCAACGCGAAACCGAATTGACCGAATGCTATCAAGCCATTACCGATGACAATTTCCGCTTCGGCGTGCTGAGCGGCGAATCGGGCGCCGGCAAGACTTCGTTTCTACGGGCTGGCCTGTGGCCAGCGCTGCTCGACCAGTGCCGCTCGGTCTACATCAAATTCACTGACCTCGATCCGGTCGCGGCGATCAAACAGGCCTTCATCGAACAGAAGGTCGGTATCCCAGAAAACATGCCGGCGGACGCTCCGCTATCAACGCTGCTCAAAGGCGTTACGCAATCGGACGCCAAACCGCTCGTCCTGCTGCTCGATCAATTCGAGCAGTTCTTCGTACACTTCAAACGTGAAAGCCGTCGCCGCCCATTCATCCGCGAATTGAATGAGTGGTATCGCAACGGGCGCGCGCTTCCAATAAAAATCCTGATCTGCATCCGCGGCGATTTCCTCGATCACCTGAGCGAATTACAGGAAGCGATAGGCTATTCGCTCGGGCCGCAGCAGAAATTCCGCCCTGAACAGGCCGCCGCCGTCTTCCACGTCATCGCCGAAACCGAAAAACTCGATTGCGACGAAAGCTTCATCAAAGAACTGACCGAACGGGAACTGGCCGGCGCGGACGACGGCCTGATCTCGCCGGTAGACATTCAAATCCTGGCCTGGATGGTCACCGGACAGGCCGGTCATGATGAGCGCGCCTTCAACCGCACGACGTTCCAGAAACTGGGCGGCGTCGAAGGCTTGCTGGAACGCTTTCTGACGCGCGCGCTCGAAGCCCGCGAAACGCCGTCGCGGCGGCAGGCGGCCACCAAAGTCCTGCTCGCGCTGACCGACCTGGACCGCAATGTCCGCGCGGGCGCGCTGACGCTCGATGAATTGCGACAGAAACTCGGCGGCGCGCTCGACGACGCCGAGTTGAAAGACGCCGTCGAATGGCTCTCGCGCGGCGACGTGCGTTTGATCGCCCCGGTCAAACTCGAACAGAATGAGGGTTACGAACTGGCCCACGAACGTTTGATCCTGGCGTTGCGGCGGATAGCCGGAAAAGAATTGAGCGAGCCCGACCGCGCCTCGCTCCTGCTCGACCGCCGCTTCAACGAATGGACTGGCAACAACCGCGCCCGCCGTTACCTCTTGACCTGGCGCGAGCTTCGATCAATCAAATAACAAGCGCCGTTTATCCAATGGGAGCCGAACCGTAGCGGCAAAGAATCGCTGATCGTCGCAAGCTGGCGGCAGCTTCACCTTCGCTCAATTTTGGCTTCCCTTCCGATTTTGCTTGCCATCGCATTCGCCTTCATTTGGTACAGCCAGTGGGGTCAATTGCAGCTCATCAGGTGGGACGTTGCGAGATTCAGCGATGAAATGAAGGAGCCTCTAGCTATGGCTCAAATCGCGCGCGCCTACGCGGTGATGGGAGATATCTCCAAAGCCTTCCGGATCACAGAGAAGATCATCAATGATTATGATGGTCCCGGCCTTAGAGGCCATCCCAAAGCCTACGCCTTACAAGCCATCGCAGAGGCTTCGGTCAGGCTTGAGGAGAAAGAGAAAGCCGCTCAACTGCTCAGCCGGGCTCTCTCGCTTGTCGAAGGGATCGACGGTGAGGAGTTCAAAGCCAAAGCCTTACAGGCCATCGCGGAAGCTTATGCCAAACTTGGGGAGAAAGAGAAAGCCGCTCAACTGCTCAGCCGGGCTCTCTCGCTTGCCGAAGGGATCATAGGTACGGAGTTCAAAGTCACCGCCTTAAAAGCCATCGCGGAAGCTTATGCCAAACTTGGGGAGAAAGAGAAAGCCACTCAACTGCTCACCCAGGCTCTCTCGGCCGCCGAGGAGTTCGGCCTGGAGGATCGCAAAGCCGAGGTCTTACGAGCCATCGCGGAGACTTATGCCAAGCTTGGAAAATTTCGACTGTCTCGCACATCCGCGGTCACAATTCCTAGTGAAGCAGAAAAGGCAAAAACGCTGGCATTGATTCTTGAAATTTGGGCGAAATCGAAGAATCAAAGCCTGGCCGACGAAGTCTGGAGACCGGAGTAGTCGTCACAACCAGAACAAGCATTCATTTCCAAATCCGGCAACTTCCCCGCCCTCCGATAACCGTGAGCTTTCAGCGAGCGGGTCTTGACAGGCTTATGATAAAAATCAAGGCCGCTCGCCGAAATCTCACGAAAAGCTGGGCGACGAGCCCGGCTTTTCTCTTCACATCTCGAATCGCCGGGCGTAGAATTCGCGCCTGACATTTCTGTCTTTACTTGCTCTGCCGCTATACTGAGCTTGAAAGCTATACTCGACTCCACCTAAGGATAATGACCGTTGGATATTCCTCAATGACATCCTTGGATAAACACTATTTATCGCTGCAGTTCTGGATCAAGGTTCACAAAAAAAATGGGACCGAATTTCAGGCATTCTTCGAGGCCATTATGGAGAAGGCGTTCCCGGGATTTCGAAAAATAAAACCATATGGCAATGAGGGGGATAAGGGGAATGATGGATATCGCCCGGCAGAGGGAATTTATTATCAGGCCTACGCTCCGGCCGAGCCGGGCGAGAAAGAGGCCGTTGCCGCGAAGAAGTTTAAGGATGATTTCGCGAAGCTGAAAAACGACTGGGACGAGATATCTACAATCAAGGAGCTCAATTTCGTTTACAACGACAAGGGCTTAGGAGTGACTATAAAGCTTGAGGGAGCGAAGGCCGAACTCAAAACTGCGAACCCAGGCATCGAATTCAAAATATTCACTCCGAAAAATTTGGAGGAAGTATTTTTTAAACTGAACGACGATCAGATTTTATCCTTGGGATTTGACGTGGACTCGCGCAACTCTCTCCGAATCGCCCAAGAGCAGTTGTGGAAACTCGACGTCGAGCTAGACAAAGAAAGCGGTGAGTTCGTATTGATGGCTCTGCGGAACATCAAGGACATTATCGCTGGACAGAACGATGAGGACCTCTTCCTTCATTATCAGATAGTGGAAGCGCGAACGCTGCAGAAAAACGAGAAGGTGAAAGAGGCCCGGGAGAAATACGAAAGCATCCTGAAGAGGTATCCGCAGGATCCCCGTGCGCCACTGTACCTGGCTGAAATTTACTTATACGACGATGATTTCGAGAAGAACAGGGAGCTTCTTGCGCTGGCGGAACGCATCAAGCCCGATTATTGGCTGCTGCACTTGGAGAAGCTGATTCGAGAGATAAGGCTCGGAAATGAGATCGCCCCGGCGACAGTTGATGAAAGATCTTTCCCTGATGAGCCAAGGCCAAGAGCAAACTTCTACAGAATCTACGCCGGTGTATTGAATCGCGCCGGGGACATTACGAGAGCGGAGAGTTTCATCGAGAGGGCGCTCCAACTCAATCCCGACAGATTCGCTATCTATGACGCTAAAATCTCCATCTTAGGGGACAAGGTTGCATCGGAACCAAATGACGAAACGCGCCAGGGTATGGCTGACGCGGTGCTTAATGAAATAGAGAACGTCGAGAGAAAATTTAACGAAGGAGGAGGGCTGAGTCCTAGGAGCCAGAGTTTGTTAAACATCAGAAAGCTCCTTATGTATGTCTATAAGGAGGATATTTCCGGCATCAAGATGGTCGTGAAAGAAACCTTAGGGCTTGTCCTCAGCTGCTATTTTGACCAGCTCACCGAAAAGGTTATCGCCGAGCTGATACATAAAGATGAATTGTCTCAGGCTGATTTTGCGAAGCTACAGAACTATCTCAAACAGACAGAAAAGCCGATCGCCGATTTTCTGGCCAAGGTTATGGTCTTGCAGTTCCTCCACAAAAGGACTCTCTTCACCGAGGCCAAGGTGTTCTTCGGCGATGTAAAGAAGCAGAACATACTAGATTTTATAACCGCAGTAGAAAATAAGAATTACGACCAGATAATTGCTTTCTTGAAGGATGATCTGGAATTCGCCGTAGATTTCACCTTGGCGATCAAGGAACCCGCTGAACTCAGAATGAGAATCGTGGAGTCTCTTCCCGACGACGGAAGTGTGCAGAAGGACGGGCTATTCCTCATTTTGTATTCCGAGGAAGGAAATCTCGATAAGGCGTACGAGATTTTCCAGAAAATGGACCTTTCGACGCTGAGTTATATACAGTGCAAGCAACTCGTGGGGATTGCTCAAGAAAAGAAGGCCTGGGATTCGGTAATCATATTGCTGGAAAAGTTACTGAGCCACGAAGAAGATAAAACAGTGGCGCTCCAGATCAAACTTCAGCTATTCTCGGCCAACTACAAGCTGGAAAGGTTCCAAGAAGCAATCCGCATCGGGAAGAGTGTTTTAGAGAATCCCGAGGAAATGAAGCCCCTGGAAGATAGTGATAAGGAACTCCTTGTTGTCCGGACGGTATACGCATATTTGAAGAGAGGAGATGCGGGAGCTAAGGATTTCATAGAGACATACTCTCCGCTCCTGATATCTTTTGAGGGGAAAATTTCCGCGCAAGTGGAAGTGTATTTGAAAATCGGAGATGGGGAGAACGCCCTTCGATCCGTGGTGGAAGGAATAAAACTTCTCAAACGTCCCTCGCCGGAGCAGTACGGGATGCTGCTCCTTATCTTCTCGCAAATCGGACATTTGTTGCCTGACTTCACCCTGGATTCGTCCGAAGAAGCCAGTCCAGAATCCTTTGTGAAATTTAGAGATCGGGAAAGATGGTTCTACCTAGGAGAAGGAGATGAGCTTGATGCCACGAAGGTTTCGAATACGAATGAAAATTACCAGGCGTTTATCGGTAAGAAGCTTGGGGACAAAATTTCGTTTATTAATAACTACCGTTCCGAAAACCCAGAGTTCACCATAGAGAATATACTGCCAATCGAGAAGTACATTTGCTGGCAATCGAAGCACAATGCCAAAAAACTGACCGAGGAGCACCGATGGGACGTCATGGAAACCATTGAGGTTCCGATTACCGGAGAATCAATAGACACAAAATACCTGATCGCCAGGATGGAGGATGAAGCGAGTAAAGGAGGCGAATTTTTCAACCTGTATTGCGAACAGAAAAGCCCTTTAGCGCTTCTAGCCCTCAGTGAGGGTGGATTGATTGAAGCAATCAGCCGTATAAAGGGCGAGGAGAAGGGCTTCATACACGGGAACGCGGGAAGCATAGAGGAAATGAACCAACAGAAAGAAGTGGCGAAAAGAATGATCGCCGGCGAGGCATTCTATCTGGACGGCACTTCTGCGGCGATGTTGTCGGAGATGGGCCTGCTCGAAAAAATATACATCTTCGTCCCTGGCCTCAAGGTTCCGCAAACAGTGATAAGCCTGCTCTTCGAAGTTAAAGGTAAGTTCGAATATATGCCCGGCCAGACCCTGCATATGGGATACGCCAAGGGAAAGATAATCATCTCAGAAATTGACCGCGCGAAAAGTGAAACTATCAAGGCCAACTTCGAAAGCAGTATCGGACTGCTGGAGAGTAAGCCTCAAAATGTTAGAGCTATTTCTTCCGCCAACAAATCGACCGCCTTTATGGAGCAGAAAGTCGCGCCTAGCTTGGCTGATGCCTGCATTCTCGCGCAAAAAGAGGGCCTTCCGGTCCTTACGGAAGACTTTCTTTATTTGAAAGCAAATGAGATGGATACGAATAAGCCTGCTCCTGAGTATTGCTCTTCCCTGGCTCTAGTCAGGGTTCTTTACGAGCAAGGAAAGCTTAGCTTTGAAGAGTACCTGAATCACTTTAGGTACTTATCTTCGTATCGGGTTAGATTTTTGCCTATTACTACAGAAGACCTGGAAAAGGCGGTGTTCGGTGATCAGGTAATCAAGGTGGTGCAACCTGAGCAGTTGAGGAAATTCAACTTCGCACTCACGCTTTCCGAGGAATATGGTGTATCCCCACAAGCAGCGTTGCAGATGATCGCATATTTCCTGATCAAAATCTTGATCGACGACTCCATCTTTCCGGACATGTCGCAAAGGATATTCGCTGAGATCATTTCCACGTTTCCCACGAAGGAGAACCGGAAATCGTTCGGCAGGCGCCTCCTTACCGTCGCCGTTCAGGCCATAAATAATAACCTTCTAAAATTGATTATCGGGGCCAAGGTCCAGGAGAAAATAGATGCAATAACGAATTTTCTGAAAGTCTACGGTTCAGATGAATTGTTCATTCCTCAGTAGCCTTACTCTCTTGCTCCTCTGCGTTAGGTCTGAGGCTTTCGAGGGCACCTCGCTCATCACCAGAGCGCCATCCTTCAATGAAAAGCTTACCTTTTTCGCTGAGAAACACTCGCCAGTTAGGGTATGGCGAGAGTTTCTCGGCATCGACGAGGCGGCTCGCTACGAGCGAGGCGAACTCAAGTAGCCCGTCGGGCGTGATGTAGAAGTTAGGCTCGTTGAGGCGGTCCAGGAACAGAAGCAAGTCGAGACTTCGCCGGTCGAAACCATGGTTCAACGTGAGAAGAATCATCTTCCAAGTTCGAAGTGACTCATTGGGGATCACCCTTTGATGATGGTTGTCGTGACAATAACCGCAGAGTGCGAGGAGGTTGTCTGGATCATTCGAGCCGCCGTGACTGACGTAGTACAAATGATGGATGTGAAGCGTTATGATAGCGCGACACGTTGGGTTGGCGCATTTGAAGCCCGCCTCCTCAAGTACTGCCCTTCGGATCGAGGGAGGGATTTCTTTCCGCCCAACAGGTTTGGGATAGTTCGATTCAGATTTCTTCATTGTCATTGGAGAAGTCTATATACCATCGTACTGACGACACTTAATCAACGCCATTCATACACTGAAGCAGCCGAACGATAAAGCTCACGCTTGTGCGAACTTGACGAACATCCGACGCTATTCCTTCGATGGTTTCGAACTTTTCGATCATTGCGGCTCGCATAATAGCAGAGTTTCAGACAACCTGTGAGTAATTCTAGCGCTCTGCGCTGGTCGATAGTGGTAGCGACACGGTCAGTCCAGACTCTTCCCTTTCCAAACACCAACTCAATGTGGGCTTGCGGCGGGCTGTCTTGATTTTTATCATAAGCCTGTCAAGACTGCTCTCCGCAAGCTCACCGATAACCCGCCGTTAGGTTTGCCCAAACCCGTTCCACAGCCGTCCGGCCCCGGCTCAACACTCTCAACCTCATCTCAAACAGATCGCAGCTGTGCTTCCTACAAAACCACTGCGCCAAACCTCAGAGAGAAAAATAGAAGCAGGCCACAATTCTCGTGAGCAGCGGCGAGATGTTCGCGCGCGGCCACCGCGCCATCAACTTGCGCCAAGGAGGATCTTTGATGACCGCCCACCTGGACTTTCAGTTCGAGCCGACGGACGACCTTGCCGATCTCGGCGCCTCAGCCTCACGTTTCAACCATAACGTAGCCGCAATCAAGCTGCTCAAATCACTGGAAGCGGAGGGACGTGAGTTCGGCAATTTGACTCCGGACGAGCGGAGGACTCTCACACGCTATTCAGGCTGGGGTGACACCGAAACGCTCAACCGCCTCTTTCCGAATCACGGATATCCGAGAGCAGCAATTCACCCGGACCTCGCCGGAATCCTAACGGACGAGGAGCGCAAAAAGGTCGAAGCGAGCGCCCTCAACGCCCACTACACGCCGATCCCGATCATCCGCGCAATCTACGACGCCCTGCTGCACCTGGGCGTCGGGTCTTTACACACGATTCGCGTACTCGAACCGGCCGTAGGCGTCGGCCATTTCCTCGGCGCGATGCCGGCGGAACTCGCGGCCAAGTCCGAGCGTGTGGCCGTGGAACTCGATTCAATCACCGCGCGGATTCTGAGCTACCTCTACCCGAATACAAGGGTCTTCAGCAAAGGGTTTGAAGAAATCGCGCTTCCGAGCGACTACTTCGATCTAGTGGTTGGGAATGTGCCGTTCGGCAACATTCCCATTCACGATCCGCAGACCAAAGACCGCCATCTCAAAGCCGCCGTCCACGACTATTTCGTAGCGCGGAGCTTAAACCTCGCGAAGCCTGGCGGGGTCATCGCGCTCATCACGTCCCGCTATACGCTTGATAAAGTAAATTCGGCGGTGCGGCGCCACATCGCCAAACATGCAGAACTGCTCGCAGTGGCGCGCTTGCCAGAAAACGCCTTCCGCAAGAACGCCGGAACTGAAGTCGTAGCCGACGTGATAATTCTGCGGAAGAAGATCAAGCCTGGGTCCGTTGATGGAAATCTCAACTGGATCGATACTCTGAACTTCCCTAACTACAGGGGCCATAAGGTTCCCGTAAACAAGCTCTACATCGAACGGCCTCAGCTAATGCTCGGCGTACCGGAATGCTCGCGTGGGATGTACACCGAATACGAGTTCACTCTGAAACCGGACGGCAGATCACTCCCTGAAGCCCTGCGAGACTCGCTGATCTCACAATTGCCGGCTCGATCAATAGCGCCGACGTCGGCAAGCCAGCCGTCATTACCGGCCGGCGACACGGAGGAGAAGGCGAAGGCCTCCGCGACTAACCTGGACCGTCTCTTCGGGACCGCGCGCCAGAGGGCGGTTTTATTACTCGACATCTACACGGCGGCCAAACATGTCATCAAACTTCAGATCAACGACGCGGACGACGGCATGATCTCCGAGGCCCAGACGGAGCTAAATAATCTCTACATGCGCTTCGTCTCCCTCTTCGGCTACATCAACGCGAAAGACAACCTGAAGGGCCTCGACAGCCGAAGCCCCGTCGTTCCGTTCCTCAGGGCGCTCGAGGAAGCGACCCGCACCGGCGGGTGGAAACGCGCCGCGATCTTCAACAAACGCACGATCCGCCCGATCAAAAAAACATCTCATATCTCTTCGGCCAAAGATGCGCTGTACTACACCCTGAACGAATGCGGCAAGGTCGACATCGATCGGATAGCGGCGCTGATGGGCCAGAGGAAGGATGTCGCGGCGGCCGCCTTGCTCGGGCTGATTTACGAAACACCTTCGGGACATTGGGTGACCGCCGACGAGTACCTGTCAGGCAATGTGATCAAGAAGCTTAAAGAGGCCCAGTCGGCCGCGGCGATCAATCAGCGCTTTCAAGAAAACGTCGATGCGCTGAAGGCTGTCCAGCCCGCGCCGCTGGGACCCGAGGAGATCGCGGCGAGGCTCGGGGCAGGGTGGATCCCGCTCGAAATGGTTCAGGACTTCATTCAGGCGATCATTCCGCAGTTCAAGGGGCAGGCGCACTACGTCGAGAGCCTGGGGCTCTGGAAAGTAGAGGGCTCCAACTACTGGGCGCGAAGCTCAATCGAGGCGACGCAGACCTGGGGCACGGGGCGGATGGACGCGATGGAACTGATCGAGGACGGGCTCAATCTGCGAACGCCGAAAATCTACGACGAGGTCAAAGTCGGCGGCGTAACGAAGCGGGTGCTCAATGAGACCGAGACGATCGCCGCACAAGCGAAACTGGCCGAGATCAAACTTAAATTCGTCTCCTGGCTCTGGGGCGACGAGTCGAGGGCGAGCAAACTCTGCGACATCTACAACGACCGGTACAACTGCCTGCGCGAGCGGCGTTATGACGGCAGCCATTTGCAGCTGCCGGGGATGAATTCAAGCATTAACCTCCGGCCCCACCAGTCTGACGGGATCGCCCGAATGATACAAAGCAGAGCGGCGCTATTCGGCCACTGTGTAGGGGCGGGAAAAACCTTCCTGACGATCGCAGGGGCGATGGAGCTGAAGCGATTGGGCATTTGCCATAAGGCGATAGCCGTCGTTCCGAATCACCTCCCCGCGCAGTGGGAAGCCGAGGCGCTGAACCTCTACCCGGACATTAACGTTCTCGCTCCGAGAAAAGAGGATCTGAGCGCGCCACAGCGGCGTGAGCTGATGTCCCGCATCGCCACCGGAAATTACGACCTGATCATCATCCCTCAATCCGCGTTCAAGCTCCTCCCGACGGCCCCTGAGACCACTGCGCATTACATCCAGAGGGAACTTGACAGACTCAAGGATTACCTTGAAGGCATTTCGGACGAAGAGCAACAAAGCCAGCAGAAGACACTCAAAGAGATACAGAGGGCGATCAAGAAACTCGAGGTGAGGCTGAAGAATTGCGAGAGCGCGATCAAGCGCGACTCGAGACACACGATCACGTGGGAGGAGCTGGGCGTCGACCTGCTTATCTTTGATGAAGCGCAGGCGCTCAAAAATCTCTACTCCCCTACAAAGACGCAGAATGTCGCCGGGATCGCCAAGTCGGAATCGCAGCGGGCCTTCGACGCCTTCATCAAAGTCAGGCATCTGCTCGACGGCGACGGGCGCGTTGTCTTCGCGACGGCGACCCCGGTCAGCAACACGCTGTGCGAGATCTTCGTGATGATGAAGTTCCTACAGCTCGACCTTCTCGAAGAGCTGGGCATTGGGCACGTCGACGCCTGGATACAGCTGTACGCCGAGACGAGTCAGACACTGGAGATGAGGCCGGACGGCGCGGGATTCCAGATGCGCACGCGCCTCAACAAGTTCACGAATTTACCCGAGCTGTCCAGGCTCTGGCGACAGGTGTTAGACGTAAAGAACGCCGATCAACTAAGCCTGCCGAGTCCTCGGGTCGCCGGCGGCGCGCCACGAGTCATCACCGTTCCGGCGAGCGACGAACTTAAAAATTTCGTCAACAGCCTGGCGCGGCGGGCCGAGGCGATCAAGAAGCGCCTCGTCGAGCCCAAAAAAGACAACATGCTCAAGCTTACGACCGAAGGCAGAAAGGCCGCCCTCGATATTCGACTCGTGAATCCGGATGCGGCTCGCCCCGCGAACTCCAAGGTCGGCGCGCTCGCCGACGAGATTGTCAATTTCTACAAGCAATCACAGGGCATGCTCGGCGCTCAGGCCGTTTTCTCAGACCTCGGCGTCCCGAGAAGAAAATAAAGAACTGACTCCAGATCCACAGGTGAAGGCGCCATGAAGAACGACTTCGATCCGGCAGAGTTGAATAACGAGTCGATTGACTTCGATCCAGAAGAGTTGGATGACGAGCCACAGGAAGAGGCCCCTGAAACCGCCGAGGAACTCTCCGCCCGCGACAGCGTCTACGGCGAGATCAGGGAGGCGCTCATCGCCAGGGGCATCCCCTCGAAAGAGATCGCATTCATCCATGATCACCCGACGCCCGTAATGAAGTCGAAGCTCTTCGCGGATGTGAATGCCGGAAAGATTCGAGTGCTGATCGGGTCGACGGAAAAAATGGGGACGGGAGCCAATTTTCAGGAACGCCTTATTGCGCTACACCACCTCACCCCATGCTACCGGCCCGCCGACATCCAGCAGCGTAACGGCAGAATATTACGCCAGGGGAATATTTTCCCTGAAGTTCACATCCTCGTTTACGTCACCGAGCCTTCATTCGACGCTTTTATGTGGGGGCTGGTCGAAACCAAGGCGCGATTCATCAACCAAATCATGGCCGGCGAGGTGACGGCCCGCACCGCCGAAGACGTGGACGAGGTGGTGCTGAACTACGCGCAGATCAAGGCCCTCGCCAGCGGCAACCCGCGGATCCTCGAAAGAGTTGCTACGGAGATTGAGTTGACTAAGCTCGAACGGCTCTACAGCGCCTGGGTCGCAAGCCGCCAGCGCCTGAAGCATCAGATGGATGCCTTGCCGTCACAGTTGAATTCGGTGACGTCCGAGATCTCCGGGCATCAAAGGGCTATTACGGCGAGAGATCAAAATGAACGTGACGGTTTCAATATCGAGTTGAGAAAAGAGGCCTCGTCGACAGAAGGCGTCATCCTGAACAACCGAAGCCAGGCCGGGTCGCACCTTAGGCGCCTCAGCTCCACCCTAAGCCGGGATGCGATCACTAAAGGCACAATGATCTGCAGGGTATTGGGGCGCTACCGCGGATTCGAGATTGTCGCCCGGGCATGGGGAAGGCGTGACTACTTCCACGAGGCAGACCACTATCTACAAGCCGACAGGGAGGGGCCGCTCTACGAATTTAACCTCGGAGAAAGCGACGCCGGCGTCACTCAATCCATGGACTCGCAACTACGCGGGATCGAGGGAAAACTAGAGAGGGCGTTGGCGGGAAAATCAGAACTCGAGCACCGCGGTCAGAAAATCACAGCCGAATTAAGCAAGGGTTGGGAGCATACGGCAAGGTATGAGGAACTAAGAACGCGCCTCAGCGAGCTCAATCTAGAACTCACGAAAGCAGGCGTGGAGGTCGAGGAACCCCCAGAATTATCAAAGCTCGACGAAGACGCATTTCGCCCCTGCGAGCCTCAGGTCAACTTCCACCAACTCTCCAGTATTACGGCGGAGGCCGGAGAAACTCGAAAAGAGAACCAGAACCCACCGGATGTCGAGACGAGAACCGCCGCAGAATCCCATAACCCCGAGCCTGCGACTACAGCCGGAGCCGACACGGGACCGCCGCCGAGCGGAGGGGAGGCCGAACAGATTCGCGCAAGAGAAGAAGCGGAGGACATGCCAGGCAACGACACGCTCGCTCAACCAAAAGAAGCTCAGGATCAAAGGGCGGCCGCGGCGGCCGGCGGGGGAACCCAGAATCACTCCGTCACGAAGGGGCCGGCGAGGCAGATGGCCTTCGATTGGTCCTGACTTCAGCGCAGGGGAGGCAATGCGAAAGGAGGTGAGCGGAAAAGGCGGCCAGGCAAGCCTCAGGAGCCGGCCGCCATGGAGAAAGGCCGAGAAAGCATGGATAACGAAAACTTGCCTGTGTCCGATCTCTTCCGCCTGATCAACGGGAAAATCGCAGATTGGAAGAGAAGAGTTCGGGTGGAATTCAAAAAGAAATACCCGCAATCAGACAAAAGCGATTTCGAGCGGGCATGGCCCGAGACACTCAAGCATCTACTCTTAATCGAAACCTCACTCACGACGCAGCTGATCCGCCACCGTTCGGAAAACTGGGAGAAAGAAAATTGACGGCGGCGGTCGACCGGAAAATGCAGGGGCAAAAAGCAATCTCCCCGTCGTGACGACGCATCCTTACGAACCTTCAGCAGGCGCGGCCGATTTTCAACCGGCGACCGCGGCGCCGAACAGACAAAAGATAGAAGCGGCAGGAAAATAAGCGAAAGGACAATCACTATGCCGACACCACTTGATCTCACATCCGTCAAACCGTCCCTCGACAAGCTGCAAGCCATCGAACGCGAATTGACGGCGTCAATGATCGAGCGCGAGGAGGTCATTCGCGCTTCACTGATCGCCCTGCTCATAAAACAACACCTGGTCATTCTCGGCCCCCCCGGCACGGCGAAGTCGGCGCTAGTCACCGAGCTCTCGCGGCGCATCAGCCCGCAGAACGGCGGAGGGCTGCGGAACTTCTCGTACCTGATGACCCGCTTCACGACCCCGGAGGAGCTGTTCGGCCCCGTGTCGGTCAGCGGACTCAAGCGCGACGAGTACAGGCGCATCACTACGGGCAAACTGGTCGAAGCCGAGCTGGTGTTCCTCGACGAGGTGTTCAAGTCAAGCAGCGCGATTCTAAACACGATGCTGAAGGTCACCAACGAACGAGTCTTTCACAACGGCGGGCAGGAGATACAAGTCCCACTGATTTCACTCTTCGGCGCAAGCAACGAAATGCCCCAGGGCAACGAAACACAGGCCATCTGGGACAGGTTCCTGCTACGCATCCAGGTAAATTACGTGACCGACACCGGCTTCGCCACCTTCATCCGCGCCGCCGCCGCACGCCAGAACGGCCATGGGCCGGGCGGAGGCCGGGCAGGGACGCTGCCGCAATCAGAGCTTAGCCTGCTGCAGCAATGCGCGGAACAAGTCGCCGTCACGGACGCGACGACCGACATGATCGGGCAGTTGCGCAAGACCCTCGCGAGCAAAGGGGTCGTCATCAGCGACCGGCGGTGGGGGCAGACACTGGACGTAATGCGGGCGCATGCCCTCATGGAGGGACGCGACGCGGTGACAGAAGACGACCTGAGCTTCCTCAAGCATGCCCTGTGGCAATCGCCAGAACAGGCGCCCGAGATCGGCAAGGCCCTGGCCCGCATCGGCAACCCGCTCAACTCCAAAGCCGCAGAATATGAGGACCAGGCTGCGTCGGTGCATCGTGAGTGGGCGGACGCTCATCAGGCCGCGGAGACCGATGAGCAGAAGACTCAAACCGTCCTCGACGCCAACCAGAAGCTCAAGAAGATCAGCGCGAGTCTGCAGGAACTGCGCGAACAAGCCGTCCAGCAAGGCAAGAAGACGAGCCGAATCGACAAGGTAATCGAAGCGGTAGCGGCGATGAGGCGCGAAATCACATCAAAAATTCTGTAATGACGCCCATGGACGAGCCAATCAACACAATCATCGAAGAAACCCCGGGCACCGACCCCCTCGCCGAGATCGCGGGCCCGAAGGTCATCGCCGGCGCGATCGCGGACGGCAGTCAGGCGGTCGCGCACGACGGCTACGACGTACAAATCTTCGAGCAGGCGGCGGAAGACTACGTTCGTTTAACGAAAACGGCGGAAGAGGCGGCCGGCAGGATCCGCACCGGCCAGGCGCTCGTGCGAGACATGTTCTGGAGTTTCCACAAGCGCGTGCCACGAGTAGCTCCGGTCACGCCACTCTCTCTGCCCTACGAAATCAATCGACGCATCATGGAGGACCTGGTCTCCACACTGGAGTGGCGCATGATGCGGGAAAGCGGGACGGTAGAAGACCCGCTGTCGAGCGCGATCGCGACGATCGGGTGCGCGACTTCCGCCGTCGCGGCGCTCGAGGAAGAGACAATCCGGCAAATCAACTGGCTGCACGAGCTTTCCGGCGAGGTCGAGCGATTGTTCGCGAACGCGGAAGCCCTCGACGAACTGGCGGCCGAGACGACTGATGAGAACCGGTCGAAGTGGTTCAAGAGAGAGGCGGCCAAGGCCAGGACTAAGGCCGGCAATAAACAGAAGGAGGCGGAGACTCCAAGCCAGGAACTGCGAGAGTCGGCCGAAGATCTCATGCAGAAGGTGCGGCAAGCCTTGCGGCGGGGGTTGGCCGAAGCGATGGCCGAGGTCGAACGGGCGAATGAAGCAATCGACGCTTTCGGCGGCGGTAATGGCCCCGGCTTCGGGACGGAGAACGGTTCCGGGGGGCGAAACGCGCTCACTACAAAAGAGAAAATCGCCCTCGCGCGGCGCGTGGGAAAATCACCGAAGCTTCAACAGATCGCGGCGGTCTGCGGGCGATTCACACGCATCGCGCTCCAGCAGCAGAAGACTCGAGTCAAACATCCGCCCGACGAGATCACGTCCATCACCGCCGGGGCGACAATTGAGCGCCTGTTGCCCAGCGAAATGGCGCTGTTGGCCACGCCCGAACTCGAAGACCTCTTCTACCTCAAATTCGCCGAAAAGAGTTTGATGGAGTACGACCTGATCGGCCACGAGCCGGAGGGCCAGGGGCCGATAATCCTCTCTATTGACGAGTCCGGGTCAATGAGGACGAACTACGGCGGGCTGTCGGGTGAGGTCTGGAGCAAGGCCGTAATGCTGGCGCTACTTTCAATCGCGCGGCTGCAGAAGCGTGACCTGGCCGTCATCCATTTCTCCGGAGTTAACGCATCCACCGGCGCAAACGACCTGAGGCTGGACCTGTTTCAGAAGGGCGACGCCTCGCCCGCCGAGGTGATCACATGCGCCGAGTTCTTCTTCAACGGCGGGACGGTCTTCGAGCCATGGATGGCGAAAGCGCTGGAACTCGTGGACGGCTCACAGTTCCAGAAAGCCGACGTGATTTGTGTCAGCGACGGAATCACCGACGTATCAGCGCAAATGCGCGGCGAATGGACGAAGAGAAGAACAGAACGCGGCATGCGCGCCTATAGCGTCCTGATCGGGTCCGATGACGGCGAAGACTTGCTCAGCGAAATCAGCGACGCGGTATTTCACCTGGACGACCTCCGGGGGGACCTACCTGCGCTCGAAGTAATCTTCTCCGCAGTCTAGGCGGGCATACTCGGCCAAAGCTCAGATTTGATCGCCCACGACCTGACAAACACGGCGCGGACTCAGGCCCGGGAAGAAACCAGGCGGATGGCGCCAGGCGAAAGCAAGGCGGCGACTCTCCAAGCGCGAAGGAGTCAGCCGCATGCGCGGCGGGGGGCCAGGTCCCTCAATTCACAAAGAGTCCACACCCCTCCACCCGACCAGGACCGGTTATGGGTGGAGCGCACAATAAACGAGGTTTTAGATGAGTAATATTCGTGACCTAAAGAGCGTGGAAGCCTCAACATCACTATTGCCGCTCCTCGGCTTTACAGTAATCTGGAGGCTGGCCGGGATCCGGGTCAGCCATCCGGACCTTGAGCAGGCGCTGCGAGCCGCGGGGTTCGACAAGTATCTCCCGGAGCTCCCGACGCCGCGCGTGGCCCTGCGCCGCGCCCTGGCGGAATGGATTCGGGCAAAACAGAGGGCCTCGAGAAATTCAGCGCCGGAGCGGGACGAAGAAGAGGACGAGGAGACCGGCCAAAACCAAAGGCGAACGTTGATACGCGTCATCAACCGGGCCCGGAGCGAGCACCTCATCTTCGCGCTCGTGGCCGAAGACATCGATTTCAGCGCCCTCGGACTGTCTTACGGGACGACATTGCGCATTCTGCTGCACAAGAAGAACGGCGAGATGATCTGCACGACAGAGGCCGAAGGCGTGATCGACGCGCGGCGAGAAAGCCAGCAGGTCGCGGACGAGCTCGCGCCATATTGGAGGGAATACCGCAACCTGTTCATCTCACGCGATCTGTCCGAAATGATACGAGAGATCATTCAGGGGATGAGCGCCGTCTCGCTTCGCCAGGCCGGCGGCGTCTATTTCGTGCCTGCGAGCGAGCAGGATCAACTCGGCCGCCTGCGACACCTGATCACCCAGCTCCCACAGGTCACGGAAGGGGCTTTCGTCTGCGCCCTCGGCGTGCCTGACGCCGACGAAGCCAGGCGCACCCTGTCCAAAGCCGTTCATGCAGGGCTGCTCGATGAGATAGGTTCGCTTCGAGGAGATCTCGCACGCCTGTGCGAATCCGGCAACCGTCATCGGGATAAGACGATCATGCAGCGCATGGTCATCTACAAACAGCTCAAAGAGAAGGCCGCAATGTACCAAGAGTTGCTCGGGATACGGCAGGACCAGGTGAGAGCCGGCATCGAGCGGCTGGAGAATGAGGCGCGCAACCTGCTTACGGGGGACGCAAGTCCCTCATCAACCACACACGATGCGCCTTTGAGATTTGACTCCCAAGCGCCACAACCCATCGCCGCAATATAGCGCCGGACCGGGGCAGCCGCCTGTGAGTCCCTGAGCCGCTCGCAGGCGGCTATTCATGCCGCCAAAACAGATTTGCCTCTTCAAAGCAGGCAGTTAACACCAGTGCAAGAAGATACAGAATACGAGAAGGCGCGCCGCGCCTCAATACAGGCATACCACGCCGCGATGAAGGCCGACGCCCTCTGGACGGTGGAGTTAGCAAAGGTGTTCGGCGCCGACGCCTGCAACGCTCGCTACGACCCGAGAGGCGGATCCACCCCGGAACTGGCGCGCCTGAGCGCTAACAAATATGCAGCCGACACCCATCTACACAAAACATGGGACGATCTCCGTCAGGCGCGGATATGGCCGTGAATCTGCGGTCCCGCCGGCGGCGCCCGAATCAAAGCGGCGCCACGGGCCGGGCGCTCCGAGACGCGGCCGAGTCAAGCTTTGCGCGAAACGGGTCCTGGGAACCTCCGCGATCTAAACAAGCTGCCGGCAGCGAGACCTGATGGCGCCGCCGGCCAAAGAGACAGGAGACAGTGATGCATATCAGGGTAGACCGGAGTCAGATCTGGACTGAACTAAACTACCTGCAGGGCGTAGCTCCGACAAAGCAGATCGCCACAGGGCTCTCACATGTGCTGATCGAAGCGATGTTCGGCAAAATCAGGCTGCGCGCCACAGACCTGGATCTAACAATCACCGCCGAATGCCAGGCCGACATACTCAAACACGGGTCCATCTGCGTTCCCGTCCGAAAACTGACAGACGTCATCAGATCTCTGCCCAAAGCCGAGATCGATATCAAAACGGATGACAAGTTCCAAGCGACGATCACCTGCAATTCTTCACGCTTCAAGTTAAACGGCATGAACCCGAGTGACTTCCCTGAGCCGGAGACATACTCCGGGCTATTTGCCGAAATTCCCGCCGAAGTCTTCTCATACTTCATCCACCATGTCATTCAGGCCGCAGGCCGCCAAGAATCGCGCTACGCCCTCAACTGCGCAAAACTCGAAATCTCCAAAGGGCACATCAGGATGGTGGCCACTGACGGCCACAGGCTGGCCATGATCGAGCGCGAAGGGGAATTCAACGAGCCAATTGAAGCCCTCATTCCCCGGAAGACGCTAACAGAACTGGCAAAATTATGCGCCTCAAGTGACGAAGCCCTGCAAATCGGGAAGACCGACAATAAGATTCACTTCAAGCTCGGCGCCCGCGAGATGGTGTCACAACTGGCGGCCGGCGTTTACCCGGACTACACGAAGGTGCTCCCGAAGGAGAATCACAATCGATTTACAGTCGAGCGCAATCCAACCCTCGCTGCGATCAGACGGGTGGCGCTTGCGGCCGACGAACATCTGCCCGTCATCAAGCTTGAGATCCGCAACGGTGAGATGCGCATCTCCTCAAATTCACGAGAGATGTGGGAGGCCGGCGAAACCATCCCGATCAATTACTCAGGCGAGGCTATCACCACCGGCTTCAACGCAACCTACCTGAGTGACTTCTTCAGCGCGGCAAACAAAGAAGAACTCTCATTCGAATTCAAAGACGGCTACTCACCCGCGCAATTGAGGTGTAAGCCGTCCAGTCAGTGTGACTGGATCGGCGTAGTGATGCCGATACGGGTCTCCGATCGATAATTTATGGCAATTCCTGATGCGATTAAACGAAACTTCCGTACTTTGGGGAAGGCCTTCGACGCGGGAGATATAGCCCTACTCGAATGCCGGGGCCGTGACAACGGCGAACCGGTATACGTACTTTGCGCAGTTAACGTCCCAAGACGAGCCGATCACCAACAGGAGTTTGTGATGGTCCCGCTCGGACTGATGTTCAACAACAACCCCTACAAGTCATTGATTCCCGCCGGCGATCCCGAATTCGATCAATCCGATCGAAAAATACATAAACTGAAGGCGCCAGGAGCCGACCCGGGCGGCGCCGAAGTCAAGAACCGCCGGCGCAGAAGCCTCACGCAGAAAAAGGGGTGAAAGCTGGAGGCGGCGGGCGGAGGCGGGAGACCAAACAGGTAATCGCCGACTCCCACTCCACTTTAAACAACCCATTCACTCAATCGAAGCCACAGGAGATCAATATGAGCTCTTCAGGTCCAGGGATACAGGATCTTATCAATCCCATGCGTCTGCGACTCGGCGTGAAACGAGCCTTCACCGGAGACGTTGCGGAAGCTCTAGGGGAAGCGTTCCAGAATTCAGCGCGAGCCGGCGCGCGAAACGCGCAAATCACCACTGACGACGAAGGGTTCACCTACGAGGACGACGGGCGCGGCCTGCGCAACGAGTCTGACTTTGAAACCCTGATCAAACTCGGCGAATCAGGATGGGACCCACGAATCGAGGAAGAACAGCAGCCCCATGGGATTGGCGTGCACTGTCTATTGGCACATGAAGAGGTCGAGACAGTGACCTTCTCCTCTAACATGCTATCGCTGACGCTCGACGCCAAACGATGGTGGGTAGACGAACAATACGTCGTGCAGTGGCGAAACGATCTGACACTGACCATGTCTCCCGTTGTCGGTCTGAATATTCGGGTCACTTGCTCCAAGGATCTAACCGAAAGAATCCTCAATATCCTATCCGCCGGCCCGAGATCCGGGCTCTCTCCCGCAGAGGGCTATCACGACCTGCTCGACATCACACTCAACGGCGAGCCCGTCAACACGCAAGTGCCCGCCGCCGCCCTGCCACAGGTCCAGATGATAGAGACCAAGTATCACAATAACAGGCTGGTGATCGGGCTTCACGGCAGGGATTGTTACCCGACGGACAGAGGCCTCTGGATCAATTGGTACGGCCAAATGATCATGTTTCCTCTAGGCGGCCACTTCAAAGCCTATCTAGAAGTCAGGAGCGGCCGGCCCGTCAACCCAATGTCTCCATCGAGGCGCGGCGTCATCAAGGACCAGGCGCTGCAAGACCTACTCGACTTCATCCGGGAGGCTTTAGCGGAATATTTCACCAAAGCCGTTCCAGCCTCAATCAACGCGTTGGCGCTCCAGAGATTTTATGACGACTACCGTGAACGGGCACAAACACTTCCCATCTTCGTGGCCGCCCGGCGCGATCAGTATGAAGCTCCAGACAGCTTTACCGAAATAGCAAAGTCGCGCCCGCCTGAGGTGTTCAGTTATGACCGCCAGCCTCTGCTGCTCGCGGACGATGTGCGATTGGTAGACGAGGATGGCAAGGTCCACCCTGAAACCTACGGCTTGCACAGCTTTCTTGAACTCACCGGCCAGGCTTACAAACCGGTGGCGGCCGACGAATCAAAACTCAAAGTCTGCCATCTCTGGTGGAAGCCGGGCGCGCAAATCTCGCTACCACCCGGCTGCTCTCCGATCTTTCACGAGCCAGGGCAATGGGCCCTCGGAACAGAGGACGAGCCACCTACAGAATGGAATGAAGTCGGCGACTACACCGTCTTCACCTTCAATGATCCCGACAACTGGGACGTCAATGGAGTCGACTTCACGGTGGGCGGCGCGCAGCCCCGGGAGTTCTACGGATCGGAGGCCTGGGGCGGCTTCGATCCATACAATGACGACGGGCGGAGCTATGAAGAGATGTCCGAAAGCTACGGCGAATCATGCGACCGCCAAATCAGGAGGATCATCGGCAACGCGGTGCCGGAGGACTTCCGCTGGAAAGATCTCATAAGGTTTGTTCCAGAAGGGGTCCAAATTACAGCCATCACCCCGGAATACGAAAGCCCTCGCAGTCACAATCCTACTACAGTAACGCTCGCCCTGAGCAATGGTGAGAAAACCACGCTCCGACTCGTGTGAACCGTGCGGCCAGGGCTTTCCAACCAACACAACTACCAGACGCTGAGCGGAAATCCAGTTACTCAGAGCCGTCGTATATAGAAACGCGGTTAGAAATATAAACTGATAAACACATTCATAAATAGACTTCAAGAGAGCGTCAGAATTCACCAAAGTGTGATTGAAGCTGGGTCTGACTACCGCGCATTCAGATCCACTCAGGAGGAGGCGGTTTCCGCCTCCTCGTCTTACTACACACACGCCATATAAACTAAGCCGGGGGTCGCTGGGAGCTCCGGCTTTCGTTTTATGGGCGCGCAGTAACAGAACTCCGGGAAAAGGCCCGGTATCGAAGAACCCTCCATCAATTCCCTTCTCCATTTCCCAGTTCACCTCAATCGGATGAGAGACACAGGCGTTTCTTTACCCGCCTCCAACCCACAACCCGATCACCACGGCGCCGATCACAAACGAGCTGATCGCAATCTGCGACATTCTCGAGGCGAGGAAACGCCCGGAATTCAAATTCGTATTTCTCGCGCCGGTCAGTCCACCCACTGGTGGACTGAAGAAGTAATTTTCACTGCCGCCGGGGAGCCCCAGTAAGATAGGATTGCAGTCGAAACGAAAGGACGAGGAACGATGGCTAAACGCGACCGAATTGACCGAGAGATTTATAGCTATTCAAGGCGCGTGGACGTGTGTTTTGAAGGCGGCTGGTGGGCGGCGTATTTCGGGTTGAAGAAAAATAACCCCAACGACGACGCGTTTACGGGGTGGGTCGATGATTCGGACGAGCTGCTCAGGGGACTTTTCGATGTGCTGCCATTCCGAGTTTACAAGGCTGTAGAACGCACAGTCTTCGAAATTGAGGACGTCGGGCATAACTGAGACGGGGCAGTGGGGCCGGCGAACCGCCCGACGCCCGCGGTGATAAAAACATGCCTTACACTAAAGGAGATTTCTAAGTGAGCATAAAGCAAATCGCAAAGGAGGTTATTCGCGCATGAATCTGGACCAGCTGAAAGAGAAGCATCCTGAAAAGGTAGCAATGGCGCTGCCGTTGAACTTTTCGCACCTGATGCCGGGAAAAGCCGGAGACGACGAGAAGTACGAACAGGCCTGCAAAGAGGCTCGAGCCTTAGCCGCGCAGCGGGCCACCGCGCTGAATCTCGGCGCCTTGTATTACAACTCCCACAACCTTGGAGTCGGCACAAAGAAAGGGTCATTCGAGACGGCCAAAAAGATCGCCGCAGGGATAGGGATTGACGTAAAACACGCGCGTCCCGCCGAATCTCATGACAGCGTCATCTCATGGAAGCGCCTGGACGATAATTTCGTCGCAGGCCTTATTGGCAGCGACGACCAATCACGCCCCGACTCTCATTACGTCGCAGTGGCCTACGCCCCCGAGGACGTGATGATCGCCTTCTTCGGGAAGGACTCCGCGGGGGGGCTACTCTGAGCGCCATGACAACCCCGGACAGACACAATCGCCTGCTGGCGCTGATCCGAGAGGTCAAGCGCCAGCCCTCACAAGAGCCCGAAGGCCTCCAGGTCAAACTGGGGCGCAGTCGCTCCCAGTTTTTCGAAGACCGGAATTATCTGCAGCGGATCGGGTTTGATTTTAAGTACGACCGCAACCGCGGCCGGTATGTGATTACGCGCGACCCGCACAGGCCGGGATCGATACTCACGCCGGCGGAAACATACGCGCTGCTGATCGCCAGCGGCGCCAGCGCGCCGGCGCTCCGGGCCGCGCGGAAACTTTTAAAGGTGAAGAAATAACTACTCTTTCTGCCAGAGCAAGGCGGCTGAACTATGTTCTATTGAAAGCGGACCGCCCGTGCTCAATCCTCATCCCCACGAAAGGCCGACCGCGCCGGCGACATCGCACTCAGTCGCTGCTCCAACCAACAGTAGAGAGCGTCAATTCGACCCTCTCCTCCAGGTCAAAAATAGAGTTGGCGGCATCACCCGCAACCGTAAATCCGGGGACATTATCAGCCCGACGGGCGTCCACTAACGCCAAAACACGGCATGGTAACAGAGGGATTCGGCGCGTTATCGCTAGCTGTGAGGAAAACATCAGCGATTCGGCGCAAGTAAAATCCACAACCAAAGCGACTATGAGCAAAGAAGCCAGCGAGCTACCGCCTGACGGCGAAAATGCGCCGCATGAAGAGCCCTACGAATGGGATAAATGCACCATCCATATCTCAATCATGATTCTCCCTCGTGACGGTAAGGAAGGCGGCCGACCAGTCATCGTAGGCTGCGCCACACATCGGGATCCGCCCATACTCGAATCCACCCGCAGAGAGGGCTTCAAAGGTCTGGTTCCGGATGTGACAGGCCTGCTGGAGAGATTGAGGCTGCGTCTTCCAGAACAGGCCAGAATAGCGGAGTCTAGACGACTAGCCGAACAAGAAGCGGCAAGGGAGGCCGCAGAGAGATTCCAACTCCGGCGACTGCAGAGAAAGGATCGGCAACAGCAGACGAAGGGAAAGATAGAGGCGCCCCGGAGCGGAACTCCCGCGAAAGAAAGCCCCCCGTCGCCGGCGGCGGGCCCTGTCACGACCGGCGAGGATGAAGCGAAGCAATCGACACTATTTTAGTGAAAAGAAACGCCCGCGAACGCGGCATTCACGTCGAAGAAGGATAAAGGAGAAGTTACTATGGCCCTCATCAGAATCACGTCCGACGGCGTCGAGTTCGAGATTCCGGACGAGATCGCGGAAGTTGACCGGCTCATACGAGAGGCGCTGGCCCCGTACTACGCCGACATGGCTAACGCCGACATCAAGCGCACTGATAAAAATGGGCGGGCCATTACTGATGAAAATGGGCGGACCGTTATCGAGGTGACCAAGAGGGCGGGGACTAAGGGCGCTAAGGGAAACATTTTCGAGGTCATCGACGCGCTCCTGGCGGCGCCGGAAGAAATAAACCCGGCGTTGGTTGTACATTTCGAGCTAATGGAGGCCGAAAAAAAAGGAAAACTCTCCCTGCGGAGATATCTGGGGTCACAGGGAGACATCCGGAGGGCTGCGGCGGAAGGAAAGGAGCAACTAGAAGCTAACAAGAATTCGCTCGATCTACTTAGGGGCGCGATCCCCGTGCCCGCTGAAACAACCCCGGCCGGGTTTTAACAGCGTATGAATGTCGCCCAGGCTATTGAGTCTCTAAGCCATCATTCCATCACTCCGGAGCAAGCCGTCAATAAATTGAGCTACCTCGCCGAGGTGACGGAGGCGCTCAAAATCTACCGCCACTTTTTCCCAAAAGAGTTCGCCGCCTGCAATCTCAACTTCAGGCCGATCACAGGAACGGAGGGCCTACAGGCCACAGTGGAAAAATGCCTGCGGCTGGTCAACGAGAAGCTGTTCGTAATTCCGGACTGGTATTTCGACGAGAGGGCCTATGAGGAGTTCCCGTTAGGCCACATTCCGATAGACCCTATGTTCGACGAATGGTGGAACACATTCTTCGAAGATTTGACCCCACTCTGGCAAGTTTTGCTGATCCTGTTGGGTGAGGTGAAGCCTGACTGCGCCGACTACCCCGAAGGCGAAATGATAAAAGACGCCATCACCGCCCGGCAGCTATGGGAAGGGCACAGAATTGATTGGGATAAACTGGCTCATCTCTGCCGACGACAACGGCGCCCACTACGTCACCTCCATCTGGCGCTAACCGCCCTCTACTTCGACACAGGCAATCCATGGATGGACGCCACTTACGAGGCTCCTATCACACATTTTGAGTGGTCGGTGCGGAATGTGCGCTACTTGAAGAAAAGCTGGCAGGAAGCATTGCAAGCCAACGATCAGATCTGGAGTCTCGACAAGTGGCTCTGCGAAGAGGCCCCGCGCATCCACCAACTGCTCGACCTGTGGTCGAGGGCGCTGGTGATCAAATCGAATTGAGACTTTCTGTCCAAGCCTGACGGCCGAGGGACGCCGGCGCTTCACGGAACCGACGCCCTCGCCATTATCTATTTAGTGAGCCGCCGATCTCACTTCCGGATGACGCGGGCAGTTCCCTTTCACAACCATTATGGAGAGCAAAGCAGACTGCGCATACCAGCCGCCGGCCGCCGCCGCGGGCGCGGAGGCCGCGCTCTATTTTGTCGACGGGCAGTACCTGTTCCATGAGCGCAATCGTAATAAGGATGAGAGCGAGACGATCAAGTACTTATCGCCGTCGCTGGTCAAGCAGGCGTTCATGCTCCAGCCGATCGACAGCGGATGGCTGTCACCGGAAACGCTGCGCTATGGGACCTGCAAGAGGGGCGATTATGTCATCAGTTTTCATCGGCCCGCTCGGCGCCGGCTGCTGATTCAGGAAGGGGAGGAACAAATCATGACCATGACCACCCTCACTGCTCCACTGCCGGGGTTAATATTCAGTGGGCTGAATGACAAATGGTACGTCTGGGCCGTGCGATCCAGGCGCTTCGCTCCCGATCTGGAGCTGTTCCATGCGCCACTTCCAAATGTCAATGAACATGGCCTGATCTGTTTTGGACAGAATCGGCGCCCAAGAGTCCGCAGGGACGGCGAGCAAGCGGCATGGGAGGTGTTTATCTCCTCCGCATTCAATTCTCACCACGCCAACGGCAAGAGCCGCGAATACCCCGAAAACATTATCCCACGTCTCTCACTCCTGGATCGGCGGAAAGCGTCCCGCTATCCGCTGAGAGATCTAATCAGTCTAGGCTGCACAATTGACGAAGCCGTGGAAAGACTAATTGACAGGTAATGCTACCCATTAATCTCGTTCATCACATCCTTGCGACGACATCGGATCCGCCTCCGATTACGGCCCTGCTTTACGAATACATCCTGGCGGGCAACGGCGTCTTCAAACGAGCCCGCCGTGACGTAATGAGCGCCACAATTCCCATTTCTGTGTGCAGGGTCAGCGGACTGGCATCGATCGAGCCAGAATTCACCACCAGCTTCGGCAAAGTGCCGGAGGCCATGGTGAAGCGCATTATCAGCGTTGCGGAAGACGCCGCCGTACAGGGATTGGAGTCGCTTTTCTACCTAAGCCTTCATGACGGCGCTTGGATGCTGGAGATTCCTCCGCAGATTCAAACTTACACCTCCGTTGAGCCATGCGAGAAGGGCGCAGGATCACCCTACGAGAGAGCTGTGATCGAGATTCATTCGCATCGTCTCCACCGGCCGGAGTTCTCTCCCGACGATGACAAGGACGAAACGGGGTTCCGCATTTATGGCGTGATAGGGAAACTCAATCCGGCGAGTGGCTGGTGGCCGGCCATCAACTTTCGACTAGGAGTTTACGGCGATTGGTGGCCGTTACCGGCCGACAGGATACTCGAGATGCCGCTGAAGCTGCGTGATCACAACTTTAGGGAAGAGTGACATATGCGGCAAAAGAAGTCATCAAGAGATAACAAGACTACGAGCGCCTTAACGCCGGACCTCTCATTCGTCAAGTCAGCCAGAGTCATCACGGCCACGCACAGTGAGGTCGATCTGTTGATGGTCGGCTGCGGCGGGACCGGGAGCCATATGGCAGGGGCGGTGGCTCGTCTCATGCGCGCCATCAAGGAGGGCGGTAAAAACGTCTCAGCCCTGTTCATCGACCCGGATTTCGTCGAGGAAAAGAACATCGGGAGGCAAAATTTTTGTGACGCCGAGGTTGGGTATCCGAAGGCGCAAACACTGGCCGCGCGCTACAGCCTTGCCCTGGGCCTCGACATAAAGGCCATCACCAGCCCTTTCTCCACAGACATGTGCGACATGAGGATGAAATGGAACACGCTCACAGTGATGGTCGGTTGCGTAGATAACGCCGCCGCCCGCCAGGAAATAGCCAGAACGCTCCAGAAGAAGGGAGGGAAAACCCCGCCACACCTCTGGTGGCTGGATTGCGGTAATAACAGAGCCTCGGGGCAAGCGCTGGTCGGTTCAACAAATGATCCGCAAGCCTTGAAACAGGCTTTTGTATTCGGGTCTCGTTGCCAGCATCTACCGAGCCCAGCCTGGCAGTGTCCCAACCTCCTCGAGCCGCAGCCCGAGGAGGTTGACAATCACAAATTATCCTGCGCTGAACTGGCGCTCGCTAACGCCCAGGGGCTGAACGTGAATCAACGGGTCGCAGTCGAAGCGGCTGACCTGCTGACTCGACTCTTGCTAACTCAAGATCTTCGGCGCTTCGCCACCTACTTCGACCTTAACAGCGGTGGCGTTAAGAACCACTACATTACCGAGGAAAATATCAACGCATTCGTGGCTCCAACGACGACCTGAAGCAAGCCATGAAGCGTGTTAAACAAAGCCCAACGCATCCAACAACAAAGGAGAGCCAATGAAGGTAACGGACATCAATATTCCCATCGACGCTTCCATAAGCGATACACGGCAGATGTTGGAAACGCTCGCATTGGAATTGGCGCGCGAATGGTTCGCGTCGCAGTGCAATAACACGTTCGCATATTATTACTTGTATTATCGCCAATCAGGCATTGGGGTCCCGGGCCAATTGGTCGTTGATACAGAAGCTCCGGACGGGTTTCAGATGGCCGACACTGAGCGGTTATCGCCTGCCTGGACCGTCGAAAAAGCAAAATCGGTCATTTATCAGGCAATATACACATTGCCGATTTTGCCGAGGTGAAGTCAGCGTAGATGGCAAAATATCTTTCCTGACAAACAAAGTTCTTCGCAGTCGCCAGCCAGCCATCCACTATGCTGGAGATGGAGACTGGCCGGAATCCCCCGCGCTCGATATAACCGACCTGGCCTCGTCTTACCCCGCGCAAGAAACCTCATAAAGCCCGTATCGAAGACCTCCACCCCGCAAGGCGTCCCGGCGGCGACTCGCCCTCTCGCGCCGAACACCTCCGCCGTCCGCCAGCCGGCGTCGGCCGCTTCCCTCCCCTTCACGCCCCGCCGCGCCGTCGCGGGCCGCGCCCCGTCGGTAGCGGCCCCCGTCGCCGGCGGTCCCGACCGGTAGAAATTTACCAGTATTTTTTTACCGGTCATCGGTATTTTTTTACTTGCAACATGGCGCGCGCCTGATTACACTACGGCCTCACCCAAACACTGGTCTCCAATTCAGAACCCTCCCGGCTACCGGCGCCGGGGCGAGGGGTGTGAAATCGACGGAGACAGTCCTTTCCTCGCACAAGCGGCTTGGGGCCGAATAGCGACCTGGCCCCAATCCGCTCCCGCCAAACAAATCGAGCGGGACGCAGCGAGCGACAGGAGTCCCGGAATGAGCGCCATGCCACGGACAAAAAAAGCGAAAAGCGACGCCGCCGAAATACGATCGCGTCGAAAGAACAAAGGCTGGTTCACCAGCGAAACCGGCCGCAGTGCGCGGAGACGGGTCTCCCCCGAGTCGTGCGCGGAAAACGGGAGGTTGGGGGCCATAGCCACGATCAACAAGCATGGGTGGGGCGCTTTCTTCAGAGGCTGGCGCAGGTGGAAGCTGGAGAATCCATCCAAACCGGAACGATTGATGATCGGCATTCTAGCCACTCTGAAGGTTAGTTATGAACGTGAGTGGCAGATCGGCAAGTCCCGGTTCTCACTAGACTTCTACCTAAAACGCGTGAACGGGGCAAAGCTAGGTATGAAGCTGGCGATTGAAGTTCATGGGAACATCCACAAGACCCTGGATGCCGAAAAAAAGGCGGAGAACGACGTCATAAAGCGCGATCTGTCAAAGGAACTCGGCATTGAGGTGTTATGGATCGAGGAGGACGATTTCAAGGATCTCGACAGGCTCATTGTCAGAGTACGCAAGTTTATCGCGCGCGCAGAGAAGAGACATTGATGATCCGCGCAAAGGATAAAGACGCCATCACGGCGTCCAGAATTTACTCACACGGCCGAAGCCGCTCGCCGAAAGGCGGGTCATTTAACAACCAGTAAGTAACCAAGGAGATTTATTTTATGTATGGTGATAAAGAAGGCTACGATAAGCTCGAACTACCTGTAGAAGACCTGCACCTCAAGCCGGAGCAGCTCTCCCCCGGAGAGAAACAGTCAGCCGAGGGCTCAACAAAGAAACGAGGGCCGAGGCAAGCGAAGCCGAAAGGCGCCGCGAAGCCGAAAGGCGCCCCGGAGTCGAATGGCGCCGCGGAACAGCGCTACCTCCTCCTCAACAAAAAGGATATGACCTATTCGCCCCTCTCCGAGGAGGAACTTGACACAGCCGGCGCCAAGGTCTTCACCGACGAAAATTTCGAAATAATCAAGGGCTTTTCCATGGTCCCCCAGATCGTCTTCGGGAAGCACTAAAGCCTCTCAATCAATCGAAAGCGGCGAGGGCCGGGATCTTCACCACCCGGCCGTCGAGCGCCGGCGCCCAATCATGAAACTGAAAACCATCGACTCACTTAAGAGAACAATCAACCTCCAATTCGCGGAGCAGATAATCATGGCCCTGCTCCACCCGGATGGCTTTCCGATGGTGGACTGGCTCGAAGATGAGTTTTCCAGATACCCAAACTACAAACAGGACCCGTTCGACTGGCTGAGCCGATTTATACAGGACGCGACCGGCGGTCATGCAGAAATCACATACGACCCTGACAGGAAGCAAGCTCAGATCAGGGTGGGCATGGGGGATGATGACGAACCATCGGTCATATACCTGGACGTCACCGGCCCGGTCGGAGCCTTGATCAAGCTCGACGACCGCAACCCGGGAAGGATCAATGCGACTGGAATGATGGCGCTTATTCAAAATCAGGCAGAGGCGGAACTGAGACAACCTCATTTCCTCCAGTAGCCCAAAGCATCGATCGAAGCCTGAAGAAAAGCCGAGGCTGGAAGAATCCGAACGAAAAAGCAATAGGAGCGGAACAGCAATGCGGCGGCCACACAGCCGTGATTCCAGCACGAGAAGGAGGGAGACAATGTCGAATTCAACAGACAGGGAGTCATCTTCGATTACTACGGTAATGTCCAAGGGCTGCGACAGAAAGTGAGCAACTAACCGATCAAGCGCGACCGGGCGAAAGAGGCCGTGAGCGGGTGATAAAAGACCATCACTTAGGACCAAGCGAGGTGATCACCGCCGTGCAATTTAACGACCAATCCGAACCATGGCGCATAGCCATTATGAATTATGGGGCAGACATGCTGGCGCGCTTTCGCCAAATGGACTTCGATCAGCGCCAGAAGGTTTTAGACGAGGCCGTGGAAATCTCTATGCGCGAGCCGCTGCATTTCTGTCATGAGCCCCAATTCACTGTCCCGTCATGGGGGAACCAGAAATTGAGTGGTGGGCAGGTAGCCGCGCTTATGGTTTTTGGGCTCTGGGTTCAATGCGGCGAGGACGAGAAGGCGGCCTCAGGGCTGATCATAGATTGGGGGCCTGAGATCAAACAAGCATGCGCCGTCGCCGCTCTGAGAGAACAAAACACAGGAGAACGGGGGGAGGGAAAATGACTTCTAGAGAGGGCGCGCAAGATCACATAAGTGAAGCGACCAGATGCATCGAGAATGTCGGGGACATTACGGAATGGGGAGAGGGAAAAGAACATTCCTGGCGTCGCTTCCACTTTGACCCCATCACTCCAATCGAGCAGGCCATCAATGCGACTCTCGAAGAGAAGCGAACGATCGCGATCACGAAGCGAGGCAACGGCTTTGACGCCAGATTGAAAGACAACCCTGACAGACGGGGCTATGGCCCTACAGTGATGGCCGCCATTGGGAATTTAGTCTTCTTTCACAACAACAGTGCGCGCGGCGCTGCGCAAGCGCAAACGCCCTTGACAATCTGTTCCTTCGACAGAGGAAAACCCTGCGTCTGATAACGAATAACAAAAAGCCTGCTCCGGAGCACAACTTCCGCAACAACACCAAAGCAACACCAAGGCCACACGAGAAATCCGCAAGCAAGATGGCAAAGGAAAACAAGATCATGTCAATGACGGAATCATGGATGACAGAACGAGAACGCGAGCTAAGGGAAACCTTCGAAAATGTTATTAAGGATCTGATCAACGGGATTGAAGGCCAGGCCGAGGCCCACGCCGCCGCACGGATGAGCGAATTGCCGGCGAGCGGCATAGAGCAGATCATCTACGTCTGCGAGAAGGTCATTGAGATCGGCCGGGAAACTCTCGGCCCCAACCACTGGGTAAATTCTTCCGAGCGCGGGCATTCGGTCATCAAATTGAACGCCGAAGAAACCGATCAGTTAGTCGGCAATCTCGAATATCCGCCCGATCCGGAAAACATCACCGTCAGAAACAAGACGATTCTTTACAATGATCGGGCGCGGCAGAATGCTTTAGCATTCGTCGGCGTTTGCCGCGATGACGATCAGCGCAAGCCATTCCTCGCCGTCACCATTCAATGTGCTATCAGATTTGAGACGCCCGAAGGCGCTGCCCGGTGGTACGCGCAGGAAGTCGGGCTCGATGTCGATCAGGTGACAGCCGCCGTGGTTGCCGCCGATAAGGAGAATAAATCACGTCAATGACGAACAAAATGATATTGCGCGACGCAACGCGATTGTCCTAGCGAATGATCATTCCCTGTCCGGGCCGAAACACCCGGTACAGCTCAAGCAAAAAACCAGTACCAGACCATGGCAATCACGACAGAAGCAAGCAAAAAATACATCGACGAACTCGCTAGTCACCTGGGCCACACGATCGAGCTGGCTACATACAAAGGCGACGACGGCCGCATATATCTCGAATGCATGGACTGCAACGTGGTCCTTCTACAAATTAACGAACCAGGCAAATCAGAAGAAGGCCCGGGAGCTACCCCAGAGACGGCGTCCGACGGGCCTCAGTCAGCGTCGCCCTCGAACATGATCAGACAGGAATTCCTGGCCCGATTCTCAACCCCAATAGCCGAGCCGACTCCAACCTCCTCCGATCCGGATAGGTTCCACACCATATACGAAATCAGGATTTTCGCCGACGGGGTGGGGGGAGAATATCAAACTCTTTTCAAAAGCGTCACATACAAGGGAGTCTATTTCGACGGAGGACGAGTCGAAGGTGAAGAAGCCCAACACCAAATATCTGAGATCCGCGATCTAATCCGGCGCAAACTCGAGGTCGGGAGTTCGACTGAGGACACTCTGTACATTCGCTTCTTCGATCCGGATTACCCGACGGCGGATCTCCCCGACGTCGTCTACGGCGGCAAGACATGGATGCCTTGCGAAGGTCTGCGATTCCGTTGGGGGGGTGAGAATGATCGCGGGTATAACGTCAGATACCACCCCGAGGGCTCCACAGAGCTATCAAGACTGGGGCGCATCAGCCAGTCGATCGGTCTAAAGTTCGCAGTGAGCCACGCCCTCCGAATTCAAATAAGCAAGCAGGCGGCAAATTGAGATGTCATGGGCCAACCGGCAAAACAACAGGAGGCGGTCATGGAAGAGTACAAACTAAAGTTATATCAGCTCGACGGCGCGGAGCTCGACTTACTAAGCAAGATCGATGATCTCTACTCCGAGTCAAGAGACAACGACACCGATCCGGATATCGAAGCGCAACGACTCATCAATGAGCACCTCGAAGCGCTCGCAACAATTCAAGAACAGATCGGCCCGAAGCTCCGGGGCTACATAAAGGCGATCAACAGCAAACGAGCTCAGTCGGAAATGCTAAAAGCAGAAGCCGACATATACCTAGCCGAAGGGGAGAGGCTGACCCGCAGGGCAGCCGAGGAGACGAAGAGCGCCGACTTCTTAGTATCCCAGCTGAAAGCCTTCATGGAGCGCCGCGACCTGACAAGACTGGAAGTCGGTACTAACACTGTCACGATCACAAGCCAGGGCGGGGAACAACCGGTACTCTTTACTCCCGGCGTCACACCAACCCAAGTGCCCGAAAAATTCAGAAGACATGTTCCGGCCACAGATGAGTTCAACAAAATCAGCATCAGGGCGGCGCTGAAATCCGGCGAGGAGCTTACGATCGAAAGGCCAAGCCCCGAGGGCGGCGAGCCGTTGATCATCCCTTGGGCGCGGCTCGGCCCCAGACAGACAAAACTGAAAATATCGTGAGAGGTACTTTGTAACCTCAGAGGAAATATCACACTAAAGGTCCTGGCAATAACACCAGGCAAAAGAAAGAGGAAAAATATGGGTAGCGTACAGGACGCATTTAAATACAATCGAGCCCGTAAGAACGTGATCATCGGCGGGGCAGTTATTCTGATCTGCATCACTGCTCTCTCTTGCGTGTCGTCGTATATGATCTATCGCACCGGCTTCGGGGACATGCCATTCATCATTCAACAGGCGCTGGCGCTATTTGCCGTCGTCGTAGTCGAGGGCGCGTTCGTGTGGTTGGTATACGGCTTCACGCGGGCGTTTTCATCGGGTATGGAGCGTCTGGTCTCACTGGCGGGCATGGGCTTTCTGGTAACCGTGATGCTGATAAACCTGGTCACCCATTTCATGATGGTAAAGCGCATCGAGCTGAGCGCATTTCAGATGGAGTGGATAGATTGGGGAGCAGTGACGGTCTTCATCGCGGTTTTATTGATAGTCCTGTTCATCACCCTGGCCGACCCGGTAATTCGGCTGATCCGCCTCGAACTTCGTTACCTGGGCAAACAGCAGGAGAAGATATTGGAGGCGAAGACTAAAGGGTTGGAGAGCGACAAAATACAGGCCGCGATGGCGGAACGAGCCGATTACGAGGCGGATCGGCTGGCGGATCAGATCATAGAGCCAACCTACCCCCAACTGCCCAGGCATAGCCAGCCCACCAACATAGTTGGCTACATAGATGCCAAGAATGAGAGTGAAGAAAATAGAACCAACCGCAAAATCGCAAAGTGAGTGGAGAGAGGAGGACCGCCAGCCCCACCCCTCCCCTGCCCTCCCCAATAAGAGGACCGGAAATGGTATTCCGTTATCAGACGCAGGTCATATATAACCCCGAATTCAATAGAGGCCCGAGGCTGCTGCGCAACGACAGATAAGCAGAAGCGGTAATACGCCGCTCCCAATTCAAAGGAGCAACGACTTGGCAAACGGTACATCAGGCCGGGCAGGCATAATCAATCAAGAGTTCCTCATGAGTTTTTCCAGTGTTAAAACAGAGGGAATAGCCGCCGAGCTCGCCGAAGTGACGTACCACACACTCTATGAAATCTGGAGCTTCTCTGACGGCAAGGGCGGGTCCTATCAACGCCTCTACCATAGCATCACTCGCAATGGCGAGCATTTCGATACCCAAATACTGGTCGGCGACAGCGCACAGGCGCGGATCAAGCAGCTCCGCGAGGAGATCCGGAGCCAGGTCAAGGTTCTAGGCTCAACACAAACTAGACTATCAGTGCGCTTCCTCGATCCTAAGCGATCAGCGGACGATCTCCCCGACCTTGTCTATAAAAGGCAGACTTGGCTGCCCTATTCCGCCACGCGCCATCAGGACGGTTATTACGTCAATTACATCCTGAAGGACTCGCCTGCGATTCGCTCGCGCGGGCGGATGGGCAAGTCAAAAGAGCAAAAGTTCGGGATGGAAACGCTGCCATCGTCCGAATGCGATCCGAACGATCGGCATGGCCTCCCCGCTGTGCCGACGAACCCGTACAACTGGCAATAATCTAAGAACACGATGGAAAGCGTGAACCACGATCCCAGCTACACCATAACAACATGGCTGACCGATTATTTATCGTGTTCTATCGAGTAAAGACTGGTAAGAAAGATCGCAGCGGCGATGATGAAACAAAGCTCCGGTCCTGTCGCGCTTACGAGCTTCATTCAGATGCGATCAAATTCATGGAAAGCGTGAACCACGATCCCAGCTACAAAATCATACAAGATGGCAGCGAGCGCATGGAGTGGCTCGAGCGGCACGGGTTCATCCCCGAAGACGACGTGCTTGACGGGTGGTAAATGCCTCACCAAGTGAGCAGGGTTTGCCCTGAAATATGAGCAATTACCCTCAAATGTGAGCACCGGTCCAATATCTACTGGTAAACCTGCTCTCCATAAGGAATACCTTCTCCCAAACATGTAAATAGTGTTCCTCATCGAGAGATCAACGAACCGTTGGAAAGCGGGGTTGCTCATGGTTGCGCCGGCAGTCGAAGGCATCGATCTGTTCAAATCATAGCGGGCCGCTCCATTTCAGGATGGATTCCGAGCCTCAAAACGGGCGCCGCCGTCAGGCAGCCGTTCTCTAGCCAGATCGAAGATCGCCTCAGGCGCTGGCTTGAATTTACAAAATGTTGATGGAAGAAGCCTGATGCAGAGCACTTTTCCTTGCCATGTTCCTCAATGCTCATGATTGGAGGCAACTGCTCATATTTCAGGGCAAACCCTGCTCACTTCGTAGGGCATTTACCAAGTGCGTCGGAAGCGTCTGGTTGCAGGTCTCAGCTGATCTTAGATCTGCATCTTCCGAAATGACGTTTCAGCTATCTTTCGTCATCGTCTTCCAATGAGCCGGAGAAACTGAGTTCAGGCAATCCAGCCTTAACCATACACACCTTACACTGGCGCTCGAACTGACCTTGATAGCTGCGGTCTTAAGCGCCTTTTCCCGACAGGCTATGCTCGCCCCTCCCTTTCGGGATTTCCAAGTCTTGCGACGGGGTTCAGTCGGGTGCGTACAGAACATTCCAGACAGTTCTGAAGACTTTGTCTCACTCCTTTCTGCCACCTTCGTGGCGCGCTCAGCTCTGAAACCCATCTCCGATACTTCGTGTTGTTAATGAAAGAAGTGATAGTACCAACCTCATTGGTATTTGTAGGTCCGTCGCTGGCCAGCCTCGAACCAGCTCGCTTCTCGGGATTCATATTCGTAGTGAAATCCTCTCCGGTACGCCAACATCCAGGAGAAGCGATACAGAATGGACCCGATGACCGCGAGACCGATTGGAATCGCCATAAGCCAAAGCAAGCTCCTGTCGAATGTCCCAGTGATACTGCGGTAGCCGAGGTAGGCAACAGCGCCAAATAAGAGCAGCAAGGCGATGAAGCCAATAAGGTCAGAGATGGCGTGCAGCGCATACCCGAGCGGCGTGCATTTCTGCTTGCCGATGCGTTCTGCCTCATTGTCCCACATTGGATTGATGAATAGCATTGTTATTTGTTTCAATCATAGTGTTAGATATTGTAGACGGGTTCCAAAGCTGACCGGTTCTGTCGGGAAGTTGGTGAAGGGGGTGACGGAGATTGGAAAATGTCGCTACTTCTCTGATTCTTCTGGCCAAGGTTTTAGATCCGAAAATTTTTCCCGGTTTTCCGGTGTATCGGCAAAGATAAGGAGGAACCCTTCACTTTTCAGTCTTACATTTAATTTTTTCGACTCCAGAATCGTCTTAATCGCTTTCCTGATTGGAACGTCTTTCAGATCGATAGTTAGTTTTGAATCTTTAACTGAGTCATCAAATATCACATGGAGCTTAATCTCTCTGATTAGCAGTACGATATCTTGTATAAGCGGTGACTCGCTTTTACTAATACTAACATTTGGGTTCTGAGCGCTTTGAGGAGTAGTTTGGGCAAAATTCAATGCCTGAATACAAAACAAGGCGCCTGTTATAAATAGCGCCCTGCCGATTAGAGCAAAGTGACGAGCAATCATATTTTCTCCTTTAAATCTTTAAATAAGGTAAAGATACAGCTTCGATCTACTGGCAATAAAACGCTAATTGAATAAAAAGGTTCCAATTAAACTGAAGCTGAAGGGTGCACAAATTAAAGGATGGGCGATGACAATGAAGGCAATTCTCGCTTCTCCTACGATCAAGGAGGCGCTGGTCTCAATATCACCAATTTCCCGACAGAACCAGCTGACCCGCCATATGTGCTAATGATGTCGAGGTCCATCGCACGCTGGTACGACAATGGTCGCCAGCGCACCGAAAGCTCATGACTTGGCACGCCTATGGTGAGGCATTGTTCGGAAACTTCGCGGCATCTATTCGGATGCGCTACGCGCGGCTTTTCTTCTCCATGAGTTTATCGCTTTTGGGCAGTCCAATACCGTTATTGCTAATCGGGGACAGAGCGTCCCTTGAGGTAACCATTCACATGGGGGATCAAGCAAACTTTTCTTTGATGGCGGCTGTCAGGATCTCTATTTCTTTCCAAGGGAACGGACGATGCCATCTCGCATCCAATTCCTCGGCTGAGAATCTTCCCTGGAGACTTCTCAGCGCTCGCCAGAAAGGCACACAGATCTCTTCATATGACCCGGTAATCGCCAATTCTCGTTCACCCCTTCCATAGTCCCGGCGGTGATCTGAAAAAGAGTATACTTCCAGTTCCACATCCTCCTGGGAGATCGAGAATCGCAATTCTGTCCCCGCCGGTTCTTCATGCCAGGTGACGGCGCCTCCAACCCGATAACAGAGCAAGTTGTATAAGGCGTTCGTCAGGTCCAGAAATGAATCGCTCGGAGTGTATGACGCAATTATCGTGAGCGACTCTTCTCCTTGACTGATCGTCAGCCCAACCCATCCATGCTCCGGATTGTCAAACGACACTTTCAGTTTCTGCTTCATCATCAATGCCAGCTGAGAAGGTAGATCACACTATATCTTCTGACCATCCAGGTGAACGGTTACCTCAAGAGACGCTCCGGGTATTGTCCCGCCATCGTGCGAGCGCTCGGGTTGCTCTCCAGCATTGCCCTATCCTCCCGCACGACGGCTCTGATTGTTCGCACGCTGCAGTGAAAGTCAACCGGGCTGAACTTTCCTCCTCGACTCATCGCGCTTTTAAAATTTCCGCTTACGCGATGTGGTCCCAGCGCGGGAAACTGTCCTGATCGGTTTTGGAATCGGTTTGTAAAGCTCTTCGGGATCAATTCCGAGCCTGGCCGCATTCACTTCAATGATCGCTATCTGCGCGACCAGCTTCTTATTCTTCTCACGCTCCTTCTCCACCTCCTCCGACAGATCACCAATGCGGTCGGCGAAGGCTTGCCGTTCGATCAATTTTCCCGTGAGCTTGGCCTTTTCGCGCCGACGCTTTTCAGCCGCGTTGATCTCACGGTTCAATTGATATTTGTAGATAGTGGTACGGCTGATGGTGAGCCGTGAAGCGACGCTCCTGACATCGAGCGGGTGTTCATCAGCGGAGTGCGCCTCGGCGATCGCAAGATATTCACGGACTTTCTGTCTGACAATTTCACGCTGACTATTTCGCGGCATGCTCCTCTCCTCGGGCGCCGAACGGACGGACAATAGCGCCGTCTTCAATCGCCGGATCATCATCAACAGTGCGCGCGGCTCTGATCCCAGCAAGCGTCTTCTCACAATGATCAACCCATGCCTTGGCCAGATCTTTACCGCCGTCAAGAAACTTGACGGATGCCCCACGAATTCTTTCGGTCCTGCCTTCGAGCTGGATCAACAGCGTTCGCTGTCTCTGATCACCTTTGGTCCGAAGAAAGTCAGGACAGCCTCTTATGCAGGCCATCTGAAACTCGCAAGGGCTGACGGAATAATCGTGCAGACAAACACCGAACGGAGTGTAATGAACGGCCTGGACTCGGCCGTCGAGATACTCTTCTCGATCTTCAGGGGCGAGCGAATTGTAGAATTCCGCGGCCTGCCCGCTCGTCTCTCCGGCCCTGATCGATGACCTGATTTGCTCAAGCCTCTCATCGCAGGTCAGGTGTCGATAGGCCTCAGTGTCACGTGGATTCTCGCGCCCCATCCATCGAGTCAGCATCTCCATTGGCAATCCCCCTTTATCAGCAATCGTGTTGAGCCAGTGGCGCAACTGGTGGGAAGTAATATGGCAATACTCGCTGTTCGCCTCACGAATATCAAAGCGTTGAAAGGCTGATTTGACAATGTAACCAGACCCGCTGGACGAAAGGAAATTCGCAATTTTCTGTGCCAACACGGGCTCGATCAGCAAGGGACAGGCGGCGTTGCATGAGTTAAAGAAATTTCTCGGCGCGATGAAAAGCGACTCAGAGAGCATCTGGTGGGTGCCGTCACGGCGGTCAATGGTCCACAATTTTTCAACCCGCAACGAGAGCAAATACCTCTCAACTTCGGCCGCGATGTAGTAATACCTCCTTTTGACTTTATGCCGCGGAAGTTTGCCGTTAGGAATGGAATGGACACTCCTCTTCCGCAAGCCCATCACTTCCTCTACCTGCGCACTTGTCATCCGATCCCCCCAGGAGAACCCGGGTATGGGAACCCTCTCTGGATCCTCTTCAAGGATCCGCGCGCGTTCACGAAAAGGCTCCGTGATCCGGCATATCTCCGCGACCGCCTGTCTTGCTAGTTCTGCCCCTGTCGTGGTCAGCCACCGGACAGCGAACATCCTTTCGCCACCTCTAGCTTTCTCCTTATAGTAACGCAATCCGTATCTCCGCTTGCCGTCCCGCTCTTCTTCCACCTCACAGTTTAAGGGGAGCGTCAGCAATTCGCCGATTCGGAATCCAGTCACGACTAGAATCGCAATCGCGCAAGCACGCAAGCGATCTTGCGGTTCGGCCGCGTGTAGGTTGTATATCTCGGCCATCCCTTCGAGCGCCCTTTGCGAAGGCAGCCTCGCCATCTTTTCTTCCTGCCCGGCAATCGTATGACGGTGGGTGTCCTCGATCCGTGGACTTTGTGGCGTGTAATAAAGAGGGCGACAGATGCGCCTTGCCATCAGAAATTCGGTCAACGCAATTAACCGTGTGGCAGCCTTATGTGCAGTGCTCGGAAACCATTTATCAAGCATCAGGAGTTCGGCCTGATTAAGATCTTCCTCGCACAAATCATCCCACCGGAAATCGTCCGCCGCATTTTTACGGCGTGTCAGGATGGCTTCCCATAACAGTCTGGCCATGTCCAGTCTTGGACCGAGGCTGCGGACGTTCGACCAAGGCCGTAGAATCAGCCAGCTTTTAATGATATCGGCGAAACCCGCCGGAAGCGGCGCGTCCAGAGTTCCATATCTAGTGAAATGGAGCCGGGGGAGAATGTTTAAGGTTGTTCTGTCGGCTTTGAATTTGACGTTCCAGATCATTGAGTCAAAGCGCTGGTCACTCCCAGAAAACTCGGCCGCAAACTTCGCCCTGGCCGCTTCTACGAGATTGATGATAGCGTCATCAGAAGTACGATCTTGACGGAGTTGAATGACGTTCACGCCTCATTACCCCCAGTCACTGATTGAATGTCAGAGGTAGCCGGCGCCGCCGGCGCAGAGGCAACGAGTTGCTTGATGACCTGGCTGATGGCGACGCGGACATCATCGAGTTGCGCCAGAATACGCTGGTCCACATGCCCTTCATATTCACGGATAAAATTCTCGATGGATTCCAGAAGTTCACGATGAGGGCCGGCGCGGAGGGCCGCAAAGGTCGCTGTGATCTAGCACCTCGGCGATCTGAAACTTTGACGCCCCCTCTTCCGCCATCTGCGTTGCCAGCGTTACTCTGAAGCGTCGTGGCGAGAGACGCAATTTCTTCTGCGTCCTTGGTGAGACAAGATCAGCTTCATCCGCGAAACGCTTCAGAGATCGGTTAATGGCATACTCCGGGCGAGAATCAGCCAACCAGTGGAGCAGTGGGGCTTCAGCCTCGCCCTGTTGTAGCTTCTCAATCAGTCCTCCCAATTTTTTGCTGATCGGCCTGCGTTTCGTTTCCCGATGAGCGGTGCGTTTCTTCAGGCGCGGCACATCCAGCTGGTATTCGACTATATCTCCGATCTGGAAGCGCTTGAAGTCCTTGTTCTTCAGGCGAGACGCTGAGTTCGGGTTTAGTCCGAGTTCAAGATGCAGCATCACGATGACGCGGTCATGATCCGTCCCTTTTCCGGCGGTAAGGGACCTTGAAACCAGCAACTTCTCATCGGGCGAGAGCGGGCCCTTGGTTTCATGTCGGAATCTGACGTGGTGCCCTTTCGAGTTGCCGGGGGCGATGATCGATTGCAGGATCAGCAGTGTCCCGCGATCAAAGTCTGGATACTGATGCGCCACGCCCCACTCATAAAAAGTCCGCAGCCGAGAGAAATAATTTCCCTTGTCGGCAGTATGTTTGATCGAGTGATCCAAAAAGGCTCTGCTAATGCCTTCGCTAAAATCAGACCAGTCGAAGGAGTGTAAATCGGTATTGACAAACAACCATTTGAAAAAAGTGAGGAACATGTCGAAATCATTCTGAACCGTGGCAGCCTTCTTTCGTGTGATGCGATCAGCCACGTAAAGTCTGATCAAGTGCTTTGCGCGTTCCGATAGCGCTGCCGATCCGGGAATGGATTCCAGTAGCTTCCAGTTAATGAGTTTGATCGCGCCTCCATCGGCTGATTTTCTGATCCGCCATTTATCTGCGTTGGCATCCACTTTCTGACCGTCCATTGAGATGACCATTGAAGGTACGGTTGGAAGAGAAACAATCTCTTCAGATTGAGATGGCTGCGTCTGTTGATTCATCCTGCAGTTCTCCGAGGTTGTAAATTTCTTCCTGATGCTTGCGCAAAATGGCGGCGGCTTGCTTTGCGATGGCATTTTGAATATAGCGATATGGAGACTGAGAATTGGTCCAGCCCCCAAGATACTTCAGTTGATCAGGGCCGTTGGGCTTATCGGCAAGGAGGTCGGCCACTCGCTCGGCCCAGGTGTGGCGGAGACTGTGCCAGGATAGGGTCACGCCGCTCAGCCTGCTGACTGATTGAATGATGTCATTTGCGGCGTCGAGTGAAACTGGTTCGCCAGCGCTAGTCACGAAAACGTAGGGGCTTTTACCTGATTCACGCCCCTGAGGCTGTGGGGCAGTCAGATAAGCGCGGAAGGCCATCAATAGCCTGCGTGAGGCGGGAATCGCCCTTTCTGCTGTTTTTACTGACGGCTCCTTCATTCTCGAGTCAGCAATATCGTCGGGAAGGCGCAAGATTCTGACTCCGCTGTCATTGCCGCGCGGTAGAGAGTCCAATCGCAGCTTCAGCAGCTCTCCGCGTCGCAAGCCGAGCTCAAGGGCCGTCTCGAACATCAGCCAGTTTCTCAACTGGGTCTCTTTTGAGAACCGGCTGGAAGAGAACAGCAAGCAGCCTTTATCGTTGGTCAGGAATCTGCCTTGTTGGTCCGTTTCAGGAGCAATAGTCTCTCTGATTCTCTTTACTGCATCATCGGTGAGAGGCTCTTTTCGCCGCGATGGCGTCGCGCCGATGCGGAGTGATCTGAATATTTCGGAGAGGCGGATGCGGTGAATGTAAAGTTGTTCGAGCGTCAGACTGGATCTCCCGCCACGATTTGCGCTGTCGAGCGCCCAGGTCAGGAAGTCTTCCGCTACAGCGAGTTGGTGGTCAAATGTGGAGGGAGATGGAAATCCTTCCGGCTGCTGATCAGAGTCTGCGGGAAGGATTATCCCGGCAATTGTCGCTTCTGCCCCTGTGCGGAGATAGAAGGCCAAGGATTCTATCTGCCTTGCGTCAAGAATGCCGCCAGTTGTCAGAAAGTCATCGAGGTTGAGATTCCCGACTGTCTCAGCCCAGTTATAAATCTGTCGGAGAGTACGCAGGTTATTCGCGAGCGTTGATGACTGAACACGGTAACGCCTGTAGCGGACCGCCCATCGCGCTGCTACACGAGCCGGAATCCATGTTTCAGATTCAACCAGACATGGCAGCCGCTCTCCGGAATCCAGCTTCAGATGAATGATTGTATAAGGGGCAGGAACGGTGCGGAATCTTGTGTCCACTTTCCCTCATTACTCAGAAATCAGATGAGGTATAAAGCTCATGATAACATAGGCTTTGACAATGTATTTATCAGTAAATGGACACGAATCCGACAACACAACACAATCGGCGTTCTGAAGAAGAAGAAACGCTGGGACAAAATTCGCCCCGTGTGTTTTCTCTTGTAGTGATTATCGTTACCGTCCTAATTCTGGATAAGTGGACACAGCAATTCATACCCATTTTAGAAGGGCATTGACCAATGTCTGATTACACCTTGGGCAAAGCCGAGATTTTGCTTCTCGCCCTTGCACACACTGACGCCGGCGTCATTCTGGGCAGGTCTACGAACTGGGTCGAGCCGCGTATGTTCGATTGCGAGAGCTGTGGCGAGATAGGCGCCGACGGCGTGCGCCAGGCCGAGCGCGATCAAGGCTATTTCAGGATGCGTGGCGGATTTCGGGCGACTATGTGAAGTTCAGGGTTATGTGAAGTAAAGTCGGCGAACGTGCTCGCGGTCTTACTTTCATCGCCATTTACTGCGAATAATCAGAGCGTGGTCAGAAAGGCCAGCACTTCGTCTTTTGCCTTGAAACGCGGGACTTCAACTCCAGTGATCTTCGACGAGAGAATCTTCTTCATCGCGCGCCCTCCAAACCACAGCGAGCGAATCGGCGGACGGCGTCGAGGGCTTTGTGAGCCGTCGCGTGATCCGGCGCGGTGTAATACTTGCGGTTGAGTTGTCTGTCATAGCCGGATGGGCGGCTGCAATCACGCCCTCGACCGCCCAAACTCGGCGCTCACGCATTCTGCTGTAAACAAGCATGTAAAAGTGGTTCTCCCGCACTTTCGATGATGAGCTTGCCCAGAACGCCCTCTGACATACATTTGAGAGGTGGAAAATCTGTTATTTGATTGGAAAGACCTCAAAGTCGAAGGGACAACTATCACGCCGGACCTCATCACAATGCGATTGGCGCCGACAAATCAGAAGGCCGCCTGTCCACTCTGTCAGCAAACATCAACGAAAGTTCACAGCCACTACCAGCGGGCGCTCGATGATCTGCCTTGTTGCGGAAGGGCATTGCGTCTGCAGGTCGTGGTCCGCCGCTTTTTCTGTCTCAATGAAGAATGTTCTCGGCGCTTGTTTGCAGAGCGGGTTTCTGAAGTGACAGCCCCCTTTGCGCGGAAGACCAATCGACTGAATCGAACACTACAGACAGTCGGGTTGGCCTTAGGTGGAGAGGCTGGAGCGAGAACCGCAGAGAGCCTGGGCATTCAGGTCAGTCCTGACACTTTGATCCGGCGGGTGCGGTCTCTGTCTGAACCAGCCAAACGCAAGGTCTGTGTCCTGGGCGTGGATGATTTTGCATTACGGCGCGGTCACCGGTACGGAACAATTCTGGTTGATGAAGAAGCCCGCGAGCCGATTGAACTTCTGCCTGATCGGGAATCGGAGAGCTTGAAGGAGTGGCTGAAAAAACATCCGGAGGTGGAGATCATCACGCGGGATCGATCCGGGGCTTACGCCAAGGGCGCGCAAGAGGGCGCCCCACAGGCGATTCAGGTCGCAGATCGTTTCCATCTTCTCCAGAATCTACAGGAAGCTGTAGAACGTGTGTTAACGCGAAACCACATTACCCTGAGGGAAGCAGCCAAGAGTCTCAGCGATCACCCTGAAGCGGAACTAAAACCGGCTGAGCCGGCAATAACTGGCGTCTCAGAAGCCATTGCCGCGCCGATCAAAACGAAGGCTGCCGGGCGAAGTCGAGCGCGTCGAGCGCGCCGGGAAGGTCGTTACAATGAAGTGAAAGATCTCAAGAGAGAAGGACTGTCGATCAGAGAGATCGCCCGGCGATTGGGCATTCACCGTGAAACTATCCGGAAATATCTAAATGCAGAATCGTTTCCCGAACAGGCTTCCAGAGGTTTGCGAGGCAGTAAGGTGGATCATTACGCGGAGTTTCTGCAAAAGCGGTTGGAGGAAGGAGGTCGGAATGCCTCCTCGTTGTATCGGGAGATTCGTGCGGAGGGATATAAGGGCAGCGAAGCGACGCTGCGACGTTGGCTGCGGAGCCGGTGTCCACCGATCACGAATGGCGGTCGCGTTGAGAAGCAATCGCCGGAATTTCGGACGCCTTCGCCGCGCAGGGCTTCGTGGTGGTTGCTGAAGCGCGCCGATGAACTGGAGAAAGAAGAAAACGATTATGTCCGGGGACTGACCGGCAGGTCCCCGGAGATTGAGACAACGCAGACACTGGCCAAGGAATTTCAGCGATTAGTGCGGGAGCGAGCGGAAAACTCCTTTGACGCATGGCGAGAATCGGTTGGGAAAAATCAGATACCGGAAATGCAAGGCTTTGCAGAGAGTTTGATGACCGATGAGGTAGCCGTCCGAGAAGGCCTCAAGTCTGAATGGAGTAACGGACAGGTCGAAGGTCAGATTAACCGCCTCAAAATGCTAAAACGCCAGATGTATGGACGGGCAAATTTTGATCTCTTGCGATTGCGAGTACTGTATGCCCCGTAGCCGCTTCATCAGAATTGCGGGAGAGCCAATTCTTCATGCTTGTTGACACTGCCATGCCCTTGATTTTGAATGTGTTGCCATTGTGCAGCCAGTGATCGCTTGGGCTTTGCTTGAAGGCTGCTTATTGAAATGGCCCATTTTTGTGCTTTTGGTTGCCATAGGTCTTACTAAAGTTCGGAGGGCGACGATACGACCGATACATCTAATCAGAATGAAAATCAACCGCGAAGAAACGAAGAAAACTAAGATTTCTTCCGTTCTTCCTTCATCCCCTTCGTTTCTTCGTGGTTGATCCGAGTGGGAAACGTGACTGAGAATTTGGAGGAACTGGTATAGTCGCTTGTGTTCTCGTCCACGATGGCGCCTGCGGCTCTGCGAAGAGATTTAGATTAAGGCCGCTGCTTTCTTCAGGCGACTTTCTATCAGGGTGATTCCCTCGCATCGAGTAAACGGAAACTGGCCATTCGTCGAATTGATCTTGAGGATATTAACGTTGTTCTCATCCTGAAGACTGATGTCAAAGACGGGGCAAGAAATTCGTCTACTCCCATATCGATGATTGCGGTTCCATTACCGTCGCCATCCAGGATTCTGGGATCTCCATCTATATCCGTATCCGGAAGATTTGGCACCAGGTTGTCGCCGGCGTCGATGGAGGGAGACCCCTGTTGGAGATGATAGTCGCCCTGAGTGGGATTGGTGAACCGGGGATCAGCCGAGATATTGCCGTCCGTCCCTGTCTTATTGGAGCAAGTCCCGCCATAAGCCAATCCGCCTGCGCTAAAGACATTGTTGAATCGGAGGATCGGCGGATTCTGGTCGTTGAAGTCGCCACAGAAGAGACCGAATTGCCCGGGGTTCGCGACTATTATGTTATTGGTCAGTTCCGTTCGGGCATCGAATCCATCGGCAAAGATGCCGGAACCGATCGAGGTGGCGTTGTTGTCGGCAATCGTGTTATTGACGAGTCTCGGTCCACGGGCACCAGATGGGACTAACCAGAAGATACCTCCACCGACAGAGGCCTGATTGCTGGTGATGAGATTCTGGACGATCAGAGCATTCGATATACTAATCATGTAGATGCCGCCACCTGATCCCTCGGTATTATTCCCCTTGATGATATTCCTTTTGATGATCGGGGACCCGGCCCCAAACATGTAGATGCCGCCTCCAAATGAACCCATCCCATTGTCGGAGATTACATTGTCGAGGATCTCTACAGAAGAATCCCCCCGGATGCTGATTCCACCACCACCTCCTCCGCTACAGTCTCTATTGCTGTTGCCGGTGATGGTGTTCCGTTGTATAAATGGCGAACCAAAATCGATCCCGATCCCGCCTCCGTCGCATGCCAGATTGTTCCTGATCACATTGTTTGTGATCGTCGGAGAGGAGTTCTGGACCTTGATGCCGGCTCCCGTAAAGCCACTACTGAAAGGAGCTTTGCCGTTTTGCAACGTGAATCCATTGAGAACGGAGTCGCGTCCCTCTCCTGAAGTCAAGATGACTACTGTATTGACGTTCCTCCCATCAATAATAGTGACTTGAGGCCCGCTTTCACTGGTAACGGTAATGGCCTTACCTCCGAAGTTGATATTTTCACGATAGGTTCCGGGCGCCACCAGTACCGTATCACCGTCGATCGCGAAATCGATGCCCGCCTGGATGAATGGTCGATCCGAAGGCACTCTGATGGTAATGGGAGCCCTAACTGTGACGGTAATCTCCGCCGGAGGGTCCTGCAGGATTCCAGCGTTGTCCACCGCGCGGCTTTTGATCGTCACTTGTCCGGGCTCGCTGGGAATCCAGGCAAGGCTCCAGGCGCTCGTCCCCGCCGCAACGCCGTAGGTAGCGCCGCCGTTAACCGACACTTCGACCTTGACCACCGACCCGCCGCCGGGGTCGCTCGCAGTCCCGGTGATGGCGACCTGGATTCCGATTGGTACAATTGCCCCTTCTGTGGGGGACGTAATTGTCGAAGTCGGCGGCGTGTCGGGAGTCGGGGTTGGGGTTGGGGTTGGATTCGCAGGGATGTTGGGGCCCCTTGTCTTCCCACATCCGGAGTAGAGCAGTATCGAACTTACAACCGTCAGCCCTATAAGAACCCCTATGGTGAACCTCTGAAATCTTTGTGTCATACCTACCTCAGTTCAGGCGCTTAACATCTATTAGGCCGGAAGATTGGCGCTCCTATGCGCTGGAATAGAAACTGGTATTGTCTCGTGTTCTTGTCAACGATGGCGCCCGCAGCCCTGCGAAGATATGTAGATTAAGGCCGCTGCTTTCTTCAGGCGACTTTCTATCAGGGTGATTCCCTCGCGTCGAGTAAACAGATATTGGCCGGTCGTCGAATTGATCTTGAGCATATTACCCTTGCTCTCATCCTGAAGACTGACACAGTCTTCGTGTCCCTTCGACAGAATGGCGTCGGCACAGTTTTTTTTAGGGCCGATGCCATTCTGCCGAAGGGACACGAACCACTGCGTTCTTGAATGGAGCGTCCGGTGTCGGAGAAAATTGAAACTTGTACAACTCCAGTTGTGCCCCTGTGGCGCCTCAGAGACCGTGCCCATTCTCCTCGTCCCTGCTCTTCTCCTCATTCCCTCGTCTGCTGCGTCCCATTCGCCCCCGCAGCCTTCGAGCGGCCCAACCGGCAATTGCGCCAGCGACAACGAGATGAACGTACGATCCAATGATCATCGCCATCCCGATCAGAGCTACCCCACCTGGATTCCACGGCCAAGCGGCCCCTCTCACTAGTGATAGGAGCACTGCTACCGTAAGAAGAACAGCCTCAACGCCGGGTATCAGGGAGATGCCGCTTGCCCGCGACTGCTTCGTGCCAAACGCTCTTGCCGCAAGAGCATACGGCACGGTGAGATTCCACAGAATCTTCATGAGAAACAGACCTGCGACAGCGATAAATGCGACGGTAGTCACGGCGCTAGCACCCTCTGGCCCAGGATTCCCTTCCAAGCCTCCCAGCCTGGTGGCCACTGTACCTTGAATACAGGCACTTCCCCTGTGATCGAATTTGAGAGCGGGACCTTCGACCACTCGAAACGGATGAACGGGAATGCTTCCTTTGTATAGGCCTTCGGCCCCAACAATCCGGTCTTGAAGAAGTTCCATTTTGTTGCCTCGCCGAGTTGAACCCATCGTCCGGGACTCAGATCCGGCGTGATTCCCTTCGCGGCCCACGACGTGACGGTTACTCGTTTCTCCGTTTCTTGAACAACCTCCGCTATTATTGCCCCTGAGGCGCCGGGGCGCGCTCTCGGGATCATAGCCTTGGCCGCACTCCGCATCGCTTGGGCTTGAAGGATGATCGTGGGCCATTCGCTCTCAAAGGAGCACCGCGTGTAGTCGTAGGCGCGATAGGCTGCCGCATTGGCCTCGTCGATCGTAGTGTTCGGCCAGTTGTTCTCGAAGAAGTCCTTGCCGCTGTACCTGACGCGCTCGTCGCCAATGGACCTGAACACGTCGGGAGTGCGCAGGCGCACGAACTCCGCGAGCGTTATGGGCGCCGGCGGCATCCCGTTATCGTCGAGGGGGCCGCTATACGTCATGCGCCCGAACTCGTCGCGCGTGAAGCCGGGGCCGTAGACGAGCTCGTTCTCGGCGACGACATAGTTGTCGCCCCATTGCGTGGGCGGCGAGAACTCGGCGGGCTTGGGGGCGAACCCCGTCTGATCCGACAGGTTCACCGGGTCGTTCAGCGCGTAGGTGTAGTGGTTGAGCGATTGCGGGACATACGGATCCGGGATCACCGGATCCGCCGACAGGAATCGGCCGAGCGCCGGATCGTACGAGCGGGCGCCGAGGTGCATGAGACCGGTCTCCTCGTCGTGGACCTGCGACGTGAACTTGCGCTCGTTCCTGAGCAGCGTGGAGCCGGTGAACGACGGAACGCCGAAGCCGGTGTATCGGTATTTGCCGACCTCCAGCCCGCGATGGTCGGTGAGGACGCGGACCGAGCCCTGCGCGTCGACGTGGTAGTGCAGGATCCCCGCCGCGTCGCGTCTCGCCACGAGGACGGGACCCGCGTAGTAGTAGCTCACGAGTTCGCCGCCGGGGTCGCGCTCGATGTGGGGGTTCACGTAGTACGACGTGAGGGTCAACCCGCCGACGAGCGCGTGCTTCGCGACCCGCGCGCCGTTGCCGTCGTACTCGTAGTGGTGGCCTTCGACGTCGACGGGGCGATTATTCTCGTCCCATGTGATCCGGCGGTCCGGCCCGGTCACGAGGTTGCCGTTGGCGTCGTAGGTGTACGAGGCGACCGGAGTGCCGGTGCCCCGCAGCGTGGCGACCACCCCGTGCGGGCGCGGCGCGCCCGCAGGCGGATACTGGTACGTCCCGACCGACGAGTTGTAGACCATGTTGCCGAGGCGGTCGTAGGCAAAGTGCTCGGCGGGGCTCGAGCCGGCCTGTGCGCGTGTGAGGCGGCCGAGGTCGTCGTAGCGGTAGGACCAGCTCTCGTGCGTCTTAGAGGTGATCGTGAGGATGCGCCCGGCCTGGTCGCGTCCGTAGGTTGCGTCGTAGAGCGCCGTTCCACTCGAGTCGGTGACGCGGTTGGTCGCGGTCCACCATCGCTGAGGATCGTATGTGAATGCGTCCACCGCGCCGTTGCCATGCGTCACCGTGTCGATGTGCTGGCCGTCGTCCGCGTAGGTGATTTTGGACACATAGACGTCGCGTCCCTTCACGGTCTCGAGGCGGCCCTCGGCGTCGTACGTGTGGGTCACCACCTCGCCGTAGTACGGCGTGGCCCACCCGGTCGCCGGGTCGGGATAGGTGAGCGTCGCGACGCGCCCGGCCAGGTCGTAGCTGGTGGCGAACCAATGGCATCTCGGGGTGCCGTTGGTGATGCATTTCTCGATCCGCTCCAGGCGCCCGAGCTCGTCGTACCAGCGCGACTCGGTCCCCGTCCCATCCCACATCTTGGTGAGCTTCCCGAAGCTGTAACTCTCCTGGTAGTTCTTGCCTGGCGGCGGCGGCGTGTCCGGCAACAACGGCGTTAGGTCGAAGGCGAAGACGACGAACTTGTACTCGTTGCCCGACTTATCGAGGTAGCTTTGGCGGATGACGCGGCCGAACGCGTCGTGCAGGTACGCGATCACTTGCCCCTTGGCGTCGGTCTCCTTGATGAGGTTGCCGGCGGGGTCGTACTCGTAGGTCCGACAGCCGAGATCGGGATCGCAGCTCTTCAGGCGGTGTCCCAGGGAGTTCCAGTCGTTGCGCACGACGTTGCCGTCGGGGTCCGTGATCTGTACCAGCTGGTCGAGCGTGTTGTAGCCGTACTCTGTGTCGCTCGTCAGCCGGGCGAGCTTCTGCGCCGGTGGCGCGCAGGCGTCGGCGGCCTTCGCGACGCAGTCCGCGTCCCAGGCCGACGCGCAGCACTTCGGCATCTGCGCGCACACGAGCGCAGCGCACGGGCTGCAGCTGCTCCTGAGGGCGGCGCCCTCGATCTCGACGCGATGCGCGCACGCGAAGTCCGGGATCACCCGGACCTGCTCCTGCACGCGCTCGATCCGGCCGTAGGCGTCCAGGAACGACACCCGTCGGTTGCCCGTCTCGTCAGTGGTCGTGGCGCGTCCGACGTCGAAGACGCTCGTGCGGCGCGAGCCGTCGGGGTAGGTCACCTCCACCGTCCGCCCCATCGCATCGTAACGGTTCTGCGTGAATACGTGCGCGGCCGACCCGGTCCAGGCCGACTCCTTCCATGGCCGCGTCGAGGCGTCGGCGAACACGACCTCACGCGACGTGCCGCCCTTCTTGACGGTGCGGTACGTCCGGTTCAGGCCGTCGAAGTAAGACTCGCTCCACAGGCCGTCCGCGGTGCCGTCGGCGACCATGGTCCTGACTCGTTGCATCGCCGGCACGCCGACGTCGAGGTAGCGGGTCTCCGTGTAGCGCCGGTTCCCGTGGGCGTCGCGCGCCTGCTCGGCCAGGACCGGGCGGGCGAGCGCGTCGTGCGTGTAGGTCGTGGTGATCTTCCGCGAATACCCGTCCTGGTACTCTGTCACGGTGATCGGGACCCGGCGGACGTAGTCCCATGCAGTGGCGGTGCACAGGCCGTAGAGCCGCCCTTCCGCGTTGGGGACGCAGCCCGGCATCAAGCACTGGCACCGCAAAGTCTCGTGGGCGTAGTACGTGGGGTCGTACTCGATCCAGGTCCAGTTGCTGTTCGCGTCGATCGTGCGGACGACGTTTCCGTACAAGTCGCGCTCGTTGCGCTCGATGACGTAGGTCCCGGTCTGGTCGTTCCACGTCTCCGTGGCGGTGAGGTCGCCGCGGCGCGGCGGTTGCGTGTAGTCGGGCGCGCCCTCGCCGTTCCGGGCGTCGTCGTAGACGAAGCGCTGGCGGTGCACGAGCCGGCCGAGCGTACCGTATCCGCTGTAGACGTTGCGCCAGGACGCCAGGCCCATGATGAACGCGGTGCTGTTGGGCAGGTAGCCCGTGACTGTCGTGCGCTCGTCGCCGTGCGCATCGTAGTCGCCGTACTCGTAGAACCGGTGAACGTTGCCCAGGGTGTCGTACTCGCGGGCGGTCCGGATCTCGCGGCAGACGGCGGGGCAGCTGTCGTCCGAGCAGATCCGCTCGCACTCGTAGCGCACTTCCTGCGTCGGCAGGCAGGTGTAGGGCGGTCCCGAGAAGCGCGGCGGCAACGGCGGCGTATAGTCGATCTCGGTGAGTGATAGCACTTTGCCGGCGCCGTCCCGCGTCCAGGTGTGCGTGGGCTGCGCCAGACAGTTGTCCGTCTGCCGGTACTCGACGGTCGACGAAAGCGCCTCCTGGCTGGACGAGGCCGGCGTGGACGCCGTCATGCGCGCGTACCCGAGGAAGTAGCGCTCGCGATCGGACCACTTCCCGCCCGCGTAGTCGTAGGTGGTTGTCTGGTCGGCGGCAGAATTGCGTCCATCGCTCGTCGTCAAGGTGCGGACTGCGCGCAGGACCGCGCCGGCCGGGAGGTAGGTGTTCGTCCAGGCCGCCGACGTGGCGTAGGTCACAGCCGTCGTGCCGCCGGATTCGTTCGTGAGCCGCGTGACCTCGTCGCCGTTGATGCGCGGCTGGAACCAGCGCACGAACAGCTTGCCGCCATCGAGGCCGGTGTAGAGGAACCCGCCGCGCCCCGAGCCGGAAACGTCGGCCGCCCGCCACGCGCGCCGCGCGGGCGCGCTCCCCAGAGCCGGGTGCGGATCGGCGATCGCGGGCGCGAACGGCGCGGCCAGGTCCTCGCGCGAGAGCAGCGTGTAAACGTGCTCGGCATCGACGTAGACGAGGTCGCTGCGGCCGTCGCCGTTCGCGTCGATACTGCGCCATCCCGGTGTGTCGACCAGGGCGCCCACGCCCGCGGGCGGCGTGAAGCTCAGGTCCTGCGACCGCGGCTGCCAGGCATCGCCCCCGCCGCTCGACACCAGGGCGCGCACGTGCAGGCGTGGCTGCGCGACAGTCACGTCGACGTAAACAAGGTCCGTCGCCCCGTCGCCGTTGACGTCGGCCGGCTCGAACCGGAACGCGTCCGGGAATGTCTCGCTCGCGTACAGGCCCGCCTTCGAGTGGACCTTGGGTGCGATGCCGGGCGCCAAGGTGCCGCCGAGCACCGCGGTCACGTCGACACCGGCGTCCTGGCGGCGCACGTAGATCAAGTCCGATCGGCCGTCGCGGTTGACGTCGCCGAGCTTCCAGTGATGGATGTCCGAAGGCCAGCCAGGTCCTAGGTTCCAGATAGTGTTGTCCGCCCAAGTACCGTTGCCGAGCGACCGCAGGAACCTGACGAAGAGGTCCCCCTTATGATCGAGGTGGGCCAGGTCCTGTCGGCCATCCCCATCGAAGTCGCCGGCCATCCAGTTCCGCGTGTCAGGCCAGAGGTAGGCGCGGTCGTCCTGATACGTGACCTCCCACGTGCCGTCGCCGCGCGAGAATAGGGTGTAGACGTTCGTCAGGAAGCGATACTCGAGGTACACGAGGTCCGAGCGCCCGTCGGCGTTGACGTCCATGACGTGCCAGCTCGCGGGGTCGACCGCGATCAGGTCGCGGATGCGCGTGGTGGCATCGGCCGGCGCCCCCGGCGCCGCGGTCATGGCGCTCGCGGCCTGCACCACCGGCAACCAACCCGTGGCAGTGCGGCGGGCGCTGTAGACTTGGAAGGAGTCGCCGTCGCGCTGCACGTACAACTGGTCGGCGCGACCGTCGCCGTTCACGTCGGCGGTCTTCCAATTGAAGACGTCCGCCCCCGTCGCCCGAAAGCGGGCGACGACGGCCATCTTCGAGATCTTGTCGACCGGCTCCGTCTCGTTGGGCAGGAGCTCAAAGAAGTAGAGGTCCGGTACGCCATCGCCCTCGAAGTCGCCGATACGGAACAGCGGCGATTTCTCGTAGGCGATGAGTTGATCGATGGCGAAGGGGCTCTCGGTCACGCGCCCGGTCTTGAACGTCCCGTCGCCGCGCGAGATCTGCTCAGTGATCACGACCTTGAAATCGCTGGGCCGGATGCGAACGTGCAGCACGTCGTCGAGGCCGTCGCGGTTGGTGTCAACGCCGTAGACGACCTTGCGCACCTCGGCCCTGTTTGGATACTGCCACCTCGAACCCAGCGAAATGCCAAGGCTGCCGCCGCCGGACCCGCCGCCGCCGCCGAAGGACAGGCTGAACACGCGCCTGGGGCATCCCGTCATGGGGACGTCGGTGATCTCGTCCGCGGCGACCGTCGGAACCGCGAACGTGCCGTCCCCCTGTGAGATGTACGTGCGGATGGCGTTGAACTTCGTGCCGTTTGACATTGCCGGGTAGATCGCGGTCAGGTCGGTCCTGCCGTCGCCGTTCACGTCGCCCACGCTCCAGCTGTGCTCGCAGGAGAAGTGAAAAGAGCTCCAGTCATAGTCGGCTAGCTCGATTGGCGGCAGCGGCTCGAGCCCCGTGGCCCGTGACAGCGCCACGAACAGGACGGGGTGCTCGAACGACGCCACGGCGTTGCTCGGCAAGCGGCTGAGGAGCATGATGTCGCCACGGCCGTCCCCGTCGAAGTCGCCAGCCATGAGCTGGCGCACGCTGGTGTACCCCATCTGTGGATCGAGGGAGAATCCCCCGTCGATCCAGTCCGCGACGGTGATCCTGTTCAGGCGGTCGAAGCCAGTGCCCGTCGAGCGGAAGACCCAGATTATCTTGCGGTGGCTTAGAAACGTGGTGTGCGGCGAGATCCACTCGTCCGCGACGATCACAACGTCGAGCAGGCCGTCGCGGTCGACGTCGATGGTGGTCGACAGGAAGAACTGGTCGCGACTCCAGTCCCGCGGATAGTGAGAGAACGCGGAAGGCAGCGCAAAGTACTGCGTGAACGTCCCGTCGCCGTTGCCGCGCAGCGCGTACATCGATGACTGCGTGGCGTCGCACGTGCCGCCGTTGTCCCCGCAGCGGAAGACCACGAGGTCGCCCTTGCCGTCTCCCGTGAAGTCGCCGGCCAGGAGGTCCGACGTCATGGGCACGCCGTAGGGCGTGGTAGTGTCGGTGTGGATGACCGGCGGCGGCGGGTTGGGCGCGCTCCTCCGCAGGCTCCTCGGGTACATCTGCACGTGGAGCTGGAGGTGACCGTTGAGCGACCCGCGCCCATGCGAGGCGTGGGCTTCGGCGCATACCGAGTCGGTAGCGCCGTCACCGTCGAGGTCCAAGGTCACGCACGTGGTGCCAGGGTTGCTCCAGAAGGCGCCGAGGTCCCAGCGATCGCCCGACGGATTGGCTGGAGCGATCGCAGGCTCGTTGCCCGCGAACGGCTCGTCCTTGGTCGCTGTGAAGGTGCCCGGCACGCCGGGCGCCGCGACCCCGAAGCGGCGGGGCGGGAGCTTGGTGGCGGTCGCCTCGTTCATGATGGTGCCGCTCTGGTCCAGCGTCGCGTCGAGGCCGAACTGCTGCACGGACGCGAGCAGCGATCGTCCGGTCTCGACGCTGGGCGAGTATCCGAGCTTGTAGACGCGGACCAGCTGCTTCTGGTCGGACGGGTCCGTGTTGGACACGGCGATCGACTTCAGGCGCTCTCGCATCGTGGCCAGAGGCGCGCCCGCGCCAATGTGGCCGCCGCCGATGGCGAAGCTCACGGGGTCGGGCCGGCTCTCATAGTAGAAGTCGACCTGCATGAGAGGTTTGTAGCGGTACCACTTGCCCCAGCACTGGATGGACGAGAGGTAGTACTCGTGGATCACGCCCAGGTTCGTGGAGTCGGCGCGGTAGTCGTAGACCGCGAAGTTCCCGTGGACGTCCTCGACCTGTGCCAGCGCCCAGCGATAGGTCTGGTTGCGCGTCGAGGCAGAGAACCACTGCGCGAAGTAGGTGCGCTTGGTGCCGTCCTTGGTCCAGAGGTACCACTGCTCGCCCTTCCGGGCGATGCGCTGGAAGCTCTCGATGCGCGTCGTGTAGTAGACCAGGTCCGGGGTCGCGGCGGGGTAGATGCAGCTCGGGCTGAGGCGCGTGGCCGACCCGGGTGCGGTGGAGCAGGGCACGAGCTCCTGCCCGTCGAGCAGGAACACGTCGCTAGCGTCGTAGGTGGGCGCGCCGCGGCCCGGCGACGCGCGCACAATGAACGAGGGGCCGGACAGCGTCCATCCGACGCCCGCGATGCCGTTCCCGCCGGACGAGCTGTAGCTCAGCGATAGCCCCGGCGCGATGCCGGGGTAGAACTCGACGTCGATCGGGACGGTGGTAACGAGGTTCCCGGCGGGGCTGACGTCGGCGAGCGCAGCGCGGCCGAGCACGATGCCGGCGAAAAGCGCGAGACACACGATCAACGGGCGATGAATTGACATTCGAGGTCCTCCTTTAGGCATGAGGTTATCCCTTTCCAGGTCAGAGGTAGTGATAAGAAATGTAGCCTATGGCTATAGGCCTACAGCCGAGAAGTCCGATTATACCTCATTCGGACTTACGTTGATTCTAGATTATATCGGGTAAAATCCATAGAGGTCAAAGAGACTTTCGGCCTATGTCCTATTCTTACGCGTTTATGCTCCATGAAACATAAACGCGTATCTCGGCTGTACCAGTGATACGCCAGCCTGAGGCAAGGCGAAGATTCACACTGTATCCTGACCCATGGCAACGATTCTTACGGAAATGGGCCATTTCCATTTATTACCTCTGGAAGACTGCCAGAAGTGACTGATCTGGAAGAACCTATAGGCGGTCCCAGAAGCGCCTACGATTGCGTTGAGCAGTGGTTAGCCTGTCGAATTCTACCTCGATCGAGATCAGTTCAAGATCAACCGCATTCTGCCATGCCCTTGATTTTGAATGTGTTGCCATTGTGCAGCCAGTGATCGCTTGGGCTTTGCTTGAAGGCTGCTTATTGAAATGGCCCATTTTTGTGCTTTTGGTTGCCATAGGTCAAACAAGACATTACAAATATTCATCAGACCAAGACTGTGGGGCATTACGATCATGGGCAAGAATCTGGGACAGTGTCATTTTCATTTTATGCGTGACAAATTTTCATTTTATGCGTGAACTGACAAACGACTTTTTGCTTATAGATCAACTATTTAGCTTATTGCCTATAGTACCACTTATAGGCAATAAGCCTTAGAAAAAATGGCGGGACCGGGGATTTTTTGTCAGTTCACGCATAAAGTGAAAATTGTCACGCATAAAGTGAAAAAAAATCACGCATAAAATGAAATGAGACTGGCATGTCTAGTTCCGGACAGTTTCGCGAGAGGTATTGCCGAATCTGGTCGCGGCGGAAGGCAAAGTACGCCAATCAGCGCCCTCCACGATTCTGATACGCTCTTTCCGGAGAAGGCAGTTGATCAGGCTGTTCATAAATATGAGTTGATATATGCCCTTGAACGACTCCCCGCATCTCAACAGTCTCCATGTGATCAAACAAGGAGGGGGGAATCTTAATCTTGTAATCATCAAGCTCTCTCTGAACCTCTTTGGGTGATCTTAGTGGAGGCTGTAAACCTTCGACTCGATCAAATAGATTTCGAGATTGTTCCTCGTTGACCTCACCTTGATAGTGGTTTCCCCAAATCTCTTCATGATTGTAACCTCTCCAAACCTCTTCCACCTCGTACGGATCTCCAGGGTCACGAGAAATATGCTGGGTTTCCATGACGGATACGAGAAAGCTTCTCAAATCAGGCTTCGCAACAACTTCCGCCCACACATTACCAGGCCCATCAATGCTGTGGATCTTATAGGGTTCGTAGACTTCCTGTTCCAGGAGATCTGTCTTCTTCCTCTCATATTCAACGAACCGATCCAACACTTCTCTGCCACTTATGGGGCGAGTCGCCTTCAAATTGTACGCAAGCGTTACCTTGACAGCGTCTTCCATCGATATCGAAGACAGATATCGGGGACTAAGATTAAGCTCTGTTGACGCCAAGATACCTTTGACACCATCAATCTCCCATAGATGAAGGTCATCAGATTGATGTATTGCGCCAACTTCGCGGTGGTTATTTAATCTGTATCCTTGCGCTTCCGTAATGGTAAATGCCCTACGAAGTGAGCAGGTTTTGCCCTGAAACATGAGCAGCTGCCTCCAATCATGAGCATCAGCATGAACATGGCGAGGAAAAGTGCTCTGCATCAGGCTTCTTCCATCAACATTTTGTAAATTCAAGCCGGACGCCGAGAACGACTCGCACAAAAACCGCCAAAGTTCTAATCTTTGAAAAGAGACTTGAGACGCAAATTTAGAAAAATATTTGACGACGGTCAGCAAACGATGTGACGATTTACAACAGCTATTGGCGGGACACAGCAAGGTTGAGACTACCATTCGGCATCTGGACGCGGATACTGAACTGCACTCACTACCGCATCAACAGATCAGTCCACTTGCACGGCTGAGCGGAATTAAACGGTGATGACTCGAAGGGGGTACGATTTAAAACATCCGTACCTTTATTTCCATTGGAGGGGGACACACGCGCATTCGGCATGAACTATAAAACTTCGGTCGTGGAGAGTATCAGCGCAGGCTATTTCTTATTCCGTCCGTGACCATCGCAAAAGCCGCCTTGACAACCCCAGCCGTCTGTGAGCGGTCTCGAACGCGCGCGGGTTGGTCCAAACGTGGGTTGAATCGGGGGGGCTTCCTTTTTGCGTTTTCGTTCACGGCGGCGTTCCGCTTCAACACGGCGCTCCTCTTTAGCCCTTTTCCTTCTCTCTTCTATTTCAATGGCTCGTTCGCTGCCTTGTTTCACCAATTTGGCGGGAGGCTGGCGAAGTTTCGTAAATGGTATTCCGTATTTAAATCCGGCTCCGATTACAAACAAGCGCCCATTTTTGCCATATGTTTTGTCCGCCATAAATCACCTCTTTCAACCACCGGGGAACAGAAGCTTATAGTTTTAAAGGTGCTCAGCGCGAATTTTCGATTTTCATTATTAAGTTGTCAAGACAAAGTTTACCGTCCGTCTTAAATAACATATTTGGAGCCACAGACATGCGTAGGTGTGCCGCAGCCCGCCTAAACTGGGGCGCACATGCGCATGCATCTACCCTTGATTTTTTCGATTCGTAGTAGCACACGGACGCAGTTCCCCATTCTCGTCAATTTCCATCCAACCTGCCTCAATCAGCGCGGCTATTACGGCGCCGCGTAGTATCTCATCCCGCGCCTTTGCCAGTTCTCTAGCTTTCCCGGCGTTATGAATCGGACGGCATTCAACGCAACCACCATTGACCGTCTTTCGTTCGGCAATATGTACAACGGGACAAGGTTTGCGGTTGAAATACCGCGTCAATCCGCGTTCTTTTGCTTCTTTTCGCGTCATAAAGCCAGCGCCTGAGGCGTTCTTCGAGCTGGCTACAGAACGGCTGCCTGACGGCGGCGCCCGTTTTGAGGCTCGGAATCCATCCTGAAATGGAGCGGCCCGCTATTTTGAACAGATCGATGCCTTCGACTGCCGGCGCAACCATGAGCAACCCCGCTTTCCAACGGTTCGTCGATCTCTCGATGAGGAACACTATTTACATGTTTGGGAGAAGGTATTCCTTATGGAGAGCAGGTTTACCAGTAGATTTTGGACCGGTGCTCACATTTGAGGGCAAGTGCTCACATTTGAGGGCTAAACTTGCTCACTTGGCGGGGCATTTACCAACGGGTCCAAGATATTCAGGAAAGGGGATCCTCGGATCGAGGCTGAATTTGCGCGAAGGAGAGCGCTAGGCCGCCCAGTGTTTTCGATTACCGAAGGCTGATCTAACCACTAAACACGTGGCCGCCGGCCGCCGCAACGCCGGGGCGCATCCGGCAGGAGAATGGAGATGATGGAAGCTTTATATAAGCCCTATGATCGCGAGCTGAAGGCGTTCGGCTCGCACTGGTGCGGACCGGCTGTTTACGACTACCGTAAGAAGACCCTGATTGCTGTCTACGAAAAGCCAGGTCCGGACAGCGTCGGCCGAACCGCACATGTCTACTGCTCCGCCACACCTACACGATTCTACGAGGTGAGAGTCCTGGCGGACGTGGACAGCGACGGCGCGCCGCGCAAAGCCATACACATCCACACGGGGGGCGACGGGCAACAGATCGCGGCCGACCTCGCTCAAGCGATCAGCATGGGGATGTTGCGCATTGAAGTCCTTGATGACCAGCAACCGGCGACTTGAGTCGCCGAAGCGCCAGAGCGTATCCCGCAGGATATTCGACCTTGAACTACCACATCGTGCTCGTAACGGACAAAAACGGCAGCCCACTCAAAGTCACGATCGAGTTCTACATTCCAGGCACAAAGCACGGCTCAGAATGGATTCGGATACTCGGCGCAGGACAGAACGGACGCCCCAATCCCTTTCATCCAGAGGACCAGCGGGAGCAATCGGAGCAATTCGAGACCGCTCGCCGCCTTGCGCTGGCGGTTTTCGACCAGGCGGCCGGCGTTACGTCGCCACCGCTGTTGATGGCGATGCCTGAGTGGTTAAGGAGAAACCCGGGCTGCCTCGGCGACCTGCGTGGACACAAGCTGCTTTGGGTCCCCACCGACGCCTCACCGATGGTGGAAGTTCAAATCACCCCAACCCATATGCATAAATTGGTGAGCGACGGACAAGTAAACTCGCCGGCAGACCAGCAAATCAGTTACCTGGAAGTGATGAGCGAAGACGAGGAGCCGGACGCATTCTGCGTTAAGCCTGAGCGATTGTTTGTCAGGTTATAAATCCAAGAACGAAGAAGAGGACAACGATGAAGAAGGCAGTTCAAATAATGCGCCTGCTTGCGGAGTTGGTAAAAGCGTTGAGCGCGCAAACCGAAGAGGGTAACCGAGAAGCGGCTAGTATCGAGCGGACGTTGCGCGAACATTTCGGCGACGTGTGGTGCATAGAGTGCGGCCAACAGGCCATCCGGCACACGGTTCCGCCGGAAATGACGAACTGGAATCCCCAGGAAGCCGACCACAACACGTGCGGCAGCGAGCAGACGCAAGACGAAGAAGTAGGCGAGAAGCGCAACTGCCCCGGCCTCAAATTCGGACCACCTTCGCAGGCGGTGACGATTCGGCGGGTGCTCGCCGACCGCCCGGCGCAGGCACCGGCCGGGTGGATCATCTTCGCCGCAACGCGGCCTATGGACGGCACAACGACATGGGAGAATTGGGACGGCCCGAGTTTTCACGGCAGATACTACGCGGCGATCGATCCACAAGACCCGCAGGGCGCAGAGATGATCGACTTCAACGCCGAATACGACGGCTGGATCCTCGAGTTCGTCACGATGGAGCAGGTTCACACCTGGGCGGAGCGGGAGGCCGACGAAGACGGCTTCAGCCGTGAGGATCTGGCGAAGGTGCATAAGGACCACCTGATCGACTGGTGGGCGACAAACAACCATCGCGTATTCGGGGAGGTCAGGGCGTCTGCGCAAGGCGGCTGGCATGTCGTCGCGTTCGACAACTTGAAGTGTCAGATCAAGAAGGCCAAGAAGATGCTCGAGGGGGGCGACGCGTGGGCCGCGCTCGCCCTGCTAGGACTGATGCGCCAGGACCTGCCGGATCGCGCGGCCTGGGACGCCAAGCAGGCGGAGAAAAAGCTCGCGGCCGACGGCATCGCGGCTGATCAACATCTAAACGCGGTTTTGGAGAAGATCGGCCAACATAAATATGAGGACTGATCACAGATTGCGGATGATGGCCCGCTGATCTAGTATCACGATTCACGCCCCTGCGAGGGCTGCGAGTGGCCCCGGAACCACAATTGAACTCATTCTGATGGACGACGAGAACGGCGGCACGATCGAACATGCCCAGAAGATAGCAGCGCACGAATCGCCGCGGACATCAAAACTTTATGACAGGAAGAGCGATGCCATCAGTTTGGATGAGATTGAGAGGATTGTGATTTAGATGGAAACTTCCGGCTGTGGCGTAAGAGCAGCCGGATCGATATTCTTTAAGGCACATTCTACTAACCAGTGATCCGTGAGCTTTCGGCAAGCGGGTCTTGACAGGCATATGAAAAAATCAAGGCCGCTCGCCGAAAGCTCACCCTCAACCCCGGACCGGCGCCCCTCGGCTCTGTTTTTAGCTTCGTCCTTGCCCCGCCTTTTCTCCTTCATTCCAAACAGGAGCTCTTTCATTGTATCCCTTCTGTGAGCGGGCATTGTGCCGGAAGAGATCTGCAGGAAGCGCGTGGCTCACGTCAAGACTTGTCACCGAAAGTACACTTTCGAGGCGATGGGCAAAAATAACCGACTAAGAACTCGATTGAGCGATGCTGCTCAAGGCGCGTTTTGCAGTATCTATTGCATTCGCTGCAGCTATGTACTGATTTGGAGGCCCGATCCTGCCCGCGGATGATTGTGGGCCCCAAGCATTCGGAGGGCAGAGATCCAAAGCTTTTCTTGTGTTGTCTACTACGGCAGCCAAAATGGGCTTTACTTTCTCGGCCGGTCCAATTCTACCCAACGCTGCGCTTACGGCGGCAATTACTTCAAAGGCTTGAATGACCGTATTGTTAATTTCACATCCCCATTTCGCAGGCGATTGACGCTGACTAAGCTGAATAGCATCGTCCAGAAGGTCAAGGAGCACAGGCAAGGCTTTGATCGCCGTTGGGCCAAGCTTGCCCAAGATCCTGATCGATGAGACGTGAATGGTTTGATCAGCATTGCCTAGGGTGCCGACAAGAAGGGGTTCGGCAGGAGACCCTATTTTGATTAGTGCAGCTTCAGCTTTGCTACAAACGTCCCTATCCTTATCGCCGAGTGCTATGATCAATGCGGCAATCGATTCAGCCGAGGGGGAGACTACGTTCCCTATCGCTCCGGCGGCCCCGCTCCGAACACCCGGATTGGGATTACTGAGTGCAGCAACTAAGTCTGGGAGCGCGCTTGGTCGTGCAGGACCTATTGACTGTAGCGCCGCTTCAGCGCGACTCCGCACTTTAGCATCTTCGAAAAGGTTCACGAGAGCAGGCACCGCGTCTCCTGCTAACTCTCCGAGATTACCTAGCGTGTCGGCTGCAGATTCTCGGACGCCCACATCGGTGTCTCTCAGGGCATTGATGAGATCCGGTACTGCCTTGGTGCCAGCTGCGCCGATCATCCCCAAAGCCCTAATGGCTGACTCGCGAACTAGTGGATGAGGATTCATCAGAGCCGTGATGAGTGCAGGCACCGCTTTGCTTGCGGGTGGGCCCAACTTACCGAGAGCGTCGGCAGCCTCCCGGCTCACCGTCGGGTCAGGGTCGCCGAGGGCGGCGATTAACGCGGGCACCGCCTCCTCCGCTTCGAGCCCGAACTTCCCTAAAGCCTCCGCTGCAGATTTGCGAACAAATCCATCCTGATCATTAAGGACTACAATTAAGGCTAACACCACTTCTTTTCCACCCTGACCGATCTGCCCTAAGGCTGTTGCCGCAGTGACAGTAACATTTGCATTCCGATTTTTTAGCGTGGAGATCAAAGCTGGTACTGCTTCTGTTGCCGGTGGCCCAATCTGCCCTAAAGCCTCAGCTGCCCTAATCCGATCGCCGTCGTCTGGTGAGCTCAGATTGGCGAGCAAAAGTTTGATACGCTGTCTGAGATGAACTGTTTTAGTCGCCTCCTCATCTAGGCCCGCGAGCTGAGCGAGTTTATCGCCAACCCACTCAGGAACATCATAGACAACGCCCTTCTCCGCACAGCAGTCGTGCACCGCCAGCAGAAAGCCCTTAATCGTCTCCGGGGTGCCCGGTTGCCGTTCAGCGTTCTCGAAAAATTCTCGCCATAAGTCTTCATTTTTACCGTATTGCTCAACCAAGTAGAACCCGGCGAGGTATTCAGCTACAGGGTCGAGAGAGAAGCGAAAAACTTCCGCATTCTGCTCGTCCGGCTGAATCAGTCGAAGACGTTTCTCAAAATACCTCAACGTATCAGCATTCCTTTTTTTCTCGGCCTTCCTCTCGTCATCACTCATCTGACCGTTTGAGTCCGCCTTAGCGCTTAAGACTTTCTCTAAGTTGACCCGTTGCACAGTAGAAGGGCGGTAGTTCTGCCTCAGACATTCCCAAGCCAGAATTTTAGCAACACGTTGCACCACATCAGGCCGCACTGTTTCATTGTCCGGCTCGGTTGCTTGTGCGTTCTCGTTGAGAATCTTGGGGTAACTCAGCATTAAATCGGGAATGTTCTTGGGCAGATTTCGGTTCCCCCGATCCTCTTTGGAGGCGATGATCGCATCGGCGTATAACTTAGCAATCAATACCGTAAGCTCACTTTCACCAAACTGATCAGAGACTTTCCGGAAGGAGTTCAATTCAGATATTTGCTTACAAGCATCAAAACTCTCCATCTCGTCGAGCAACTTCCGTTTGCCGCGCCGTTCGAAATAATCTTCCATAAACTTGACCAAGCGACTTCCTTGTAAGCGCCTGGGCCTTATCCTTGTTTTCGCAAAGCTCTCACCCCACTCATCAATACGTGAGGTGATGATGAGGGCGGAGACAGAAAACTCAGCCTCGGCCGGCTTTACTTTCTCACGCGCCTCATCTTTCCATTCCGAAAAACTGTCCGCAATAACGAGTGTGCGACCACCTCTAAGCAACTCGGTCAACAACTCTCTAGAAATCGGGTCTCTTTCATCAATCAATTTCTTCAGACGCCCCCGTATAGTCTCAAGGAAGTCAGGTTTGCCGTCTCCGTTCTTATCCAATTCTCCGGTGATTAGGATTGGCAGCATTCGATGGGTTCTGCAGAGACGTTTCTCGGGCTTACTATGCATCGCCCACTTACCCATCTGGCAGGCAAGACTTGTTTTCCCCCCGCCGCCTTCCCCGGTAATTAGAACGTTAACGACTTTACTATCGAAGATCGACTGCAACTCCTTTGGCGAAAGCGCGTCGAGCTTTCGGCCGTTAAGAAACATCGGCAAAGCGACGTTCAAAGCTCGAGACTTGACTATCTCATTGCTCATAAAGCTACGGGCGGATCTTCGGAAATGCCGGCCTACCCACGCATCGAGGAGTCGCGGACGGTAAGAGGGAAAATAGAATGCCGGGAAGACCACGACCCACTTAAGAGTAATGGGAATCTCGGTATCAAAAATTTTAGGTTTGACTCCTATATGGGCCGTTGCCGTTATAACGTTCAACAACGAAAGAGGGCGAAGCCAGAACAATAAGAGCCAGGTGAATTGAAACAGTAGGTAAATGACCCCCGTAGCGCTGATGTATGGATACCCCTCAGCTATCTTGACGGCGCGCTCTCTCGCCTCGACCCACCAGAGGGATTCGAAGTAATCGATCGTTCGTTTTACTTCAGCAGCTTTGTCTTTCACAGTTGCGTCAGAATGATCTTTCAATGCCTCATAAGCCGTCTTCAATTGAGGGAGCATCTCTGTACTTCTGCTATCAAACAACCCCTTCGCAATCATCTCCAATGCATATGCTGCGGAGCGGCGAACCTCTGCATTCTGATCCTTGAGGGCGTCGATCAAGGCGGGCGCTGCTTCCTTGGCTTCCTCCCCGATCTGCGCTAAGGCAGATGCTGCGGAGCTGCGAAGACTTGCATCATCCTGATCCTTGAGGGCATCGATCAAGGCGGGCACTGCTTCCTTGGCTTCCTTCCCAATCTTCCCTAGGGCGAATGCTGCGTCGAGGAGAACACGTCGATCCTGATCCTTGAAGGCATCGACCAATGCGGGCACTGCTTCCTTCCCGATCTGCGCTAAGGCATCTGCTGCGGAGCTGCGAACACTTGGATCCTGAGACCGCAACTGCTGTACAAGAGCATTAACTTCATCGGCCTTTTCCTGCGCCTTTACCTGAATGATTAACAAAAAAGCGGCGGCGGAGAAGATACATATCACTCTGAACATAATCGTGGCAGAGCGGAGATGAGCAGCAAATTTGGAGGAGGTCTTTAAACGAGAAGATTTACTTAGCATTGAAGCACGCAGGAAATGCAACGCCTCGCACCGCGACCGTGCTCCTGCTGCCGACTATTACTTTAACGATGAAAGGCGTTAGCCGAGTATGTTTTCGAACTGCTATGACTGCTTGATACGCACGATCCTTTACTTTCGTTGGAGCACGTTTCAAATCATATAGCGCAAATGGCTCGCGATTCAACGAAAGTTGGGCGACTTCCCCGCCCTGCTCTTCATTGTCACTGTGTAAGATGTCTCTTAAAGTTGGAGAGAGGGCGTCTTCGAAAAAATATAAGCGAGGCTGATCAGTGACGAACAAAGATGGCGGGTTTTATCTTTGTTCGTCAGATGAGCAAAAGAGGGAGCCGAAAAAATTCGAACCGATTAGGCTCCATGGGTATAGCTCTCTCACTCTTTTCGAGCCACAATAATCATTGAGTACGATCCATCGGGATCCTCAGCTGTAGGATAGCCGAGCAGATTTGTAAACATCCTGATCATGTCAGGAATCTGCAGCTCAGGTCTGTCACCCGCCTTGAATTGCACGACCTCTTTCTGTGCAAGTTCAGATTCCCTCGTGTAAAGAATATTCGTCCAGGGCTGGCCCAGACGATATTTGATCTTAAAGCCATGACGAGTAAGCAACCCCGAGAAAGATTTGAAATTAAAAAGCTGTGTGTGGCACTTATTAGCGGGCAATCCCGCGCCCCCTCTCCGAATAGGCCATAAGGGCTCATAAATTACATTCGGGACAGAGCAAATCAGAGCGCCTCCCAATGTAATGAGTTGAGAAAATTGTTCGATTGCCCCTTCCGGATTCAAAAGATGTTCCAACGTCTCAAAGCTCACGATTGCGTCTACGGACGACGCCCCGAGATGTGAAACGAGCATGCCCTGCTCGATGTCTTGGTGAACGAATGTCACTCCGGATTCCCCGTATTTGGCCCTCGCCAGATCGAGCGCTTCAGTGCTGCAGTCGACCGCCACGATCGAAGCGGCCGCCTTCTTGAGTTCAGGGATGCCATAGCCCACTCCGGCCGCGATGTCGGCGATGGCCGACGGCCGGAATTGAGCCAGGTAATCAGCCGCGAAAATATACCGGCCTAAATGTTCGAGCTTGACCCAGAATTTGTCGTCTTCCGGGTTGTATGGATCGACCTGATCCCATTCCTCTTCAGTATTCTTCATATCAGTCAAGTTGATTCCGTGACCAGTAGTGTCCGGACCTGTCGATTAAACTCTTGGCGATCTCCGTATGACTTCTCGCCTCGACCTTCAGTCCGCGAAGGTATGATATCTTAGCATGCGCTATGTGGGCTTGAATCTCCTGAACCAGCCATCCGCCCGGCGTCGCTATTTTCAACGCCACATTCGCATCCATACTGGCCCTTTCATAATCACCATTGTCAATTGCCCATTGAGCCAGCCCGATTCTTGTCTCCGCCGCTAACCACAAATATCCAGTGCCACTGGCAATAGCCAACGCGGCCCCGTATTTTTCCGCGGACTGCGCCAGGTCGTTTTGAAGTCTGTACATGTCACCCAAGCCCCGGAGTATGTGGCCTTCGTAATCCGCGAACCTGTTGCGCCGCGCGATTTCAAGCGCCTGTGAATAATCGCCAAAGGCGTCATCCTTACGGCCCATCTGCGTGTAAAGATCACCCCGGACCCTCAAATAAAGACATAGATAACTCGGATCCTCATCCCTGGCAGCCTTTATAGCCTGTGATAGTTGACGCTCAGCAGCTTTCACCTCACCGACTGCGGCATTAATATATCCGCGCCGGCCGATAATCCGGTAAGACTCTTTCTCTCCGGCCTGTTCTTCCAAATCCCGCGCCCGTTCCAGAGCGTCAAACGCCTCAAAAAACCTGCCGGACTCAGCCTCAAGTTCACTCAGATACCCCGCCGGAATGAACGACTGATCGGGTTCCGACGCGTTAGTCGCCTTTTGAAATAAAACGGCGGCCTGCCTCGTATTATAGGATTTCGCGCCGATCATCCCGGCGAGCGTATATAAGCGCGACAGCGCCTGTGGGGCAGCCTGCCAACGTTGGTTCTGATAAGCTTGAACCAAGGGATCCAGGAGTTCATCGGCCAGCGAATAATATCCGCACCAAAAGAGAGATTCCCCCAATTGGCGATTGAGCAACATCTGGCAGGCCTCGTCGTAACACGCGGCCTTGAGGGCATAATAGTAGGCCTCGAGCAATGATCTCAGAGGATCAGTCAAAACCGGCAGGGGCAGTTCCGCCTGCCCTGCCCAGACAGGCGCAGGTTCGGGCCGGACGAGACTGGCGAGTTGAGGAGAGAGTTGATCCGTTCTGACCTTTGCGACAAAACGGTAGCCGATCCACGGTCTCGTCTCGATGATTTGTGGATTGTTTTTATCGTCGCCCAGTTTCGACCGGAGCTCACGGACGCACCCCCTGATCAGATCATCGTCCCCCCCGTCCGGCCATACCTCACCACTCAACTCGTCTTTGGTAACCGTCTGGCCGGGGCGCTTCACCAGGTATTGGAGGACGGCGTATGTCTTCGGGCGCAAGTGGATTTTCTCGTCACCACAAAATACCTCTTGATCGACGGTGTCGAGACGAAAGGCGCCAAAATATATTTGCCTACTCCCCATAACAGCGCAAAATTCCACTGAAATTTCATGGAAGTTACACTTCCCTGTCCGGACTTACACGTTGTGTTTCACCTATTCTCCCCCCCGTCTCCATGTGGCAAGTAACAGCCACATCTGGATTACGAGTGATTGTTGAACGGCCATGGATGAAGGGCGCTTTCACCCAATGTCCTGGCCCGACAAAAACGCCGCGGCGTAAGCCCCGAGCCGCCAAGACGAAGGCGCCGGCCCTCATGCCGGGGTCCGCCCTTGGCAAGCACAGGCGGCTTAAGTATATTGTACTACTTATCGGTATTTTTTTACTATCGGGACGGATAAATAGTCGTGTCCCAATTCGGCAAGAGTTGCGAAAAGGTTAATATGCGGGCGTACCCAACCTGTGGTTCATGCGTAAGCGCAGACTCCCCGTGCTGAAATCAACGGGATTTGAGTCGTCCGCGGTATTTTACTGCCACACACTATTATGAGCCGCCGCCATGTTTGCCCGGCGCCGGAGAGCGCGGGGGCCGAAATTGACACTTCCCGGCCTCCGGGGACATGAAGAGTTTTATTACGGCGGATCTCCGGAACTACACACCGTGCATGACTGAGCCTGACGGATGCCAGCGGAAATGCGATTTCCACCTCCAGACTGGTTAGACATGGGGTAAGTCAAAAGAGACGGGCCTGTCGACGTTCACGCGCCTACAAGCCCTAAACAGCAATCACGCGGAAGCGTAGATCACTGCTCTGTTCCAGGAATTCTATCGCTTCCCTTCAGTCAATAGGAAGTAAAGATGCAAACCCTAAACCAATATCAAAGGGAAATGAGGGAGATCGCGAATGAGGCCTCTCAAAACAAAGGCGTCATCGGCGGCGGCAAGGTGGCCTGGGCAATGATGATCATCGGAGTCGTCGTAACGGGCACGATGACATACGACCTGACTCATAACGGGATGAAATCAAACGTGCTCTGGAAAGGGTGGGTGGACTTTGCAGCATTCCTACCCGTCACCCTGCTCGAGGGGTCTGCCCTGGCGCTGGTCTACGGCCGCCACCACTGGTTTCGCTCCGAGGAGCAGAGGAGAGTCGCCAAAACCGCATCGTGGGTGATCTGGGTGCTGCTCGCCGCGACATCAGTCACACACTTCGCCCTCGGCGATGTAAGAGACGAGACGATGTCGTGGGCTATGAACTTCTACGCCTCATACATCCTCCCCTTAGCTATTGTCGCCATTCCGATGCTCTGGAAAGAGCTCTATGACAAAGCCCCGGAGTCGGCAATGCGTGTGGCGATACTGGAAGCTGAGGCAACCTTGCGCTCCCAGCTTGTTGATGTACAACGAGCGCAAAACAAACTGCTGATCGAGAGCTACCGCGATGCGCTAGATAGCCAACCTGTGGTCCAAGCCCGCAAGAGATTGTTCGAGAAAGCCAGCATCGAGCATGCCCGGAACATCACCGGCATGATCCAGGGTGGAGAAGAGCCACAGGAACCAAGTCAGGCGTATGAAGCGGGCCCACATGCCGGGCAGAGCATCCCGGGCAAGAAGTTGGCGAACGGAGCCGCCACTGGCCGCCCTTTTTAGCAGCGCCGGCGTCACCGAAAGAAGGCGGCGAGCTGACAGAGGCCGCTACCGCAGATCGGCCTGTGTCAACTCCGACGCCGGCGCATGCTATGCCGGCAGTTCACTTTGGAAGACTGAATATTCAGGCGCCAGAAGACGCGCTGCCGACTGGACCCAATATTCAGTCGCCGGCGGCGCCGCCAGTAAAATCGAATAGTCAATCAATGGTGAGGCGATCGCACAAACCGAGTGATCTCCAGGCAGAACCGGCCAGGTCGGAAACACTCAATGTTAAGCCAATATGGCCTGGCGGCGCGCCGTTGAATATTCAGACGGGAAATAAAGCAGACAAATCGAATATTCAGTCCGAACCGGGGCGTCTTTACAAAATAGACGCATACTGGCCGAAACCGAATATTCAGGAATCGCCTTACTCCAAGAAGTTTTGGAAGCGGTCGCTGCGGCGACCGGGGCACCTCATAAAGAGGATCAAAGGGTACTACATAGTCGAAAGCCCGTACGGCGCCAGTTACGGGAAGAGCGTCGGCCGGGATCCGAAAACAGGCAAACCGAAGCTTTCTTTTAACTCCAAACTCTATGAACACGCCGGCCATGTCAAATGGTCGGCTCTAGAGGCCTCAGGGCGCCTTGTAAAGGAGATCATGCATGGAAGATCTGACACCATCCCAAGAAATGGAAGACCTGACACCGTCTCAAGAAACGGCGCTGTGTCTGCTCGTAATGTTCGATGAAATGCTCACAGGAGCATATAAGCCACGCCAACCAGACGAGGAAAGGGGGCGATGCTTGACGGGGCTGGTCAGCTTTATCCGCACAGGCCAATGCCTGCCGACGGGGAATGATGAAAAGTTGATCGACCAACTTCGGAAAGTATGGCGGCAGGCGCGCCAAGAGGCTCTGTCCCCACCGAGTTCAGAACCGGCGTCGCCCTATACGACAGGCTAACGCGCCAAGGATCAATCCCCTGCCCCAGTACGGCGGCTTTATACTTCCGGCAGCTTCCCTTCCTCATTTGAGGCTGAATATTCAGTTCAACATTCCTGGCATTACCAGTTATGAGGAACTGAATATTCAGCTGACTCGCCAAGAACTCCAACCCGCCCACGATAAGATTCGGGATATTCTGCCCTCCCGAGAACCAACAGAACGCGCGCCACATCCAGATGCAGGGAGACAGCGATCTGGCAGAGGCCCTCGCGGCGACTCGGCCCATGTCAGCTTCGACGTCGGCTCAAGCTATGTCGGCAGGCCACTTTGGAAAACTGAATATTCAGGCGCCAGAAGACGCCCCGCCGGCGGAACTGGATATTCAATCGCCGGCGGCCCCATCAACAGAATCGAATATTCAACTAAGGGGAGGGCGGCGCGTTTTCCGGCGATCGTAACCGCTGGTTCCGCTCAGTCGGATTCGGCATTCACGACGGCCCTGAAAACGCGGCTGTCAAGCATATTGAGCGCCCTCCTGAATATTCAGTTAGTAAAGTACCCCCTAGAACCTGAATATTCAGTCGGAACCGACCGTTTCTACCAGGTAGATCCATTCAAATCGAAACTGAATATTCAGGAAAAGACTCACATCAAGAAGTTGTGGATCATTACGCAGATGCTTGGCGGGGGAGTACAAACCCAGCCAGCCAGATGCGGCGATGCCGACTCGCGGGCCAGCGCCTGGCAGCGGAGAAAGATCAAGAACGAATCGGCCAATTTCAGCAATTACGTCGGCTCACAGGATCCATGCCAGGGTTATAGACCCTCCTGAAATGATAGATCGAGACCGCAAGCGTTTAAAATTCCCTGCCCCACCACGGCCTCCGACGTTCTCAGCGGGTATGATTCCCAATCACATACTGAATATCCACTCCAACAGGTTTGGCACAACCATTTATGGCGGACTAAATATTCAGCCTGACACGCCAGCAAGGAGCTCTAAGCCACCCACCACCAAAAACCGAATATTCAGTTTCCAGAGAAGCTGCAGAACGTCCAATATGGCGAATAAGGCAGACTGAATATTCAGCCCAACAGGCCAACCAGGCCGACATGGAGATCTAATCCGCCCACTACCAGGCGCTGAATATTCAATCTACCAAGAACCGACAGAACGCACACCTAAGCGACAAGCCTAACACCCAAAATGAAACCTTCCCAGAAGCGCCAAGGCCAAACTAAACCGAATATTCAGTTCCCAGAGGAGTGCCAAACTCGAATATTCAATTTGCTCGCATTCACCCCAATATGCCTGCCCCCTGGTTCTACAGGTAAAACAAGCTCAATCGAGGGATACCATGTCGCTCACGAACCCTGGCCATAACATACCGTTTCAGCGTCTCTTCATACACTTCAGGGTTCATGGTCCGTTGGTACTTACGAAGGTCGGCCGAAGCGGCCTCGGCCATTTTCTTAACCTCGCCAGGGTCTGTTGATCTCAACAAAGCTCCCAGGATCATGTCCTCAGCAGCCACGAGTTTCCCTTCGATAATCTCCAAATCCGGAGGATTGCGCCTATCACCCTCGGCAATGCGCCTACTTAGATCACCCAGTTCCTTCTCAACCTCGCTTAGAGCATCCCGCACCACAGCGTGCTCCGAAACCGCGGAGCCGGCGACCGCCTGACGAATCACATCGAGCGTTTCCGCCAGGAAAGCCCCTATCTCACTTACTTCAGTTCCCATTTCCTTCACAGTCTTGGAGGCCACGTTGAGACCAACATTAGCGGAGTTCGGCGCCTTCCTTGGAATTACGCCGTGGGCCCGCAGGACGCTGAACGTCTCGCTTTGGGCGACCCTCACTGCCTTCGGTATTCCCCATTTCACAAGCCATTCCCGGTGCAGTTCAACCTGCTTGTGGCAAGCCGATGCGACGGCCTTCTGACACGTGGACGCAATAACCGGCTCCAACTCACGTGTGACTATTCCCACGACTTGACTAAGGTCGAACTGAGTGGGAGGCGCGCTCGGGGGCGAAGAGCTATGATGCTTCGAAGGCGCCTGCCGCCCGTCGGTGAGGGAGGGCGGTTCAGCCGGGTCTGATGTTAATCCCGCGCGCGAATGCGTGCGGGGATTAATACCTTTATCTAGATTCTTTCTAGAACTACCTTCCTTAAAGGGAATTCCATCGGATGGAGCAGGAGGCGTGTCGGATGGAGCAGGAACTAAACGTAAATTTTTTTCGGGTTTGCTCCGAATCGAGGAGCGAGCTCTGTTGATAAATATGCGGATGCCGACACCGTTCTTGCGGGCTTCGTAGCCAATAACTCCGACTTTATGCATCCAGTTGAGCGCCTTCGAAAGAGTCGAATTCGCGACTCCGGTCAATTCGACCATCTCCTCCCAAGCTGTCAATGTCTTCCCCTCCCTCTCGCATCCCACGAAACGAAGCACACCCTCACGCTCCCAGCACGCGCCTTCCGCGCGGATCAGTCTGATATATATCTTGCTCATCGAAGGAGTAACCGCACAGGCCTCGTCTGATGCGACAGCATCAAGGACATCGCAATCAATCTGCTTGAAGTTAACCCTATATTCATCGTCCCCGAGCGAGGTTCGGCGGACAAAACGGCCGTCCACAGCCGCGGCGGATTTCATAGCTCAAAATCCATCTAAAGGTCTTGACAGTGCGGCAGCATGGTATAAACTGGGGCCGTTTTAGACACGTAGACCGACACGCCATCAAGCGAAGTTTCAGAGTTGACCTGACGCGTTCTGTCGCCAAACATTGGACGCTTCAGGTCAATTTGCTTTACTGAGGAAGATGGGGCTGATCAACGAGTCAGTTTTCGACACTGACCTGATATTCAGTCTCCCTCACGCCACGGGGATTACAGATGTTGGCTTTACATCATACACTCCACCTGGGGCCGCGCTTGACAAGCAAACACAGCCAGATAAAATAATAAAGGCCGCTCATTGCGCACTTCAAACGCGCCGACAATGCAGCTGGCCGAAGTTAGGCCTGGAATCGGATATGCTCGTCAAAGTATCTTTCCGCCCCAGGCCTTCAATTTTTCTCTATAATCAACTCCTCGTCAGAAGAATCTCCAATGACAATTTCACTTTAAACCCCTTGGCTCTTTCGGCGCGCTGTCCTTTTCTTGAGAACAGGCTGGTCTCCAAAAGAATGGGCCGCCGTCCCTACCTCACCAGACAAAAGCCCAGTGACTGGTGACGACTGCTTGAAATTATGCTCGCCCCGCTCCATCTCCTTCCCCTTACTCACATGATACTCAGCCTTTGCGCGGATCCCAGGCGTGTAATGTATCAACCAGTCCGACAAGCCTTGCGGGTCAGTAATCTTGGTAAATCCAACCTTTGAAAGATATCCGGACCTCAGATGGGGCTTATGAATGTCCCCCATCTGGTTGTAAAAAGACTTGTCTCTAAATTGCCTCTTTAACGGAGCGCATTCACAAAACTCAGAGTACTTAACCGTCACACGTGTTTTGCCCACACTAATTGCGTTGTGGATTCTAAAACTAACCCACTCATACCACCTTTGCGCCGAGGGCACTCCCAGGGATTTCATATACCCGATGTCTAGGTACCGAAACATCACCTCGGAAAGAAAATGCTGATAAATTGGATTGAGCACGACGTAAACAGCATCCGCTTTCTCACCGTTGGGCAGCCTCTTTCCAGTAAATATTACACCGTACCTGGAAAACACCTGTTCCAACTCATTCTCCTTCCCGTCGTGAGTTCTATACGTCAACTTACAGGTAATCGTAGTGCCCGCGTTCCTGGACAGGGCTTGCTTTATGAGCGCAGCGTTCTGACCTGACGGTTCCATGCCGAGCTCCTCACACAGCTCGCGAAGGCTTCCGAGTTTGATAGTCGACGGGACAGGCCTGCCTGTCTCATAGATCTTGCTATTAATAACCAAATTATCGAGATGATAGCTGAGTATTCCGGGCGACCCATAATCTTCTGATGGGCTGACTTGCCAAAGCGATTCAATCTGCCCCTGCGCATTGCGCCGTTCAATACGAATTTTATCCGGCTTCCCACTTTTTGCCAGAGAGTGCAAAGGAAACATAGCCAAAACAGCTTCCACCTTAATGGGCGCAAAATCTTCGAAAAGGGTTGGGTGATGATTTGTCATAATTGTCGCACCACACAGTAGTCCTATTTACAACATCAGTATCATGAGGCTAATGCCACAGGATTGAATTCCTGTCTAGCGGGAAAAATTTCAAGCGTCGGAGATTGTCTACGCAAATACTACAGCAAAAGAGCTTATCAATTTATTTCTTCGTTAACAAAGACATGAACTGTCACGCCAAAACATCACACTCGTTCACCAGGAAAATCAATTCGGCCATTTCATCACATACCGTTGTCCTGTCAAAACATCACACATCTACCTCTTAAGGCGACCACAAACAATCAGGGACCGAATACCTCACCCTATAACTCTCTGCAAAACAATGGTTTCTGATTCAACTTGGGAAATCCATTGAGTGACACACTCCAGTACTAAAATACCTGATCACATCCCCTATAACGCCTTTGTCCTGCCGAAACATCACACTTTGATTCAACTACATCCGACAGTAATATGTTGCAAGAGCGTGACTTACACAATTGTCCTGTCAAAACATCACACCTGCGCATCAATACATTACGCACCCCAGCTCGCTGCCGAACTAGTCCCAAAAGTCCCCATTTCCAATCACTTTCCGATTTTTCTGAGGTCGAGATCCCCCGTTCGTTCCCGCCGAAACATCACAACCTGCGCCCAATCAACACCTCCTAATATGTTGCAAGAGGATGACTTAGACAATTGTCCTGCCGAAACATCACACCAGTGCGTTAATCTATTTATGCACTACGGCCCGAAGCCGATTTGGTGGCCATGGCGCTCATTTCCACTTACTTTCGTATTTTCGAGGTCGAGATCCGCCGTTTATTCCTGCCGAAACATCACACCCTGCGCTAAACCACTAACAGCTGATCTGTTGCAAGAGAAAGACTTACTGAAATTGTCCTGCCGAAACATCACATCCACACACCAATACCAATACGGACTCGAAAACCAAGCCGAACGGGTCGCCAAAGTGACCATTTCAAACCACTTCAGGATTTTTCGGACCTCGATCTTCGTCGTTCATTCCTGCCGAAACATCACACCCTGCGCTAAACCGCTAACAGTTGATCTGTTGCAAGAGAAAGACTTACACAAATTGTCCTGCCGAAACATCACACCTTGATTTGAAGCTCTATCATGCAGACGGACCTCAAGTTGTCATAATTGCCCCCTCAATCCACATACCTATCCAATAATTAATGCTAAAACTGCTAAACCATTTCTTGTTGTCATAATCGCCCTCTCAATTCACAGACTGTAGAGGCTATATTCCAAGTCGGCGTCTCATTCCTGCCGAAACATCACACCTAGGCTCTCTAACAATCACTCGCAATTGCTCAAACGAAACTATGTTTATTTACCACCTGAATTTCGAAGAATGCTGAGTTATGTGTCTTTTTCATTCAGTTCGAGATTGAGGGGACTGATTAAATAGCGCAGGACGCAGCAACGAACTGAGTCGGCAGGCCGGTGAGAGACCTTCATTGTAATAAGGTCGGATAACATTTCCGAGGCAAAAAACAACCTCGCCGGGGGCGGCCCCAAAAGGACGCCATCTAACTATGACGTCAATATTTTTTTCTGCGCGGCGTGCTGGCCGGAGAAAATGCGATCTGGATTCACAGGACATCAAGCGCCGAGCTGAGATCTCCGACTTCAAGTTGAAACGACAAAGTGTTGTCATTTCCTAAACCCAGATGCTGATCATAATTGTTGACCTCAAGGGGCAACTGACAACGCGTTGTCAATCAGAAATCCAAGAGGTCTGAGGCGAAGTTGCTGCCACAAGGGGCAACTGACTAAGCGTTGTCAATCAGAAATCCCGACTGCTAAGTTGAAGTCATTTATCTCAAGTGAGATTGACAACCCTTTGTCAATCCGTAATCCAAGATGGCTGAGGCGAGGTTGCTGCCTGAAGTAGAATTGACAACGCGTTGTCAATCCGAAATACAAGACGTTTGAGGCGAAGTTGCTGCCTGAAGGGGCAACTGACTACGCGTTGTCAGTCCGAAATCCCAGTTGCTAAGTTGATGTCATTTATCTCAAGTGGGATTGCCAACCCTTTGTCAATCCGTAATCCAAGACGTTTGAGGCGAGGTTGCCGCCTGAAGGTGAATTGACAACGCGTTGTCAGGCCTTGATCTCAGATTTCAGACTGAACTCCTCAACCACAGCTGCAAACAAAACAGCAGGATTCTCCGGCAAGCCGGCGCAACTATACAAAACCAGACCATGATCATTAATTAAATTGACTTTTGATGAATGCTGAGTTATCTGTTTTTTCCCAGTTCGAGGGTCAAGGCAATGACAATGCACTATCAACAAGAGATCCCATACTGAGCAGAAATAGCTCATCCCCAGTGGGGCTGACAACGCGTTGTCAATTCCTACCCTCAGATTTCGAATTGAATCCTTCAAGCATGTGTATGAAAAAAACATCAATTATCGTCATCGGAAATTCTAAAGGCGGTGTGGGAAAGACAGTAACCGCTATAAATCTTGCAGGAGCCTTTGCGCTTATGGGTAAAAAAGTACTGGTAGTCGATACAGACTTCCAGGGAAGCGCGACCGAACACTTAAAAGTGTTGGAGCAGGCGCAAGAGCAAAACCTTTCACTTTCCAAAGCGATCACAAATGATCTCACCTTGGATCAAGTTAGACTCTCATCGCAAATAGATGGGATTGATGTTATTGCCGGAGATATTGAGCTAATAACGGTGCGGGATCGAATGGCTGCAGAGCCTCACAACCATCTGCTCATAGAAGGAGTGCTTGATTGTAATGCGCTGTCAGAATACGACATAGTAATTATCGACACTCACCCAGACTGGAACTGCTTATTAGTCTCGGCTCTCAAATACGCGCATTATTTTATAGTCCCACTCTTTGCGGAGAAGGGATCAGTAAGTGGCTTGGTAACATTCCTCGAGTCGGTGCAGAGCAAAGTACGGCGACGTCTAAACCCAAGCCTCCATTTCCTGGGCTGTGTCGTGACGAACTATCTGAAGAAAAACAGAACGCACCAGCACTTCTTCCAGCTGTTGTTACAAATGGGAGAGGAACACGGATTTCCCGTGCTGACACCCCCAATCCCATATTCCGATCGAGTAAAATCCGCTGAAGCCAGCCAAGTACCTACCATGCATCTTTCAACAAGCGTGGCGAGCAAAGCATACAAAACACTTGCATCGATACTCCTGCCGGAATTAAAAGGGCGGAGACAAGGCAGGCCAGACGCCGCAAATATCGAAACGCTGAGATCTGCTGTCAATGGGTTCGAGCTTGAGGCGAACGAGTTTTGAAATGACAACGCGTTGTCACCTTGCCAAATACAAAAAGCACTATAAGTGCTGCGCTGGGAAGGGTATAAGAGGCATCATCAAACAGAAAGAGCTATCATGAAATTGGATCTAAAGCAAGCTGCAATCGATAGCAGAGCACAGTACTCAACAAAGCTGGCCAGCATGAAGGACCAGGACGAAAGCGCAAAACAACTCGAAAGACTGCGCGGATTCGTCGGTAAGGTCGTTGCATTGCCGATTCACTTCATCACTGTCGGCGAAAACGTCAGGCAAGAAATAAACGAAGAAGATTCGAAATTTAAAGAACTGGTCCAATCAATTCAGGACAGAGGGCTTCTTCAAAATCTGGTAGCAAATCTGATTGAGCACGAAACCGGGGCATGGGAGCTTCGTCTTGGCGCTGGGGAGAGAAGGTACAGGGCCTGTAAAAGGGCGGGTCTTGAGACGGTACCCGTACTAATCAAGGCTTGGGTGTCAGATATCGATGCGGTATATACAGGAATCACGGAAAATGAAGAGCGAGTCAACTTGAGTCCCTTAGACTTGGCGGAGGCCTACGCTCGTCTAATAAAAATGGGCGAAACCGTCGAGGAGATTGCCGAGAGACGCGGCCGTGACAGGCGCACCGTACGAAAGTACATATCCCTTTCCGAGTACCCTGACGACGTGCGTAAAACCCTAAGGGAGCGGCCGGATATATTTACAACCAGAGTTCTATTCAACGAAATGGCGAGTCGAAAATTCACCTCGCACAACGAACTTAGAGATCACATCAAGGCGCTAATCAAGGACGCAGAAAATGGTTTCGATCCATCAAGCAACTCCGTCGGCTCAGTCGAATATGCCGGAGGCCTGGAAGTCAAGGTTGCGAGCGAGGACATTTCGACCAAAGACAAAGGCCAGGAAGTCAATTCTACGAAGAAGAAGCGAAAGACCAAAGTCATTGATCCAGAACTAATAGAGAAAGTCGTTAGCCGAATCTCTGGAACCATCCCCGTTAAAGTCAAGGTCAAAGGAACACAGGAGAAGGGGCGCATCACGATAAATTACGCGTCGCAAGAAGAGCTCGAGCTGTTGCTGTCTCGATTCCAGCAGCGGGACCACAGTTCACCGGAAGAAATCTAACAACTGGAAGTTTTCGAAAGAAGGTAGCCAGGTCGCATTTTGATTCTCAATGAATATGCGCACGAAGCCATAGCGACAGAAAAGGGAAGGGGACTAAATGCCTGATTACACCATTGGAACACTCGAGATTCTGGCGCTTTCGCTCGCAGAGACCGATGCCGGTATCATCCTGAAAAATTCAGCGGACTGGATCGAGCCACGCAAGTTCGACTGTCCAAACTGCGGGGAGATCGGCGAGGACTCCGCGCGCCAGGCCGAGGGCGACAAGGGCTGTTTGATCATTTGCCGTCATTGCGACGCAATCGTGAGTGAGCGGTCGCCTTTCTGAGTATAGATGTTCATAAGCAATCGGATTCGCAGGATATTTGCTGAATTCGGACATATTTTGCCGAAGGCTTTTTGCGCTACTCCTCCTTCAATTGTGCTGCGGAGATCGGCGGAGGACTCTT
>WNFU01001138.1_pt1 | contig 83196 bp, 44 predicted proteins | sample 5400121 | NCBI WGS metagenome assembly WNFU01 (sample SAMN13153360, study PRJNA577476) | soil metagenome | isolation source: 100 cm soil or saprolite under grassland replicate 1 | place: USA:California | collected 2016-06-15
GCCGCACGCTGTTCGTGCACTGGGCGTGGACCCGCAACTTCTGGATGACTGGATGAGAAGAGCGGAGTGAGGGGAGACCCTCACGCTCCGATCCGTGGGAGCCGGGGAGTGAGATCCTCCCCGGCGACCCGACCAGCGAGCTTGTCGTCCCCCACGCCGCTGACCTGGGCCTCATGGGGTCTTCTCAGCAATTTGTCGGCTGGTTCTTCTCATCGGTCTGGCGCTTTCTTTATGACGTTGAAGTCGTGAGGTGCACAGCGCATGGACGGTGGTGGTAGCGGACCTGGTCGGCGCGCTTCCGGTAAATCCGTCGCGTCGACACCAATCACCGGCCGGTGGAGGCCACCGGCCTCGCCCGGGCGCCAGCCGGGCGGCGGTGACCGCATCGGCCTGCACCAGGGCGGTGCGCATGCGTCCTCCGATTGGGCGGCGCCACCGGGGCCGGTTGGGTACCGACGGCAAAATCCCCGGGAGGAGTGACCGGTGGTGTCGGATCGGAGCGGTTGCCGTTCGTCTCAGGGTCAGGAGGTGATGCACATGAGGTACGTGCCGACATCGTCATGACGGCATCGACAACACAGGTGCCGGCCGGGGGCGGGTCGACCCGACGGTGGACCCTGGCCCTTGGCTCGTTCACGTCGTTCCTGGTGGGCCTGGATGCGTTGGTCGTGGCGACCGCGCTGCCGACACTGCACCAGGAGTACGGCGGCGGGGTGGAGGTGCTGGGCTGGACGGTCAACGCCTACCAGCTCGCGTTCGCCGCATTGATCCTGACCGGGTCGACGCTAGGCGACCGGTTCGGGCGGCGGCGGATGTTCATCGTCGGGGTGGTCGTGTTCACCGCCGCGTCGGTGCTGTGCGCGATCAGCCCGACCGTGGAGGCACTCGTGGCGGCGCGGGTCGCGCAGGGGGTCGGCGGTGGGTTGGCTGTGCCCTTGTCCCTTGCGTTGATCATCGACGCGGTGCCGCCCCACGCGCGGGGCCGGGCGCTCGGGGTGTGGGGTGCGGTCACCGGCGTCGCCGTAGCCGCCGGGCCGCTGGTGGGCGGCGCCGTCGTGGAGGGCCTGGCCTGGCAGTGGATCTTCTGGCTGAACGTGCCGGTCGGTATCCTGATCGCCGGATCGGCCCGGTGGAAGATCGGCGAGAGTGCGCGGGCCTTCACCGGCCGGGTGGATCTGGTGGGGCTGGCGCTGGCCACGGCCGGTGTCTTCGCCGTTGCGCAGGCGCTCATCCGGGGCGACGGCGCGGGCTGGTCCTCGGCGTCGGTCGTCGGTGGGCTGCTGGTCGGCGTGGTGATCCTGCTGGGGTTCGTGGTGTGGGAGCGCCGGACGCAGTATCCGATGATGCCGATGGCGCTGTTCGCCAACCGTGGTCTGACCGCTGGGTGTGTTACGGGTTTCGGGTTGATGGCCGGGGTGTTCGGGTTCGGCTTTCTCACCGCCCAGTACCTGCAACTGGCGTTGGGCTACAGTCCGCTCGGCGTGGGCTTGCGGCTGCTGCCGGCAACCGGTGTGGCGCTGCTGCTGTCACCGGTCGCCGGGCGGCTCGCCGACCGTATCGGCGAGAAACCACTGGTGGCCCTCGGCCTTGGCCTGCACGCGCTCGGCCTGTTGCTGCTCGGTGTCGTCGTCACCCGGACCAGCGGCTACGGCACCGCCATCGGCCCGCTGTTCCTCGCCGGTGCCGGCATCGCGATCGCGTTCCCAACGATCGCGTCGGCGGTCATGCGGTCGGCGCGTCCCGCCGAGACCGCGATCGCCTCCGGCGTCAGCAACACGTTCCGGCAGGTCGGGGCCGTATTCGGGGTGGCGGTCGCCGCTGCGGTCTTCGCCGCTGCGGGCAGCTACCGCACGGCCGGCGAGTTCGTCGACGGGGCCCGCCCCGCCTTTGTGGCGCTGGGCGTGGTGTGCGCCGTCGCCGCGATCGCCGGGCTGCTCATCTGGCGACCGGCCCCGGTCGGCACGACGACGCCAACCGCCGTCGGCGACGGTGCGGCACCGCAGTCAGCATTGCAATCCGGCGGACCGTGACCGGGTTCGCCTCGGCGCGCGGAGGTGACGCACGTGAAGTACGTGCTGATGTTTGTCGACACCGAGGCCGAAGCCGTCAGCGCTGCCGAGCCCTCCACTGCCTTCCCGCGAACGGATAGCCAGACCTCGATCCTCAACCCACGACCCCGGCCGACCACGAACCCCTCGCGCGATCGAGGAGCATGCCGCCCGACGGTCCCAGGACAACGACAACGACCTCGACATCCTCGACGCGGTACGCGCGGTCGCCGACGAACATGCCGTACCACCTGCCCAGATCCCGCTTGCCTGGCTGCTGACCAAGCCAGCGGTGTGTGCACCGATCATCGGAGCGACCAAGCCCCATCACCTCGACGACGCCATCGCCGCCCTGGACCTGACCCTCACCCCGAGCAGATAGCTGGACTGGAAAGCCACTACCGCCCCCGCGCCCCGTACGGCTACTCCTAAAGTCCAACCCCGGACCGCCGCCGTCGTCCCGAGCGGCCGGCCCGACAAGGCGTTGGAGCCTGCTGTCGGCTGCGGTGCGGACCCGATACATTTCCTTACCGTCAGCTGATGGCCAGCGCCCGTTTGTCGGTCATGGAGGAGGACGCGCTGAGCTTCGCCGACCTGCTCGTCGAACTGCGGCTGGATCGTGGCTTGTCTCAGGAGGCGCTGGCCGCGTGTGCCGGCGTGAGCGTCCGCGCGATCAGCGACCTGGAGCGCGGTGCGACCCGCCGCCCGCAAAGGGAGACCCTGCGCGCCCTGGCGAGCGGCTTGTCGCTGGGGCCGGCGGAGCGGGACCGGTTTGAGCGCGCCGCGAACCAGGCGCCCCGGTCCGCGGCCGGCCGTCGCCCCGCCGGATCGTCGCGGCTGCCTGCGCCGGTTACCCCGCTCGTGGGCCGCGACGCCGACCTGGCCGGCGTCATCCGGCTGCTGCGTACGCCGGCCATCCGCTTGGTCACCGTTTGCGGGCCGGGCGGCGTCGGCAAGACGCGGCTCGCGGCGGAGGTGGGTTGGCGGATGGGTCGCAGCTTCGATCAGCTCGACGGCGTGGATCTCGGTCCGCTGGGCCGGGCGGACGATGTGCCGGCCGCCGTGGCGCATGGGCTGGGCTGCCACACCGCGGGGCTGCCGCCGGCCGAGGCGGTCGCCGCCCGGCTCGGCGACAGCCGGTGGCTGCTCGTCCTGGACAGTTTCGAGCGGGTGGTACCCGCGGCGCGCTGGCTGGCCGACCTGCTCGCCCGTTGCCCGCGTCTGGCCGTGCTGGTGACCAGCCGGACACCGCTGCAACTGCGGGGTGAGCACCTGTGGACGTTGGCGCCGTTGCCGCTGCTGTCGGCGGACATCGCCGACGTTGCGCGGCTCGCCGCCAACCCGGCGGTCGCGTTGCTGGTGGAGCGGGTCCGCGCCGTTCGACCCGGGTTCGCGCTCGGCGCGCACAACGCGGTCGCGGTCGCGGAGCTTTGCCGGCGCCTGGACGGGCTGCCGCTCGCGATCGAGCTGGCCGCCGCTCACCTGCGTACCCAGGAGCCGGCGGCGATGCTGGCGCAGTGGGACCGCCGCTTCGCCGACCTGCCGGCCGTGACTGTCGACGGCCCGGAACGGCACCGGACCTTGCGCTGTACGGTCGAGTGGGGCACCGAACGCCTCGCCGCCCAGGACCGGGTGCTGTTCGCGGTCCTCGGTGCATTCCCGGGCGGTGTCACACCGGCCGCCGCGCGCGCCGTCCTCTCCGCCGACCGGCTCGCCGGTGCCGGGCCTGACCCGGTCGCGTTCGACGCCTCCGTAGCGCTGCTTGCGGCCAGCAGCCTGGTCGCCGTTGTCGACCGCGACGGCGGCGCCCGGATCACCATGCTGGACACGATCCGCGAGGTTGCCGTGGACCTGCTCGCGGCGGCGGGCCTGAGCGACCTGGTGAACGGTGCGCACGCTGAGGTCTTCCTCGATCTGGTACGCACGGCGGCCGCCCTGCCGGGCGGCTTCGACCGGCTCGACACCGAGCTGGACAACGTCCGCGCCGGCCTGGTCTGGTCGATTGCGAACGAGCCGGCCCTGCTGGATGTGGCGCTGGTGCGGGCGCTTACCGGCTATTTCGTCTCGCGCAGCTCCTTTGCCGAAGCCGCCCGTACGCTCATGGCGGTCGCCGACGCGGTCGCCGACGACGTCGTGCGGGCGTGGGCGCTGAACGGTGCGGGCCTAGCGACCAACGAGGACGGCGACCGCGAGACCGCGATCGTACGCGCCGAGCGCTCCATTGCGCTGTTCGAGCGGCTGGGCGATGGGCTGGGACGCTGCACCGCGTTGACGGTGGCGGGCAATGCGCACAAGGCGCTCGGCCGCTACGAGGAGGCGTACCGCGCGCACGAGGCCGGACTGCGCATCGCCGAGGAGCTCGCCGATCCGCGCCGGGTCACGATCGCGCTGAACAATCTCGGCACCCTCGCGCACGATCTCGGCCGCCACGCGACTGCCCGCGAGCACTACAGCGCCAGCCTGCGCATCAAGCGGGAGCTGGCCGACGAACGGGGGATCGCGGTGGCACTCATGAACCTCGCCAGTCTCGACAACGACCTCGGCCGGTACGCCGACGGCCGCGTGGCCCTGCGGCAGGCCACCGACCTCCTGCGGATCCGGGGCGACCAGCACCTGCTGGCGTTCGCGCTGGCGCTGCTCGCCGAGTCCGAGCTCGGCCTGGGCGAGTACGAGGCCGCCACGGCAGCGGCCACCAACGCGTTGGAGATCGGCCGGCGGGTGGCGTACCGGCCGGCGATCGGCCTCGCCCTGGGCCGCCTGGGCGACGTCGCCCTCGCCGAGGGCGACGACGACCGCGCCGCCAGCCTGTTCCAGGAGGCGCTCGACTTCGTCAGCGGCACGCCGGACCTCGCCCGGACCCTCGAACACCTCGCGGCGGCGCGAGCCCTGACCGCGCCGGACGAGGCGCGGCGCATGCTCGAGCAGGCCAACGCGGTGCGGCGGGCCTACCGCACCCCGATACCGCCGGCGGACCGCCCGGCGGTCGAGCGCACGGCGCGCGCGGTCGGCGCCCAACGGGACACGTAGTCACGACTCCGGCTTTTCTGCCGGCTTTTCTGCCGGACTCGCGTGGTGCCGTCGCGCCGCCGTCCGTACTCTCGATGCGCCCTGCCGCAGGGGCCACGTCCGCCACAACGAAGGAGAACCGAACGTGTCACGCCGATCACCGCGCATGCTGCTCGCCGGCGCCGTCCTACTCGCTCTGGTCACCGGAGGAGCCGGGTGCGGGTACACGGCTGGACGCACGGCCGGCGACCCCGCCCCGGCAGCGCCCGCAACCGGCACCGACGCCTCGGCGGCGTCGGCGCCGGCCCCCGGGCCGGTCACCGGGCTCGTCTCCGCAAGCGAGCTGACCGGGCACTGGGACAGCCCGCAGTACGGCGACGCCTACTTCCAGGTGCAGGCCGACGAGGTCCGGGTGGTGTACACCCACGATGACGGACGTGTCCTGGCCAGGCTGAAGGGCGCCCGCATCGTCGGCTGGTGGACCGAGGCGCCGAGTCGCCAGCCGAAAAACGACGCCGGGGACATCGAGTTCACCGTGGTGCGCGGCGACGGCCCGCTCACCCTGCACGGCAGGTGGCGGTTCGGCGACAGCGAAGAGTTCTGGTACGACTGGGATCTGTCCAAGGTGGACAATACGATCCCGGCGGACGTACAGCGCGTGTTCGCTGACCCGTCGCAGTTCATCCGGCACCCGTAGACGCATGGGCTGGCCGGCAGCTAGCCGGTGAAATGCTCCCAGTCCAGGCTCTGTTCGCACAGCGGGAGCAGCAGCGCGCGGTGGCGCACGCCGACGTATACCTCCAACCAGTCCTCGTTGTCGTCGCCGATCTGGACCACGACCCCAGGGCAGGCGAAGATGCGTGTCCGCTCGTAGGGCCAGCGCAGCGGGTGCAGTGGTACTGGTCGTAACGGTGCGACGATCCGCTGCGCCTGCTCCCGGTCGGCGAACGCCGTACCGCCGAGCGGCCCGTCCATGGCAACCCGGGCGAGCACGAAGAGCAGCCGAAATCCGCTCAGCGGCTCGCGTTCGGCGAGAAGTTGGTCGCCAAGGCCGTCGTAGTACACCAGCGGGTCCCCCTTCGCCGGATCTATCAGCGCGTACCAGCCGGCTACAAAGCGCTCCAGCGCCGCGAGCGGATCGGCGGGCACGAGTCCGAGCCACTCCAGGCCCGGCTGCTCGGGCGCCGGCCCGGTCGGCCGTACCCGGTCGAGCAAGTCGTACGGGAGCGGCGTTTCGATGTACAGCCGCAGTTCCCGGAGACGTCCGTGCACGCGGCCGAGCTCCATCACGCGGACCGTGCCCAGCGCGAGACATCCCTCTGCCAGCCGGACGAACGCGAACAGGACGGGACGCTGTTCGCCGGTGAAGCGTTCGTCGACGGCGTCCGGAAATGGCCCGAGCACCGTCATTTCCCCGGCGGTTCGCACTCCGCTGCCGTTTGGCCGGTCGCCGCCGCCTCGACGACGATGACGACGATGTCCGAGCCGAGCGCGTACGCCACGTCGTTGGCGCTCGCCACCAACGCGTCAGGCCGGCCAGGGCAGGGCCTCTGCCTCCCCAACCACGGACCAACGCTCGATCTCCACCGCATACCGTAATCGTTCGAGCAGGCCAAGGAGCCGTCGATGGCCGGGATCGCCCATCTCGTCGGCGCTTACCTGGCCGCCGACCGGCTCACCGGGGGCTTGCGTACCGTCTGCCGGTCACCGGGCCTGCGCCGGGCGTTGGGTGGGAACGAGACCACCGTCCGGCTAGCGCATCTGGTCGTGCCGGCGCTGGGCACAGCGCTGTGGTGGCTGGCCACCGCACCGGTCGGCGGCGGGTTGCCGGCCGTACTCCAGGCGGTGCTTGTCGGCGGCGTGCTCGCGGTGTGTACCGGGCCGCGACCCGGCGGCCGATGCTCTACGGCGGTGCGGTCGTGGATACGCCGTTCGGCCAGATCCCAGTCGACTGCTGCGCCAGCTCGTACGCGGGCCAGACCTCCTCGCGGAGCTGATCCTGACCCAATGGCTGCTCGCGTGACAGCGCAGTGCATGGCTGCCCGCGCAATCCCGTTGCCGTACCGCACACGGCAGCCCTACCGTTTCACTGACACGTAGGACCGATGAGGAGCGACCCGTGGGCTTGTGGCAGACCGCCAGCGACGCGCGGATGGGGCACCGGCACGGGTGGCGCACATAGACGGCAGAGTCTGTCGCAGGCGCCGCCCGCCGGATCCCGGGACAGGGCGGCGTTTCGCGTCCGGGTGCTACGGTGTGCGGCCGGCACGTACGCAACGCAGTGGAGGAACATGATGGCTCAAACTCTGCTCAACCAGATCGTGGCTCTGGAGAAGGGCGTCAAGTCGCGTGCGTACGCCGACTTCACCGCCGCCCATCACCAGCTGCAGAAGACGCCGTTGCTGTCGGGAATCTCCCGTACCTATAAGCCGAAGGACGACGAAGGCGAGCAGCTGCCGCCGGAGTCGACGCGCGTGCAGCTCCGTGCCGCCGAGGTCGTGAAGGACGTCGAGCGGGCGCTGACCCGGCTCTTCGACGTGACGCTGACCAAGGACGTGGCCAACGGTGCCGCGAAGGCACCCATCGTGGTTGAGGGTACGACCATCGCGACCGACGTTCCGGTGACCTACCTGCTCTTCCTGGAAAAGCAGCTCGCCGACCTCCTGACGTTCGTGACCAAGCTGCCGGTGCTCGACGCGGCGGAGACCTGGTCCTTCGACGAGGCCACCGACGCCTACGCCACCCCGCCGACGCAGACCACTCGTTCGAAGAAGGTCCCGCGCAACCACGTCAAGGCCGAGGCGACCGAGAAGCACCCGGCGCAGGTGGAGATGTACTTCGAAGACGTCCTCGTTGGCTACTGGACGACCGTGAAGTTCTCCGGTGCACTGCCGCAGGCCCGGGTCAGCGAGCTGAAGGCACGCGTGGTCAAGCTCGCCGAAGCGGTGAAGGTGGCGCGCGAGGCGGCCAACTCGACGCAGGTCACCGATCAGAAGATCGGCGACAAGATTTTCGGCTACCTGTTCGCGTAGCCGGTGAGGCGACCCCTACCATGGGGTCTGGACACAAGCTCAAGCTCAGGCTCAGTCGTCATACCACCCGTCCAGTGCAGGTTCGAGTCCTGTCCGGGGCACTCGGGCCCCGGTAGCCCAATTGGCAGAGGCATCGGGTGCGAAGCTCAGGCTCTTGTCCCAAGCTGAATATCGCCGTCCATCGCCGGATCAACCGGACACCTCTGTTGCACGAGGTTGCGAGTTCGAGCCTCGCAGGGGCAGCCACGATGCCCCTTAGCTCAATAGGCAGAGCGCGTGCACTATGCCGTGAAGGTGCCCTTAAACGCCGCTGGCGTGCGCAAATGACGGCATACGTCTTAGCCCAACGGCAGAGGCATCGGACCGCGCGTCCGAGAATGCGGGTTCGACTCCCGCAGACGTTAACAGGCCCCGGGTCGCCGGCTATGCGGCCCGGGGCCGCCTCATCTCCGACGAGGTTCAACATCAGCAGCACCCGCGAGCGACTCGACAAAGGCCGCCGAACGACATGCGCGGGTCGCCGGGCACACAATGAGCGATGTGGATGCCGAGCGGTTCTGGGCGATCGTGGACGCGGCCCGGAACGAGGTCGACGGATGGTCGGCGGACCTCGACCGGCGGTGGGCGGGCGCCCTGCGCGCCTGCCTGATCACCCTGCCACCCGATGACATCCTCGACTTCGACCGGCAGCTCGCCGTGTTACGCCGCTTGGCGGAGACACCGGAAATGGCGGCCGCGACCCAACTCGTGGTGCGGCCCTTCCGCCGCAACCGGCTCATCATGTACTGCTGCCGGAAACCGGAACCCGATGTATGGCCCAATGGCCCACCGTTCACCGGATGCTCCACAGTGGAACGCACCGTCCGGACCGTGGTCGGGTACGGTGCCGAGTTCGGTTCGGTGGCCGGCCAGAACACCGGACGCACACGTCGACAGTGGCCTGCCGGCGTCGGTGACCGATCCGCTCGGCCACACCACGACCCTCGGGTACGACGCGGCGGGCAACCCGACGTCCGCAGTGGACCCGACCGGGGCGAAAACGACCCGCACGTTTGATGCCACGGGTCGGCTCACGTCGGTGGTCGACCCGCGGGCAACGCCGCGGGCGCGAACCCGGCGACGTTCACCACGACGTATGACGTCTACGACGGGCGCGACCGGCTACGCCGGGCCACCGATCCGCTGGGCCACTTCGGGCTGTGGAACTACGACAACGCGGGCCGGCTGGTGAGCCAGACCGACGGCAACGGGTTCCTCACCACGTACGAGTACGACAACGCCAACCGGCTGACCCGGCTCATCGACGCCGACCTGCGCACGACCCGGTACGGCTACACGGCCGGCGGCCGGTTGAACGCCGTCACCGACGGGGTCGGCAACACCACCACGTACACGCACGACTCGGCGGGGCGGGTGGCCACCGAGGTGGCGCCCAAGGGGCGGGCGCCGGGCGCCGACCCCGCCCAGTTCACCACCAGGTACGGCTACGACTTCAACGGCAACCTGACCACGGTGTCGCATCCGTTCCCCGACGGCGGCACCGCGACGGTCACCTACCAGTACAACTCCCTGAACGAGCTCGTCGCCGCGGTCGACCCGCTCGGCCACAGCCTGCGTTACGGCTACGACGCGGCCGGCAACGTCGCCAGCGTCACCGATCCGCTGGGCCTGACCACGACCGCCACCTATGACGGCAACAACCGGCGGACCAGCGTCACCGACCCGCGCGGCAAGACGACCCGGTTCACCTATGACGCGGCCGGCAACCTCACCGCATGGACCACGCCGGGCGGACAGAAGACCACGTACCGGTATGACGCGGCGGACCGGCTGATCGCCACGACGTCGCCGCGGGGCAACGTCGAGGGCGCAGACTCGGCGGCGTTCACGTCTAGGGCGAGCTACGACCCGGCCGGCCAGGTCATCTCGACCACCGACGCGCTCGGCAACGTCAGCCGGATGGAGTACGACCCGGCCCGCCGGCTCAGCCGGCTGGTCGACCCGAACGGGCAGGCCATCCGGTACACCTATGACAACGCCAACCGGCTGACCCGCATCCTCGGGCCGGACGCGACCAACGACACCCAGGCGACGGTCAACAACTACGACCACGTCGGGCATCTGATCGACCGCACGGACCCGCGCGGCTTCGTGCAGCGCCGCACCTATGACGCGGCGGGCCGGCTGGCCAGCACCATCGACGGGATCGGCAACCGGCGGGAGTACACCTACGACGCCAACGGCAACCTCGCCACGGTGCTCACCGCCCGGGGGAGCTCGTCCGGGAGCCCGGCCGGGCGGGCCGCCGGGACCATCGTGCTGCGCTACGACAACCTCGACCGGCTGCGCGAGTGGGTGCCGGGCACCGGGGCCGCGTACAGCTACGGCTACGACGGGGCGAGCCACCTGACCAACCTCGCCGACCCGAGCGGTGAACAGGTGCGCGGCTTCGACGCCGCCGGCCGGCTCACCCGCGTGACCCGCGGCGGGACGGCGTTCACGTACGACTACGACGCCGCGAGCAACCTCGTCAAGCGCGCCCTGCCCGACGGCAGCAGCCAGACGCTCGGGTACGACGACGACAGCCGCCCGGTCAGCCTCGACAGCCCGGTCGGCCGGACCACGTACAGCTACGACCCCGACGGCGGCCTCATCCGGACCACACTGCCCGGCGCCGGCACCGACCAGCGCGGCTACGACAACGCCGGCCGGCTCAACGCCCTGACCATCACCGCGCCCGACGGCCAGCCGCTCACCGCGTACGCCGTCGTCCGGGACAAGGTCGGCAACCCGACGCGGGTGGACACCACGATCGCGGGGACGAAGACCTCCGACGCGTTCACCTACGACGCGGCCAACCGGCTCTCCGCCGCGTGCTTCCGCACGACCACGTGCAGCGGCGCCGCCAATAGGCTGTCGTTCACCTACGACCTGGTGGGCAACCGGCTCACCCGGACGAAGACCGGTGCCGGCGGGTTCACCGAGCGGTACACGTACAACGCGGCGGACCAGCTCACGTCCCGCTCCGGCGGCCCGGACGGGACGGTCACCTACGACTACGACGCCGACGGCAACACCGTGCGCGCCGGCAACGTCCGGCTCACGTACGGCCTCGACGACCGGGTCACCAGCGTCGACAACGGTCAGCGCCGGACGGCGTACACCGACGACGCCGCGGGCAACCGGCTCAGCACCGAGACCCGGCCGAGCGGCGGCGGGGCGGCGACGACGACCGCGTACCAGTGGGATGTCAACAACCCGCTGCCGGCGCTCGCCGCCGAGCAGACCGGGGCGGACACCCGCTCGTACGTCTACCACCCGGACAGCAGCCCGTTGAGCCAGCAGGCCGGCGGGGTCACCTCGCTGCTGCGCCCCGACCCGTTCGGCAACACCACCACGCTCACCGACACCGCGGGCGCGGTGCAACGCCGGTACACCCTCACCGATCCGTTCGGTGAGCTGATACCGACCATGCCGGCCGGCCCCGATACCCGGCTCGGGTTCCAGGGCCAGTACAACGACCCGCTGTCCGGCTCCTACCACCTGCGGGCCCGCGACTACGGCACCGCCACCGGCCGCTTCGGGTCGGTCGACCCGCTGGGCAAGCGCCTGACCCGGCCGGTCGAGTCGGCGTACAGCTACGCCAACAACAACCCGCTCACCGGCAGCGACCCCAGCGGCCTGTGCTGGTTCGATCCGGTGTGCACGGCCGGAATCGCTGTCCGGTCTGGTCGCTGTCGAACTCGATGAACCCAGGAGCCACCAGGTCGATCGCGTCGGTGTCCCACAGCTCCATCGCCACAATCCGCCACCGGCCCGCCAGGCTCATCAGTCTGACCCTTCCGAGCAGCCGCCGCGCCGTCCAGGGCCGACAGCCGGGACCCTGCCCTTCCCTTTGTCGCATCGTATGGCAGCTGGCATAGCGTCGCAGAACACGGGTCCCCGCAACCCACCACAGCCGGTACTCGTCCGCTCCGCTCGCGCGGCCCGGGGCCGGATGGGCCAGGACGGGTATCCCGCGAGATGACGCTGCGGTAATCAGGCCGAAGCGGTCCAGTTGGGCCGCTGCGCTAGCGTCCGCGCTTGCGTCGGGACCGCTTGTGGCCGGCTTTGCTGTTGGGACGGGTGGTGGGGCGGCGGCCAGGTTCGGGTTTGGCGCCCGGCCGTTCGAGCCGGTCGAGTCGTTCGAGCCGGCGGAGCCGCTCGATCGCGTCGGAGCGGGCCTGGAAGTCGTCGGTCTCCTCGGCCAGGTCCACCGCGGCGCGGAAGTGCGCTGCGGCCCGCTCACGGTCGCCGAGAACGAGCAGCGTGTCGCCCGCGCTTACCCGGATCCAGAAGTCATCCGGCCACCGGGTTAGGTTGTCCTGCACCTTGGTCAGGGCCTGCTCGGCCAGGCCAGCCTGGGCCAGCGCCACCGCGACGTCGCCGTCGAGCATGCTTTGCAGCTCGGGATCGACCGTGGCCAACGCATCGCCGACCGCCGCCGCCTCGGTGCCCAGGCCAGCGCGGCCGAGGTCGACAACCAGGTTGACCAGCCAGTCGGGCAGGAAGCCGGCCAGGTCGGGCTCTTCCCCCAAGGCGATGGCGAAGTCGGATACGCGGCCAGGAAACCAGCTGGTTGCCTCGACAACGAGGCGGGCACGCCTGGGCAGCTCTGCTAGTTCCGGGACGACGTACATTCCGTGCCCGGCGTCGGCAAGCTTGGTCGCCAGGCCGTTAGGCAGGTGGGGGCGGTCGATCCGGGCGGAGGCGTCGGTGATCGCGCTCCACCCGTCGGGATTGCTGGCATTGGCCCTGGCCAGGCGGGCGCGGATGACCGCCGCGGCCTTGGCGTCGTGGGTTGGGCACATCCTGGCCTGGGCCTCGGCCAAGTCGGCGGGGAAGCCGAAATGGCGGCCGGCGCATGCGGGGCAGGCTGCCAGCCGCTGGGGCAGTGGTGGCAGTGTGACCGGGGACCGGTCCAAGTCGACCGGACCGAACGCGTGCTGGGCGATGTCAGTGATGGCGCCGAGCCCGATGTCCTCCCAGCCTGGAGAGACCAGGTCGATGGTTGGGGTTCCCAATGCGGCGCCAGCCGGGCGGTTGTCCAGCAGGTCGGCGCCGTTGCTCCCCCGGCCCTTACCCGGACCGCTGCGCGCAGCCATGGTGATTTCTGCGGCGGAGTCCGCAGCCCGGGTGGCGGCGGTGACGACGGCGGAGCCGGCCATCCCGGCGAGGACGGCCGAGACCGTGGTGTGCTGCGCGCGGGCCGCTTCGACCAGGGACCAGACCGGGATGTACACCACCAGTTCTGCCCCGTAGTCGTCGACGTTGACGGTCGTGAACCCCTCGGGCCGGATCGCGAGCCGTTCGAGCGGATCCCATGTGATCACAAATACGCGCAGCTGCTTGGCCATCTGTGCCTGCGCACCCGACAGACCTGTCCAGGAGACGTCGAGCTCAAGCAGCTTCTTCTCGGTGACGGGCGGGTCAGCCAGGAGCTGCGCAAGCCCGATTGGCAGGTCCGCGTACAGTTCTGCGCTGGCAGCGGTCATGTCTGTGACCGTACTCGCTCACGCTGCTTGGCACGTTTCGCCTCAGTAAGCGCTGGCGAGATCCAGTGGGTGCGGTAGGCACGTTCGATGTTGACGTCACCGGTCTTGGTGAAACGCAGCCGGTGACGATCCCGCGTCCAGGCGACGTACACGGTCTCGCTCGGGGTGAGACCGTTGCGGTGAGCCCAACCACGCAGCATCCGCAGGGCGATGCTGAGCTTGGCGAGGTTGGCGGTGGCCACTCGTTCCAGGTACGGCACGCGGCCACGGCGCCATGCCTCAACATCGGCGGCGTTGAGCCAGCCGACGCCGATCAGGACCTCGACTGGGGTGACGACTTGTCGGGCTGACAGCGCAGACGTGGCGGCAACGGCGATCTGCCGTTCGACTTTGGCGCGGTTGGCTGGGTTCACGGGAGGCTACCGCCTGCGCGCAGGAGGTGCTGGCAACAGCGGTGACGCGGCACTCGCCCGGTCGAGTTCGTCGCGGAAGGCGACGTGCCGGGGATAGCGGCTGCGGGTGGCGGTGATGAAAGCCGCCCCGGCCGCCTGGTCTTCGGCAAGGGCCAAGGCCTCGGCGTAGGCGACCGCGAGGACGGCGACCCGCTGGTACGCGCCACGGTGCTTGTTGCCGACAACCGCGTCGACGCGCCGGTCGGCGACGCTGCGTGCCGCGTCGAGCCATTGCTGGCGCTGTTGCCGGCCACCCGGGCGGTCGGCGATGTGGCATGCCAGCAGGGAAGACAAGCGAGGCGGTGCTGCCGACGGCCGGTCAGCGGCACCGCCGGCGTCGTGTAGGTCGCCACTGGAGTAGTCGTGCCACCGGTCGGCGGTGTCGATGGCCGCGAACTGCCGGCCGAGCTGGGTTTGTGTGCCGGGAACTACCGGCGCGGCGGCAGCGGCCAGCAGGAACGGCCACACGACCGGGCCGGGATGCCCGGGACTGGACCAGCTAAGGGGATCCGATGCCACCAGGGCAGCGGCGGCAGCGTCGACGCGGCCGGCGAGCAGCAGTAGTTCGCAGCCGAGCCGGTCCGGATCCGCGGGGAGCAGGTCAGCCTCGGCCTGCAGGGTTCCGGCGCGTTGGCCGGCGGCGTCGGCCGCGGCGACCAGCGCCAGCAGCCGGCTACGGGTCCGGTCGGCGCGCCAAGCCGTACGGTGGGCGTCGAGCGCGGCCCGCGGGTCGCCGAGGCGGGCGGCCAGCTCCCCCAGCCGGTCGGCGACCTCGGCACTCCGCTCGGCGGGCAGGCCCGCAATGGTCATCGCCTCGCGCGCGGCAGCGGCGGCATCGCCGAGACGGCCGTCGCGGGCAAGTGCGTCGATCCAGTCCAGGTACGCGGTGGGCTGGTGGTCCCCAGGACTGCGGGCCACCGCGGCCAGGCCGTCGGTACCCGCGTGCCACACGGCGGCCTCGGTGAGCAGACGCTGGCGGTCGCGAGCCCAGAACCCACTGGTGTGCTCCGCGAGAACCTCGATCCAGGCCGGAAGGAAGTCGTCCAGATCAGGCAGGCCACTGCGCCGGGTATCAGCAATCGTGTGCAGGCTCGTGGCGGGGGCGAAATGGCTCAGGTCGGCGTACCGGTCGTAGAGCTCCTCGGCGCGCTGCGACAGCGGGGTTGTCTCGTAAACGGCCCGCAGGTAGCGGGCGACAGCCTCGGGGACATCGGTGGCCACCATGTCCGACGAGCTCGACGGCCCGCAGAACGTCCCGACCTCCTGGTCAAGGTCGAAGGCGCCCAGCAGCCGACCGTAGGCATCCCTGGCCAGGGCGAGGTCACCGGCCAGGAACGCCTCGGCTGCCACGGCGAACAGATCGTCCATCTCACCGACCCACGACTCGTCGCCCCACGCCCGCTCCTCGTGCAGATCGTCGTCCCACCCCCAACCCTCGAAGAAGACTCCGGAGCGGACCCGATCGACGAAGGCGTCGATATCGGCCAGCAACCTCGTGCCGTCGGGGCAGTCGACCTGGCACGGACCGGGCACCTGCGAAACCGTTGCAGAGGGAGCAGGGAAGATCGCCAGGAACGCCTCGCGGTCTCTGACAGGCAGCCGTTCGGCGTGGGCGACGAGGATTGCCCGCAGGTCATCGACGGGCAAAGCCGCCAACCGCTGCTCCAACACCGCCAGGAATCCGCCCAGTCCCCGAGGAGCGGAATGGGTCGATACCGCCATAACCGGGTAGCCTCCTTGCCTCACCGCCGACGGACCGTGACCCTACTACGACATCATTCACCGTCAGATGACGGCAGCTGCCGGGGAACCCTCTGTCGTTTAGGCAGCGAGACACGTCAGTTGGCCGATCATGCACGCATGGCGTTCACGCGACGAACCGAGGGGGAACGCGGTCAGCACCGGGCAATGTCACCGGTCGGATCCTGATACCAGTCCTGACGGCCGCTCTTTACCCGGTAATCGCTGACACTGCCGCGTGATGTCCTTCGCTATCACCGTGACCCGTTTGATGCGAATCTCTCTCTCAGGGCGATACCCCACCCGGGGTCGCACAGGCCACGGTCGGGACCGCTCGCGGATCCCTCAGCCGCGCCGACGCCGAGCAGCATGGCGATGCCGAGGACGCTGCGGGGCGCGTAGGGCTGGCGCCACAGGCCGCCGTGGGCGGCGGGCGTAGGCCCGCCTACAAGGATTTCGGTGTCCTTGTCGTGATCGCTGCACGGCAGCAGACGCAGGAGCGCGAACACGTTCGTGACGCCGAGGTGGGCCAGTCGAAACAGCACGAGGCGGCATCATCGCGCAGTGCTCGGCACCGATCGGGGAGGGTGATGCAGTCGAGCCGGCCATGATCTGGCACCAAGGCAGTGACTGCGCCCAGAGCAGGCGGGGCATTTTCGGCAGGCACAAGGTCACACGGCCTGACGCCATTTACGAGCACCACAGGATCGTGGAATCGGCGGCGACGATGTGGCTCGCTTCAGACGATTCCGCCCTGGCTGTCATGGTGCGCAGCCAACAGCGCACGAAGGTCTGCGGCTTCGGATGTGTGGTTCAGGCCGGCGTTGGTGAGCCGTTCGAGACCGTCGCACCAGGCGGGAATGGCGGCATCGTGGCCCCTCGTGCGTTGGAGGGCGAGCCCGATGAGGCGGCTGGCATGCGCCTGGCCGAGGAGGTGGCCGGTGCGGCGTTGGCAACGTAGCGCCAGTCGCGAGTGATGGATGGCCTTCGCTGCTCGGTCACGGCTGAGGTGGATCTCAGCGAGGCAGCAGTGCGCGTGCCCTTGCACGATGGCGTAGCCCATCCGGCGGGCGAGTGCGAGGGCTTGCTCGGCGTGACCGAATGCCTTCTCAGACTGGCCAGTCACGCTCAGAACGTGCGCGACGCCGAGCAACGCCAGGGCCTCGACATGCCGATCGCACGCGGTGCGCGCGGTGTCCAGCGCGGCGCGATAGTGAGCGACGGCCCGGTGACGGTCGCCGAGGCGAGTGTGGATAGTGCCCAGGCAATGCTCGACGTAGGCGGCCATCCGCGCGTAATGGTTCGCGCGGACCAGGCTCAACGCCGCCTCCGCATGGTCGAGTGCCACACGGTAGCGGCCGGCGTCGCGGTGTAGCTGGGCCAGGCTGCATCGGGTGGCTGCCTCGCTACCTGGGTCGGCGGCGGCACGGAACATGGTAAGCGCGTTGGCGAGGTTTTCGGCGGCGCGGTCGAACTGGCCCAGGAGATGCAGGGTTGCGCCGAGACTCTCGTATGCGTTGGCCAACCCGGGCGGTGAACCATGTTGACGGAAGAGGGCCACAGCTTCGTCCAGGTGAAGTGCGGAGTCGGCCAACCGGCCGAGCGCGCGGTACATGGTGCCCAGGCCGGTCAGGATAGTGGCGGCCCGGGTGTGGTTGCCGGCGTGGTGTTCCAGCGCTAAGGCCTGGCGGAAACACTGCGCAGACTCGGCGAGCCGGCCTTGTTCGCGGTAGGTTATGGCGAGCGCGCTGAGGGCTGCGCTCTGGCCGGCCGTCCATCCCGCCTTTCGGGCAGCGTCCAGAGCCCGGGTGGCATGGTCACCTGCGGCGCGGTGGTTGTCCTGGCTGAACTGCAGGTTGCTCAGGCTCAGCCGCATGGCGGCTTGACCAGCGAGATCGCCGTCGGCCTCGGCGGCGGCGCGACCGATCTCGGCACAGGTCACCCATTCGATGGTGTAACGGTGGCTCCACAGATACCAGCGCAGCCGGTCGGTCAGGTGCCAAGCGATGGCCCGCGGGCCATGTTCAGCGGCATCCTGGACGGCGGCGACCAGATTGGCGCGCTCGGCGTCCAGCCAGTCGAGCGCCGCGGTTGCGTCGACGAACGGGGCACCATCAAGGGCCTCGGCGCTGTCGGGCAGGCCCAGTCGGGTAATGGTCGGGTTGATCAGGTCCGCAGCGGTGTCGGCGGAGAGCAGGTACCAGTACAGCAGCCGGCGCCGGGCGGCTTCGCGGTCGGCGGCGGTGTCGTCGAGGCCGCTCTGGCGTCTGGTGTACAGGCGTAGCAAGTCGTGCAACCGGTACCGGCCGATGCCGTCGGTGGTGATCAGGCTGGCGACGACGAGCTGATCCAACCCGCGCGCCGTGACCGCAGCGGCCATCCGGCACAGAGCGGCGGCGGACGCTGCGTTGAAATCGATGCCTGGGTGCAGCCCGAGCAACCGGAACAGTCGCTGTACCTGGGTCGGCAATCGGTGGTAGGACAGGTCGAAGGCTGCGGCCACGGCGGTCTTGGGGTCGCCCGGAATCGCCAGCGCGCCGAGGCAGTCGCCTTCGTTGAGCTTGGCCACGTACCGGGCGATGGCCATCTGTGGCTGGGCCAGCAGATGCGCGGCGGCGATACGTAGCCCCAGCGGCATGAAGCCACAAAGCCTAGCCAGGGCCTTCGACGCGACGGGCTCGGCGCGGATTCGATCCACCCCGACCACGCGCTCCAGCAACGTGAGTGCCTCTGCCGGAGAGAGGGTGTCCAGGATGATGCTATGGGCGCCATGCGTCACCGCCAGGCCGGCCAGCTGGTCCCGACTGGTCAGCACCACCATGCAGCCCGGCGTGCCGGGCAGCAGCGGTCGCACCTGTTCGGCATCACAGGCGTTGTCAAGGATGATAAGCAGCCGCCTTCCCGCCACCACGGACCGGTACAGCGCCGCCGCCTCGGCAGCGTCGACGGGAACCTGCTCGGCAGGAACGCCAAGGCTGCGTAGCAGCCACGCCAGCCCGTCGATGGGTCGAAGCGGCGGATCTGCCGCGTACCCGCGTAGGTCCAGGAACAGCTGCCCGTCCGGAAACCGGTCGGCGACCCGTTGCCCCCAATGCACGGCAAGCGCCGTCTTGCCAATGCCCGCGGTACCGGCGATCGCGGAGATCACCACGGTTCGGGCCGGTGTTTCGTCCGGATCGGGAACCAGGGCATCCAAGGCGTCCAGGCACTTGTCCCGTCCGGTGAACACGGCCACTGGGGCAGGCATCTGGGCGGGCACGACCACTGCCGGTTTACGGACGGCCTCGACCAGGTCCAGGTCGGGGTCAGCGCGCAGGATCGCGGTCTCGAGCCGGTGTAGGTGTTCTCCGGGCTCCAGGCCGTGGTCGTCGATGATGCGACGCCGGATGCGGCGGTAGGTGTCGAGGGCCTCGAACCGCCGACCCGACCTGTATAGAGCCACCATGAACTGCGCGATGAGCTCCTCGTCGAACGGGTGTTCGGCGACGAGACGGGCTAGTTCGCCGAGCACCTCGTGGTGGCGTCCAAGGGCCAGGTCTGTGTCGATCCTCCGCCGCAACGCGGATAGCCGTAGCTCGTCGAGGTGCCCGGCGACGCGGTCGCGCAGCGCCGGCGGACCGATGTCGGCCATAGCCGGCCCACGCCACATCGCCAACGCCTCGCGCAGCAGCCGGGCACGTCCTGCCGGGTCAGTGCACCGAAGAGCATCATCGACCAGTCGTTCGAAGCGGTGAAGGTCCACCGTTACCGGCTCGACGTCGAGCCGGTAACCGGAACCTCGCTGGGTCAGCAGCATCGGCCGACCGTTGGACACTGCTGACGCCAGCGCCCGCCGAAGCCGTGACATGTAGGTGTGAACGGCGGCACGCGCATCAGCGGGCGGCTGGTCGGCCCACAGGAGCTCGATCAGCCGTTCTACCGGGACCGGTTGTCGTCGTGCCAGCAATAGAACGCCCAGCAAGCACCGTTCCCGGGTCCCGGGCAGCGGGATTGTTCTGCCGTCGACCTCCAGGGTGACCGGCCCGAGCACGCAGAAGCGCACAAGGCGCACAAGACGCACGGTACCGCCGCCCTGCCCGCCCCGACAGGGTCGAGTCAGACGGCAGTAAGGCGAGCCGAGCACAGTAGGCGTACACCAGGGTGCGTTGCGGGATCGGCTCCGCAGCCGGTGAGTAATGGTCTGCGCCCGACCGCGCTGACTGGTGGCCCGCTTATCGAGCGCCCGCGGTCGCAGCCGCCTGCGGCAGATCGCACGAGAGGAGCAGTGTCGTGAGCTACACGTTGGGCTTCCTACGCAGGCGCCCGTTGCGTTGGACCGCCGTTACCACGACCGCGGTGGTAGGACTAGTGTTGGGGACATCCGGTATCGCGTTCGCCGCGACCGGGACCGTCAACACCGCCGGCTCGCCGCTTACAGTCCGAGCCGCTCCGGGGACCTCGTACACCGCCTGGACGAGCGTCGTCGACGGTACCACCATCACGATCACATGCCAGACCCCGGGCAGCTCGGTGACCGGTACCTACGGCACGAGCTCGATCTGGGACATGATGCCCAACGGCGGGTTCGTCTCGGACGCGTACGTCCGCACCGGGTCCGACGGGTACGTCGAGCACCGTTGCGTATACGCGGGCCGGCCGCCACGAGACAACCCACACATCGTCAACTCGGCCATCTCATGGGAGTTCGCGAGGCTGGGCTCGACGGCGTACGAGAACCAGTGCCTGCATTTCCAGGCCGAGGCGTTCGGCTGGTCGTACTCCGGCTTCGCGACCGCGGAAGCCGCCGGCGACTGGATGGTCAACAACAGCTACATGCACACGTCGGGGATCCCCCCGCGGGGTGCGCTGGTCTGGTACCACAACTCGTCAGGCACCGGGCACGTCGTGGTGAGCCTTGGCGAAGGCAAGATCATCGGTACCTCGGTGGGCGGCGACGTCGGCGTGGCCAGCTACACATACCACAGTTCCTACCGGGGCTGGACCGTCCCGTACTTCCCGAAAGCCGGATGAACACGTCCTGCTGGGCCCTGGCTGCGGTGTGAGGGGACGGGACGGCTTCATGGCCCGCGAACTGGGTCGCGACGGATGGGTGGCACGGCGGACTCGGGCGCGCCCCGAGACCGCCGCGGCCGCCGAGGCTAGGTTGGAGCTCCGACTGCTCGGGCCGTTTGAGGTGCTGGTCGACGGGCGGTCGGTCACCCTCGTACGGCGCAAGGAACGGTGCCTGCTTGCGGTGCTGCTGCTACAGGTCGGGCGGCCGATCGCCGTGGGCCGGCTGGCCGAGCTGCTGTGGAACGGGCAACCACCGGAGTACGCGCGGCGCGCGCTGCAGACCTACGTGTCGCGGCTACGGACCGCGCTCGACGCGGCGGGTGCCGGGGCTGACGTGATCCGGCTGGTTCACCATGGCGGCGGGTACGCCGTGCACACCGATCCGGACTTCGTGGATGCTGATCGCTTCCGCCGGATCGTACGGCGCGCCCTGGCGATGCATGACCCGCGAATTCGGTCGAGATGGCTACGCCAGGCGCTTGAGCTGTGGCGTGGGGAGCCGATCTCGGACTTCGAGGAGGGGTGGGCCCGCGAGTCGATCTGTGGCCCGCTGGAACAGTTGCGCCAGACGGCGCTGGAGCTGCGGGTGGAGGCCGACCTCGCGCTGGGTGGACACGACGCCGTGATCGATGAGCTGGTCGGGCTCACCGCGACCCGGCCGGTCTCGGAGCGCCTCGTAGCCTCTCTCATGACGGCGCAGTATCGAGCGGGTCACCAGCAGGATGCGCTGGAGACGTACCGGCGCACGCGGAACCGCCTCGCCCGCGAGCTGGGCCTGGATCCCGGGGCTGAGTTGCAGCAGCTTCACTTGGCCATGCTCCGCGGCGATAGCAGTCTGCTCCGGTCGACTCGAACGGCGTCGCCGCCGACGAGACAAAGGTACGTCAGCTGGCGCGCCTCGGCGCGCACTGCGCGCTGATCGCCACCAGTCGCAGCTACCCGGTCCGGTCGTCAGTCGAGGAGATCGTGTGCCACATCCTCGCCGACCTGCTCGCCGACCATCCCGCCGGCGTACCCGCCGACCACTGCGCAGACTCCCATGAAGGGAATCCCGACTCCGGTCGCGCCGCAGCCACCCGCGGCGGCGGCCGCACCGCCCATCCCGTACACGGCCCCACCCAACTTCTTGATGCCGGTCCTCGCGAGGGCCTTCGGCAGGCTGTCACCGTTGTCCAAGTTGGTTGCCACGTCGGTCACGACCTCCAATGCGCCGATCGTGTGGTCGATGGCGTCCACGGCGGGATTGTCGACGAGGGCGGCGAGGAACCGCAGGCGCCCCTTGCGGTGTTTCTGACCGTCAACCCAGTCCGCGGCGGCGGCCTTCCGCGCCGGGTTCCCGGAGTGCCGCGCGAGGTGCCGCATGTGGTAGTAGTGCTCGAGCTGCACGGCTGCCATCTCACCGTGCAGGTTCAGCAACGCCACCATCGCCCGCAATGCCACCAGCGCCTCCGCGCGCCTCTGCAGATCGGACCGGCGTTTGCTCTCGGCGTCCCGCCGCTCCCGGCACTGCGCGGCGTTTCCGCAGCCATGGCGTCGTGCCCGGGGGGCGTGCTCGGCCTCGACCCGGTGCCGGAACCGGACGACCTCGCCCTCGTGTTCAGTGGTGCGGCGCTTGCGAACCTGGCTGTTGGCTATCCGGTGGGCGGCGACCTGGTTCTTGAACCGGTGGACCTCGCCGTCGTCGCTCGCGGCCCGGTGCCGGCTACCGCCGCCTCCCTCGGACATCAGCATGAGACCGCTGGCGTCGCTGTGCATCACCGGGTTGTTGTCCGCGTACGAGTACGCGTTCAGCGACTGGGGATCGTCCGGCACGAGCACCGGATCGACCGACAGGAACCGTCCGACGGTCGGGTCGTAGTCACGTGCCCCCAACCGCACCAGCCCGGCGGCCGCATCGGTCACCCCGCCGACGTACCCCTTCTGGCTGGCCCAGGGCGTCGCGGTGCCGCGGGCCCCGCCGTACGGCGTCTGGTAGTGCTTGGTCACCGCCTGGGTGGTCGCGTCGATGGACACCAGCGGCGTGCCCTGATGGTCAGGGACCAGCCAGGACAGGCCCGCAGTCGTGCGCACCGCGATGGCCGTTCCATTGTGGTCGTAGTGCCGCGCGGCAGTCAGTGTCCCGGTGCCGCCCGCCCGGTGCACCTCGGTCGGACCGAGATACAGCACGGTCTCGGTCGGGTCGCGGCGGATCAACCGGTCGCCGTCCGCGTCGTAGAGGTTGCTACTGACCGCGGATCCCTCCGTGATGCTCGCGCTGAGGCCCTCGGCGTCGTACCGGATGGTCTGGGTGGCCGCCGCACCCGGGCGGCTGGTGGTGTTCCCAGCCGCGTCGTACCCGTACGTCCGGACCGTCGAGCCGGTCGTGGCCGAGATCAGCGAGTGCGGCCGCGGGCTGGTCGCCGCCGGGTAGGCGTAGCTTGTCGTCAGGTCCCCTGATACCCGGTGGTCGGTCTGGGTCGCCCGCAGCCCGCTGCCGGTGAATGTCCAGGACAGCCAGTACGGTGCCGGCCCGCCGAGCGCCGCTGCTGAGGGTGGGTCACAGGCTCCTGACGCGGGAGTCCACGCCCCGGCCAGCCGCTCGTGCCCGTCGTAGCCGAAGCACTGCACGTCGTCCGTGCCGGCCACGTCGGCGATTCGGGTCGGGTTGCCGGCCGCGTCATAGGTGTAGTTGCGGTCGGTCGGCGTGGTGGCGTTGGTCTCGTCGGCGACGAACGAGCGGGTCAGCCGGCGGGTGCCGACCTCGTACTGCATCGTGAGCCAGGCGTGCTTGGCCGCGCTGGACGTGGCCAGCGTGTACTGCTCCGGGTCGCCGAGCACGGAGTACACGGTGTCGGCGATGTAGCCGGACAGGCCGGCCAGTGTCGTGGGCATGCCCAGCTCGTTGTGGCCGTAGCTGAGCACCTCGGCGGGCAGCCCGCCGGCCGCCGGCAGGGCCACCAGCTGTACCGTCCCGTCCAGGTTGTACGCGGTGGTCGTGGTGTAGGTACCGGCAAGGTTGCCCTCCGCGGCCGGAATCACCACCTGTTCCTTTGTCGGCCGGTAGAGCTTGTCGTAGCTGACCAACGCTCTGGTGTACGCCGCGCCGCCGGTTCCGCCGACGTACCGGGTGGCGGCGGCGAGCTCGCCCTTCGCGCCGGCCGGGTCGTAGGTCCAGCCGGCGAGCTGGTTGGCCGGCGCGACGCTGCCGGCGTAGCGGCCGGTCCTGCGGTCAAGCGCGTCGTAGGTGTACGCAAGCGCCTGGCCGCGAGCGTCCACTGTGGAGGTCACCCGGTCGACGTCGTCGTAGCCGTACGTTGTCACACCCTTGTCCGGATCGGTGTCACGGATCTTCCGCCCGCGCAGGTCGTAGCCGTACGACCAGGTCGTGCTCGCACTGTCCACGATGGATGTCAGCCGGTCCGCGTCGTCGTAGCCGTACGTCGTGGCCAGGTAGGCTCCGGTGGGCGCACCACCGTCGTAGGCGCGCCGTTCGATGACGTTGCCCCGGGCGTCGCTGATCTCGGTGGTGGCCACCGCACCGGCCGGCGGATCCACCGACACGCGGTCGCCGCCATACGTTGTCGTGGTACGCCACCGCTCGACGCCCAGGCTCAGGAAGGCCTCGGCTGTCTGCCGGCTCGCACCGTCGTAGGTGGACAGCGTCTGGGCCGGGGCGGCGCCGGCGTTGACCGCCACCAGAGCTGCGCCGGGTGCCGCCGAGTTGTAGATGTCGGACAGCTCACGCACGGCAAGCCCGCGCGAGTCGTACGACGTGTCCGTGATGATCCTGCCGCCACCGGGCGCGGGTACCTGCGTCTGCCTGGTGCGCAGCCACGAGTCGCTGATCGTGTAGCTGGTGGTGTACGTCGTGCCGTCAGACCGGAGGCTCGACGAGGCCACGGCAACCGGAACAGAGGCTGACAGGGCGTATGCGTACTTCAGGTTCGGCGTTTGCGTGTCGCTGCGATCGGCCAGCCATACCGACGTGACCCGGCCCAGGGGGTCGTAGGCCTGCCTGGTGCGGTTGCCGTTGGCATCTACGACGACCGTGGCCACGCCCCACGCCGGCTCGATGGTGGTCGTCACGGTGTCGCCGAGTGGGTTGGTGACGGCGATCTGGGTCAGCGGGCCGCCCGCCGGCGGGGTGTACGCGCTGGTGGTGGAGCGGTTCAGGACATCGGTCACCCTGGTGACCCGGCCCAGGGTGTCGTACGTCGAGGTGCTGACGAGCTGGTAGACAGCGGCGCCGGACACGTAATCCTTGACCCGCTCGACCCGGGTCTCGTCGCCCTTGGTCGGGGCGCTTCCCCACGCCAGCCCGTCGAAGCTGGTCCGCATGTCGGATACGACGTCGGCCGGCCGGGCCGGGGTCGCCGAGCACCGCACGCCGACGGTCTCGACGCGCTTCTCGTAGTCCACCAGGTACGCCGTGGTGTTGCGGGCGTACTCCACCCGGGTACACCTGTCGTCGGCGCTCGTCGCTTCGTCGCCAAGGTCGTCGGTCTGGGTCACCAGACCGTATGCACTGTCGAATGTGGACGCCATGCGGGTCGTCCGGGCGCCGCCGGGCGCCAGCGGCTTGCGGATCCGGACCGCGCCCGTCCGTACGAGGTACGCCCGAGTGGTTCCCCACGGCTGGCTGCGCGCCGCCGTCTGCGCGGTCCACGGGTCGTTGATGGCGTCGGTGACCACAGTGGACCCGTCGTAGGTGATGGTCTCCCGGCCGAACCCGGCCAGCGGCGCGGCGTCGGTAACCACCCCGCCCTGCGAGTCGGTGATGGTCACGCTCTTGGTGCCGCCGCCGGCCGTCCGGTCGCCGTCCATGCCGCGCAGGTAGAGGCTCTGGCTGCGGAGCCGGGCTCCGCCGAGCACCGGATCGCCCACGGTGGTAGTAACGGTCTGGTAGCCGCGCCAGTTCGACCAGGTGCGGTACTTGTTCGGGGTGAGGCCGTCATCGTCGTCGTAGTGCCAGGCCGCGCCGCCGCCGTAGCTGTAGTCGGTCTGCACGATATCGCTGCCGCCGGTGCCGTCCACCCGCAGTACCTGGGCGACGACGTACTTGTGGAACCAGTCCAGCTGCGGCTGGACCTGTCCCGGCGGGGTCCAGTAGACCGGGAAGCACCGCTGGGTGTTGGTCGCCGGACTCGGTAGCGCGGAGCGCGTGCACTCGATGGCCGCGTAGTTGACGGTGATGCCGGCGCCGGTCTCCGAGGTGATGGTCCGCACCCGCCACTTCATCACAGGGGCTATGCCCTCCAACGCGTCCACCCGGTTGGCGTACTGCACCCCGCCGAAGGTGACCGCCGAGGGCAGCGCGAGCGTGCCGCCGACCTTGCCGGCGTGGTCGATCTTCGACAGCCACAGCGCGGGTGACCCACCGTCGCCCGGAGTGGGGAAGGACTGGGTCAGCGTCCAGGAGTCCACATCAGCGTGCGCCGAGCCCCGCCAGACCTGCGTGGTGATGGTGGTCAACCGCTTCCGGGTGAAGAACGTCGGGGCCAGCTTGCCGGTGCAGGCGGTGCCCGCGTCGCAGATCTGGTCGAACGGCACGTCCGGCCACGCCGCCTTGTTGGACGACGTCAGGCTGGTGCAAGTTTCCGTACCGGACGGGACGCACCGCTCCGCCACACCGAACACCACCCGGGCCGGCGCCGAGGTCGTGAGGAGGGTGCTGGACCGCTGGCCGTACTCGATCCGCTTGAGCCAGCCGCCGCGGGTATAGACCGTGCCCGGTGAGGCTACCCCGTTCTTGGCGTAGTAATTGGTCTCCGGGGTGTACCAGAGTGTCATCGCGTTGCCGTGCGGGTCGACGACATAGTCCAAGCCCCACCGCCACGCCTGGGTGCAGAACGACGCGGCGAACCCGGACGTGGAGTGGCACGGCTCCCCGCTGTCGTCGCCGGCCACCGGCACCGTCCAGACGCTGCTGGTCAGCGGGTTCCCGGACGCCCAGCCGGGCAGCTGGTGCAACCCGAAGTGGTACTGCGTGCCGTCGGTCGTGGTGACCCGCCAGTACTCCCGGTCGTTGTCGCCGTTGGCGGCGGGGTCGGTCAGCTTCTCCACCCGCGAACCGTCGTCGTCTTTGAGCCGCCAAGCGCCGGAGGCGTCGTCGCGGACCAGCTCTGCCGCGCGGCCGTTGAGGACGAGCGTCGCGTTGTCGTACTTCCAGCACAGGTCGAACTTGCCGGACTGCCCGTCGTCGGCGCAGCTGGCGTACTTGCGCTCCACATAGGACGATGCCAGGTCGAAGCCCTCGCCCACCCACGAGGGCTGGTTGTTGGTGGAGGCGGTACGCCCGTCCACCGTCTGCGCGGAGTACGCGATGGCCAGCTCGGGATCGGGCCCGCCGACGCCCGGCGGCACCCGCAGCGGGTACGACCACGCGAAGTCGCCGTTCGAGCCGCCGGCGGTCCACGTCGCCGAAGTGGACAGCGCAGTGGCTGAGTAGTCACCGGCATCGCTCGAGGGGCTTGCCGCCAGCGCCATCACCGTATCCCCGGTGGCGGCGGGCACGGACGTGGTGATCCTGGAAGCGGTCGTGTCGAGATAGGATGCGAGCCCCGTCGCGGTGGCACAGCCGGGTGCGTCCGGCGCATCGAGGACGCACGCCGGCAGCTGCGCGGCTCGGAGCCGGCGCGCCCAGTCGCCGCCGTACGCCTGCTGGAAAGCCGCATAGTCCACGGTGACGCTGAGCCGCTCCCGGGCCGGGCCGAGCCGGAGCAGCACCCCGTCCACCCCGGCGCGCTCGGCAACGTTCCGGCCGAGCAGCTCCACCCGGACCGGCTCGCCCGGACCCGCCGTGGCTACCCAGACCGGCAGGGCGCCGGCTCGCGCCGGCACCGCGCCGGCAATGACGTCCGCGACGCCGGCCGCCGGCCAGGTGACCGTGGGGGGCTTGGTACGTGCGGCCGCTTCGGCCGGATCCGGTGCCGGGAAGCGCACCGGTACCGATCCGACCGGGACGGATGTGGTCGCCGCTACCGGCGGGCGGCGCGACGGCCGCGGGGCGCCCTGATCGGGAAGGGCGACCAGCATTGTCGCCAGGACCGCGGCGGCGGTCACCGCACGCGGCGTACGGGTGACGTTCATTCCGGCCGCCCTCTCCGAGTCAGGTGGTGGCGAAGAGCAGGTAGATGTCCTGCGGCGACATCACGCCGGCGTAGACCCGGATGTCGTCGTAGAGGCCCTCGGCGGCGTAGGCCACGTGCGGGGCACCGTTGTCGATCGCCCAGCCGACGTTGATCGCTTTGGCTGTCTGCCAGGCCGTGGTGTACGGCACGCCGCCCTCGGCGCCCTGCCGCACCCCGTTGACGTAGAGCAGCATCCGCTGTGCGGGCGCGTCGTAGACCACCGCGAGGTGGGTCCACACGCCGGACTCCGCTGTGTCGTCGGAGGCCACCTTGGTCCAGCTCGATCCGGAGGCGTCCTGGGCATGCCGGTAGTACGACCACAGCCCGGTACCGCCGAGCTCGACCTGGTACGAGTTCTCGTACGTCCCCGGCGCGGCGAGCACGATGCCGTTATCAGCCGGGTTGGTCGGCTTGACCCAGGCGGTCAGCGTGAAGCTGCCGGTGGCGTCGATCTGCCGGCCGCTGGCCGTGGCCCAGCCCGTCGAGCCCCCGTCGAGGCGCAGCACGTTGCCGCGCTCGGGATCGACGGCCCAGGCGGCGCCGGCCTGCAGGGTCAGGTCCTTGTTGTAAGGCGTCGCGTCATCCGCCATGGTGCCGGCCGTCTCGTCCAGCTTCCACTGGCCGATCAGCGCCGGACGCGCCAGCCCGGAGACCGGGTCCACCAGGTGGACCAGCTCGGCGATCTCATCCGCGCCGGCTACCCGGTCCCACACCTGGACCTGGTCGACCTTGCCGTCCAGGTACTCCTGGTACCCGCCGTTGTACTTCAACCGGCCGATCGTCAGCGGTCCGGTCGCGTTCCACGGCGTGGTGAACGAGGCGGTGCCGAGCGTCGCGTCCAGCACGCCGTTGACGTACAGCTTGATCTGCTGGTTGGTGGCGTCGTACACCCCGGCGAGGTGGGTCCAGACGTACGGCATCGGGGTGTACGCCGACCGCGCCCGGATGATGGTCGGGTTGGTCGTGTCGGTCGCGTGCCGGTTGAACACCCAGCCGTAGGTCGAGGAGTGGTACAGCTGGAACCCGGCGGCCAGGCTGCCCGCCTGGCTCAGGATCGTCTGGTTGGACGACGTTTGGTCCAGCCGCACCCACGCCGCCACCGTGAAGCTCTTCGTGGTGTCGACCACGGGTCCGGCCGTGGCCGCGTAGTCGTCGGTCCCGTCCAGGGACAGCGAGCCGCCGGAGCGCGCGACACCGCCCCAGACCGGTCCGGACAGCGTCGCGCTGTAGCCGTTGCCGCTGGAGTCGCTCGCCGTCGTGCCGCTCGTCTCGTCCAGGTTCCATACGGCGACCGGGGCGCGGCCGCGGGCCACCAGGAAGTCGTACTCCCGGGTGGAGCTCACGTTGCCGGCGCTGTCGCGCGTGTACACGTGGAGCTGGTTGACGCCGAACGCGTCCGGGACGATGGTGACGGTCACCGCGGCTCCACCGGATGTCGCTTTGCTCAGCCACTGACCCGCGTTGACCCGGTACAGGTACGCGGTCACGTCGGTCGCGCCGGCGGTGAAGGTGAACGCGCCTGGCTGCCCCTCAGCCCCGTACGCCACCTGGTTGTCCGGATCGAACTCCGGGTACGCCGTGGACGACACCGCGGGCATGGGTGGCGCGGACGTGTCGACCTTCAGGTAGCAGAAGCCGGTGTTGGACGGGTACCAGCCGCTCACATCGGTGGACTCGGCGATGTACTCCTCGGCCCGTACCCGCCACTTGTACGCCTTCCCGTTCGTCAGGCTGGTGGTTGTGGTCGTCACGGTGGTGCCGGACACGTACTCCGACCCGTTCACGAAGTCGTACACCTCGGTCGAGCCGTCGTACACCTCGAAGTGGCCTCGCAGCTCGGCGTACGAGCCGTTCGGGTCGGTCAGCGTCGCCTGCAGCTTCGGGGTGCTGTCGTTGATGATGGCCGGCGTGGTCGACGAGGTGGCGCACGGGGCTGGCGGGTCGGCGACTTTGACGTTCGACGGCACGTTCGGCGGCGTGTTGTACGTGGCGGTCAGCACCGGGTACGACGAGGAGACGTTGTCGTACTTGCGCCATCCGTCGCGGTCGGTCTCGTCGGCCGACTTCAGGCCCAGGGTCAGCGTCGCGGAGCTGTGCGCCGCCGCGTACTCCAGCCCGTCCTCCGCGTTCCACTCCTGGCGGTCGTACCCCGCGCAGTAGTCCTCGTGGCCGTGCACCACCGTGCTCGTGGACAGCAGCTGGGCCCACGACGGCTGTGCCGACCAGGCCGTGGACGAGCTGATCGACCCGGTCCGGTACAGCTGCACACCGGGTCCGAAGGAGGTTAGCGAACAGTCGTGGTTCGGCGAGTGGATCTGCTTGTGGGCGAACTCCGCCGAGATGATGTGCTTGCCGGCGAACCCCGCGGTGTCGAACCGGTAGAACACCCGCGACCTCTTCGGCGCCGAGCTCCACCCGTCGTACCCGACCCGCGCGTGCTCGGTCGTGTTGTTCGGGAACTTCTGCCCGTCACTCCAGACCATCGTCCAGTACGTGTAGTAGCGCGGGTTCGCGCTCACCGCTGGGTCGATCACCACCGGGAACCTGGTTGCGGGATCCGACAGCAGCCGCCGGTCAGGGAGCACGGTGAGCGTGGAGCCGGACAGCTGCATGCCCAGTAGGGCCGACCGGGCGTTCTCGCTGCCCGAGTCCCACATCCGCGGTGGGGGACCGGTGAACAGCTCCCGCCCGTGCTCGTCGACGCCGCGCAGACCGCCCTCGGCGTTCCTGGACAGCGCGGCCCCGGACGACGTGACCGTGAACCGGATCGCGGCGAGAGCCGGGCTCGAGGCTGCCTCGCGGGACTTGACGACCAGCGACTGGCTGAACCCGAGAAGCCCGGCCTCCAGGACGAGGTCCACGCCGGGCAGCACATCGGGGTACGTCGCGGCGAAGCCGGACAGGACCGGCGTCGGCAGCCGGCCCGGCCAGCGCAGCTCCACCCATCGGCCGCGATCGGCGACCTGGGCGAGCGCCGCCGTACCGCCGCCTGAGAAGACCAGCTCGACCGGCGCCACGGCGGGACCGACCCTACCGTCCGGCCGGATGTGCAGGGTCAGGTCGACCGGCCGCCAACCCGTGGCCGCATCGTCGCGTACGCGAACCGGCAGGGCACTGACCTCCGCCCTGAACAGACCGGTGGCCGGGTCGGCGATGACCAGTGTCGTCTCGCTCGTGAGCGCGCTCACCTCGACCGGCTGGCCGGTCGCCCTCGCCAATGCCATCGCCGCCGCCTCGGTGAGAAGCCCAGGTGGCGGTGTACGCGAGTGCTGCGGTGCTGCGCTGGGCCTCGCCGCGCCGGCCGCGGCCGGCGCGGCGAGGCCCAGCGCGAGCATGAGCAACGCGGCCGCGCCGCATTGGTGGTACCGCCTGTCCCAGCTACTCCAGGCGCTGGCCATGTCGCCCTCCTCGACCCATTCGCGGTCGCAATGGACCGCTCGGATCGAGCCTGTGGTGTACCGATTACCAACCGCTTTCCATACGCTGACCAACGCCCGTCTGGCGCGCCGGCGCCGAGGAGCGCCATGTGCAGGCAACGAGCCGCGTAGAAGTCGAGCTCATCGGCCGTGACAGGGTTTGGAACCGCACAGGTCGCCGTGCTTCGCCGGCAAGTGCACCGTCCGGATCTGGAACCGGCCGACCGGGTCGTCCTGGCGGCGCTGTCCCGGCTGCTGCCTCGACAGCGTTGGTCGGCGATGATGGCCACCTACCAGCAGCTTGGCCGATCATGCGCGACATTGTCGAAGCGCTCGCCCCCCGCCGCTGGTGGCCCAACAAACCGGCATCGGCAGCGTGCCCTACCCGGCTTAAACGTTGCCGGGTAGGGGCTACACCCAGCGGACGGTGGCTCAGGCCGGGCTGGCGCCAGCGGTGCACTACCGACCCCGGACCTTGTCCGTCGCATGTGGACCGCCGACCACAACCTCGGTGTCGGCTGCCGGGCGTCCGACGTAGCGGGCGTCGACGAGGACCGGCACGCGGATGTGGACGAGGCGGCCTCGTTCACCGCGGCATACGCCGCGCACGGCGAGCAGTGGCCGAACACGACGACGGTCCGACGCCGCACGGTGGGACGCGCCTGTCCTTCCGGGCCGGCGATGGCTGTGTGGCAGTCCGGCTGGCCCCGGGCGACACACCGCACACGTGTGCGCCCTTCGTCGCCGCGACACCTGTCGGCGACTGTCACCGGAACTCCTGACAAGCACAGGTGACTACCAGCTCCGCGAGTGGCCGATGCTACCGGCCCGGTGGCGCTGGTCATATCGCGGCATTCCATCACGCGGTCAGCAGGTGACGTGGAACAGCCCGATCGCGCGGCCCTCTGTTTCGTTCCAGACGTCGATCACCTCGGGCGTTGGCAGCAGTACCACGTCGCATTTCCTCTGCTTCACGTAGGCGGCCGCCTCGGGCGAGAGTTCTACGTTGCCGTACTGGCCGCTGCCGACGATCAAGCGGCCTGCGCCCGCACCCTGCTCGCACACGTACTTGGCCTCTTGAAGCGAGATCGTGTGTGACGTGCCGTAGACGGCCTTCGAGAGCTTCTTCTTCCGCTTCTTCACCTTGCCGTCCGGTCGGATGATGATGTCGTGCTCGAAGACGCTCCCCTCGACCGTGATCGAGCCGAATGCAGTTCTGTCGATGCGCGGCTTCATCGTTCACCTCCAGGGCGTACGGCTGGCCGCTGTCGCCGTGGTGCGCATGACGTCCGTCGGCGACGATTGGTGATACTGAACAGCCTACGCGGCCAGGATAGCGGTACGGGAACGCCTCGACGTCGACGGCGAGCGCGGCGCGCGGGTTGGCCGCAGGTGACGTGCCTTGACCGAGTCCCGACCGGTGGTGAGCCAGCCGACCAGCCATCCGCATCAGATGAGCGTCGTCGAGCTGGTCATCAGACCCGTGCAGCCGCCGCCACCAGGTGCGAAACCCGCCCGGGTTGTGCCCCAACGAGAAGTAGGCGTTGAGCACGATCCGGTCCACGCAGTCGTAAGAGCCGGTCACCAGGTCTGCGTACCGCTCGCTGAGCTCATCGGCCATGCCGGAACCGTAGAAACCACCGCCGTCCTGGCGCATCTACCCGGTGACTGAAGCTGCCCCGAAGGGGCCACTGATGTTGGGTGAAGTCCCAAGATCAGCGTAGATCCTTAGCGGTTCGGTAGTGGTTCAGTAGCGGCCTGCCACATCATTCGGGCAGTCTCGTCTGCCATGGAGGGGGCGCAATGGTCGCCGGAGCCGTGTTCACGCCTGCCAGATCCACCGCGCGCCGGTCCGCGCGCAGCGCCTGCGCGGCGGCCGTCGTGGCGATGGTCGTGGCGGCGCTCGTCGGCGTTCCGTCGGCCGCCAACGCGGCCAACCGCCCCGCGGCTGACTCTCGCGGGGCACGGCCGGGCCAGGCGGACGTGGGCGAGGACGCGGCCGGAGCTGCCGCGCGAGCGAGCGGACGGCCTGTTGAGGCGACCGCCTTGCGCACGGAGACGAGGCGGGTGTTCGGCAACCCGGATGGCACGTTCACGCTGGAGCAGCACCTGCGGCCGGTGTGGGTACGCCGAGGCTCGGGCTGGGCGCCGGTGGACACCACGCTGCGCCGCGCCGCCGACGGCACGGTGACGCCGGGCGCGACGCGGGTGGGTTTGGTCTTCTCTGGGGGCGGCGGTACCGGCGCGTTGGCTCGCCTCAGCCATGACGGCAAGGAGTTGGCGCTGGGTTGGCCGGGCCGGTTACCGGTTCCCGTGCTGTCCGGCGACACCGCGTCGTACCGCGATGTGCTCGCCGGTGTTGACCTGATCGTGCGGGCCGACGTCGAGGGATTCTCCGAGCTGCTGGTGGTCAAGGACGCGACCGCGGCAGCGAACCCGGCGCTGGCCAGCGTGCGGTTCTCGATGGCCGCCGAAGGAGTGTCGGTGCGGCAGGCGGCCGACGGCAGCCTGGCGGCGGTGGACACGGCCGGGCAGACGGTGTTCGAGGCGCCGGCGCCGCACATGTGGGACTCGGCCAGCGGGGGAGGGGACGGCCGGCGCCGGCCGATGCGGGTCGAGGTCGGCAGCGGCGAGCTGACCGTCGTGCCGGACCAGGCGATGCTGACCGGCAAGGACACCCACTTCCCGGTGTTCATCGACCCGTCGTGGTCGGGCGGGCGGTTGGCCTGGACGCAGGTATGGAGCAACTATCCGTCGACGTCCTTCTACAACGGTGCGAACCTGGGCACCTCGGAACCGGTCGCCCGGGTCGGGTATGACGCGACCGACGGCAAGCTGACCCGGTCGTTCTTCCGTCTGGACACGACGGGAGTGCGGGGCAAGCACATCCTCCAGGCGACCTTGCAGACGTATGAGGTGTGGTCCCGTTCGTGCACGGCGCGTCCGGTCGAGCTGTGGGCGACCGGTGGCATCTCGTCGTCCACGACCTGGAGCAACCAGCCGGCGTGGGCGTACCGGATGGACTCGAAGAACGTCGCGAAAGGGTATTCGTCGAGTTGCCCGGCCGGTGGCGTGGAGCTCAACGCGACCACGCAGGTGACCAACGCGGCCCGGGGCGGGTGGAGCAACATCACGGTCGGGTTGAAGGCGCCGTCCACATACGAGTCGGCACGAGACACGTTGACCTGGAAGAAGTTCCGAAACAACCCGACCCTGACGGTCGTGTACAACACCGTGCCGGCAGTGCCGACGAACCTGACGACGAATGGGTCGACGACATGCGTGACGGGGTCGGGGCGGTTGGTCGTCGGCACCACGACACCCACACTGCGGGCGACGGTGAGCGACGCCGACAACGCGGTAAGGGCGAACTTCCAGTGGTGGAGCGTCGACGGGGCCGCTCCGGTCGGGGAGTACACCTCGCCATCGGTTGCGGGTGCTACCCCGACGGTCGTTGCCAAACAGGTTCCGGCCGGTGTGTTTGCCAACGGAGCGATCGCGAAATGGCGGGTACGGGCCTACGACGGTGTCGACTACAGCGCGTGGAGCCCCTGGTGTGAGTTCGCCATCGACACGAGCCGACCGCCGCTGCCCACCGCCACCTCCTCGGGTTTCCCCGACGGTGCCGAGGGTAACGCCGTGATGGGTACGGCCATGCCGGTAACCTTCGGTGCCAACGGCGGCACCGACGTGGCCTCCTACGAGTACGGCCTGAATGTCGACTCCAGCGCGCTGGTGGGCAAGGCCGTACCGGCAACCCTCGGCGGGTCGGCGAACGTGTCGGTCGTCCCGGACCGGTTCGCCAACTGGCTGCACGTGCGGGCGGTGGACCGGGCCGGCAACAAGTCCGATGTCGCCACGTTCGTCTTCTACGCGGCCGCCGCGTCCGGCCCGGTGGGGGACTGGGCGCTGAACGAGACCGATGGTGCCGTGGTCGCCGCGGACTCGTCGCCGAACGGCTTCAATGCGACGGTGAACGGCGCGGCGTCCTGGGTGGACGGTGTGAACGGCAACGCGCTGCACCTTGACGGCACCACCGGTTACGCCGCCACGGCGGGTCCGGTGGTGCGTACCGACCAGTCCTTCTCGGTCAGCGCCTGGGTGCGGGTGTCCACCGCGGTACCGTACGCCGCCGCGGTCGTCAGCGAGGACGGTAATCGCTACGGCGGCTTCTACCTGCAGTACTGGGGACCGACTCGGCAGTGGCGGTTCGCCGTGCCGACGGCGGACACCGACAGCCCCGGGGCGAACGGGATCCTTTCGTCGATGCCGGCACCGGTCGGGGTGTGGACCCATCTGATCGGCGTGTACGACGCTCCCGCCCAGCAGCTGCGGCTCTACGTCAACGGCCTGCTCGCTGGCACCACCGCCCGGCCCAGCAGCTGGAACGCCACGGGGAGCCTGCAGATCGGACGGGTCAAGGTCAATGGTGGATACGACGACTACTGGCCCGGCGACATCGACGGCGTGCAGGTCCATCAGCGGGTGTTGATGGCCGGAGAAATCCAGCAGGTACCCCGGTTGAGCGGTGAGTGGCGGCTCGACGAGACATCCGGCACGACAGCGGCCGACGCGACCGGCGGCCACCCCGGCACGCTCTCCGGCGGCGCGTCGTGGACGGCCGGCAGGACCGGCAACGCGGTGGCGCTGGACGGCAGCACCGGCGTGATGAGTACGGCCGGGCCGGTGGCGCGCACCGACGGCAGCTACACGGTGGCCGCCTGGGTGCAGCTGGACGGCACCGGCAGGGACGCCATCGCGGTCAGCCAGGACGGCGCGTCGGTGAGCGGGTTCACCCTTGGCTACTCGTGGAACGCCAGCGCCGGTACCGGCTACTGGTCCTTCGGCGCGGCCGCCACGGATGCGCCCGGGGCGACCACCCGGGAGGTCGTGGATGTGTTCGATGCTCCGGCAACCGGCATATGGACGTTCCTGGCCGGGGTGTACGACGCCAAGAACCGCAAGCTACGCCTGTACGTCAACGGCCAGTTCGTCGACGAGACCAGCCACACCGGTACCTGGAACGCCGGGGGTGCAGCGCGCATCGGCCGCGGCCGTAAGCCCGGCACCTCCGTACCGGCGTACTGGCCCGGGGCCGTCGACGACGTGCGGGTGTACGCCGGCGTCCTCAGCGACCAGGAAATCTGGGACAGCTACGGCGTGGTCGCCGTCTCGCCCACGCCGGAGGTGAGCTTCTGGTCGGCGACGAACACGCCGGCATACGTGGTGGAGCACGACGGGGCGGCGGTGGAGCTGGGGTTGCGGTTCAGCTCGTCGGCTGCCGGAAGCGTGGCGGCCTTGCGGTTCCTGAAGGCGTCCGGCGACACCGCCGTCCACACCCTGAGCCTGTGGACCAGCACCGGCGCGCTGCTGGCCCGGGCGACGACGAGCGGGGAGACCGACGCGGGCTGGCAACAGGTACGCCTGGCCGAGCCGGTCCCGATCGAGCCGGGCCAGACCTACGTCGTGTCGTACCACAGCGAGACCGGTACCTACGCGGCGGTCAACGCCTTCTTCGCCAACGGTGCTGTGACATCGGGACCGCTGACCGCGCCCGCGGACGACAACGGTGTGTACGTCTACGGCGCGACGGCGTTCCCCGCCCAGACCTATGAGGGCTGCAACTACTTCGCCGACGTCGTCTTCAACTAGCCGGCCAGGCCCAGGAGGAGCACCGTGAGCGCTCAATCTATCGACGTGCCGGGTCGAGCCGGCCGGTGGCGCCGCCGCGCGGTGGCGGTGGTCGTCGGGGCAACCGCGGCAGTTCTGCTGGCCGACGGCCTCGTCGCGGTTCCCGCGGGCGCCGCGCCGGCGGCGACCCGACCGTGGCGGCCCGAGCCGCAGGAGGAGCGGTCCGTGCCGGGTAAGGATTTCCTGCCCCGGTCCAAGCCGCCAGCGGCATTGCCGTCGTGGGTGCCGCCGGCCGTGACATGGCCGGGCGCGGGCATGGTCGACGTGGCGGTACCGGCGGTCGACGTCGCCGCACCGGCGGGGCCGACGGCCGTACCGGTGCGGGACGGGTTTCGGTGCAGGTGGACTACTCCCGGTTCCGGTCGGCGTTCGGTGGGGACTGGGCATCGCGACTGCGGCTGGTCGAGCTGCCGCCCTGCGCATTGTCTACAGCGGACAGTCCCGGGTGCCGCTCCGGCAGGGCCCTGCCGAGCCGTAACAACGTGCGGGCCGGCCGGATCAGCGCCGAGGTGGACGTAGCCGACGCCACGGCCACGGTCCTGGCGCTGACGGCGTCGGCATCGGGTAGCGCGGGTGACTACACGGCGACCTCGTTGTCGGCGTCGTCGTCGTGGAGCGCGGGCGGGTCCTCGGGTGGCTTCTCCTGGTCGTACCCGATGCGTAGCCCTCCGGGACTGGGCGGGCCCGAGCCGCGGCTGGCGCTGTCGTACTCGTCGAACGGCGTGGACGGGCGCACGGCGTCAACGAACAACCAGGTCTCCTGGGTAGGTGAGGGCTGGGACCTGTCGCCCGGTTTCGTCGAGCGGCGGTACAAGTCATGCGCCGACGACGTGTCGTTCACGCCGAAGCCGGGGGACCTGTGCTGGGAGACCGACAATGCGTTTCTCAGCCTGGGCGGCAAGAGCGTCGAGCTGGTCCGGGACGACAGCACCGGGCAGTGGCATCCGCGCGACGACGACGGGTCTCGGGTCGAACACCTCACCCGCGGTGCCAACGGCGACAACGACGGCGAGCATTGGCGGGTCACCACGGTCGACGGCACGCAGTACCACTTCGGGGTGAACCGGCTGCCGGGCTGGGTGAGCGGAAACCCGGTTACGAACTCCACGTGGACGACGCCGGTGTTCGGCAACGACGCCGGCGAGCCGTGCCACGCCGACACGTTCGCCTCGTCGTACTGCAACCAGGCGTGGCGGTGGAACCTGGACTATGTGGTGGATCCGCACGGCACCGCGATGTCGTACTTCTACAGCAAGGAGACCAACTACTACGGCCGCAACCTCACCGCCTCCGCCGCCACCCAGTACGACCGGGGCGGCTACCTGACCCGGATCGACTACGGGCAGCGGTCGGACACCATGTACTCGGCTGCGGCGCCGATGCGGGTAGTAGTCACCGTCGATGAGCGGTGCGCGGCAGGGGTTACCTGCACGACCGGCGATATCACCGCGGGCACCGCGACGAACTGGCCTGATGTGCCGTACGACCAGATCTGCAGGGCCGGCGAGGCATGCACGAACAGGTACTCCCCGACGTTCTTCACCCGCAAGCGCCTGGCCGGCATCACCACTCAGGTGTTGTCCGGCACGTCGTACCGGGACGTCGACGCCTGGACGCTGGCCCACCAGTTCCCGCCCTCCGGAGACGGCACCGCACCCGCGTTGTGGCTGGCGTCGATCACCCACAGCGGCAAGGTGGGCGGCGGTCTCGCCCTGCCCGCGGTGACCTTCATGGGTGTGCAGTTGGAGAACCGGGTCGACGCGCTCGAGGGGATCCCGCCGATGTACAAGTGGCGGGTCACCGACGCCTATGACGAGTCCGGCGGGCATGTGCGGGTCAACTACTCCGGCAAGGAGTGCACGCGTTCGGCGCTGCCGAGCCCGGACAGCAACACCAAGCGGTGCTTTCCGCAGTACTGGACCCCGGAGGGAGCGCTGTCCCCGACGCTGGACTGGTTCCACAAGTACGTGGCCGTCCAGGTCCTCGAGGACGACCAGTCCGGTGTGGCCGGTATCGAGCAGACCGACTACGAGTACCTGGGCGGCGGGGCGTGGCACTACGACGACAACGAGCTGATCCCGACCAAGTACCGCAGCTGGAGCCAGTGGCGCGGGTACTCCCGGGTCCGGGTCACCAACGGCGCCGCCGGCGAGACCCGCTCGCAGACCGAGCACCTGTACTTCCGTGGCATGGACGGCGACAAGCTGTCCAGCGGTACGCGCAACGCGTCGGTCACCGATTCGGAGGGTGTCGCGCTGGCCGACCACCCGGCGCTCGCCGGGTTCACCCGGGAGTCGGTGACGTACCTGGGCGCCGGCGGCAGCGTACTGTCCGGCACCATCAACGACCCTTGGATCTCGGCGGCCACCGCTACCCACGGCGGCATCCGGTCCTACCTCGTCGAGGTTGGCAAGCGACGGGACCGGACGGCACTGGCCGCCGGCGGATGGCGGCGGACCGAGGAACAGACCAGCTTCGACGGGTACGGAATGCCCAGCCAGGTCAACGACCTCGGTGATACGGCCACGTCGGCGGACGACCGGTGCACCCGCACCAGCTACGCGCGCAACACCTCGGCCTGGATGCTCAACTACGTCAGCCGGACAGAGACCGTCGGCGTGGCGTGTACAGCTAGCGCCTCGTACCCGGCGGACGTCATCTCCGACGACCGCACCTTCTACGACGGCGGTGCGTTCGGTGCCGCCCCGAGCAAGGGCGACGAGACCCGTACCGAGGAGTTGGCGTCCTACTCGGGCGGCACCCCGTCGTACGTGCAAGCATCGCGGTCCACGTACGACGCGTACGGCCGGGTGCTGGACGCCTACGACGCGCTGGACCGGAAGACCAGCACCGCCTACACGCCGGCCAGTGGCGGCCCCGTCACCGGTACCACGGTGACCAACGCGCTCGGCCACACTGGCTCGACGACCCTGGAACCGGCGTGGGGCGTACCTGCCGGGCAGGTGGACGTCAACGGCAAGCGGACCGACCTGAGCTACGACCCGTTGGGCCGGCTCACCGCGGCGTGGCTGCCGGACCGGTCCAAGGCTGGCGGTGTCTCGCCCAACGCCACGTTCTCCTACCTGGTCCAGAAATCCGCCCCCGTCGTCGTGACCAGCCAGACGGTGCGCGACGACGGCAGCTACCAGCCGACCTACACCTTCTACGACGGACGCCTGCGCCTGCGCCAGACCCAGACCCCGGCGCCGGACGGCGGCCGCGTGCTCACCGACACCTTCTACGACTCGCGAGGTCTCGCGGTCAAGTCGAACGCGGCCTACTGGAACAGCGCAGCGGCCGGCACGACGCTGCTGATCGTCACCGACAACACCGTGCCCGGCCAGGTCGTCACCGTCTACGACGGCGCCGAACGGGACAGTGCGGAGATCTTCCTGTCGTACGGCACGGAGAAGTGGCGGACCACGACCAGCTACGGCGGAGACCGGGTCACCGTCGACCCGCCCGCCGGCGCCACGCCCGCCACGACCATCACCGACGCCCGGGGCCAGACCACCGAGTTGCGCCAGTACACACCCGGCTCGTCGTCCGGCGGCTTCGACGCCACCGGCTACGCATACACCAAGGCCGGGCAGCTGGCCACGGTCACCGACCCGGTCGGCAATGTCTGGCGCTACGGCTACGATCTGCGCGGCCGCAAGGTGAGTGAGGAGGATCCGGATTCCGGCACCACCAGGTACGCCTACGACGACGCCGATCAACTGCTGACCACGACCGACGCGCGCGCCGTGACGCTGGCGTACAACTACGACGCGCTCGGTCGAAAGACCGGTCTGTACGACGGGTCGACCAGCGGCACCCAGCGCGCCGCGTGGAGCTACGACACGCTCGCCAGCGGCGCGGTCGTCAAGGGTCAGCTCGCCTCCGCAACCCGATATTTCAACGGCAACGCGTACACCGTCGCGGTCAACGGCTACGACTCGCGCTACCGGTCCCTGGGAACGACCGTGACGGTCCCCTTGGTCGAGGGTGCCCTTGCCGGGACGTACAAAATCAACACCGGATATACCGACACCGGACTGCCGTCGCTGGTCTCCTACCCGGCCGCTGGCGGGATGGTCGCCGAAACCATCCGCTACGGCTATGACGCCTTCGGCCGGCTGCAGACCGCACAGACCGGGCTGGCCGCCTTGTTGACCGGCGTGAGCTACTCCCCGTACGGCGAGCCGCTGCAGTACACGTTCTCGGCGGCGACCGGGAAGGAGCTCGCCCGCACGCTCTTCTACGAGGACGGTACCCGGCGGCTGGTCCGGTCGATGGTCGACCGCAACGTCTCCCTACTGCACCTGGCCGACGCCCACTACACCTACGATCCCAGCGGCAACATGACCAGGATCGCCGATAATCCGGACGGCGGTGCCACCGACACCCAGTGCTTCGGCTACGACCATCTGCGCCGGCTCACCCAGGCGTGGACGGCCACCGACACCTGCGCGGCCGCACCGTCCGCCTCGGTCGTCGGCGGGCCGGCACCCTACTGGCAGTCCTGGACGTACGACAAGACCGGCAACCGACTCACCGAAACCAACTACGACACCACCACCGGTACGGCGACCACGTCCACCTCGACATATCCGGCCGCCAGGTCGGCCCACCCGCACGCACTGTCCACAGTGGTCACCGATGTGCAGACCAACAGCTACGGCTACGACGCGGCCGGCAACACCACCAGCCGTACCGTCGCCGGCTCGGCCCAGACCCTGACCTGGGACGCGGAAGGCCACCTCGCCACCGCTACCGAATCCGACAAGACCACCGGATACCTCTACGACGCCGACGGCAACCGGCTGATCCGCCGCGACACCGACGCAACGACGCTCTACCTCGGCAACACCGAGCTCAAACTCAGCAAGTCCTCAGGCAGCGTCACCGCCACCCGCTACTACGAGCTCGGCGCAGCGACCGCCGTACGCACCAGTGCCGGACTGTGGTTCCAGGTCGCTGACCAGCACGGCACGGCACAACTGGCCGTCGGCGCTGCGGACCTTTCCGTCAGCCAGCGCCGCTACCTGCCGTTCGGCAAGCTGCGCGGCACCGCGCCGACGAGCTGGCCAGGTGAGAAGGGCTTCGTCGGCGGCACCGTCGACGCCTCCACCGGACTCACCCACCTCGGCGCCCGCGAATACGACCCGGACACCGGCCGCTTCATCTCCGTCGACCCGATCATCGACACCAGCGACCCGCAGCAGATGAACGGCTACGCCTATGCCAACAACAGCCCGATCACGTTCAGCGACAGCGACGGGCTGCTGAGCTTCTGCGATGGCTGCCAATACGGCGGCAGCGGCGATCACCACTACCACCCGACGAAGTCCTCGGGCGGATCGGCGCGCCGACACCACTCCAGCCCGTCCCACGGCAACCACTTCTGTGACGGCTGCGAGTACGGCGGCAGCGGCCATCACCACTACAAGCCCCGCCCGCGCCACCACGGCCGCATCTGCGACGGCTGCTCGACCCTCCCCCGTATGAAGGCACCTGTCCGCCAGGCACCCAAGTACGACCCGTACAAGTGCATGATGTTCACGCCGGGGGCGTGCGAGGCCCTGCACCGCCAGAAGTCCGGCGGTGGTCAGCGCAGTTGGGCCCCAATCCGGCGGCGACTGAGCCACATCTACATCAGTGGATCGGCGTGTGTCGGACCCTGCCTGAACGTGCAACTCCAAGACTGGGTCTTTGGTGCCAGCTTTACCGGCGGGGTCGTCAGCCAGCCGCACGGGCGGCACCGCCTGCTAAGGCCGCCATCGTTCGGTGGGCTGCTGGCCGGATCCGTGGGGTACTCGTCGGCCCGACCGCGGGAAACGGACTACGCCTACGGAAGCGTCACGGGCGCAGCCGATTGGGTCGGCGGCCATGGCGGTATCGGAAAGCGCTCGGGCAACAATGGCCGGTACTTCTTCGGTGGCTATACCGCTGGCGGGGGCGCCGCACTGCAGGGACCTCCCCTCTGGTGGGGCCAATGGGACCCCTCCGGCGGGCAGAACTATTCGCACACCTTCTCCGACTGGTAACCGCGTTCTCCGTCCGGTGGACATGGACGGGCTCCGCGTTCATCCCCTCACGGACTGGGGCGGGTGAACGCGGAGGAGGGCGGGTCAGCGCGGAGGAGGGCGGCCGCCTCGCCGGCCTCTGGGGCGCCGATGTCGGTGAAGCAGGCGAGGGCGCGCTGCCAGTGGTCCGTTGCCATGTCGTTCTGATGGCTGCGACGGAAGGCGTGGCCGAGTATGAGGTTGGTGTGAGCCTCGGCGAGCTGGTGGCCGGTCTCGCGATGGATGGCCAGTGCCCGCTTGCCGTGTTCAACGGTCCGGACGGGGTCGCTAAGGGCAAGGTGTATCGCGGCGAGCGTGGTAAGGGCCTGTCCTTCGAGCATCCGGAAATCCGCTTCGCGGGTGAGAGCGAGGGCCTGGTTGGCACAGGTGAGGGCCTGATCGCAATCGCGAAGGTCCCGGTGGGCGGCGGCCAGGCCGATGAGTGCTTCGGCCTCGGCATAGCGGTCGCCGACGTCGCGGGCGAGGGTCACGGCCTCCTTGTGCCGGTCGATGGCGTCCCGGTGGTCGCACAGCCGCCGGTGGGCGGTGGCCAGCGTGTTGAGGGCATCGACCTCGTATCGGCGGTCACCACTGTCGCGGGCGAGGACGAGGGCGGCGCGGGCCAGCTCGAGGGCTTGCGCATGGCGTCCGGCGTCGCTGTGAACGTCGGCGAGAATGCGCAGCGTCTCGGCCTGACCGCCGGGGTCGCCAAACTCCTGATAGAGAGTCAGGGCCTGGGCGAGGTGGTCCAGGGCAGGATCGAGGCGTCCCAGCCGGTGGTAGACCTCGGCAAGGTTGACCAGGCTCATGGCTTCACCGCCGCGGCTCTTGAGCTTGCGGCGCAGGGCAAGGGCCTCGGCATGGCGGTCGGCAGCGTCCCGCAGCCGTCCCAGCTCCGAGTACACCACACCGAGGCTGTCCAGGGCGGAGGCCAAGCCGCCGAGCGCGCCGGTTTGCCGGTACAGGCCCAACGCCTGGCCGGTACGGTCGGCGGCCAGCCGTGTTTGCCCACGATGTCGGTGAATGCTGCCCAGGCTGCCGAGAGCGGCGGCCTGGCCCTCGATCCAGCCGCTTCGCCGCGCCAGGGTCAGGGCCTGGCCGTAGTGGTCGATGGCCCGCCGGTGGGTACCCTGGCGCCAATGGAGATCGCCGAGACTGACATGCGCGGCCGCCTGGGCACGTAACTCGCCATCGAGCTCGGCTGCCGCGAGCCCGGCGGATACGGCGGCCAGCCAGTCCACGGCATGCATCCGAAGCCAGAAGTAGCCGCGTAGCGCATCGGCCAGCCGCCACGCGACCGGTCGCGGCCCATCACCGGCCGCCTGCCGGGTCACGGCCAGCAGGTTCGGCCGCTCGGCATCCAACCATGCCAACGCCTGCGTGTCATCGTCGAACCTGGTCGTCGACGCCGGCGGTGCGTCGATCGCCGGGGGCAGGCGCTGGATCTGTGGGTAGAGCAGCCTGGCGGCACCGTCCACGGTCTGCAGGTAGTAGCTGAACAGCCGCGCAAGCGCGGCGTGGCGATCGGGTTCACTTTCCTCCCGGCGGGCGCGCTCGGCGGCGTAGAGGCGCAGCAGGTCGTGGCAGGCGAACCGACCGGGTACGTGCTGGTCGATCAGGTGTCCGCCGGTGAGCCGGTCCAGCAGCTGCTCCGCCTCCTCGGGCGTGGCGTCGGCCAGGGCCGCGGCCGCCTCGACGGTGACGTCCGGGCCGGGTACTAGCCCCAGCAACCGGAACAACCGCCGGGGCGATTCGGGCAGGGCGGTGCAGGACAGGTCGAACGTCGCGCGTACCGCGGCCTGTTCATCGCCAGGCACCTGAAGAGCGGACAGCCGGTCGTTTGTGCGCAGTTCGGCGGTGTAGCCGGCGATGGTGTGGTTCGGGCGGCCCATCAGGTTGGCCGCCGCGATTCGTAGCGCCAGCGGCAGGTATGCGCACAGTCGTGCCAGTTCGGCGACCGCGCCGGGCTCCGCGCCGACCCTGTCCTCGCCCAGGATCCGGCTGAGCAGGGCCGCGGATTCGTCGGGGGTGAGTACGTCCAAGGTGAGCCGCCCGGCGCCGTCCAGGGCGATCAGCCCGGCGAGCTGGTCGCGACTGGTGACCACCACCAGACAGCCGCCGGTGCCGGGCAGCAGGGGGCGGACCTGGTCGGCGCTGCTGGCGTTGTCGAGCAGCACGAGCATGCGTTTGTTGGCGAGCAGGGTGCGGTACATTGCCGAGGCTTCCTCGACCTCCGTCGGGACCCGCTCGGCGGGTATGCCCAGCGCGTGCAGGAACCGGGCCAGGGCGTCGATCGGCCGCAGCGGCGTGACCGCGGCATGGCCGCGCAGGTTGACGTGCAGCTGCCCATCGGGGTAGCGGTCGCGGATCCGGTGGGCCCAATGGACTGCCAGGGCAGTCTTGCCGACGCCGGCGGTGCCGGCGATCGCGGAGACCACGACGACCTGCTGCGGGCGCCCGGTCTCGTCGGGCAGCATCGCCCTCAGCGCCGACAGACAATCGGCGCGACCGGTGAAGTCCGCCACCTCCGGCGGAAGCTGCGCGGGCACGACGGCTGGCGCCATGCCATCTGAAGGGTGTCCGGGGACGACAGCTGGCGCGCTGCCGTCTGAAAGCTGTCCGGGGACCGCCTCCGACAGCGTGCCGTGGCCGCCTCGGGAAGGCGTCGATGCCGGGGCGTCCAGTGCGGGATCGGCGCGCAGTATCGCCAGTCGGAGTCGCCGTAGTCCGTCGCCCGGGTCGAGACCCAGCTCGGCGGCCATCCGATCCTCGGCCAACCGGAAGGCCTGCAGGGCGTCGGCCTGCCGCCCAGTGCGGTACAACGCCAGCATCAGCTGCGCGATCAACCGTTCCCGTAACGGATGTGCGGCCACCAATTCCGACAGCTCCGCCACCAGATCGGCGTGGTGTCCCACCTCCAGATCCAGATCGATGCGCTCCTCCAGAACAGCCAGCCGGCGCTCCTCCAGCCGCACCGCCTGCGGGGCCAGACCTGGCATCCCGGTAAGGGCCGGACCACGCCACAGCGCCAGGGCGTCACGCAGTCGCTCCGCCGCGCACCGCGGGTCGCCGGCGGCGCACCGGCGGGCATCGGCCACCTCGGCCTCAAACAAGTGAACGTCCACCTGCTTGGCCGGTACCGACAGTTCGTATCCCGACGCGGTCGTCACGATCGCACCGCCGAGCTCCCGCCGCAGCGCCGAGATCGACGACTGCACCTGCTGCTTGGCGGTCAGCGGCGGGTCGTCACCCCAGATCGCGTTGACCAGCCCGGCCAGGGGTACCGAGCGGCCGACGTCGAGCGCCAATGCGGCGAGCACGAGGCGCTGGCGCGGACCCTCGAGCCGGACCTGCCGCTCGCCATCCCAGGCCTCGACCGGTCCCAAGAGCCTGAACTGCAACCGCCTCTCCACGGTGGCCTCCACCCGAGCCGGCCTCAACGGGCGGACGGAAATCCACGGTCAACCCGGTGCGCAGGTTACCCGACGAGAGCCAGCTCCACGACAGGGCGTCGACCTTGCGTGAATTGGATCTTCTGGCCGTGTAGGTGTCGTTCGAGGACGGTGGCCTGGTGGCGGAGGGCGAGGATTTCGGCGTCTTTGGCCCGGTCGCTCATGGGTAGCAGCCGCAGCATCGCCATCGTGTTGGTTACGGCGAGGTAGGCCAGTCGGAGCAGCACGAGCAGGCATCCTCGCCCACTGGTCGATGACCATGCGACCAGCTCGGGCAACTGGATGGGCAAGATCTTGTTAATCGGGGTCAAACCAGCCCTGGCCAGGGCGGATGACATTGTCGGCACCCGCAACGTCGACCTCCAACACGCCACAGGTGTCATCACTCGCTACTGCCACATGGCCCAGCAGCCGTTCGTCACACCCGGCCAACAGGTCCTCGTCGGGCAACCCCTCGGTCTGGTCGGCTCCAGCGGACACAGCTCTGGACCCCCCCTGCACTACGAAACCCATCTCAACAACGATCCGTCAGCGTCCGATGCCGTGGACCCCGTCCCGTTCATGCATGATGTCGGGCACTGCTGGATGAACGAACTGACGGGCCGTGAATTGCGCAACGGAAAGTCGGAAGCGCAGGTTCGCACACGGCTGCCTGGCGTCCTTGTCGATGGCGACGGCCGCCGAGGCCGACAACGCCGACACAGCCCGACGCCACGCGCACAGCCGGCGCGCAGGCTCAAGCCGACGTCTCGACACGACCCCGTTCGTGGGTTACAGTCTCTCGCGACCTCGAGCCGGGCGGCTGCCGTACCCCTGGCCCGAGGTTTCTTTATATGCTTATCAACCGAAACTACACCTGGCTGTGGGCCGGCAAGACAGTGTCTCTAACGGGCGACTTCATCTTCGACACCACGGTGCTGCTGTGGGTCGCGACCGTACTTCTGCGCGGGGAACCCAACGCGCCGATCGTCAGCGGGGCAGTCCTCGCGGTCGTGTCACTGACCATGCTCCTGGTCGGGCCGGCCGCCGGTGTGCTCGTCGACCGGTGGCCGGACAAGCGCGCCGTGATGCTGCGCGCGGACCTCATCCGGGCCGGCCTGATCGGCGGGCTCGCCGCCGCCGCCGCCCTGCCGGCCACCGCCGTCCGACAACCTGTGCTGCTGGGTCTGATCGGTGTCGTCGTGGCGGCAAGCACGGCCGTCGCGCAGTTCTTCAACGCCGCCCGGTTCGTGGTGATCGGCGACGTGGTCCCCGCCGGCCAGCGCGGACGGGCCACCGGGTACGCGCAGGCCACCGCGGCCGTGGCCGCGATGGTCGGACCGCCGGCGGCCGGGCCACTGCTGTTCGGGCTCGGTCCACAATGGGCAATGACGGCCAACGCCGCGTCGTTCCTCGTGTCCTACCTGGCCATCCGGGCCGTGCGCACAGCGCCGCAACCCGGCCGACCGGCCGCACGGGCCGGGATCGGCCGCGACTACCTCGCCGGACTGCGCGTAATCTCCGGCAGCCGGATCCTGACTGGTGTCCTCCTGTCCCGGACGGTGGCCATCCTCGGCGCCGGTGCGGTCACCGCACTGGACGTGTACTTCGTAGCCGAAAACCTGCACGCCGACCCACGAACCTGGTTCGGCGTGCTCAGCGCCACCCTGGCCGCCGGGGCGTTCACCGGCGGCCTGCTGGGCGGGCCACTCGCCGACCGGTTCGGCCCGGCCCGCGTCTACCCGGTGGCGGCTCTGGCCAACGGCTGCCTCATGCTCGCCTACTCCCAGATGCAGGCGATCGGCCCAGCCCTGCCCGTCGCGTTCGCCGAGACCCTCACCGTCGGCGTCATGGCCTCGGCCACGATGCCACTGTTCCTCGCCCTGGTTCCCCGCCAGTACCAGGGTCGAGTCAGCTCCGTGCTCACGCTGTCCTACCACCTGCCGAGCCTGATCTCGGCACTACTGGCCGGCATCATCGTCGCGATCGTGCGGCGCATCGATGTCGTGTTCGCAGCCGCCGGCCTGCTGATCCTGGTCGCAGGCGGTTACGCACTTTGGGCCCTGCGCCCGGACCGCACGGACCAGAACACTGATCCCGATGCGCGACGTGCGGACTCCCCGAGGACCACCTCCACATGACCGGAGCACCGGCGGCCCGCCACGCCCGCTGAGCCGGCCGCGACACGGCCTCGCACAGCCACCACCGCGGCAACCCGGCAGCCGCGGTGGAGCGTAAACAGACGCTGCAATTGCGACAAGCAGCTACTAACGGCGTCGACATCGCCGCCGCCAAAGGAACCCCGATCCACGCCGCAGCGTCCGGCATCGTCATCCGCGTGGCATGCAACGCCCACCTGCCAGACCGGCGGCCCTACTCATGCGACGTGGACGGCGATCCTGTCGCCGTCGACGGATGCGGCTGGTACGCGGAGCTACTGCACCCCGACGGCACCATCACCCGCTACTGCCACATGGTCAGCCGCCCAACAGTCCAGCTCGACCGGCAGGTTGAACCGCCCGCTGTTTCTTGGAGATCTCAGTGGTTGACTCCAGCCACCTCGTGGGGCTGGTGTTGCGCGCCGAAGTCCGTGACCGGTGCAGATAACGGGCGGCAGTGGTCGAGCAGTTCGCGGCGGCAGGTTTGCACCCACCGTTCCATGATGGCGTTCATGCGTGGTATCTGGACACCGGTGAGCACGACGGTGATGCCGGCGCTGGCGAGGATTGTGTCGAACAGCGGCGGGAACTTGCCGTCTCGGTCGCGGATGAGGTACTCGGCTCGACAGCCGGCGTCCTCCAGGTCCATGGCGAGGTTCCTCGCGGCCTGGACGACCCAGGTGGCGGTCGGGTGGGCGCTTGGGCCGGGAGACGGCCGCGTGGCGGCGGGGCAGGAGGCTGCCTCGGAGGGTGCTGAACGTGCCTGACGCCTTCGCCAGGTCCGCCGGCGCGACCCGGCTGACGACCGCCTGGGTGGTCGGCCGAATGGCGGGCGCGATACCCACGCCGGCGAGCGTCATCGGCGCGAGAAGCCAGGTGTACGCGACGTCGGGCGCGGCGACGAATGCCATCCAGGTCATGCCGACAGCCGTGGCGAGCGCGCCGGCGACGATCAGCACCCGTTCTCCGGGGCGGTCGGCGAGCGCGGCGCCGGGCACCTCCCGCAGGCCGCCTTTGTCGATCGGAGGCTCTCCCAGACGGCAGGTCTTCCCGCTGGGCGGAAGCCCGGCATCGACCGCGCTCATATGGTTGCCGACATTTATTGCCATCACTAATCTTTGGGTACGAGCTGATCGTCTGACCGCCCGCCCGCCGGGCATCGGTCGCGGCTCGATCGTCGTGCCCTCCCGCCAGGTACGCCGCGGGCTGGGTCGGACACCGGGGTAAACCCGGGGTCTGAGCAGCCTTGGTCAATACATGTACCTAGCCCAGAACCAGCCGGCGCCGCGGCCGGCCCCTGAGGGGAGACACGATGCGACGAACCCGAGCACGACTGGTCGCGGTGCTCGCGGCCGTGCTGTCGGTAGTGCTGGTAGCCACCGGTTCGCTGCTTGCTACGCCGAGCTCGGCGGCGGCCGTCAGGTACGAGGCGGAGAGCGCCACGATCTCGCAAGGCGTTGTCGAGTCCAACCATGCGGGCTTTTCCGGGACCGGGTTTGTCAACTACGACAACGTCGTGGGCAGCTTCGTGCAGTGGTCGGTGACCGCGTCGTCGGCGGGTACGGCGACGTTGACGTTCCGGTTTGCCAACGGCACGACCACCAACCGGCCGATGGACATCCGGGTCAACGGCACGGTGACCCGCGCCGGTCTGGCCTTCCCCGGCAATGGTTCCTGGACCTCGTGGCAGACGGTGACCACCATGGTGCAGGTCAATGCCGGTGACAACACCATCCGGGCCACCGCCACCACCGCCAACGGCGGGCCCAACGTCGACGCTCTGGACTTCGATGTCGCCGCGCCCAGTACGGACTACCAGGCCGAGGACGCCACGATCTTCCACGGCACGGTGGACACCGACCACACCGGGTTCACCGGGACCGGGTTCGTCAACTACGCCAACGAGGTCGGCAGCTACGTCGAATGGACGGTCAGCGCGGCGTCGGCCGGCACCGTGAGTACGGGGTTCCGCTACGCCAACGGCACCACCACCAATCGGCCGATGGACATCCGGGTCAACGGTACGGTGGCCCGCGCCGGCCTGGCCTTCCCCGGCACTGGCTCCTGGGACACCTGGCAGACGGTGACCATCGCGGTGGCGCTGAATGCCGGCGCCAACACCATCCGGGCGACCGCGACCACGGTGAACGGCGGGCCCAACGTCGACCGGTTGAGCGCCGGAGTCCCGGGTGACATCGACCCGCCGACCACGCCAGCGAACCCGCGTACGAGCAACCTGACCTGCAACTCGGTGACGTTCAGCTGGGACGCCTCGACCGACAATGTGGGCGTGGTCGCCTATGACGTGTTCCACGACGGCCAGTCCATCAAGTCGGTCAGTGGCAGCACCCTGTCCACCAGCTTCACGGTGTTCGCGAACGTGACCTGGGGCCTGTACGTCCAGGCGCGCGACGCCGCGGGCAACGTGTCGCAGGCCAGCGACACGGTCGAGATCACGCCGCCACCGTGCGAGGTCGACAACCAGCCACCCACAGCTCCGACCAACCTGACGGGAAGCGCCTCCGGTACCACCGTGACCCTGAACTGGGGCGCCGCCACCGACAACGTCGGCGTCACCGCGTACGACATCTTCCGCGGCGGCACCCTGGCTGGCACGGTGACCGGTAACCCGCCGCCGACCACGTTCAACGACGCCGGCTTGATCCCGGCCACCAACTATTCGTACTTCGTGGTGGCGCGTGACGCGCAGAACAACGTCTCGCCGCACAGCAACCAGATCTCGGTGACGACCGGCCAGATCTGCGGCCAGCCGGTGTGCACGCCGACCACGGTGACCACCGACACCGACCTGCCGTGGGGCCTGGTCACCCTGCCGGACGGGACGATCCTGTACGCCCGCCGCGACGCGCACAACATCACGCGGCTCAACCCGAGAACGGGCGCGAAGACCAACGTCGGCACGGTACCCAATGTGCAGAGCACCGACGGCGAGGGCGGCCTGATGGGCCTGGAGATCTCGCCGAACTTCACCAACGACCGCTGGCTGTACATCATGCACACCTCGCCCAGCGACAACCGGATCGTGCGCATCAAGCTGACCGCCAGCATCACGCTGGACAACGCAACCGAGCAGGTACTCGTCAGCGGCATCGTGCGCAACAAGTTCCATAACGGTGGCCGGCTGCGCTGGGGCCCACGCGACGGCAAGCTGTACGCGTCCACGGGTGACGGGCAGAGCGGTGACCGCGCCCAGAACCGCAACAGCCTCAACGGCAAGATCCTGCGGCTCAACCCGGACGGCACCGTGCCGTCGGACAACCCGTTCGGCAACTACGTGTGGAGCTATGGCCACCGCAACCCGCAGGGCCTGGCGTTCGACTCGCAGGGCCGGCTGTGGGAGCAGGAGTTCGGCAACAGCATCATGGACGAGACCAACCTCATCGTGAAGGGCGGCAACTACGGCTGGCCCGCCTGCGAGGGCACCTCGGGTAGCTGCTCCGGGTTCATCGCGCCGAAGCACACCTACTCGGTCGCCTCGGGCTCCTGCAGCGGCATCGCCATCGTCCGCGATGTGCTCTACGTCGCCTGCCTGCGCGGCACCCGGATGTACCGCGAGGTCATCAGCGGTAGCAGCCTGGTCAACGTGCAGACCTTCTTCCAGGGCACCTTCGGTCGGCTGCGCACCGTCGAGCCGGCACCCGACGGCGGCATCTGGCTTACCACGAGCAACGGCGACAAGGACAGCACAGCCAACAACAGCAACACCAGAATCCTGCACGTGGCACTGGGCGCCTAGAACGCGAGTTGACCTGCGGGCCCGGGCAGCAGCGGTCCAGGCCCGCAGGGTCCACCGGCTTGGCCGACTTGCTGTTGCGGCTCGGCTGGAGGCTGTCCGGCTTGGGCGTCGCCCGTTGTCGGCGGATGGTGCTGATCGGGCGGGCCAATGTCGCCGATACTGGGCCCATGCGGATATGCGCCATTTCGCGCCCAGGCGGGCAGCCTCGCGAGCCGCACGGTGACCTGGCTCGAGGGCGGTGTTGCGTTTGCGGATCGGTGGGCAGGGCGGGCGGCATCACCCGACGGTTAATGATCATCTTCAGAGCGCCACCGCCGGGCGCGTCTCGGACAACGCCCAGTCGCGGGCCTGGCTGAGTCTCGGCCATGATCGGACGGCGGCCGAACCGGCCGCCGTGGCCGATCTTGTCGACCCGTGCGCGGGCCTGCCGAGCGCGGTCTTGCCCACGCCGGCCGTACCGGTGATGGCCACCGTCACGCCCGCCCGTAGTCCGTCCAGAACCCGCAACTGATCGACCCGCCCGGTGAAGCCCGCCACCTCGGCCGGCAGCTGGCGCGGCACAACCGAAATGGCCACATCGCCCCGCGCAGCCGAAACCAACCGCGCCCGCTCGGCATCGCTAAGTCCAAGCGCATCCGCCAGCAGCCGCACCGAGTCGAGCCGAGGCCGACGCAGCCCACCGGACTCCAAGCGAACAATAGTCCGCACGCCCAAACCGCTGCGCCGAGCCAACTGCTCCTGCGTCAGCAAGGCCCGCTCACGCCACGCCCGCGCCAGCCTCGCGAGCACGAACGCACCCGTAGGGTCGAGATTCGAAGGCTCAACGCTGTCGGACGCCATCGGCGCCCAGTATGACGTATCGAAGCGAACCACCCAATGGGAGCCGCTCTTCACTATCGCGCACCATCCCACGCCGGCCCACTGTCGCCGACGAACTACGTCCTTACGCCTGCGACCCTCGGCTATCCACAACACGATCCGGGCCCCGTCGCCACAGCAGCAGCGACGTCACGGCCGGGCGTGGGCTTACGCCTCGGCCAGATCCACGAACTGTTCCCAGTCCACAGGTTCGACCGTACATAGTGGACGGTCTGCTCCGCTCTGAGTTTGTCCATTGCCTGCAGAACCCGGGCCCGATCGATGACGACGCCGCAGTGCTGCGCATGGTCCAACCAGCCCACCGTCATCCGCGGTTGACTGGGTCGGCGTCGGCCACGGCATGTCGCGGTCGGCGGCCGCGCCTGCTTCCGGTAAGGTGGCGTGCGGTCAGGGGAGGGCTGATGGCGGGCCAGGCGAGGAGGGTGACGTTCGGCCTCGATGTCTTCGGGCTGGACGACCGGATGCGGCTGTTCGGCTACGTCACGGCCGACAACCGGCTGGCGTACCTGTGGGTGTTGCGGGCGTTCGACGCGGCGCGGGCCAACTACCACGTCCTGCTGCACACCTCGGAGGTGACGGCGGCTCTGGCCGGACTGCACGCCATCCAGCCCGATTGCCCTGACCCGTCCGACCTGGAGCTTGCCCGCCTGCTCGACGCCCTCGTGGACTGGGGTGTGCTCGATCGCAGCCAGGACGGCACCCGTGCGGCGACCCTGGCCGAGTACCGCAACCGTCACTCGGTCTATCAGTTCACCGAGGCGGGTTATCGCGCCCACCGCGCGGTCGAGAGTGTGCTGTCGGCGAGCATGGACGATGCGACGCTGTCGCGGCTGGTCTTCGCCGACCTGCTCGCCGATCTGACCGCGCTGGCCTCGGCCAACGCGGCCGGCGACGCGGAGGAGGTTTACCGCAAGCTCAACCGGCTCGACCGTGCGCTGGCCGACATCGCCGAGCGCGCCGCCCGTTTCTATCACATGCTGGGCGACCTGAGCCGAACCAACGACGTCCGCCCCGAGACGTTCCTCGCACACAAGGATGCCCTGCTGGCCCATCTGCGCGACTTCCATGACGAACTGCAGCGGTACACGCCGCGCTTGCGCGAGGCGGTCCACGCGGTCGAGGAAACGGGCCTGGATCGGATGATCGAGGCCGCCGCCGAGGCCGACGAACGCCTCTTCCGTACCCCGGTGGAGCGGCTGGACGACTGGCGCCGCCGCTGGAGTGGCCTGCGTTCGTGGCTCGCGCCGCCCGCGGCAGAACAGCTCAGCGAAGCCGATCGGCTCGCTGACGCCACGATCTCGGCCATTGGTGACGTGCTCGCGCTGCTGCGCCGGGTGACCGAGAGCCGCCGGGGCGGGGTGAGCCGGGAGTCCCAGCTCCGCCATCTCGCCGCCTGGTTCACCGCGGTGGGCACGCAGGATGCCGCGCATGCACTTTTCGATGCCGCCCTCGGGCTCGGCGCGCCACGGCATGTCAGTGTTGGACACCCCGATCCGGAGGCGATCCCCACCCGTCACTCGTGGTGGGAGGCGCCCGCGGTCGAGCTCTCACGCACCCTGGTCGAGGCCGGCCGACTGCCGGGGCAGGGCAACGGCCGGCCCGCCCGGCTGGATCGCGGTGACGGCCGCCGGGCGCAGCTGCGGCAGCTTCAGCTCGCCGAGGAGCGGCGGTTCGCCTCGGCCGCCGCCGGCTTGGCCGAGGTCGAGGTGGGGGAGCAGCCGCTGGACAAGGCGCAGACCGAGGTACTGCTGAGGTTGCTCGGCATCGCGCTCGCCGCCCGGGTTGCCGGCTCCCGCTGGGTCCCGCTGGTCGCGTCGGCGTACGGGATCCGGCTCACGCTCACGCCTGCCCCAGGCCGGTTCTGCACCGTAGCGACCGCCGACGGGGCACTGCACCTGGACGGCTTCGCGCTCTCGGTGACCGCGGCGGAGCACACGACTGCGCGCTGGAGGGAACTGGTACCGGCGTGAGCGGGCGGAGCGAGCGAACCAGCAGGCTTAGCAGCGTGCGCGAGCGGCGGCTCCGCGTGGGACGCGCGGAGGCGGCGTGAGCGGGCACCGGTTCGCCACCGAGGTCAGCGACCTGGAGCTGGCCGACTTCCAGCGGGCGGTCCGCCTCATCCTGCGCCACCCGCTGATCACCACGAGCTGGCCGGACGACAGGGCTCTGCTGCGGGTACGCCGGTTCGCGTCGGCATTGCGCCAGGATCTGGCCGAGGCGTTCGGGTACCGCTTGGAGCTGCACGGTTCGACCGCGCGCCTGGTGCGTACCAAGGACCTCGTTGACGCCAATCAGCCTGCGTTATCCCGCACCGGCCGGGCGTTCGACCGGCAGCGGTACGCCTACCTGGCACTGTGCCTCGCGGTGCTCGGACGTGCGGGGGTGCAGATCACGCTGAGCGAGCTTGCCGAGTCGGTGGCCTCCGACGCCAACCGGATCACGGGGCTGGGCCTGGACCCGGATCGGGGCGCCGACCGGCGCGCGTTCGTCGACGCAGTCGGCTGGCTAGAGGAGCGCGGCGCACTGCGGATGGCCGACGGCTCCAGCGCGGCCTGGGCCAGCGATCCCGGTGCCGGTGAGGCGCTCTACGACGTGGCGCGGGACGTCGTGTTCGCGCTGTTCCGGCCGTCGCGCGTACTCCAGCACGTCGAGTCGGTGGCCGCGTTGCTCGACCGGTCGACGGCAAGCAGCGGCAACGCCGCGCGGCGGGCGGCCGCGCAGGCCGCCCGCCGCGCGGTGGTGGAGCGCCCGGTGGTGTACTTCACCGACGTCGAGGAGCCGGTCGCCAACCACCTGCGCGGCTCCGCTCTGGCTAGCGACCTGCAACGGCTGACCGGGCTACGGGTGGAGCGGCGAGCCGAGGGCGTCGTGCTGGTCGACACCACTACCTTCTCCAGCGAACGGTTCCCCGGCACCGGTTCGGTCGCCCAGGTGGGGGTACTGCTCGCGGTGGAGATGGCCGACCGGGTGGTCGACCCGGACGGGCGTCGGGTCCGGCGGCTCACGCCGCCCGACCCGCGCGAGGGCCAGCGGACGCTGATCGCCGAGATAGACGCGGGACTGCCGACCGCCACGTTGGTCCCGCTGGGCGGGACCGACGACGAGCCGCCGCGCGAAGAGGGGGAAGGGGGCGAGGATGATCCCGCCCGGCTGCCGTTCATCACCGACAGCTTCCTGCGCACGGCCGTCGGCGACATCCTGCAGCGGTACGCCACGGCGTTCGGAGCGCAGTGGCACGCCGACCCCGACCGGCTACGGGTCGAGGCGGTCGCGCTGCTGGAGCGCTTCGGCGCGGTGACCGGCGTACCGGGCGGGGTGCTGGTCCGACCGCTGGTGGGCCGGTACCGGAACACAGTGGCCGCCGTCAAGAAGCGCGCCACGCCAGCCACGCTCTTCTAGGAACGCGCATGATCGAGCAACACGCCCTCCGGCGGTTCTCTCCGACCCGGGCCGGGATCATTAACCTGTGGGACTACCGCGACGAGGAGTTCGTCTTCGTCGATGGCTGGCTGGTGCTGCGGGGACCGAACGGCTCCGGCAAGACCAAGGCGCTGGAGGTACTCTTTCCCTTCGTTCTGGACGGTCGCATCGAACCACGCCGGCTCAACCCGTTCGCCAGCGAAGACCGGACCATGAAATCCAACCTGCTCTACCGGGGGCAGGAGGTGGCCCACGCGTACGCCTGGATGGAGTTCAGCGACGCCGACAGCTACGTCACGATCGGCATCGGGTTGCGCTCGCATCGGCACGTGGACCGGGTGACGCGCTGGCATTTCGTGGTCGACGGCAGGGTCGGCGTGGACTTCTCGTTGCTCGACTCCGATGACCGTCCACTCAATCGGCGGGACCTGCTGGCCCAGCTCGGCGCCGAAGCCGTGCGTGACTCGCCCGAGGAGTACCGGAAAATGGTCGACGCCCGGCTCTTCGGGCTCGGGCCCGCCCGGTACGAACAGATGCTCGACCTGGTGCTGACCCTACGCAAGCCGCAGCTAGCCAAGGATCTCAACCCGGTTGAGCTGTCCCGTACCCTGCAGCGTGGCCTGCGCCCCATCGACGATCTTCTGTTGATCGAGGCGGCGGGCTCCTTCGACGACATGGAGGCGGTCGCCCGTACCCTCGAGGGCCTGGTCGCGGCGGACGCCGCCACCACCGGCTTCCTGGCGGTGTACTCCACCTACCTACGAACCCACGCGCGGGCGGCGGCCGACGCGCTGACCGCGCGACGCACCGCGGTCGGCGATCGGCGAGCGACGCTGGACGAGGCCCGCCGGTCGCTCGCGGCGGCCAGCGAAGCGGAGGAGTCCGCCCGGATCCGGCTGCAGGCAGCCGAAGGCGAGCCGGGCCGTTTGCGCGCCCACCTGGACGGTCTGAAGAGCTCGGCGGCTTACCAGTCCCATGAGCAGCTCGCCGACCTGGAACGCCACGTTCACGACCTTGCCGCCGTGGCGGCTCGGGCGGCGACGGCGGTTACGACCGAACAGTCCACTGTGCAGCGACGGCGCGCCGAGTCTGAGCGGGCACTCGGAGCGGCCCGCGACGCCCGGTCAGCCGCGAACCGCCTGGCAACCGAGCTTGCGCTGGACGCCGAGGCAGCGGGGATCGGGTGGACGACTACCGACGCCGAAGACGACGGTCTGAATGCTCGAATCGCCGCCCGGGTCGCGGCCCGCCGCGACGACGTGCGCGCGGTCCGCGAACGCGCGACCCGGCTGGCTCAGGCCGAGCGCGACCATGTCCGGGCGGCGGAGGAAGCGGCCACGGCGGGCGCCGCGGCCGCGGATGCCGAGCAGGCCGAGCGGCAGGCCGAGGCGGCGGCCGGCGCGGCCCGCCTGCGCACGCGCGCCGCGGTCGATGCCTGGGCAGGCGAGCACGACCTTCTGCTCGCCGAGTTGGGCCTGCCCGACCTCGCCGCCGCGTTGGGCGCCGCCGTCGACCGTAGCGGCGACCCCGATGCGCAGACCCTGAAGGAGGTGTACGCGGCCGCAGTCGCGGCCGGCGTTACCAGCCGGCGGGAGGAGCTCGCGGCGCTGCGGTCGCACCACCGCGGCCTGCTCGACCGCCGCGCCGAGGTCGCTGCCGAACGCGCCGACATCGCCGCCGAACGCGACGACGCACCGCCCGCGCCGGTCACCCGGCCCGCCTCGCGGGACGGGCGGCCCGGCGCTCCACTGTGGAGGCTGGTCCGGTTCGCCGACGGCGTGAGCGCCACCGACGCCGCCGGGATCGAGGCGGCGCTGCAAGCCGCCGGCCTGCTCGACGCCTGGGTACACCCGGAACTGGAGGGCACGGCGGACGCCCTGGCGGCCGGCGAGCAGGACGGCTACCTGGTGCCGCGGGCGGCCGCTTGCCGCCCGTCGCTCGCCGACGTCCTGGTACCTGAGGACCAGGACGAGGTTCCCCGCACCGGGATCGCCGCGGTGCTAGCCTCGGTCGCGCTGGTCGACGTGGTCACGCCCGCCACCGCCGGCACGGCGGTGGCGCCTCGCGGCCACTACGCGCAGGGGATCGGCGTCGGTGGGTACGCCAAGGCGGCACCGGAGTACATCGGCGCGACGGCCCGGGCCGCCCGCCGCGCCGCCCGGATCGACGAGTGCGATCGCCTGCTGGCCACGCTCGACGCCGAGATCGCCGGGGTCGACCGCGCGCGGGAGGCCATCACGCAGCTATTGTCCACAGTGGACGCCGCAGCGGCGGCGTTGCCGACGCCGGCACCCATCCACGCCGCATTGCGCGAGCTGGACCGGGCCGCCGCCACACTGCGCGCCCGGCAGGAAGCGTTGTCGGCCGCCGCGTCCCGCCTCGACCAGGCCCTCGCCGAGCAAGCGGCCGCCGGCGCCGCGCTCCGGCGCGTCGTGGCCGAGCGGTCGCTGGCCACCGATCGGGTCGACGAGGTGGCCGATGCGGTGGCGCGGTTCGAAAAGCTGGGGGTACGCCTCGACGGCGCGTACCTGGCTGCCGCGCGGGCCGCCGACGCGGCCGAGGACGCACAGGCGCGCCACGACGAGGCGGCCGACCGGCTCGCCCATGCCGAAGGCGCCGCCCATGAAGCTGCCCTGCGGCACCAGGAAAAGGACGAGGCGTACCGGACGCTGCGGGCGACCGCCGGCGCCGATGTCGAGGTGGTGCTGGCCGACGTCGCCCGGGTCGAGGGCGAGATCTCCACTGCCGAGGCCAGCCTGAAACGGGCCAACGAGGAGCGCAGCGCCGCCCGGGAAGGTTGCGCCACGGCGCGCGCCCACGTCGAGCTGGGCGAGCGGGCACTGGCCGACGCGGTACTGGAGGCGCATCACGACGCGCTGCGGCTGCGCCCATACGCGCATCCGGACCTGCTGGGACTGTTGCGCTGCCCGACCGACCTGCGCTGGCCCGCACACGCCGGCGAGGCGTCCCTTGATCCGCAGACCGTGGCCCTGCACGACGCGATCCTCGCCGCGACCCGGGAGCTGAGCCCGACCGAGACATCGCTCAAGCAGAGCGCGACCCGGTTGACGACCGCGCTGACCGAGCTGCAGGGCCAGTTGCCGGCGGCGGGACTGGACCACCGCCCGGAATGGGACACCGACGACGGCGTGATCGTGGTGCGGGTCGCCGACGAGCAGGGCCTCACCCCGGTGGCGAACTTCGCCGAGCGGATCGGCCGGGAACGCCGCGACCAGGAACAGCTGCTCACCGACGCCGAACAGCGCATCCTGGAGGACGCGTTGTTGGGACAACTCGCCCGCCAGATCCACCACCGGACGATCGAGGCCCGCGACCTGGTCGAGCGCATGGACGCCCAGATGCGGGCGCGGCGGATGTCCTCCGGCATGACCGTCGGCGTCGGCTGGCGGCTGGCCGACGACCTCGACCCGGACCAGCGCGAGGTCTGCAAGCTGCTGGAGCGCGATCCCGCCCGGCTCGGGCCGGCCCAGCTCAGCACACTGCGTCGGCATTTCGCGACCAGGATCAAGGCCGCCCGCGCGAACGCGCCCGAGCGACCGTACCGCGAGTTGCTGGCCGAGGTGCTCGACTACCGGCAGTGGCGCGTCTTCGCCTTCGCCCTGCACCGCCCCGGCGGTGCGGCTGAGGCGCTGACCCGCGCCCGGCACAGCCAGCTCTCCGGCGGTGAGCAGTCGGTCTCGCTGCACCTGCCGCTCTTCGCGGCCGCGAACGCCCTGTTCGGGTCCGCGCGGCCGGCCGCACCGCGGCTGCTCGGCCTGGACGAGGCGTTCGCTGGCGTCGATGACAACGGTCGGGGCGAGCTGATGTCGCTGGCCAAGCAGTTCGACCTGGACCTGTTCATGACCGGCTATGACCTGTGGGCGACCCATCCGTCGGTGAGTGGCGCGGCGCACTACGACCTGTCGCACTCCGCGGTGGATAACACGGTCTCGACGGTACTACTGGTCTGGGACGGTACCGCCAACGTGGTTGACTTCGACGGCTCGCTGGCCCGCGCCCTCGGGTCCCCGGAGACCCGGTACGCACCAGGCGCCACCGTCTCCGCCGGGCTCCCCGACGCCGACCTGGCATTCGATCTGGCCGACGAGTGACCGGACGACTGTCTCTTGTGGACGAACCCGGCTGGGTCCGGTTGCTCGCCGCTGCCCGGCGCAGCCTGGAGCGCACCGGTGGCTCGATCGACGGTACCGTCGCGCTCGCCGCGCCGACCGAGGCCGAGCGGCTGGTCGTGATCGGTGTGACCGGCTCGTACCGCTCCGCGGCGTCGGGCCGGCTGACGGTACGCCTGGCCGACGTCGACACCCACCTGCGGGAGGCGTACGGCACCGGGCTGGCCGAGCTGATCGAGGCGAGTGCCCCGCTTCGGAACCGGCCGGCCGACGCCAAGCGGGAGGCGCTGGCCCGCGACGCGATCATGTCGCTGGCGCTCGCCAGCCGGCACGCCAGCACCGCGTGGTACGCCGAGTGGCTCGACGGGATGCGCCGGGACGGGACCCTCACCCGCATCGTCCGTAGTGGACTGTCCTTTGTGGATGTTGTCCGCGTGCTCGGCGCGCTCCCGGCAGCCGACGAGCCGATTGCGGTCTTCGCCGAGCGCGTGCTGCACGACACGAAGGCGCTCGTCGACGGCGTGCTTCGCGGGCTCGTCCTGAGGGCCGTCGCGTCGTGGCAGGACTGGCCCGCGCCGGCCAACACCGAGCAGGAGCGCGCACTGTGGGAGTCCGTCGGCGTCGTCCCCGACGACCTGGCCAGCCAGGTACTCGTGTTGAACGTGCCCGCGTCCGGCGGACTGGTTGGATCCTGGCTCGCGCAGGGACGACGCGCCGGCGTACCGATGCGGATCACCCTGCACCAGCTCCGGCTGGCTCCGTTCACAGTGGACTGTGAAGAGATCTTCGTCTGCGAGAACCCCGCCGTCCTGCGCGCCGCCACCAACCTGGGCGCACCGACGCGTCCCTTGGTGTGCGCCGAGGGCGTACCGTCGGCAGCCGCGCACGCGCTGCTGCGCGGCGCACAAGCGGCCGTGATCCGGTGGCGCAACGATTTCGACTGGACCGGCGTACGGCTCACCGCCGCCGCCTTGGCCCGCTACCCGAACGCCGTACCGTGGCGAATGTCCCGCGAGGAGTACCTACCCGAGGCCAGCCGAGGCCCCGTCCTGCTCGGTGCGCCAGCGGATACGCCATGGGACCCGCAGCTTTCCGAGGCGATGCGACAGGCGGGCCGGGCAGTAATGGAGGAACGCCTGCTCGACGGACTCCTCGCCGACCTTCGGGAACCACTCCAGCGATGACGGGCTTCATCACGACGCGCCGACCAGGTGGCCCATACCGCGACGGGTCATGCGATGCTGCAGCGATGGTACGTATCGGATCGGTCGTAATGAACGTGACTAACATTCGTAGGGCAGCCGAGTTCTGGGGGCGGGCGCTTGGATACGTTCCGGCGCCTGGCAATCCAGCGTTCCTCATCCCTGAACATGGCGAGGGTCCGCGCCTCCACTTGGACGAGGACGACAAGATGCACCTCGATTTGTGGGCGGCGAACGAGGAAGAACAGCGAGCCGAGGTCGAACGGCTCGTGTCCCTTGGTGCCAGGCGCGTGGACTGGGTCTATCCAGATGGCGCGGACTTCGTGGTGCTCGCTGACACCGAGGGCAACCTGTTCTGCGTGATCAACGCTGGGGGCTGAGCACCTGACGCACCCGAGATGAGCACGCCATCGTCGGCGCGAACACCACCGCGGCGTTGGCCTTCCACGTCGTACGCATGTGTACCAGCTGCACCGGCTGCTGCTCACTGACCTGCGCGACGGTGAAGGGTTCAACTTGGCGAATCGGTGTTCCTCAGTGATGCTGCGGCGGCAGGCTGGGGTCGGTGAGGGTCGTATCCGTTGGCCGGAAGGCGTTTGGTGCGCCGCGTTGTTCGCGTGAGCGCTGAGGATTTCTCGTTGTGCCGGCGACCGTCGGCCCGTTCGGCGTTGGTTGCACAGGCGTTGCGTGGCTCGTAGTGCCTTCATGGCGTTGCGGGACCGGCGTTGGTCAGGCGGCGCGGCGGTACTCGTGGACGAGCCCGCCGAGCACGTCGACCCGTTCGATGTGCCCGACTGACAGCGCAGTCCCGCCCGCAGGCCCGTCCACCAGATCTTGACGGCGGGGTGCTACGCCGCGATCGCGGCGTAGCACCGCTACCGGGAACCGGCTGCACGCCGACGTCCATGCGGGCTGGGGCCTGCACCGGCTGCTGCGCTTCACGGGTAGAGGTTTCACGCATCTGTCCGTCAGGAGCCGAGGGTGAAGTGGTCGTAGATGACCTCCCCGATCGTGCCTGAGCTGTGTGAGGTCATGAATACCCCGATGTCCTGTGTTGCTGTCGCGCTCGGCACCGAGACGGTGGCGAGCAGGATCCAGGTGGTGCCGTCGGTGGAGTAGTAGCCGGAGTACGTGGTGCCGCTACGGACCAGCTTCAGCCATGACGGGTATGACGCGGTTCCGGTTCCTTCGCCGGGTGGCGCGCTGTTGGATTCGAGCCGGCCGTCGCCGTTGGCGTCCCATTGGACGACGTACCCATGGCCGGGCGTGACCGCGACGATGAGGAACCCGGGCGAGAGGTTGGCATCGGTGATGGTGTTGCGCACCATGATGCCGGCCTTGGCCCACGCGTTCGTGTTGCTTTGCGAGCGCACCTGGACGGTGGCCACCGTGCCGTCGGTCGCCGCGCCGGGTAGGTAGATGGTGCCGTACTGGTTGGTGCCGCCGTAGACGTCCGCGCCGTCGCCCCGGATGCCGAGCGTGGTGCCGAGCTGGCCGAACGACGCGGTTGTCGACGCGAAGGTCAGGTAGGGCGGCTGCACCGGCGTGCTCATCGTCACCGTCGAGGTCACGGAGGCGTCCAGCCATGTCTTGCCGGGCCACGTGTAGCGGGCCGTGGCGGTCAAGGCCGCTGTGGCGAACAGTTCCGTCGGCTGCGGTGCCACGACCTGGAAGGTGGCCTGCACCGTCTGCCCGGTCTCGACGGCCGGGAACGACGTCGGCGAGGTCGCGGTCACCGACCAGGTGGCCGGCGCCTGCAGGCCGAGGGTGACGTTCTTCGCGGGCAGATCGCCGTTGTCGGTGAAGGACACGGTCGCCGTGACCGGCTGGCCCCCCGTCACCGTCGTCGGACCGGCCAGCGCCAGGGTCGTGTGCGGCGGCGCCACGGTCGGGTTGTCGACCGGGCGCACCCGGTACAGCGCAACGCCGTGTGGGGGCACGTTCGGGCTGATCGCGCCGGCCGTTTCGGTCGTCTGGTGGGTCCACAGGTCCCTCAGGGCATAGTCGGTGCCGGCGGGCAGGCCGAGGACGGCCGTCGTCGTGGACACGACCTGAGGTTGGGTGCTCAGGTTGAACAGCGCGACGATGACGTCTCCGTTGGGCTCGGTCTTGGCGAACACCTGTTGGGTGCCGGTGTTGACGATCCGCGATGCGTCGATGGCGTCCTGGTCGACCGCGAGGACCTCGCTGTTCTTCAGGTAGGTCAGGTCGAGCGGGTCGAGGTTGGTCAGGTCGGTGCCCAGGATGAACGGCGAGGCGCCCATCGCCCACAGGCTCATCTGGGTCTTGCGCTCGTCCGGGGTCAGGCCGGTGCCCGCGCCGTTACCGACCTCGATGGAGTCGTAGTCGTTGAACCCGCCGGGGCCGCCGTACGGCTGCCAGTTCGCGACCTGGTTGAACCGCGACTGGATGTGCGCCCAGTCGGTGAGCGGGAACCCGCTGCCGTTCGGGCCCGGGCCGCAGTAGCACTCGACGTCACCGCTGGTCCGCCAGCCGTTGGAGTACTGCCGCCAGGTCGCGGCGCCGGTGATGCTGAGGTTGTTCGACAGTTCGAGGTGGATCGGGCGGCCGGTCTGCCGCAGCGCCGTCGACCAGGCCGCGATGTCGGCAACATCGTGCAGACCGACACCGTCGATCTTGAGGTAGTCGATGGTCCGGGATGCGAACTGGTTCGCCCACGAGTTGATGAACTCCTGCGCGCCCGGCTTGCTGTAGTCGATGCCGACCATGCCGTGGCAGTTGTAGTTCCGCTCGGGGGTCGTGGTGGCGATATCGGTCGCGTGGTACGGCGTGCCCTCGATCGGGGTGTTGCGTGCCACCGCCTGGGCGGAGATGCCCGGCGTGACGTAGAGGCCGAACTTCAGGCCCTTGCTGTGCACGTAGTCGGCGAGCACCTGGATCCCGTCGGTCGAGCCGCTGGGCGGGAACTTGGCCGGGTCGGTGACCCACCGGCCGAAGCCGTCCACGTCCGGGCCTTGGCTGCCCGGGCACAGGTACCAGAAGTCGTCGAGGTTGACGTACTGGTACCCGACATCGGCCAGGCCGCTGCTCCTCATGGCGTCGGCCTGCGCCTTGATGTTGTCCGCGGTCGGGGTGCGACGGATGAAGCTCCAACTGCTCCACCCCAGCGGCGGCGTGCGCGCGAGGCCGTTGTCCAGCGCGTGGGCCGCCGGAGCGCCGGATGTGACGGCGACCGCGACCAGGGGCGTCGCTACCAAGGCGGCCGTCAGGGCCCGGATCAACGTTCTCATGTCTTCTTCTCCTCGATGCCGATGCCCTTGCGGCCGCGCGTCGGCGGCTCGCTTAGCCGATCGCCGCCGCGAACACGTGCAGGGACGGCACGCGGGCCTGCGGCGTGGCACCGCTGACGTCGGGCAGCACGACGGCCGCCACGGTCTTGCCCGCCTGCAGCGGCACGGAGGCGTAGAACACGTAGACCGGGTGGTTGTCGCGCCCGGCTGGTCGGTTGCGGTACGGCGTGGTGATCGCGATGTCGGGACTGGTGCCTCCGCTGAACCAGTCCGGCGCTGCGATGGTGAACGACTGGCTGCTGCCGTCGGCGTAGACGACCTGGCCGGTCCCGCTGGCCGGACCGTACGAGGCGGTCAGCAGGAACCCCAGCGTGGCACCGGATCCGGTGAGGTTGAACGCCTGGCCGGCGCAGACCGCGTTGTCGCGCTGCCCGGCGGCCACATTGGGCCAGGTGAAGGTGAGTCCGCGGAAGGTGACCGCCGCCCCCGGGGTCACTCCGACACCGGCGAGCGCCTGGGCTGAGAAGCTGGAGCCGGATCCGTCGATGTCGCCCGCGGCGGTGTTGGCGTCGTCGGTGATACCGACGTTGTTGAACGCCGCCGCGAGTGACGCGGCCGGGACGTTCATGGTTGACGTGGTCCGCAGGCCCTCCGGCCGGCCGTTGTCGTCGCTCCACACCGCCTGCCAGATCAGATCGGCGGAGGTCGGCGCGTCAGCGGGTACGCCGACGGTGAAGGTCTGCGTGGCCGACTGTCCGGGTCCGATGTCGCCCAGTGCCACCGGCGATGGCGGCGTGGCGCGGTAACCCCGCGGGGCGAACAGGTACAGCCGGGCCGCATGCAGCGTCGTCGCGCAGCCGTTGGCCAGGGTCGCGGTGGCGGTGGCGGTCGAGCCCGGCCGGGTGAGCGCCGCGCTCGGCGTCACGGTGAGACTCGCGCCGGCGCACGCCGACATCGGGGCCAGGATCACCGTGCCGCTCACCGCCGGCGGGCCGGCTCCGGCCGCGTTGATCGTGGAGATTTCGAACGTGTACGGCGTGAGCTGCCGCAGCCCGCCGATCGTCGTGAAGATCTCGCGGGTGCTGTTCGCCCACACCGCGGTGTGTCCGGTGGATGTGGTGGTGGACACGACTGTGCCGTCGGCGCCACGCACGCTGATGGTGTAGCCGATGATCGGGGTGCCGCCGGTCGCCGCCGGTGGGTTCCAGTGCAGGCTGACCGCGTTCTGTCCGGGCCGCACGCGGAACGAGGCCGGCGCGCCAGGTACCGCGCCGAGGCTGGCCGTCGGCGTCACCGCCGGCGACGGCAGCGAGGCCGGGCCGGTCCCGAACGAGCTGACGGTCGCGACGGTGAAGGTGTAGGCGACGCCGTTGGTCAGGCCGGACACGATGGTGTAGCCCAGTCGCTGGAAGTCGGCCACGGACACGGTCGCCGTCTGCCCGCCCGGCGACGCGGTGACGACGTACCCGGTGACGGGCGGCCCGTGGTCGACGAAGCTGGGGTTCCAGGCGACGTACGCCGAGCCGTCGGCGCCGAACGCGGTCACCAGCGCCGGCGCGTCCGGCGCCGCGGGCCGCGAGAAGTGCTGCGCCAGGATGTGCCGGTAGGTCGGTTCGAGCCCGGCGCGGGCCAGGATCTCCGGCGGTACCTCGTCGAGGCTGGCGATGATGTGGTTGCCGGCGACGGTGACGTTGTTCGACGATGAGTCCGCGTCGCCCTGTTGCCAGTAGTTGTTCTCGATGACGGTCGGGTCCGAGCCGCTCTGGCCGGGCCGGTAGTCGGTGTGCCGGCTGCCCCAGTCGTTCTCGTTGCCGAACAGCACGTTCCCGCTGGCTGTGACGTACGTCGCGCCGTTGTCGGTGTAGATGGCGTGCCCGTGGTCGAGCGAGCGCAGGATGACGTTGCCGGTCAGGTGCTCGCCGTCGGCCAGCGATGTTCCCGTGATGCCCTGAGTGTAGATGCCGCCGCCATCGGCGAGCATTTGCATCGGGTCGCTGATCAGGTTGTCAGCAACGGTGTTGTGGTTGGAGTAGTTCGGCGTTGCCGGCTGTCGTATCTTGTCCGGCCAGCCGCCCCAGCCCAACGAGATCGCGGTGTACGCGGTGTGATCGATCTGGTTGTGCGCGATGGTGGTGTGTTCGGTGTAACCGACGTCGATGGCGACTCCGCCGTGGTACTCGACCGGCAGGCTGTACAGGTGGTTGTCCAGGATCTGGTTGCTGCTGGTGTGGTCGGCGGCGGTGGCCGGCAACGGCATGTCCACGCCGCCGAGGTCCAGCCCGTTGCCGGAGATGTCGGTGAACACACAACCCTTGACCACACTGTCCTGCGTCCCGTTCCCCAGGTCCAGCCCGGCACCGCCGAGATGGACGAAGGCGTTGTCGAGGAACCGCACATTGCGGTCGTAGGAGAAGCTGACATTGCCCGGTGTCTTGGTCCAGTTGCCGTACGGGCAGGTGCCGCCCTCGATGAACTGGCACAACCCCTGGGTCGCGTACCCGTTCGGCCCGGTGATGGTGTAGTTGGCCTGGATCTCCGAGAACCCCTCGGGCGTGCTCGGGGTCAGCCAGGTGGCGTAGGAGAACTGGATGCCGGCGAACGTGATGTCGTGGATCGGTCCAGGTACCACTCACCGGGCTGGTCGAGCAGCTCGAACGCGTTCTCGACGTGGGCCGGCCGCTGGCTGTTGCCCAATGTGGACGGACCGACCAGGTTGACGGTGCGGCCGGAGCCGTCGGTGCGGTTGACCCGCTTGGTCGAGTTGTCCCAGCACGGCTGCGCCATCGTGATCGTAGTACCGGAGATCGACGCCACCGGGCACCGCGGCTCGGTCCAGCCGCCCAGCCCGCCGGTGCGCAGGCCCCAGTACCCGTCGCCACCGGTGTAGACGAGCTCGATCTGGCTGGGGTTGCGCCAGCTCGCCATGGTCGGCGCCGACGCGGTGTACCCGGTGCTCGTCGAGGTCAGCGTCACCGGGACCGGGCCGCTGGCGCGCTGCGCCCGTACGCCGTCGACGTAGAGCTGGCGGGTGGCCAGGCCGGCGGGCACCGGCGCCGACCACACGGCACTGCCTGGGCTGGTGCGCTGCCAGCCGTTGATCTGCACACCGCCGGAGAACACCGGCCGGGGCACCCGGCGCCGCGGTCCACACCACCGGATGACGCGATTCCCGAGTCCCGGCCATCGAAGCGTCAGTGGCTGCGCCAGCCGGTACGTGCCCGGGAGCAGCCGCACCTCGATGTCCCCAGTCGTGTCCTGGTTCAGTGAGCGGACCCGTCGCGGGCGTGTTCCGGCGTCCGCAGCGGCTGCTGCCGGCTGGTGCCGGAGCTGGGGCGGCGGGACTTGCCACCAGGCTGCCGGCGACCACGGTGGCCGCGCTGGCCAACGCGAGGAGCGCACGTCGGGCCGGAAACTTTCGAGCGGAGCTGGCGGGCAGCGAGAACGCGGGCATGCAAGCTTCCCTGGATCGGCGCCTGCTGACACGAGCGAGCGAACGCACGGGTGGATATCTCTGCATGGCCGCGGGAACAGCTGAGGCGGCAGAAGCAGATACAATTATCGATGTCTTGACGAGCCGTGTAAAGGCGCTATGACGGCCGCGCCGCAGAGCTACCGGTACGCCGAGTCCATTAGCCGGCGGTGCCGCTCCACATGACCAAACCATGCTCGGCGTACGATCCGTCCGATCGTCCACAGTGGGCAGCGATGTTTCCCGCCGGCTCCGCGACGTCCTGGCGGCGCCGACCTTTGGCCATGGCCGACCTCTCGGGTTCGACCGTCGCCTTCGCATGCATCAATGCTTCGTTGACTGTCCAGCCGGGTGTGAAGGCGTTCGGCGCCGCGCATACTGATCGACATGGTTATCCCCGTCCACGATGTCGTTCCCGTCCGCCGGACGCCCTGGGTGACTTACCTGCTGATCGCCGCCAACGTGGTGATCTTCTTGTTTACGCCAGCCGCACAGGACACCGGCGTCGAAGGGGTCAGCCTGAGCGAGCTGTGCCGGCAGGAGGCGTTCTACGACCGCTTGGCGGCGATCCCTCGTGAGATGGTGGAAAACGAGCAGCTTCCCGCCGTGCCGACCGGCCAGGTTCGCGTCGGTGAACGCGGCGCCGGCTGCGTGATCGGGCCGCCAGCGTACGACAAGATCCCCGCGCTGTCGGTGCTGTACTCGATGTTCCTGCACGGCAGCTGGCTCCACCTGCTCGGCAACATGCTCTTCCTGTGGGTCTTCGGCAACAACGTCGAAGACCGCTTCGGCCCAGTGCGCTACCTGCTGTTCTACCTGCTTGCCGGGTACGTCGCCGCGTACGGGTTCGCCGTGGTCAACCGGGACCTGACCCAGCCGCTGCTGGGTGCGTCCGGAGCCGTCTCCGGTGTCCTCGGCGCCTACCTCGTGCTCTACCCCCGAGCACGCATATGGAGCCTGGTACCGATCCTGCTGTTCCTGCCGTTGCGGCTCCCCGCGTGGCTCGTGCTCGGACTGTGGTTCGTGCTGCAGTGGGCGTACTCGTCCGGGTACACCATCTCGGAGGCCGGCTCGGTCGCCTATCTGGCGCACGTGCTCGGCTTCGTCTTCGGGGCCCTCGCCGCCATCCCGTTCCTCAGACGCCGGCCACCGTACCCCTACCAGCGCCGCTGGTACCGACCCACCCGGCGCAGCAGGCAGTAGGTCTACCACGCTAGGAACACGCGATCGGTCGCGCCAGAATGAGTGCCACGCTGAGCACCTCGGTTGCCGCGGTGGCCCTCGACGCGCTCCCGCGAGGACGTACCGCGGTCCTCGTCGCGCACCGGGTGTCCATCGCGTGCAGCTCGGTCAGCGCGGGTCTTGCGCTGCAACCGCATGGCGCGCGGACGGCTGTTCCACCGCACCCCCGGTCCACTGACGCCGAACTCGGTCGCTCACAACAACCCGAAGATGGCCATTGCGAACTGACCGACGACCACCAAATCCGGACCGGCCTGGCCGGATCCTCCCGTCCGGATGGTAAGCACCGTCCCCCAGACCATCCCGGCGAGGCCCGCAACGGTAAGCACTACCCACAGCCACCACCGCAGCCACGCCGCGACGACGCTGAGGACCTGGTACTGAACCTGGTCACCACACGTGGCGAAGGTAGACGTGACCGGCCCCGAGTACATGTTGTTGGGCTGGCCGCGCCGTGCAGGGGCAGGACCCCGAGTCGACGTGACGACCGGCCGGTCGGACACGGTTGCCTCGAACCTGTGACATTGCTACCGTCGGAGTAGGCCGAGAGGCGCTGCGACGGATGCAACATCCGCCACGCTCGGCCGGATACTCAACCAAGGGCGCCTCCCGTAGAGGGGGCGCCCTTTCGGCGTTCCCTGTCCTGACAAGGGGAGAGCATGCACTTCAAGGTTGCCGATCTCGCGCTGGCCGAGTTCGGGCGGCATCAGATCCGCCTCGCCGAGCACGAGATGCCGGGCCTCATGGCGGTCCGTCGCGAGTTCGCCGATGCACAGCCGTTGCGCGGGGCCAGGGTCGCGGGTTCGCTGCACATGACCATCCAGACCGCGGTGCTCATCGAAACCCTGGTCGCGCTGGGCGCGCAGGTCCGGTGGGTGTCGTGCAACATCTTCTCGACCCAGGACGAGGCTGCCGCGGCGGTCGTCGTCGGTCCACGGGGGACGGTCGAGAATCCGGCGGGCACGCCGGTCTTCGCCTGGAAGGGCGAGACGCTCGAAGAGTACTGGTGGTGCACCTCGCAGCTGTTCGACTTCGGTGACGGGCTCGGCCCCAACATGCTCGTCGACGACGGTGGTGACGCGACTCTGCTCGTACACAAGGGTGTTGAATTCGAGACGGCCGGCGCGGTGCCGTTGCCGTCCGCGGAAGACCACGAGGAATACCAGCTGATCCTGCGGACGCTGGCGGTCAGCCTGGACGAGGACCCGCGCCGCTTCACCCGTATCGCGGCGGAGATGCGCGGCGTCACCGAGGAGACCACCAACGGCGTCGCGCGCCTCTACAAGCTCGCCCGCGAGGGGCAGCTGCTGTTCGCGGCGATCAACGTCAACGACTCGGTGACGAAGTCGAAGTTCGACAACAAGTACGGCATCCGGCACTCGCTCGCCGACGGCATCAACCGGGCGACCGACGTGATGCTCGGCGGCAAGCTCGTCGTGGTCTGCGGTTACGGCGACGTCGGCAAGGGCGCGGTGCAGTCGCTGCGCGGCCAGGGCGCCCGCGTCGTGGTCACCGAGATCGACCCGATCTGCGCGCTGCAGGCCGCGATGGACGGGCTGCAGGTCGTCCGCCTCGACGAGGTGATCGAGGAGGCGGACCTGTTCATCACCACCACCGGCGGCACCGACATCATCATGGCCGCCGACATGGCCCGCATGAAGCACCTCGCCATCGTCGGCAACGTCGGGCACTTCGACACCGAGGTCGACATGGCCGGCCTGGCCCGCACCCCCGGCATCGAGAAGATCGAGGTCAAGCCGCAGGTGCACGAGTGGCGCTTCCCCGACGGGCACTCGATCATCGTGCTCTCGGAGGGGCGGCTGCTCAACTTGGGCAACGCGACGGGGCACCCGAGCTTCGTCATGTCCAACTCCTTCGCCAACCAGACCCTCGCGCAGATCGAGCTCTTCACGAAGCCGGGCCAATACAAGCGTCAGGTGTATGTGCTGCCGAAGCACCTCGACGAGAAGGTGGCAAGGCTGCACCTGGACGCGCTCGGTGCACACCTCACCACCCTGTCGAAGCGTCAGGCCGAGTACCTCGGCGTCGACGTCGAGGGGCCGTTCAAGTCAGACCACTACCGGTACTGACGGCTGCTCTTGTTGCCGGGGTGGCGCGCCCTGGTCGTCTCGACGGCCAGGAGCGCCACGGCCAGCACCGCGAAGGGGATGTGGCTGAACATCGCGGCACCGCCCATGATGGGCTTCAGCTCAGCCAGCAACGCCTCGTGCAGCCGCTGCCACGCACCGGCCTCTTGCCACGCGGCGATCCGCCGCCAGCACGTCGACCCGGACACCCCGAACGCCGCCGTGGGTAGCTGCTGCCAGGGGATACCGGTTCGCGCCACGAACAGGATCCCCGCCACCGGAGGCCGCGATGCTGGCGGTCACCCCAAGTCAATATAGACCGCCGTGAGATCACCTTCCGGGGTCCGGCCAGACATAGACTGCGGTCGAAGGAGGTCGCCATGCCGAAACGATCCCTCGCCACCTTTGCCCTGCTGCCACTCCTGGCTGGGTCATCGGCGACTGCGCCGGCGTTGACCATCGACACCAACACGTTCTCGCTCGTGGTGGTCGACCCGCGAGCACGGGAGGTGGCGGTGGCCGGTGCCTCGTGCGTACCCGATGTCTCGATCATCGGCTCTACCATCCAGAACGTGGGCGCGGCGGCGACCCAGGCCAGCTTCTCGTCCACCAACAAGACGCGGGTCGAGCAACGCTTGCAGGCCGGGGACAGCCCGACGCAGGTCATCGCGTACGTGACCAACTCGAGCCGGGACCCGAACTTCGCTCGGCGCCAGTATGGCGTGGCCACGCTGGCCCACGGTGCGGCCGCGTTCACCGGCAGCCAGACTTCGCCGGCCAACGGCCACCGGGTGGGGCCCTTCCTCACCGCTCAGGGCAACCTCCTGGTGCAGGCCGCGGTGCTGAACTCCATCCGCACCAGCTACATCAACCAACCCGACTCCCCCCTCATCACCCGGATGCTGCTGGCCCTGGAGGCTGGTCAGGACGCCGGCGGGGACGCGCGCTGCTCGCACGGCGCGGACTCCGCGTTCGTACGGATCCGGCGGGCGGAGGACACCAGCACATCCTACGCGAGCCTGATCATCACCAACCCATCGAGCGGATCCAACCCAAACGATCCCATCGCACAGCTACGCACATCGATCAACAATTGGCGCGCCCAGCGGGCGGGGACTATCGACCGATGGAACTCGACCGTGAGCATCTTCCCGGCTCGGATTCCCGCGGACGGGACCACGACGGCAACGTTGACCGTCACGCTGCGCGATCCCGGCGGGACGGGGCTGGCGGGGCGCACCGTCAGCGCCTCGGGACAGGGCCTGGGTTCAGTGTCCGCTTTCGTCGACCGGGGCGGCGGCGTCTACACCGCGACGGTGCGTTCCTCGACCGTCGGGACCGAGACCATCACCGTCCAGTCCGGCGGCACCACGCTGGGCGACCAGGTTCGCGCCAGCTACGAGACGCCGCGGGTGCGCCAGGCCCTGTTCGTCACGGGCAGCCTCACCCTGGGCGCGGGAGACTCTGCCATCGCCGGACTCCTGGACCAGCTCGGCTTCGACGTTGTGCTGCGCACGGCACCGGCCACTACCCCCGCCGACGCGGCAGGCAAGCAGTTGGTGGTGGTCTCCTCCACGATCACGTCTGGAGATCTCGGCGGGCGGCTCAACGGCATCGCGCAGCCCATCTTGAACCTCGAGCCGTTCGTTGGCGCCGCCATGGGCCTGAATGGCAGCGCGTCCACGAGCTTCGGCACGGTCGCCGCCCAGCGGCAGTTCTCGATGCGGGCAACACCCATTCTGGCCGGTACGCCGCTCGCGCCCGGGCTCCGGCTCGCCCTGAACCGGGGCGAGGAGATCGGCTTCAGCGTGCCGGGCAGCGCGGCGGAGGTCGTCGCCACCACCGCCACCAACAACAACCGCCCCGTAGCCTATGTCTACGACGCCGGCGACACGCTGGCCAACGGCACGACCGCCGCAGGACCACGCGGTTTCCTGGGGCTGCGCAACGACACCGCACGCAGCCTGACCGCTTCCGGTCGCACCATGCTGGAAGCTCTGGTGATCCGCCTGACGTAGCCGACAGACCGCACCGCGATAGGCCTCACCCGTCGACCGCGTCACCAGCGCCGGCACCAGCGACGCCGGTGCGCAGGCAGCGGGTAACAGCGATCCTGTCGGCGGCCAGAGCATGGGTCGGGCCACAGCCACCAGTAGCCGTACCACCCCGGCGACCAGGCAGAGCAGGCGGGCCCGGCGGCGAGAGCCATCAGCAGCCGGCGGAAAGAGCGGTCGTTCCGCCCGCTGGATCCGCCGACCCACCGGCACCAGCGGGGTCACCCACCCTGGGCCTGTCCCACCAGCAGTTCGAGGCCATGCTCGTGGCCCCGCACCTCGGCCAACCCCGTACGACTTCGCCCGTCGGCGCCGGCGGGGGCCCTGTCGTGATCGCCGCGTTATGGCGGCTGCCGGGATGACGAGGTTGATTGTGGCGCCCGCGTCAGCCGGGCTCATCGACATGTTCAGCGCCTGGGCACCCCGAATCAAGGCCTGTTCCAATTCCTCGGGTTTCCAGGTGACATGGATGTCCTCGACCCTGCCGTCAAGGTGCAGCCGTGGGTGGCCACCATGGTGCGCACCATCTTCGACCAACCCGACGCCACCTCGGTGGTCGACCAGTACGGCCGCGTCGTGGACACCATCGCCGGCAGATTCCCTGACGCGGCAACACATCTCGACGACGCCCGCGACGACCTGCTCGCCTTCGCCGTGTTCCCGCACGAGATCTCGCGCCAGATCTGGTCCAACAACCCGCAAGAGCGCCTGAACAAAGAGATCCGCCGCCGCACCGACGTGGTCGGGATCTTCCCCAACCGGGCCGCCATCATCCGCCTCGTCGGCGCCCTGTCAGCCGAACAGACCGACGAATGGACCGAACAACGCCGCTACATGGGCCTGGAAATCCTCACCAAGGCCCGCCTGACCCTCACGGAGCCGATCGGCTTGGTGTTTCTTGTTGTCGATGTGGCGCAGGCTCTCTTCGAGGGCGGCGACTTCGCCGAGCCACTGTATGCGGCGGGCCTCGTCGAGCCGCTCCCGAGTGTCGGTCTCGATCTGCAGCAGCCGCGGGACCTGCGCGAGATCCAAGCGCAACATGGGGCAGCGAATGCAGGCGAGCTCCTCATTGGTTCGTCCGCTACATCGGTAGTAGAGCGGCGCCACATCCGCGTTCGTCACGATCCTTCTCAGTCCTGGCAACCGTGCTTCGGGAAGATGCGACAAGGGGGACGGCATCATGGTCAATGCGCGAAGGGTCCTGGCGGGGATGTCTCTGGTGGCGCTCATGGCGATCGGTACGCCTGCGAACGCATCCGTTACTCAGCAGGACCCGGCCCACAATCACGGTCCGCTGGCGCAGAGCATGCCGCAGAACACGGCACTAAGCATGCCGCAGAACACCCAGTACGCGCTGGCGCAGAACGTCCAGCACCAGAACGGCAGCATCAGCGCGTTCTGGTCCTGGTCCGGAACCAACTTCTGGAACGTCGACCAGCACGTGCGCATCGACGAGAAGGCGCACACGAGGTTCTGGGCGCAGCAGGTCTGGTGGTCGGGTACGACCACCGCGGCCTATCTCGGGCTACAGACCAACGGTCACCGGTTCGACGGTTCGATCGGCGACATGGCGATCTTCTCGGCCTGGAACGCGAACGCCGCTCGTGGCACGAGCTGCGCCCAGTTCAATCAGGGCGGCACCGGCTACAGCTGCAGGATCGTCTACCCGCTCATGACCGGCCGGCTGTACCGCCTGCGCATCTGGCGGCAAGAGGCCGATGCTGGCGGCCAGTGGTGGGGCGCATGGGTGAAGGACGAGTCGACCGGGATCGAGCGGGGGATCGGCGGTATCCGTCTGCCGTCGACCTACCGGTCGATAGCCACCACCCAGAACTTCGTCGACTACTTCGGCGCCAAGGTCGGCTGCGGTGAGGTTTCGCGGTCGACGGCGGTGTTCACCCAGCCTGCCGCAAACAGCCGCGGTGGGGGTGTGTACGACTTCTTCGGCACGTACTCGAGCTCGAGCCTCGCCGCCTGCATCACAGGCTCGGCGGCCGCGTTCGACCTCGGCGGCGGGAGGAGGGGCGTGCGAATCTTCCACGGCGGCCGCGTCTCAACCAACACGCGCGTGGTGTTCGTGCACGGGTTCGAGCTCAACGGGAGCAACAGCTGCGAAAGCACCTGGGGCGACATGCTCGACGCATTCCGCGCGATGGGGTGGACGAACACGTTCGTGATCTCCCGCTACTACGCCGACGACACCGCGTGCGCCGATACGGGCCGGGTGCCGGTGGCCAACGTGATCATCGGCAACTACGGCAGCCATGATGTCTTCTATCCGAGCGGTCACGTCACCCGTGACGGTGTGATCGTCGGTCACTCGACGGACGCGCGGATCCGGCACCTGGCGTATCACTGGGCGTGGATGGTGTATGAGCGCTACACCCGCGACCTGCATCCGATCAAGGCCGTCGGGCATTCGATGGGTGGGCTGATCATCCGGTCCGCCCTCAAAGAGGTCGAGGCCGGCAACCCCGTCTTTCCGCCGCGCCTCATCGTGGAAGACGTCGTGACCCTGGGCACCCCGCACACTGGCGCCGGGTTCGCAAACCTCTGCGCGCTCACCCACGAGCAGTGCCGGGACATGCGGCCGGACTCGGACTTCCTCAACGACCTCGCGGCCAACGGGCAGAACCCGCAGGGCGACGGCGGCACCGAGTGGACCGCGATCGGCGCCAACGACGACGACAAAGTCACCGCTGGCTCGGCCACCGGCATGACCGCCGCCGAGGAGCTGCAGTATGCGGCCGGTCAGGGGATCGAGCATGGTGAGTACATGCACATGAAGCTCGGCAGCCATCTGCTGGACCACGACGCCGAAGTCGACATCTGGCACCTCGGGAACTTCTGCGAGCAGTTCCCGACCACGTTCTGGCCCGTGACGATGACTCATCTTGGGCTCGGGAACGTGGTCGACGACGACTGCTGATCGCGCCAACGGGGGAGGTTGGGCGCCGGACCCCACACCGGCGCCCAACCAACCGCCGCGATGGCGGTCAGGCGGTTCGCTGACCGAGCAGGTCCAGCTCGTGTTCGGCCCGTTGGCGGAACTGGTCGAGACCGAACTTACGGAAGATCGCGATGCTCTGCTCGAAGGCAGGGGCGGCTTCGTCGGGAAGGCCCGCCCGCACGTGCGCGGTCCCGAGATCCAGCAGGATTACGCCCTCTGCCTCGGTCCGACCCGTGGCGCGAGCCATCACCAGGGCGTCGGTGAGGCAGACGCGGGCCTCGTCGTGCTGGCCGAGCTCGCTGTAGGTGATACCCAACCGCCGCAACGTCAGTGACTCCGCATGATCGTCGCGAATCTCGCGGGCGATGCCCAGCGACAGCCGGAGCAGGTCCCGTGCGCCGTCGAGGTCCCCGGCCAACCGAAGCGCCTCACCCAGCGCGTACCGGGCGTGGACGGCCGCGCGCCGGTCGCCGATCCCCTCCGCCGCCTCGATTGCCTGCCGGTACCGGCGGATGGCGGCGTCGATCTCGCCGGCGTCGCGGTGCACCCGACCCAGGTCGGCCAGAATCCACGGTTGCTCTTGTCGGCTGCGCGTCCCGGAAACGAGCGCGAGCGCTCGCTGGAAACGCTTGGCAGCGGCGGCGAGCCGGCCGCCGAGGTGATCGTTCCAGGCCAGGCAGCGCAATGCATCCACCTGGACCAGGGTGTCGCCCCGTGGTTCGGCGAGGGCGAGGGCGTCGCGTGCACAGGCCGCCGCCTCGTCGCGCCGCCCCATGTGTTGGTATCCCTGACCCAACCGCTGGAGTGTCTGGGCCAGCAGCGAATCGAGGCCGGCGCCGCGGGCGAGGTCGGCGGCGAGCCGCAAGTGCTCGACCGCGAACTCGAGGCGGACGCGGTCGAGCTCCAGCCGGCCGAGCCCGGACAGGATCGCCGCCTCGCCGGCGCGTTGCCCGGTAGCGCGGGCGGCACGCAAGGCCAGCTCGTGCGTGTGCCGCCAGTCGTCCCAGGCAGCACGGGTCTCGAAGAACATCGCGAGGGCGTGGGCGAGCTGCCACACGTGGTCGGGTAGCCCCTGCTCATTGGCCTGATCAACGGCGGCGACCAGGGTGGCCCGCTCCGCGGTGTACCAGGCGAACGGGTCCCGCTCGATCGCCTCCAGCGTGGCGGCGTGGCGAACCTGAACAGGCGCGACCGCGGCCGGGTCGAAGCCGCGTACCCGGTCGTCGGTTGCCGCGACGGCTTGCGCCGCGAGGGCGATGCAACTGTCGAGCAGGCCGCGCGGCGACGCGGCCCGCGACCCTTCACTCACCTGCACGTCCAGTTGCTCCAGCGCGAACACCCTGATGAGGTCGTGCAGGCGGTACCTGTGCTGACCGGCCGCATCGGTGCCGGCGGGTTCGGCGAGCTGGGCGTCGACGAGCCGCTCGACGAGGTCGTCGGCGGTGGCGTCGTCGACGTCACACAGCGCGGCGATCGGCCAAGCGGCGAAGTCCGCGGCCGGGATGCGTGCCGCGGCGTAGAGTGCCGCCCGCTCGTCAGCGTCCAGCCCGGCGTGGCTCGACGCGAGGCTCGCCCGTACCTCCAGGTCGCCCGCGCGCAGCTCGTCGAGCCGGCGCCGCTCGTCGGTCAACCGCGTCGCCAGCCGGGCCAGCGGCCAGTGCGGTTTGGCGGAGAGTCGCGCTCCGGCCGCCCGCACCGCAAGCGGAAGTCTTCCGCAGAGACGAACGATCTCGCCGGCGGCCGCCGCTTCTGTGCGTACGCGTTCGGCTCCGGCGATCTTCCCCAGCAGCTCGGTGGCCGCGCCCGGCCTGAGCAGGTCGAGGCGCAGCCTGGCGAAGCCCTCCAGACCGGCGAGGGGCCGACGTGCGGTCACCACCACCGCGCACCCGGCCGCCGGTAGCAGCGGACGGATCTGCGCTTCGTCAACGGCGTTGTCGAGTACCACGAGAGCCCGCCGGTCGGCCAGCACCGAGCGGAACAGCCGCGCTCGCTCATCGCGGCTGTCGGGTATCGCCGACGAGGCGACACCCAGCGCGCATGCGAACTCGGCCAGCACCCGGGCGGGGTCGAGTGGGCGCGGCTGGACGCCCTGCAGGTTGACGAACAGTTGCCCATCCGGGAAGGCCGCGCGCAATGCGTGGCCCGCCTGGACCGCCAGCGCCGTCTTGCCGATCCCGCCCGGCCCGTATACCACCACGCCCCGCAGTCGGCCCGCCGGCTGCGAATCCTCTCCGCCGAGGACGCGCATCAGCTCCGCGACGGCCTCGTCCCGGCCGGTGAAGTCGGGCAGGTCGGGCGGAAGCTGGGCGGGGCGCACCGTGACCGTCGCCTCCGGCCGGTCCCGTTCGTCGGTGGCGGCTGCGCCGGCCGAGCCCCGTACGCCCAGTTCGGACAGCAGCGAGGGGTCGACGCCGAGCAGTCGCTGATGCAGCTCATGCAACTCGCGGCTCGGCTCGATCCCCAGCTCGTCGTTCCATACTCGCCACAGTCGGCGGTAGGCGGCGAGCGCGGCCGGACGTCGCCCGGTGCGCTCCAACGCCAACATCAACATCTGCCACGGCCGCTCGCGGTACGGCTCGGTCGTAGTCAGCTCCTCCAGCGCGGCCAGTGCGTCAGCGTGACGGCCGTGCGCCAGCTGCGTCTCGATGAGCGTCTCGGTCACCTCGACCCGCATCTGGTCCAGCCGCTGCGCTGCGGTCTCGACACAGGCCAGCGTCCGCGCGTCGGCCAGCGCGCGTCCGCGCCACAGCCCAAGCGCCGCGGTGAGCTTGCCGATGGCCGCGTCCCCGTCACCGTCGTCGGCGGCCCGCCGTCCGTCCTCGACCAACGCGTTGAACCGCTCCAGGTCGATGTCGCCGGGCGCGGCCACGAGTGTGTACCCGGTGGCAGCTGAGCGCAGCCGGTCGGACCCCGCACCAGACAGCAGTCCGCGCAAGCGCCATACGTAGTGCGGCAACAGTCGTTCCGCCGACGCCGGCGGCAGCCCGTTCCACAAGGCGTCGACCAGCCAGTCACGATCGAGCGGACGCCCCGCATGCAACAGCAGGATCGCCAGCAGCGCACGCTGCTTACCGGCCTTGACCGACGCCCAGGCAGTGCCGTCCCACACCTCTAGCGGACCGAGTATCCGAAACCGCATCATCGGCTCCTGGGGCTCGATCGCCCGGTCACCCGCCACATCCGAAGTAGAGCTTCGCTACCGGCAGTCTGCCAGCATTATCCGGCATCCGGGGGTCGGTGTGGACTGTGCCACAACGGGCGGTTTCCCCGTTCCGGCTGGCCGGCTGGCTGCTGAGGAGGGTTTCGGTGGCCGGAGCCTACAGGTCGGCGTAGGGCAGGCGAGGTGATCTGGCGCTGTTTCGCCAGCAGCGGTAATGGCACGTTCGGCGTGTTGCAGCTCTGGCCATGCGACGTGTCACGGCATGATCAACGATCTAGCGTCTCCGCAGGTGGACCGGAGGTTACCGCCTACGAACCGGTACGCAACGGTATTGAGCTGGGCATTCTTGCTTCCCGTGGCCGGCGGTGCACGATCGTCGAAGGGTTGAGCCCGCGCGCCTGGCCCGCCGAGGCCGCGCAACGATCGGCCCGGAGCGTCCTGAGGGCCTGGCCGCTGCCTGCGGGTCAGCTGGTGCGCAACGCTTCGGTAGGGGTGAGGTGGGCCGCGCGCAGGGCCGGATAGACGCCGGCTATCGCGCCGGCGATGCCGGCGGCGGCCAGCCCGGCGCCGACCGCGGCCGGCGGTATCAATGGTTGCCAGCCGGGTTGAATTGCCAGGAGGTGGGCCTGGTCGTAGCGGCGCAGCACCGGCACCTCAGCCGCCGCGAGCGCCGGCGCAGCCGATCACGATCCCGCGATCGGTAAACGCCACCGAGCACACCGAAGCCCCGGGCAGTCGAAGAATGCGATTGACACCGTCGTGAGCCGCACACGACATCCAACCGACCACCCCGGCTTTTTCCGCCATGAGTACCGCGGGCAGCGCGCGGCTAACGCTGCGTGGCCGTGCTCGTGCTGCTCCGCTGCCCGCACATGCCGATGAGCGCGCACGTGATCATGGCGGGACGGCGGGTCCGGTCGGAGCCTTCGGCCCGGTGTAAGCGGTACGTTGGGCGCGCTCACCATCCTGGGTGAGGGCTGTCGCCGTTGGGCAACGTCGGCTGTCACCCGCGGCGCGAAGCGCCACCGCCGACGGCTGGGGTCCAGTCCGACCTGAACGGTGTCTCTCGGTGGGTTCGCTGATGTGGGTCAGCCGGAGTAGCGTTCGGCGATCGTGGCGAAGGCGGCTTTGGGCTCCCAGGGCATGTCGGGGTAGGTGTCGCCGTTGCGGCCGTCGAGGACCTTGACGATGCCGAGGCTGGCGAGGTCGAGGTCGTCGCGGGGATCGCCGTCGGGGCGGTGGGGCAGGTTGTAGAGCGCGAAGAGGTATATGAAGGCGCTGTCGACGCCCTCGCTGTCGAAGATTTCGAGCAGCTCGCCGAGGTACGCTGCCTGGCCGGCCTCGTCGCGCTGGTACTGCCCGTTCAGTCGCAGTGGCGCGCCGGTGGCTTCGTCGTTTTCGAGGATTTCCATGCTGCGTGGTGCGACGTCGCTCGCACCGCGCCAGGTCGCGGTGCCGAAGCCGGTGATGGCGACGGGTTTGGGTTGTGCGACGAGGTTGCGTACGCCGTCTCGGAATCGGTCGGCGACCTCCGCGGATCGGATGAGTTCGAGAGTCACGAAGTCGAACAGGTCCCAGTCGATGCCCTCGAACGGTATGGCGGCGTAGGTGACCTTTCCGCGGAAGCGCTCGCGGATCGCTGCCACGGCGGTGCGGAGGAAGTGGTTGAGACGGGAGCGGACTTCGGTGAGTCGTTCGGCCCGGCCGTCCGGGTTGGCCAGCAGGCGACTGAGTCGTTCTTCGATACGGTCGCCGTCGAGGAACCCTCGGTTCATGATGCTCAGCTCGACGCCGGTGACGAACACGACCTCGGCTCCCGCCGTGCGCAGTCGCTCGGCCCGGTCGGCGGAGTCGAGGAACAACGCGAGGATCTCGTCGGTCGTCAAGTCCAGCGGGTACGGCGAGAACCAGACCTCCAGTCCGAGCTCGGCGGCAGCACGGGCGGTGAGCTCCAGGCGCTGCGGGTGGCCGCCGACGATCTGGACGGCGTTGCAGTGCAGATCGTCGCGGATGATGGTCAGCTCTCGCCTGACCAGCTCGGGGTCGAAGCGCTCCAGCGAGTTGCTGCCATCGCGGACGAAGCCGGTGTCGTAGGTCATGCCCTTGGCGCGCATGTGTGTCGGTCCTTTCCGGTCGAGTCCTGTCGAGTGGGTTCGTGGCGACGCTATCAGATTCTTGCGTGCGCGCATTTTTGCGTGTGCGCATGTAATGTGCGAGGGTGAGGGCGTGACGACAAACCGGCCCAGCTTGCGTGAACGGAAGAAGCAGGCCACCAGAGAGGCGCTCCGGGCGGCGGCGCTGCGCCTCGCGCTGGAACGCGGGCCCGAGAATGTCCGCGTCGACGACATCGCCGAGGCTGCGGGCGTGTCGCCGAGGACGTACAACAACTACTTCTCAAGCCGCGAGCAGGCGATCGTCGCCGCGGTCACCGCAGAGCGTGCGTCACGAGTCGCGGCAGCCGTGGCCGCCCGTCCTGCCGATGTCAGCCTCGCCGACGCCGTCATCGACGCCGTCGTCGGGCAGTACACCGATCCGGGCGACGATGCGCGTGACGCGCTGCTGATGATCACCACCAGTCCCGCCCTGCGTGCCTGCTACGCCGACGCAGTCACCACGATCGAGGGCCCGCTCGCCGACGCCATCGCCGAACGCTGCCAAGGCATGGACCGGCTGACCGCCCAGGTGCTCTCCGCCAGCGTCGGCGCCGCCGCCAAGGTCGCGCTCCAGCAGTGGTTGCAGTCGACGACCGTGCCTCCGTCGATGAGTGGCTTCGTGGTGCCGTCGGGGTCGCTGCCGAACCTGATGCGGACCGCGCTAATGCCGCTCGTACCGGCACTCGACGCAGCTGCGACACGCTCACGCCACTGACGGGTCTCAC
>WNFU01000175.1_pt1 | contig 82933 bp, 84 predicted proteins | sample 5400121 | NCBI WGS metagenome assembly WNFU01 (sample SAMN13153360, study PRJNA577476) | soil metagenome | isolation source: 100 cm soil or saprolite under grassland replicate 1 | place: USA:California | collected 2016-06-15
CGGCCCACCGCGAAGCAGCTAAGGTCCTGGATGTCGGAGGAGGTCCCCAACTCCGCCACGAGCTCGAGTGCCTTCCTCGCTTCATCCAGGTCGCCTCGATGGACCGAGATCGCCGGCACCACGTGGGCGAAGCCGATGAAAGCGATCCTCACTTGGGAGAAGTTCTCCTTGGGAAGCTCCGCCATCAGTGCCATCGCCTCGTCCCACTGCCCCAGGCAGAACAGCGGATAGACCTGGGAGAGGAAGTTCCACTCCCACAGACGGTTGCCCACCCGTCTTGCGAAGGCCAGGCCGTCGGCCGCGTAGGCCCGGGCCTCCTCGTACCTGTCCCCGTGGGCGACGATTTCCGCGAGGTTGTAGTAGGCGCGGACGGCGGCGGCGGACGCGCCGTTCTCCAGTGCGACCTCCAATGCGTACTTGATGAGTCCTTGGGCCTCTCTCCGACGTCCCTTGGCCATGACGAAGAGGCCTTTCGTGTTCAGCGCCTGGGAGAGGACCTCCGGCAGCCAGAACGCCTCCGCCAAGTCGAGCGCGACCTCGAGCGGCTCGAGCGCGGCCTCACTCCGGCCCGCGAAGAACAGCAACCGCCCGAGTTCCGCGGCGAGGGAGGCAAGATCGGGATCCGGTGTCTCGATGGCGAGGACCGCGAAGGCCGCCTCCATCCGCTCGATGGCCTGGTCCAGCTGTCCCTTCTGCTGCTCCACCTCGCCGAGCCGTGCCGACACCCTCGCGGCCGGGTGCGTCCTGCCCTCCGCCTCGAACAGGGCGATGGCCTGTTCGTAGCGAGCCGTGGCCTCGTCCGTCCTTCCTCCGACAGACGCCATCACGCCGGCCCGCTCGAAGAGCTTCGCCTGTTCGGCCGGGTCGTCCGTGAGGTCCGCGGCCTGTTCGTAATACCGCTGCGCCTCCTCGTTCGCGGCGAGCGAAGCGGCGTGCTCGCCGGCCCGCACGAGCATGTCGCGAGCCTTGACCTTGATGTCGAGCGCATCCGGTGCATCCGGCGCCGCCCGGTATGCCTCCTGGTAGTGGGAGGCCACGACCTCGACGATCTCGTCCTCCTCGTACCCGGAGGCCGTCTCGAGATAGGTGGCGATCCTGAGGTGCTTGGTCTTGCGCTCCTTCTTGGAGATCGTCTCGTACGCCACCCGCCTCCCCAGGTCCTGCAGGAAGCCGTACTGGCCACGCTCCGGAGAGCGGGGGTCGGCCTGGATCGACAGGACCTCCTTGGCCACCAGGGAAGCGAGCAGCGGCCCGAGCTCGGCCTCGCCGAGGCCGGAGAGCGCGGTCGCCGCGGCGCGGGTGAAGGTCTTGCCGAGGATGGAGGCGTCCTGCACGAGCCGGCGTTCCTCATGGCTGAGACCATCCAGGCGAGCCGCGATCAGGGCCTGCAGCGTCTCGGGGACCTCGAGGTCCTCGATCGGTCCGGTCACCCGGTACACCGGGCCGTCCTCCACGAGCAACCCCCGGTCGAGCAGCATGCGGACGGTCTCCACGGCGTACAGCGGCACCCCCTCCGCCCGGTCCAGGATCTTGTGGGTCAGTTCCCCCGATAGGCCCGGAACCAGGCCGGTGAGGAGCTGCTCCATGGCCGGACGGGAGAGGGGCTCGAGATAGATCGACGTGGCGTTGCGCTTGGCCGCGGTGAGCGAGGTCCCGTCGGCGCCGGGCCGGGCGAGGGTCATGACGAAGATCGGGAAGCTCCTGGACCACTCCAGGAGGTAGTCCAGGAACTCCAGCAGGGAGGGGTCGGCCCACTGCAGGTCCTCGAACACCATGAGGACCGGGTTGTGCTCGGCCAGTCGCTCGAAGAAGAGCCTCCACCCCGCGAACAGGTCGGTCTTGTCGGGGGCGGTCCGTTCCTCCAGGCCGATCAGGTGCGCCAGGCGGGGCTCCACGAACCGGCGATCCTCGGGGTCGGACATGTACCGCTCCACAGCCTCGTGGAGCTTCACCGTGGCGGAGGCCCGATCCTCTCCTTCCAGGATTCCCGCCCGTCCCCGGACCATCTCCGCCAGCGCCCAGTACGTCACCCCTTCGCCGTAGGCGAGGCACCCCCCCCGGTGCCACAGGAACACGCGGCGCACGCCGTCCATGTACTTGAAGAACTCCCAACCGAGGCGGGACTTGCCGATGCCGGCGATCCCGGTCACCTGCACCAGGGTGGACCGCCCCTCGTCGATGCAGGCGTGAAACAGGTCCTTCACGAGCTTGAGCTCTCGGTTCCGGCCCACGAACGGGGGCTCCAGGCCCTCGGACTTCATGAGACCGCCCCTGCCGGCGGTGACCCTGAGCGCCCTCCACAGGTGGACCGGCTCGGCCTTCCCCTTGAGCTCGTGGATCCCGGCGTCCTCGTAGGCGATGGCGGCCTCGCTGGCTCGGCGAGTCGTCTCTCCCACGAACACCGAGCCGGGCTCGGCCACGGACTGGATCCGGCTCGCCGTGTTGACCGCGTCTCCCGCCACCATGCCCTGACCGTTCGCGGCGAGGTTCACCGTGGCCTCGCCGGTGAGGACCCCGGCCCGAACGCGAAGGCCAGGAGCTCCCACCTCTGCGCCGAGTCCCGAGACCGCCTCCACGAGGTCGAACGCAGCTCGGACGGCCCGCTCGGGGTCGTCCTCGTTGGCGACGGGAGCTCCCCACACCGCCATCACGGCGTCCCCGATGAACTTCTCGACCGTCCCGCCATACCGGGAGATCACCGTGCGGCAGGCGTCGAAGTACCGGGACAGGAGGTCCCGGACCTCCTCGGAGTCCCGGGACTCGGAGAGCGTGGTGAACCCCACCAGGTCCGCGAACAGCACCGAGACGAGCCGGCGCTCGGTCGCCGTTTCCGCGGGGCCCGGGGCGCGGGCGACGGGTCCAGCGTCCCCGGCGCGCGACGGTGCCTGGTTCGGGGCGATGGTCGAACCGCACTCACCGCAGAACCTGGCGTCCGAGGGGAGCGCGGTGCCGCAGGCGGGACACGCTCGTGCGAGACGGTGGCCGCACTGCAGGCAGAACTTGCCCACGGACGGGTTCTCGGCGCCGCAGTTCGAGCAGATCATCCCCTACCCCCACTCACGGGACGGATCGACCCGCGAGGAATCCCCAGGTCGAGCGAGCGAGGTACGCCTCGGGTCGAACGTGGCCATTGTTCCCCGCTTCCTTGCCCCGCGTAAGCGTAGGGGAGGCCGCCCCGCTTGGGAAGAGGCGGTCACGGCTACCCCGGCGCGCCGCTCTCGGCTTGGTCTTGACGGGCCGGCTCGGTTCGGCCCCATCGTCGTTCGATGAGGTGTCAGGCCTCGTAGAGGGCCGAGATCTCGTCCGCGTACTTCTGGTGGATCACCCGGCGCTTCAGCTTCAGCGTGGGGGTGAGCTCCTCGCTGTCGACGGTCCACTCGGTGGGGAGGATCGTCCACCGCTTGATCTGCTCGGTCTGGCTGAGGCGCTGGTTGGTGTCCTCGACGGCCCGCTGGATCTCGGCCCGCAGGCGGTCGTCCTGGGCGAAGGTCGGCAGGCCCTTGAACTCGAGGCCGTTGTCCTTGGCCCAGGCCGGGGCGGCCTCGCCGTCCAGCACGATCAGGGCCGACACGTACTTGCGGCCATCGCCGATGGCGGCAGCCTGGCCGATCAGCGGATGGCTCTTCAATAGGGCCTCGATGTTCGCCGGAGAGATGTTCTTGCCGCCGGAGGTGACGATGAGCTCCTTCTTCCGGTCGACGATGAACAGGAACCCGTCGTCGTCCAGCCGGCCGATGTCCCCGGTGTGCAGCCAGCCGCCGGCGTCGAGGGTCTCGGCTGTCTTCTCGGGCTCGCGGTAGTAGCCCTGGGTCACGTTGTCACCGCGGATCAGGACCTCGCCGTCGCGGGCCAGCGCAATCTCCACGCCGGGGAGCCGCGGGCCCACCGAGCCCGCCTTCCGCTTTCCGGGCATGTTCAGCGTCGCGGGCGCGCTCGACTCGGTCATCCCGTAGCCCTCGTACAGGGGCAGGCCGATTCCGGCGAAGAAGTCGTGCGTGTCCGGTGCCATCGGTGCGGCCCCGGTCACCGTGAACCTGCACTGGTCGAGCCCGATCTTGTCCCGGACCTTCGAGAACACCAGCCGGTCGAACAGGCGGCGCTTCAGCTTCAGACCGATCGGCACCGGCTTGCCCTCGCGCTCCAGGCGCGCGGCATCCTGGCCGGCCTTCAGCGCGCCGAGCGCGATCTTGCGGCGGCGCTCGTTGGGCTCCGCGTTGATGCCGGCGACGATCCCGGCCTGGAGCTTCTCGAACAGCCGCGGCACGCCGGCGAACGCCTGCGGGCGGACGTCGGGGACGTACTCGAAGACCTGGAGCACTTCGGGGCAGAAGTGCACGTTCGCCGCCTTGTACAGCGACAGGTAGTGCGTGGCCAGCCGCTCCAGGGCGTGGGCCAGCGGCAGGTACGAGATGCCCCGGAGGCCCGCAGGGTACGCGCCGGTCATGTCGATCGACGCCGCCGTCCAGATCACGTTGCGGTTGGTGAGGACCACGCCCTTCGGCGGGCCGGTGGTACCGGACGTGTAGATGAGCGTCGCGACGTCCTCGGGCGTGGTCTCCTTCCACACCTGCTCGAAGGACTCGCGCCCCTCGGGCGTCTCGAGCTCCTGGAGGCCCGACGCCAGCAGGTCGTCCCACGACGAGGTCCACCCGTAGTCGGCGAAGTCCTCCGCGTCGTCGATGAGCACGACGTGCTCGAGCGCGGGCAGCTCCGCCTTGACCTTCTCCCACCGCTCCATGAACTCGCGGCACTCGACCACCGCGACCAACGCCCCGCAGTGGCCGGCCACGTACTGGATCTGCTCCGGTGCGAGGGTGTTGTACAGCGACACCGCCGTCGCGCCGAGGTGCACCGCCGCCAGGTCCGCGATGAGGTGCTCGGGCCGGTTGCGGGCCATGATCGCGACGTGGTCGCCCTTCCCCACGCCGAGCCTGCGCAGGCCGAGCGTTGCCTCGGCGACCCGCTCGCGGTACTCCTTCCAGGTCATCCGGCGCCAGCCGCCGTGCGCGTGGTCCTTCCACGACAGCGCAGGCTCGTTCCAGTACAGCTCGGCGTTGCGCGCCAGGATCGAGCCGAGGGTCAGCCCCGCGACCTCGGCGTCGATCGAGGCCCGCTCGGAGCGGATGGCGGGGTCGGTGTTCGCGCTGGTCATCGGGGCCTCCCGGTCGCTGGACGGTCTGTCTCGAAGCGTACTCGCCGCGGGACCGTGGCGAACGTGCGCCCGCCCGTCTGCGCCATCGAGGGAACCGGCGTCGAGGCTCGGCAGCGACACCTACGACAAGGATGCGGGCAACACCGCCGCCCACTGGGAGCACCGAACCGCCTGCATCCTTCCCCAGGAGGCCTGACCCGAGACCGTCACACAAACGGTGGGGTGATCGACGCCCCGGCCCCCGGCTCGAGGTCGCCTCGCTCCACCGCGGCCGCGTCGTGCTCCGCGCGGGCCACCAGGGCCGTCGTATCGAGGCCTCGGTGGCCGGGCGGGTAGCGGGTGACCCGGCCGGCGCCGCGTCGCAGGAGCGTGATGGCGCCGTGGCGGTTGCCCCGCATCAGGTGGGTCCACCCGGCGCCGAGCTGCGACAGGCCCTTGAAGAACTCCGCCTCGTCGGTGTCCCGGGCCTGCTTCCAGGCCGTCTCCCACGCCTCGTGGGCGCCGAAGTAATGGCCGGTCCGAAGGAACTCGAGACCGAGGCGATGGTTCTCCTCGATCGTGTTGCCGTCGAAGTCGGGCAGCTCGAGGAGATTCTCCGCTTCCCACGGCTGGGGACGGCCGAGCTCGTCGCGGGGGCGCTCGGGCTTCAGCCGCTCGGGCTGGGGCTTGCCGGTCCGGCCGGTCGCTTCCTCTCGCATCGCCCTTCATCGTAGGGGCAAACGCGCGCTGCGCGATCGGGTGCGCGAAAGCGAAGAGCCGGTCCGAAGACCGGCCCTTCAATCAAGTCTCGGTGCTCCGCGAACCTTGCGGCCCGCTGATCACTCCGTCCTGACGGCGCGCAGACTGGGCGGGCCGCGCTCGACTTGGAAAGCTGGCGGCCCGCTTTTGTCACTCTTTCCATCGGGACGCGCGGCGGCGTGCGCGCGTGCTGCTCGCACCGGCCACCGTTGCAGACTGCGCGCGTGGAGCAGACGCGGGTGACGATCGTCCCCCACACGCACTGGGACCGCGAGTGGTACGAGCCGTTCGAGGGATTCCTGCAACGGCTCGTCGAGATGATGGACACGCTCGTCGAGCTCCTCGACGACGGCTTCCCGCACTTCCACCTCGACGGCCAGACCGCACTGATCGACGACTACCTCGCCGTCCGGCCCGAACGCGAGGGCGACATCCGGCGCCTGGCCGCGGAGGGCCGCATCAGCGTGGGGCCGTGGTTCACGCAGATGGACGAGTTCCTCACGTCCGGCGAGTCGCACGTCCGGAACCTCGAGCGCGGCCTGGCCCGGAACCGCGACCTGGGGGCGAGGCACGTGGTCGGCTACCTCCCCGACCAGTTCGGGCACATCGGCCAGATGCCGCAGATCCTCGCGCACGGCGGGCTCGACCGGGCGGTCGTGTGGCGCGGGGTGCCGCGTGCCGTCGAGAAGACCGCGTTCTGGTGGGAGTCGCCCGACGGCACCCGGGTCCTGACCGAGTACCTCGCCTTCGGCTACTCGATCGGGATGAACCTCCGCTCGGCGGAGCGTCCCCGCGAGCTCGCCGACATGCTGCGGGAGTCCGTGCGGAACCTGTCCGCGATGACCGCGCGCGAGGGCGCGATGCTGGTCATGGCCGGCAGCGACCACCACGGGCCCGATCCGACGCTCCCGGACCGGCTGCGGGCGGTGGAGCCGATCGCCCCCGAGCTGCGCACCGAGATCGGGCCGGTCGCGGCGTTCGTCGAGGGGCATCCCCCCGACGGCATCCCCGTGTGGCGTGGCGAGCTGCGCTCGGGCGCGCGGGCGTTCCTGCTGCCCAACGTCGTGTCGTCGCGGATCCGCCAGAAGCGCGAGCGCGGCCGGGTCGAGGCCCTGGTCGAGCGGTCGGCCGAGCCGTTGGCCGCGCTGGTCGACGGGTTCGACTGGCCGGCGGAGGATCTGGACCGCATCTGGCAGTTGCTGCTGTGGAACGGCGCGCACGACTCCGTGTGCGGGTGCTCGGTCGACGAGGTGGGCCGGGCGGTCGACGCCCGCCACGCGGAGGCCCGCGAGCTGGCCGAGGGCATCGCGGCCCGGGCGATGGAGTCGCTGGGCAGGCAGGTCCGCGGCGCCGGCACGCTGCGGTGGAACCCCTCACCGTTCCAGCGCGACGGGGTCCCGGGGCTGGGGTGGCGGGTCGACGACCGATCCGTCCCCGCGGAGGAGGAACTCGTTCCGGTGGAGCTGCGCAACGGGCGGGTCGTCGCGGGCGGCCTGGAGATCGGGCTGTTCGACGAGACCGACGTCGGCGACCTGTACAACTTCTGCCCGGACGACCGCGGGTCCCCGATCCCGCCGGAGGACGTCGTCGTGGACGGGCAGGAGGTCACCGCCGCGTTCGACGGCTGCACGGCGGGGTTCCGGGCGTCGCGTCGCGCCGGAGAGCGGTTCATCCGCTTGGAGGGCGCGATCGAGAACTCCCGGCCCGACCACCGCCTGCGCCTGATCGTCACGCTGCCCCGACCAGTCGAGCGCGCGCTGGCCGGCGCGCCGTTCGAGCTGGTCGAGCGGGAACTCACCTCCGAGGGCGGCTTCGAGCCGGACTCGCCGTGCTGGCCCGCCAGGGGCGTCGTGCTCGCCGGCGGCGTGGCCGCGCTGCACGAGGGCGTGATGGAGTACGAGGTCGTGGACGGCCGGGCGCTGGCGATCACCCTGCTCCGGTGCACGGGGACGATCAGCCGGGCGGGGTTCGCCACGAGGAACTGGCCCGCCGGCCCGGACATCGCGACCCCGGAGGCCCAGATGACCGGACGGACGGAGTTCGCTCTGGGGCTGATGGCGGACGCCGGCCGCGACGACCTGCTCGACTCATGGGAACGGTTCGCGCTGCCGCTGATCGAGGCGCCGGCTGCCGGCGGAGGGGAGCTGCCGCCGGCGGGTTCGCTGCTGGAGCTCCGCACCGGCGGCGCCCGGCTGTCGAACGTCCGCCGTGTGGGCGGCACGGTCGAGGTCCGGCTGTGGAATCCCTCTGCCCGGGACGTCACCGCGGTGCTGGACGGGCGCGAGGTCGTACTCGGTCCGGCCCGCATCGAGACGGCGCGCCTCGGATGAGTGCGGGCAGCGCCGAACCGGCTCGCCGCGAGAGGTCACGACGGCGCCGAACCGGTGCGCCTCGGATGAGTCGGGGCCGACTGGACCTGATCGTCGTCGGCGATCTGCTCCTCGACGTGACGGTCGACGCGCCCGAGCTGGCCGCGGCGGGTGACGTGCACGGAACGGTGCTGGCGCGCCCCGGCGGCTCGGGCGCGAACGCGGCCGTGTGGGCGGCGCACGAGGGCGCCGGGGTCCGGTTCCACGGGCGCGTCGGCGACGACCCGACCGGCCGGATCCTCCTCGAGGGCCTGGCGGAACACGGCGTCGACGCGGCCGTCGCCGTGGGCGCCGGCGAGCGCACCGGATGCATGCTGATCGCCCGACTGGCGGGCGAACGCTCGATGGTCGCCGACCGGGGAGCGAACGAGCGGCTGTCCCCCGACGACCTGCCGCCGGAGCTCGAGGCGGCGGCCGTGCTGGTGTCGGGCTACCTGCTGTTCCACCCGTCGTCCGAACCGGCGGCGGTGGCGGCCCTCGAACGGGCCCGCGCTGACCACGTTGCCGTCGAGGCCTCCTCGTGGCCGCTGATCGACGCGTACGGCGCGGGGAGGTTCCTGGAATCGACCCACCGAGCCACGCTGATCCTGGCGAACCGCCGTGAGGCGCATGCGCTGACCGGCCTGGAGCTCGAGGCCGCGGCGAAGGAGCTCAGCGAACGGTACGCGGCCGCGTGCGTGAAGCTCGGGCCGGCGGGCGCCCTGTTCGCGCGAGGAGGTCGCGTGGTCCACGTCCCGGCCCCGGTGATCGAGGTGCGGGACACGACGGGCGCCGGGGACGCCTTCGACGGCGCGATGCTCGCCGCGCTGGCCCGAGGCACCGAGCCGGAAGCGGCCCTCACCGCAGGGTGCCGAGCCGGGGCCGACGCAGCGGCCGGCGACGACGCCTGGCCACCGGCGGTGCGCCGCTGATGGCTCCCGAGCCGGTCGTCGTCTCCGACGAGGTGCGCGAGACACTGGCGGGGGGAGGCGCGGTCATCGCGCTCGAGACCAGCGTCCTGTCCCAGGGGCTCCCCCACCCCCGGAACCTCGAGGCCGCAGCGGTCATGGCCGGACGGATCCGCTCGCGCGGAGCCGTCCCGGCGTGGACGGCCGTGGAGGGTGGCCGGATCCGCGTCGGGCTCACCGACGAGGAGGTCTCGCGGTTCGCCGACCCGGGTTCGGAGGTCGCCAAGGTCGCCCGCCGCGACTACCCGGCGGCGATCGCGTCCGGCGGGCTGGGGGCGACCACCGTGTCGGCCACGCTGTGGGCGGCGCACCGCGCCGGCATCGAGATCATGGCCACCGGCGGGATCGGCGGCGTTCACCCCGGATCGGGCGACGTCAGCGCCGACCTGCTCGAGATGGCCCGTGTCCCCGGGTTCGTCGTGTGCAGCGGCCCGAAGTCGATCGTCGACTCCGCGGCCACGCTCGAGCGGCTGGAGGAGCTCGGCATCCTCGTGGCCGGCTACGGCGTGGACCGGCTGCCGTTCTTACTGGCGCGCGAGACCGACCTGGAGCTCGAACACCGCGTGGATTACCCCTCGGCGGCGGCGGCCCTCGCCCGGGCCCGCCGCGACCTGGAGATCGAGAGCGCCGTGCTGCTCTGCAACCCCGTACCCGCCGACCATGCGATGGACCCCGCGGTGGTCGCGGAGGCGGTCGAGGCGTGCGAGGCGGATGCCGAGCGCCACGGCATCCGCGGCAAGGACGTCACCCCGTTCCTGCTCAACTGCCTGTCGAAACGCACCGCGGGCGCCAGCCTGGAAGCGAACCTCGCGCTGCTCGAGGCCAACGCCGATCTGGCCGCCCAGATCGCCGTCGAACTAACCGGCTGACCCCTGCAACGATTCGGGCCGGTTCGCGTTCATGATCAGGCGTGAACGAGCGGGCCGAGCTGACGGCGGTGCGGGTGCCCGAAGACCTCGAGGAACCGAGCTTCCAGGCGTTCTTCTCCGAGCACTACCACCGCCTCGCGCGGGCGATGTTCCTGTTGACCCGTGCCGCCGGTGAGGCCGAAGACGTCGCCTTCCGCGGAGGCTCGAGTGGGGGCCTGTACTGCTGGGTCGAGGTGGACCGCGCCTCCGACGAAACGCCCAACATCTTCCTGAGCCCTCAACGACACGGCCCGGTTCGGCCCGTGCGCTCGTTGAGCCGGCCCTCTGCCGGCGGGCGCCTACAGGTCTCCGTAGAGCCGAACGCCAGCCTCAGCCGCGCTCCGGGGCCTGGACCTCTTGAGTCATGCCGCCCCACTCGGTGAGCTCGTCGGGTTCCACGCTGGGGAGCCAGACCCGGAAGGAGGCGCCGCCGCCCTCGCGGTCCTCGACCCAGGCCCGGCCTCCGTGGAGCTCGGCGAACTTCAGCACCAGCGACAGGCCCACGCCGACGCCGGGCGAGTACGAGCGGGTCTGCGGGCCCTGGCGGAACGGTTCGAAGATGGCCTCCTGCAAGTGCGGCGGCACTCCGTCGCCGGCGTCCTCGACGGCGATCAGGACGCCCTCGCCGTCGCGCCGAACGCGCACCCACACCGGCGTGCCCTCGGGCGTGTGGCGGATGGCGTTGGCCGCGAGGTTCTCGACGATGCGCTCGACCTTGGCCCCGTCCACCCAGGCGACGGCCTGCACGGCGTCGACCTCCACGTGGCGGCCCCGCAGCGCCTCGCTCGCGTCGACCACCTGCCTGGCCAGCTCGCCGACGTCCACGGCCCGCCGCCGCGGCTCGAGGATCCCCCGGGCCAGCCGATCGAGGTCGAGCAGGTCCGACAGCAGCCGGTCGAGCCTCCGGGCGTTCGCGGCCAGTCGCCCCACCAGCTCCTTCGACCGTTCCTCCGACAGCGAGACGTCCGTCCGCTCGAGGGTCAGCGCGAACCCGAGGATTGCCGACAGCGGGGTCCGCAGCTCGTGCGACACTGCCTCGAGGAACGTGTTCTTCATCTCGTCGAGCGCCAGCAGCCGCCGCGACACGTCCTTCTCCCGGTCGAAGGCCTCGCGCAGCGCCTCCTCGGCCCGGCGGCGCTCGGTCACGTCGACCATCACCCCGATGAGCCCCGCGCCGCGCGCGTCCGGCGCGTCGGGCGCGCCGATCGGTGTGACCCGGGCGAACACGATCAGATGCGAGCCGTCGCGCCGCCGCATCTCCAGGTCGCCCTCCCAGGTCGCGCCGTCCCGCACGCCCTGGTTGACCTCCTCGGCGGCCTCGGCCGAGATCGGCAGCACGTCCCGGAATCGTCGTCCGAGCACCTCCTCGGGACTCCAGCCGTACAGGGTCCCGGCGAACGCGTTCCAGTACGTGATGCGATCGTCCGCGTCGGTGGCGATGACTCCGTTCTCCACCGAATCCAGTAGGTGAGCCGAGAACCGCAGGCGCTGCTCGGCCCGGCGGCGCTCGACCAGCTCCTGCTGCGCATCGGTGTACAGGCGGGCATTGTCGAGCGCGAGCGACGCCGGCTCGGCGAACCGCGACAGGACCGCGATGTCCTCCTCGGTGAACGTCCGCCCCGGGCCGGCGTGCGACAGTCCCAGCACGCCCACCACGCGGCCCTCGGACGTCAACGGCACGGCGGCGCCGGCGCGGAGCACGCCGGTCGGGAACGCCGGCGACCGGCCGTCCCACGCGTCGTAGTCCTCGATCGCCAACGGCCGGCCTCTCTCCCACACCTTGCCGGCCATGCCCTCGCCGCGCTGCATGCGGAACCCGACGTGGTCCGTGAACACGCCGGTCCCGACCCGGACCACCAGCTCGTCACGCTCGGGATCGACGACGTAGATGTAGCCGCTCTCCGCCCCGAGCAGCGCCGCCGCCCGGCCCACGATCGCGACCAGGAGGTCCTGGAGGTCCAGGCGGTTGACCAGCGTGAGCGTGGTCTCGTGCAGGGCCTCCAGGTACCCGGAATGCACACGGAGCGCGTGCTCGGTGGCCTTCCTGTCCGTGATGTCCCGGATCACGACCTGCGCGGCGGCCTCCCCCTCGACCGCGAACGGCGCGGCGGTGACCTCGACCTCCACGACGGAGCCGTCCAGGCGGACCAACTTCTCCTCGAGCGGCGGCACCTCCCGGCCCTCGCGCAGCCGCTGCAGCCGGTCGAGCACGCTCGGACGGGAATCCTCGTGGACGAACTGCAGCACGGACCTCCCCACGACGTCCGCGGCGTTCCGGGCCCGCAGCATTCGGACTGCCCGGCCGTTGGCGAACGTCACGACGCCGCCGCGGTGCACGACGATGGCGTCCGGCGAGAGCTCGACCAGCCGCCGGTAGCGTTCCTCGGTCTCCCGGAGGGCCGCCTCGCCGCGGTCCCGCTCGATGGCCGCGCCGATGACCCCCCCCGCGGTCTTCAGCGCGCCCAGCTCGGCGATCGCCCACGCGCGGTCGGCGACGCAGTCGTCGACGCCCAGGAGGCCCCACCACTCGGTGCCGGCGAAGATCGGAACGGCGGCGAGCGACCGGATGCCCTGCGGCTCGAGCAGCCCGCGCTCGGCCTCCGGGAAACCGCCGATGCTCCCTTGGATGCTTCCGCCGGCGGCCAGCGCGCGCAGCCACCGCTCCAGGCCCGGACGGTAGGCCAGCCGCCGCAGGTCGGGGTCGTCGATCTGCGGGGCGATCCCGGGAGCGGCCCACTCGGCCCGGCGGCGGGTCGCGACCACCTCGCCCCGTTCGTGCACGTTCTCCAGCAGGTACGCCCGGCTCACCTCCGCCGCCCGGCCCAGCCCGGCCAGGACGTCGGCGATCTCGGGCTCCCACCGGGGTGAGGCCAGGAACCGCTCCGCGGCGAGCGCCACGGCCTCGAGGATCGCGCCGGTACGTGCTGCGGGGCCGGAGGGCCCGTCGGATCGCGCACCGGCGCTCGCCGGCCCGGGCCGTCCCCCATCAGCACTCCCGCCGGGCAGGCTGCCACCGATCCCCGTCTCGGGTCCCATCCCTGGGTTATCGGCCCGCCGGGGCATCGGGTACAGCGGTCGTCGCGGGACTGCGGAATTCCCGCTCGACCGGCACGGACGTCGCGGTCGACGGCGTCGCGGTGGTCGACTCGGGGGGCTGACCGGACCCGGCCCGGGCACCCGGTCAGGCCCGGATCAGCGGCACCAACACGACCAGTATCCACGGCGCCGCCGGTAGGCTTCGGCAGTGACCGAGCGATGGGACGCGATGGTGGTCGGGGCGGGCGCCATGGGCACCGCCGCGGCTCGCTCCCTCGCCGCGCGGGGCCGCCGGACGCTGGTGCTCGAGCGGTTCCGGCTCGGGCATGCCAACGGCAGCTCCCACGGGCCGAACCGGATCTTCCGGCTCGCCTACCACCACCCGGACTACGTCCGGATGGCGCGGCTGGCCCTCGACGAATGGCGAGCACTGGAGGACGAGGCCGGGGAGGAGCTGCTCACCACTACCGGCGGACTGGACGCCGGGCCCGGCGCGGCGATCGCGGCCGAGGCGCTGACTTTCGTCGGCGAGAGTTCCGCGTGGATGGAGCCCGCCGAGGTGGCGGATCGGTGGCCGGCGCTGCGGCCGCCCGAGGGCCCCCCGCTGCTGTTCCAGGCCGACGCCGGGGTGTGCCGGGCGGACCGGACGGTGGCCGCGCAGGCCAGGCTCGCCGCGGAGGCGGGGGCCACGGTCCTCGAGGAAACCGCCGTTGAATCGCTCCACCGGGCCGCCGGCGGCGTCGAGGCGCGCACGCCGTCGGGCGACGCCCACCGCGCGCCGGTCGTCGTGGTGACCACCGGCGCGTGGGCACAGCCCCTCCTGGCCACGGCCGGCATCCGCCTCTCCCTCCGGGTCACCAGGGAGCGGGTCGCGTACGCGACGCTCCCCGCCCCGGGCCCGCTGCCGACCTGGATCGAGTGGACCCCGGAACCGTTCCAGCCACGCTACGCGCTCCCCGTCCCCGAGCGCCCGGACCTCGTGAAGCTGGGAGAGCACCGGGCCGGGGCGGTCGTCGACCCCGACCAGCACGTTGAGCCTCCGGCCGCCGACGACGCCCTATCGGCCTTCGCGTTCGAACGATTCCCGGGATCGGACGTCGACACGCTCGAGACCTGCCTGTACACGAACACGCCGGACGAGGACTTCGTGCTCGACCGCGAGGGACAGGTCGTCGTCGGCTCCCCGTGCAGCGGTCACGGGTTCAAGTTCGCGCCGCTGATCGGGCGGATCCTCGCCGACCTTGCCATGGGCGCGGACCCGCCCGTCAACCTCGGCCGGTTCGCGCTGCGCCGCCCGTCGCTCGGGAGCGCGGGCCCGTAATCTGGGGTTCGAACGATGTCGAAGACGCGTCCGACCGAGACCCACTGCGCCCGCTGTGGCCGCCCTGTCGAGCCGGGCGAGTACCTGTGCTCTCAATGCCGGGAGGAGGTCGGTCCGGCGGCCACCGTGCAGCCGCCGCCACCGGATGACGAGCAGGAGCAGCGGCGCCGCCGGTGGCCGGCCACGATGGTCCGGCCGAGCCCCGTGCAGTACCACGCCACGCTCCTGGTCACGATCTTCGCGGCGCTGGTCGCCCTGGCCCTGTGGGCGTTCCTGAGCCACCGGGGGGTCGGTCCGTTCGACGCGAAGCTGGCCCACCAGGGGCCGTTCCGGGCCGGAAGCGTCTCCGTGGTCCTGGAGGTGACGAATCAGGGATCGAAGACCAGCCGGGCGACGTGCTCCATCCGCGCCTTCGACGCGGCGAACACAGCGATCGACACGACCACACTCCTCACCCCGCCCATCCCGCCGAACACGACGATCGACGTCACCCAGATGTTCCGGGGACTGGACAGCGAGCCCGCCGAATTCGACACGGTCTGCAGCTGAGCCGAGGTCCGCTGCGGCCCGCGGCCGCGGTCAGTGCCCGGAGGGCTCGTGGTGGATGAGGCCCCGGCCGTGCGCCTCGACGAACGCCCGAACGACGCTCGGATCGAACTGCGTTCCGGCCGCCTCTTCCAGCCGCCGGATGGCCTCGTCGTCGGGGAGCGCCTTGCGGTAGGACCGGTCGCTGGTCATGGCGTGGTACGCGTCGCACACGAAGATGATCCGCGCCCCGAGGGGGATGTCCTCGCCGGCCAGCCCGTCCGGGTAGCCCCGGCCGTCCCACCGCTCGTGGCCCGACCGGATGATCGGCAGCACCGGCTGCAGGAACTCCACCGGCGCCAGGATCTGGGCGCCGATCCCCGGATGCCGCTGCATCTCGCGCATCTCGTCGTCGGTCAGGGGCCCTGGCTTGTTGATGATCTCTGTCCCCACGCCGATCTTGCCGATGTCGTGGAACATCCCGGCCAGCTCGAGCATCCGCAGTTCGTCCGGGGCCATCCCGGTCTCGCGGCCGACGCTCACCGCGATCTCCGCGACCTCCCTGGCGTGCCCGCTTGTGTACTCGTCCTTCGCCTCCAGGGCGTTGGCCAGCACCTCGACGGTCTGGAGGAACGCCTGCTCGAGGTCGGCGAACCGGGCGGCGTTGCCCATGGCCAGCGACGCCAGGTCGGCCACGCCGCGGGCCATGCGGAGGTCGCGTTCGCTGAAGGTGCGTGCCCCGTTCGCCATCGCCACCAGGGTGCCGAACCCGTCCGGCTCCCACCGGAACGGCGCGACCACCATGGGACCGGTCACGGGAACCAGGCGCATCTCCTCCGGCAGCTCCCCCACGACCTCTGCGGGCAGGGCGAACGGCTCCTCCATCGAATGGAGGTACCGGGCTGCGGTCTCGGGGTCGATCCGCAGGGCCCGGGCCCGAGGCAGCTCGGAGGAATGGAACCCGACGAAGATCTTGGGGACGAACCAGCCGGCGCCGTCGCGGACCCACGCGGAGACCCGCGAGACGTCGAGCAGGGCGGCCATGGAGCCCACGAGCTCGTGCAGCACGCGCTCGGGGTCACGCGTCTTGGTCAGCGCCTGGGACACGCGCAGCAGCGCGTTCGCGGTCTCGGCGGACAACCGCTCCTCCTCGATCAACCGGGCGTGCTGGAAGGCCACGGCCGCGGATGAGGCCAGCGACTCCAGCAGGCGGAGGTCGTCGGCGTCGAACTGGTTCAGCCCGAGCTTGGAGAGGACGATCGTGCCGGTGACCTGCTGGTCGAACTTCAGCGGCACCGCGAGGATCGACTCCTCGATGTCCGGCGTACCGGGGATGTGCTGGCCGAACTCACAGGTGCTGGCGTCGGCCGCGTAGATCGGCTCGCCGGTCTGCGCCACCCGCCCGGTGATGCCCTCCCCGACCGGGGTGACGAGCAGCTCCTCGGTCTCGCCCTCGTACTCGGTCAGGGTCCCGTGGAACGCCACCGGGTGCAGGACGGTCCCCGTGGAATCCAGCAGGTGGATGCGGCAGTTGTGGAACTCGATCAGGTCGCCCAGCTCGTCGATGATCGTGTGCGCGATCGCCCGGACGTCCTGGAGCCGGTTGAGCTTGCTCGACACGCTCTGGAGCACCTTGAGGTGTCCGACCATCCGCGCCTTCCCCATGGGGACGGCCCGGACCCCGCTCCACTCCCCCGCCTGGTACACGGACACGCGGTCTCGGCCGGAGGTCTTGGCTTGCAACAGAGCGTAGTTGGCGCTCGCCAGCAGCTCCCTGGCCTCGACGCCGTGGGCCGGACCCTCCGCCACACCGATCGAGGCCGTGATGGGCACCGTGGGGGGCGACGGGGCCTCACCGGCGATCCGGGCCCGGATGGTCTCGGCCAGCTGCGCGGCCTCCTCGGCCCCGGTGGCCGGCATCACGACCGCGAACTCCTCGCCACCCACCCGGCAGACCAGGTCGCCCGGGCGGATCGATCCCCTCGTCAGCGACCCCACGGCCTCCAGCACCCGGTCGCCGGCCAGGTGACCCGCGACGTCGTTGACGCGCTGGAACTGGTCGATGTCGATCAGGATCAGCGACACGGGCATGCCGCTCAGTTGGGCGCGCCGGAGCTCGTCGGCCAGCCGCTCCTGGAAGTGCCGGTGGTTGTACAGCCCTGTCAGCCGGTCGACGACGCTCTCGGCCTGGAGCCTGGCTCGGAGCTGCGCGTTGTCCATGGCCAGGGCGGCCAGCTCGCCGAAGCGCTCGGCCAGCAGCAGCTCGTCGTGCTCGAAAGCGTTGCCCGGGCCGGTTCGATACAGGTTCAGGACGCCCTTCAGCTCGCCGCGGGCGATCATCGGGACGCTGATCAGGCACTCCTCCTCGTTGGGGGTGCCCTCGATCTGTTGCGCGCGGGAGTCGAGGTGTGCGTCGTTGGCCAGCACGGCCTCGCGGCGCACGGCCACCTGGCCCGAGATGCCCTGGCCGAACGGGCAGACGTGCACGTAGATCTCCTTGGCGTTGTCGTCCACGACCTGCACCGGACGGAGCACCCGCCGGTCGTGGTCGGCCTCGTAGACGATCAGGGAGTCGAATGGGATCAGCGACGCGACGCCCAGCCCCACGGCGTCGAGGACGCGCGAGAGATCGCTCTCGGAGACGAGCAGTCGGGCGACCTCGGACAGCACGCGCAGCGTCTGGTGTTCGCTCGGCGCAACCAGTTCCCGCACGCGCAGACCCTCCATCGACCGCCACGGAACGCCGCCACCCGGCCTGCCCGCTGGTCACCCCATGGTTCTCGGGACTTTGCCGACGGGACTTGAGCGGCCCTGACCGCGTCCCCCGCGCCGGTCCGGCCGGCGCCAGCCGGGTGCCCCGGCGGCCGCCCGGGGTAATCTCTTCCCAGTGGACCCCATCGTGTTCTCCGAGCGCCCCGAGATGGAGCGTCCCGTCCTCGTCACGGCGTTCCGAGGCTGGAACGACGCCGGCGAGGCGGCCACAACGGCTGCCGAGTTCGTCAAGGAAAGCTGGGACGCGGAGCCCTTCGCGCGGATCGATCCGGAGGAGTTCTTCGACTTCCAGGTGGCCCGGCCCACCGTGCGGCTGGTGGACGGCGTCGCCCGGGTCATCGAGTGGCCGGAGTGCGAGTTCTCCCACGCCCGGATCGACGGTCGCGACATCGTGCTGTTCACCGGCATCGAGCCGAACGTCCGGTGGCGGACCTTCGGGACGACGATCGTGGACCTGGGGCGGTCGCTCAACGCCGAACGGCTCGTCACGCTGGGTGCGTTCCTTGCCGACGTGCCCCACACCCGGCCGGTCCCGGTGGTGGGCTCGGCCTCGTCGCCCGAGGAGGCCGAGCGTCTCGGGCTGTCCATGTCCCGGTACGAGGGGCCGACCGGGATCGTCGGCGTGGTGCACGACCTGTCGATCCGCGGCGGGCTGCCCTCCGTGTCGTTCTGGGCTGCGGTGCCCCATTACGTCCCCGCCGGGGTGAACCCCCGGGCCACGCTCGCGCTGGTCGAGCGGCTGTCGGAGTTCCTCGACCTCCCGGTCGACACGGGGTCGCTCGAGCCCGCCATCGCCACGTGGGAACAGCAGATCAGCGCGCTGGTCGAAGAGAACGAGTCCCTCACCGACTACGTCCGGCGTCTCGAGGAGGCCGCCGGGCGGGAGCCGCCGCTGCCCAACATCCCGTCGGGGGAGAGTCTGGCCGCCGAGGTCGAGGAGTTCCTCCGCGACCACGGCAGCTCGGAAGGGCAGTGAGGAGCTGATCCGCTCGTGCTTCGAGGACTCCTGAGGCCTCGCCCCGAGGTCATCCGCCCACACCGCGGGCCGGTCGCCAAGCAGGGCGACTCCACCGTCGCCGGCGGCCGCAGCGGCGCGCTGCGGGCGGCGATCTTCGGGATCAACGACGGACTGGTATCGAACCTTTCGCTGATCATGGGCGTCACGGGGGCCGCGGTGGACAACAAGATCATCGTGGTGGCCGGCATTGCCGGGCTCCTCGCCGGGGCGTTCTCGATGGCCGGCGGCGAGTACATCTCCATGCGAACGCAGCGCGAGGTGTTCGAGCGGCTGATCCACCTCGAGGCCCACGAGCTGGCCACGGAGCCCGAGGAGGAGCGCGACGAGCTCATCGAGATCTACCGGAACAAGGGCGTCCCGGCCGACATCGCCGAGCAGCTCGTCGAGGTGGTGCACCGGGACCCCGACCTGGCCCTCGAGACCCACGCCCGGGAGGAGCTCGGACTCGACCCGGAAGAGGGCCTGGGCTCGCCCTGGGCGGCCGCCCTGTCGTCGATGTTGACCTTCGCGTTCGGCGCGTTCGTCCCGCTCCTGCCGTTCCTGGTCGGGTCGGGCGTCGCCGCGGCGGTCGTCTCGGCGGCGGCCAGCCTGACGACGCTGTTCGTCGTCGGCGCGCTGATGACGCGGCTGACCGGCCGGCCTGTGTGGCTGTCCGGGCTCCGGATGATGGTCATCGGCGGCGCCCTGGCGGCCATCACCTACGGCGTGGGCAAGCTCCTGCATGTGGGGGGCGCCGTCGGGTAGGCGCTTGTTCCCGCTCGCGGTACGTGACTAGAATTCTGGTCATGGAAACGCTTCCGCTCGCCGAAGTGAAGGCCAAGCTCTCGGAGCTCGTCGACCGGGTCGAACGCCAGCAGGACAGGATCGTCGTCACACGCCGCGGCAAGCCGGCCGCCGTGCTGATCAGTCCCGACGACCTGGAGAGCCTCGAGGAGACGCTGGCGATCCTCTCGGACCCCGAGCTGATGGCCCAGATCCGCGAAGGAGAGGACGCAATCGCTCGAGGGGATCTCTTCTCCCACGAGGAAGTGAAGCGGCGCTTCGGGAAGAGCGATTGACCCGGGAGCCCTGGGCACTCAACTGGTCGGGCCCGGCGGTCCGCCAGCTGTCACGGCTCCCGGAGTCGGTCGCGGCGGCCATCATCGAAACCGTCGATGCCATCAAGGAGAATCCCCGTCGCGTTGGTAAGCCGCTGAGGTGGGAGCTCGAGGAACGATGGGTGGCGCGGAGGGGGCAGTACCGGGTCATGTACCGCTTCGATGAATCGCAACGCCGGATCGAGGTGTTGTCCGTCGGCCACCGATCGGACATCTATCGACGCCGCTGACCGGCGTCGATCGATCAGCCGGCGGCGGCGCGGTCGGCGAGGACGATCACCCGCCGGGCATGGATGCGGGCCGCGGGTATGTCGCCATCCTCCATCAGCTGGCGGACCCGCTCTCGCTTGCCCTCGCCGCTCACCAGGAACACCGCGAGCTTCGATGCGTCGTGAACGGGGAACGTGAGCGTGAGTCGCGGGTGCGGCGGCGGCATGCCGGGCTCAGGGACGTACGTCACCCACCGGTGGGTCACGTCGAGGGCCGGCTTGCCCGGGAACAGCGATGCGGTGTGCCCGTCGTCGCCGATGCCCAGGAAGTTCAGGTCGATGGAGGGGACGGTGACGTCGCCGAAGACGGCCCGCAGCTCGGCCTCATAGGCGTCCGCATCGCAGTCGTACATGGAATGCACGCGGGCGGGCACCTTCGACAGCAGCGCCTCGCTCGCCATTCGGAAGTTGGAGTCCGGATGGTCCGGCGGGACGCAGCGCTCGTCGCCGAAGAACACGTCAACCTCTCCCCAGGGGTAGTCGAGCCCCGCGAGCCGCTCGTAGACGGGCTTGGGCGTGGCCCCGCCGGAGAGCGCGATCGTCCGGGGCCGCTCCGCCACGAAGAGCTCGACTGCGGCCCGGACCAGCGCGTCGAGGTCCTCCGACACGCGCAGGTCCCGTTCCGTCACAGCTCCTCCTCCTGCTCGGAGCCCGCCAGCCAGTCGAGCGCGTCGCGGACCTGAGCGTAGCGGCGGTCCCCGAGGCCCCGACGGGCCCGGCCCTCCACCGCCTGCAGGGCGCGCCGAGCCTCGGCGACGTAGGTCCGGCCCCTGGTGGTGAGCCGCACGATCTTGGCCCGGGCGTCCTCCGGGTCGGGGATGCGGCGGACGAGCCCCCGCGACTCGAGGTCGTCGACCAGCAGCATCATCCCCTGCTTGGTCATCCGGGCTCGCTCGGCGAGGTCGGTCAGCCGGGTCCCGGTCCTGCGGTCGATGGTCAGGGCGACCGCCGCGTGCCCGGCCCGCGACCCCGGGTACCCGCGCTCAGCCATGTTGGCGACCCACTCCTCGGCCATCGCCCGGTGCGCCTCCAACAGCAGCCGGGCCAGATCGGGCTCCCGCATGGGCGCCATCGTCCCACCGCCGGGGCCAGATCGTCAATCAACTTGACGATCTCCGGCGCCGGGGGCCTGGGCCAGCAGATCTCCATGCACGGCTCCCGCACCGCGGCCGCGATCTCTCCGGCCGGATGTCGCGAATCGTGCCCAGGATGCGTGAGGATATCCGGACGGTCCCCCGACGCCGGAGAGCGCAGATGCCCGATCGAACGATGAAGTCCGGCCCTCGGCCTCAGCTCAGACGGCTGCAGAGTCGGCGGACGCGATGAGAGCCGGCCGCGGCCGCCCCCGCGGAGCGATGGCTGCCGTGGTGGTGGTGCTGGCCGCCGTCTCGGCCGCCGGGGCGGCGTCCGCTCCCGCCGAGGCCCGAGCCGTCTCGCGACCGCTGGCGCTCTCGCGACCCAACATCATCCTGGTCCTCACCGACGACCAGTCGCCCGACACCATCCCGCGGACCCCTGCGGTCATGCCGAAGCTCCAGGGCATGCTCGAAGACCTCGCCGACCACTGGATCCTGTTCCCCTCCTCGTTCGACACCGATCCGCTGTGCTGCCCTTCGCGGTCGAGCATCCTGACCGGTCACTATCCGCACCACACGGGGATCAAGAGCGACTCAGGGACCCTCTTCGACGATTCGTCCACGATCGCAACGTGGCGTCGGGGCGCCGGGTACTGGACGGGGCTCGTGGGGAGGTATTTCAACCACTAACCGTTCCGCCGGGAGCCGTTCGTGCCGCCGGGATGGGACCGGTGGGCGGCGAACGCCGGAGGGAGCGAGGACTACTACAGCTACACCCTCGACCAGTGCCCCGCGGCGTTCGGCACGGCGTCGTCCCCTTCCTGTAGCGATGGCCCGGCGACCAGTGTCGCCTATGACTCGGACCCGGTCCTCGACTACCACACGACCGTCGTCACCCGGCTCGCGCTGCAGTTCCTGGATACGGCGCCCTCGAACGAGCCGTTCTTCCTGTACTTCGCGCCGTTCGCGCCGCACGGGCACCACGTCCCCGAACCCAAGTACCGCGGGGCCTATGCGGGCGTGGCGCCGACCGTGCTGCCCGGACTTCAACGAGTCGGACGTGTCCGACAAGCCGGCCTGGATCCGTGCCCTTCCGGTGCTCGACGCCAACCAGGTGGCCAGAGAGCCGACGGGAGCTGTATGACCTGACTGGGAGGAGGGGGCCGCCCGACCCGTTCGACCTCCAGAACGTGGCCGGGCAGCCCACCTACGCAGACCTGCAGTCCAGCCTGGCGGCCCGCCTGCAGCGGTTGCGACTCTGAGGGCTACGCGAGGGCGACCAGGTCGAGGTAGTCCTCGGACCAGTGGTCGAGGGTTCCCTCGGGCATGAACAGGACGCGGTCGGGCTCGAGGGCGTCGACGAAGTCCGGGTCGTGGCTGACGATGACCATCGACCCCGGCCACTCGGCCAGGGACCGGGCGACGGCCTCCCGGGAGGGCGGGTCGAGATTGTTCGTCGGCTCGTCGAGCAGGAGCAGGTTGTGCTTCCCGGCGACCAGCTGTGCCAGCGCCAGCTTGGTCTTCTCCCCGCCGGACAGCGTTCCGGAGTCCTGGAACGCCCGCTCGCCGGTCAGGCCGAACATCCCGAGCAGGCCCCGGAGGTCCTGGTCGGGACCCCTCGACTGCTCGCGCATGTGGGTGATCACGTCGACGCCCGGCGTGATCCCCTCGTGCTCCTGCGCGTAGTACCCGGCCGAGACGCCGTGGCCGAGTCGGACGTCGCCGGCGTTCGCCTCGGTCTCGCCGGCCAGGATGCGGAGCATCGAGGTCTTGCCGGCGCCGTTCAGCCCGATGACCATCAGCCGCTCGCCGCGTCCCACGTCGAACCCGACGCCGGAGAAGACCAGCGACCCGCCGTAGCCCTTGGCCAGCCCCTCGACGACGAGCGACACGCGGCCGCTGTGGGGCGGTTCGGGGAACCGGACCCGGTACCGGCGCTCCCGCCGGCCGGCCGTGACCCGCGTGGCCCGCATCCGTTCGACCCGGGTGTCGAGCGTCTTGGCCTTGCGCGCCCGCTTCTCCGTGGAGTGGCGCATGGAGTCGGCCAGCGCGCGGAGGCGCTCGATCTCGGCCGACTGGCGCGCGGCGACCTTGGCCCGGCGCTCCTCGTCCCGCTTCCGGGACTCCCGGTACTGCGAGTACGTCCCGCGGTACTCGACCAGCTCGCCCTCGTCGAGGTGCAGCACTCGGGTGATCGACCGGTCGAGCAGCGCGAGGTCGTGGCTCACGGCGAGCAGCGCGCCGCGATAGCCCACCAGGAACTTCATCAGCCACTGCTTGGCGTCGACGTCCAGGTGGTTCGTGGGCTCGTCGAGGAGCAGGAGGTCGCTGCCGCCGAACAGGATCCGGGCCAGCTCCACCCGGCGCCGCTCGCCACCGGAGAGCACGGCGACCGGCAGATCCACGCGGTCCCCGGCCAGCCCGAGGCCGGCGACGATCCGGCGGGCCTCCGACTCGGCGGCGTATCCGCCGGCGTAGCGGAAGGACTCCTCCGAGCGCGAGTACCGCGAGATGGCCCGGTCGGTCGGCCGTTCCTCCATTGCCAGGCGGACCTTCTCCAGGTCGACCGCCGCCTGGGCCAGGCCCCGCGCCTCGAGGATGTGGGTCAGCGCGGAGTGCCCGGCCCGCTCCCGGGCCAGCGGCTCCTGGGGGAGGTACCCGAGGGCGCCGCTCCGCGAGATCACGCCGCCGGCGGACGGCGCCTCGCCGGCGAGCGCCCTCAGGAGGCTGGTCTTCCCGGCCCCGTTGCGCCCGACCAGCCCCACCTTGTCGCCCGCACGCAGCGTGAACGAGGCGCCCTCCACCACCAGGGCACCGCCCACCTCCACCGCGAGATCCCGGACCTGCAACATGGCCCGAACAGTATGGCGGGCGGCGAGGGCTTCTCCTGAGTTGACCGGCCGCCGACGGAGGATCTCAGTCGCGGATCCGGACCCTCGCCGAGGCGCTCGCGTGGCCGCCCAGGCGGACGACGAGCTCGGCGTCCCCGGTGGAAACGTCCTCGGGGACCTCGGCGTTCACCTGGCGCGCCTGCCCCTCCGGATCGGGCGGCGAGATGTAGGCGACCATGAGCCGGCGGTCGCCAAGGAACACGCCCACGTTCGCGCGGTCCGCGTTCTCCGGCAGCCCCTCGAGCCACAAGCTTAGGACGCTGCCGGACCCCAGGGCGAGCTCGTCGGGCCGCCACGTCGTGCCGTCCTTGACCCCGGTGATCGCGACCGGGCCGTCGGGCGGTGGCAGGTCGACCGCAACGCCGACGCCGTCGCTGGGGGCTCCGTTCCGAACCCGGACCCGGACCGCGTGCCAGCCCGGCGAGAGGCCGGGAGGGAGCTTGAAGTTCGCCTGCCAAATCGACTCCGACACGAGCCCGACGTGAATGGGGCGGGTCCCGAAGCCCGCGACCTCGGGCTGCACGTCGTCGAGGCCGAGGTCGTGCTCCGGGCACTCGAACACGCAGCTGACGTACTCGTCCCGATCGGTTGAGAAGTTGATCCCGTACGCGGTGTGGTGGAAGGCCGCGCGCAGCCCGGGGATCGGCTGGCCCCGATCGACGACCGGGTCCCACGTCCGGTGGCAGGATACGAACGCGCCGCCGGGGAGGACGTTGCGCAGCTCGACTCGGGCGAACCCCGCGGTCCGGCAGAAGGCCAGCAGACACGGCACGGTGGGCGCGACCCAGTTGTCGGTCTGCCCGCCGAACTCCGCGGTCTCGAAGAACTCCATGATCGGGCGGTGCTGCACCTCCGACCCCGGTCGGTGGCGCTCCTGGAGAACGAACGAGTCGACGGCCGCCATGCCCTCCGTCACGGAGCACACGCGTTCCAGTGCCAGCAGCGGGTGCTTCAGGTGGTACAGCACGCCCATGAACAGCACGACGTCGAAGCGCCCGATCCTCGCCGGCGACATGTCGTAGACGTCGATCAGCCGGTGCTCGACCCGTGAATCCAGCATCGCGTGGACCTCGTGGAACCGGGGGTTGTCCCAGACGTCGACGGCCAGCACCTCCGCGCCGCGCCGCTCCATCTCGAAGGCGTACCACCCGTCCCAGGTCCCGATATCGAGCACCCGCCTGCCCTCGAGATCGCCAGGGATCGGAAACTGCTCGATGCGCTTCCGGAGCTGTCCGACGCTGTTCACGCCCTCGATGTGGGAACCGTCCGGGAGGTCGAAGCTGTGCCACCACCCCTGCGACTCCCGGCGGGCGGCCATGTCGCGGACGTAGTCGAACGGGTCCGGCCCGCTCATCTGCTTCCCCCGATCGGCGCGGCGGCCCTCAGACGCTCGCCAGGTCGGCGCACTTGGCGCGGATGCCCTCCGCGGCCTCTCGGAGCGCGGCGACCTCGTCGTCGGAGAGGTCGAGCTCCTCGATGCCCTCGACGCCCGCCCGCCCGAGCCGCGCCGGGACGCCCACGTACACGTCCGAGATCCCGTACTGGCCGGTCGTCCACGCGCACACCGGGAGGATCTCTTTCGTGTCGCCGGCGATGGCGTTCACCATGTGCGCGATCGACGCGCTCGGCGCGTAGTACGCGCTCCCCTTCTTCAGCAGGCCGACGATCTCGGCTCCGCCGTCCCGGGTCCGCTGGAACAGCCGCTGCAGCGTGGCCTCGTCGACCAGCTCGGTGAGCGGCTTGCCGTCGACGGTGGCCTGACGGGGGAGGGGGACCATCGAGTCGCCGTGGGAGCCGAGCGTCATGGCCTCGACGGACGCCGGCGACACACCCAGCTCCTCGGCGATGAAGTACCGGAGCCGCGCGGAGTCGAGCACGCCGGCCATCCCCATCACCCGCTCCCTGGGGAACCCGGTGACCTCGGCGGCCAGATACGTCATCTCGTCCAGTGGGTTGCTGACGACGACCACGATCGAGCCGGGCGAGCGCTCCTTCACCTGGCCGGCGACCTGCCGCATGATCCCGGCGTTCTTCCCCAGCAGGTCCATGCGGCTCATGCCGGGCTGGCGCGGCAGCCCGGCCGTGATCACCACGACGTCCGAGCCGGATGTGTCCGCGTAGTCGTTCGTCCCGGTGATGACCGGCTCGAACCCCTCGATGGGCGCCGACTCCTTCATGTCCAGGGCGATCCCCTGGGGCAGGTCCTCGATGACGTCGATCAGCACCACCTCGTCGGCGAGGCCCCGCTGCACGACCCGCATGGCCGTCATGGCGCCGACGAACCCGCTCCCGACGATCGTCACCTTCATGTCGTCCTCCCTCGGTTCGCGGGACGGCCGGGTCAGGGTCGTGCGGCCGACTCCGAGGTCGCCGCCGCGGCCGCCCGGTCGCGTTCCTGGGCCCGGAGCGCGCGCTGGACCTGGTCCCGGCCCTCCACGAGCGTCCGGGCGATCGGGCCGGAGACGCGGTCGCGGTCCAGGTGCCGGTCGGTCGCGTCGATGGTGGCCTGCTCGATCAGGTGGCCCGGATACATCCCCCGGGCGAACGCCACCGCGACCTCCAGCGTCCGGTCCTCCCACATCGGCCCGAGCTGCTCGAAGTACGGCTCGACGTACGGCCGGAGGACGTCCTGCTGCCCGGGACGCTGGAACCCGCGCATCTTCGCCTGGAACATCGCGGTGGTCAGGGTCCGGTCCCCGGTGATCGAGTCCCACGCCTCGGCCTTGGCCTCCGCCGTCGGCCGGGAGGCCAGCGCCTGTGCGGCGTACCGCCGGCCGTAGTCGGTGGGGTCGCGGTCGAACTCGGCCTGGATCTCGTCCTCGCCGGCGTGCCCGCCCTCCGCCAGCGCCAGCAGCAGGTGCCACCGGAGATCGGTGTCGATCGCCAGCCCGTCGATCACGCGAGATCCGTCGAGCAGGCCCCGCACGGCGCCCACGTGCTCGTCGCCGTATGCGGCGGAGGCGAACGCGCGCGCCCAGGCCAGCTGGAAGTCGCTCCCGGGCTCGGCCCCCTCGAGGGCGGCCAGGGCCGCCGACGCCAGCTGTTCCCGGGCGGCATCCAGGTTCGCGGGGTCGCCGTACGCCTCGATGGCCGACGCGAGCTGCCCCAGGATGCGCTGGACCACTCCAATGTCCGTCTCGGCGGCGATGTTCCGCAGCACGAGCTGCAGGTACTCGCGCGTGGGCGTCTCGGCGTCCCGGACCATGTCCCACGCCGCCCCCCAGCACAGCGCCCGGGCCAGCGGGTCCCGGAGGTGCCCGAGCCGCCCGACCAGGGTCTCGAGGGAATGCTGGTCCAGCCGGATCCGCGCGTACGTCAGGTCCCGGTCGTTGACCAGGACCAGGTCGGGCACCCGCTCCCCCACCAGCTCCCGGACCTCGGTCGACGGCCCCGCGATGTCGAGCTCCACGCCGCGCCGCCGCTCCAGCCGGCCGTCGCCGGTGGCGTCGTACAGTCCGAGCGCAACGCGGTGCATGCGCAGCACGGGGTGCTCGGCCGGCACCTCCTGGATGACCCGGAACGAGGTGAAGATCTCGTCCGTGCGATCGACGTCGTCGCGGTTCAGCGGCACGGTCGCCTCGGTTTCGAAGTCGGCCCGCAGCACGTTCACGCCGGTGGTCTGGAGCCACTCCTTCGACCAGGCGTGGAGGTCGCGCCCACTGGACTCCTCGAGCGCCGACAGGAAGTCGGACAGGTCGGTGTTCCCGTACTCGTGCCGCCGGAAGTACCCGGCCAGGCCGTCCAGGAACTCCCCCTCGCCGACCCACGCCACCAGCTGGCGGAGCACCGACGCGCCCTTCGCGTACGTGATCCCGTCGAAGTTCGTGTGGATCGACTCGGTGTCCGGCATGTCCGCCACGATGGGGTGTGTCGACGGCAGCTGGTCCTGGTAGTACGCCCACGTCTTCTCGCTGTTGGCGAACGTCGTCCACGCCCCGCGCCACCGGGTTGCCTGGGTCAGGCACAGCACCGACATGAACGTGGCGAACGACTCGTTCAGCCACAGGTCGTCCCACCACCGCATGGTCACGAGGTCGCCGAACCACATGTGGGCCATCTCGTGCAGGATCGTCTCGGCCCGCCGCTCCCGGGCCGCGTCCGTCACCTTCGAGCGGAACAGGTATGCCTCGTTGTACGTCACGAGGCCGGCGTTCTCCATGGCCCCCGAGTTGAACTCCGGCACGAAGATCTGGTCGTACTTCCCGAACACGTACGGGTAGCGGAAGACCCGCGAGTAGAACTCGAAGCCCTGCTTCGTGATCTCGAACAGCTCGGCGGCGTCGGGCTCCATGTACCGGGCCATGGACTGCCGGCACAGCCACCCCAGCTCGATGTCGCCCGACCGGTCACGGGCAACCTGATACTCCCCGGCGGCCAGGGCAGTGATGTAGGCCGACAGGCGGGGGGTCGGCAGGAACCGCCACCGCCGCACGCCCGGCGCCTCCTCGGCGGGCTCCCCGTCGACGGCCATGTTCGACGCGACCACCCAGTCCGCCGGTGCCAGCACTTCGAATGTGAACGCCGCCTTGATGTCGGGCTGGTCGAAGCAGGCGAACGCCCGGTGCGCGTCGAACGGCTCGAAGTCCGTGTAGCAGTACACCCGGTCGTCGACCGGGTCCGTGAACCGGTGGAACCCCTGGCCCGTGTGCGACCAGCCGACACGGGCCACGACGCGCACCTCGTTCCGGGGCTCGAGGCCAGTGAGCTCGACGCGGCTGTCCCGGACGGCGTCGGGCGCAGCCCGTCCGTTCAGCTCCACCGACTCCACGCCGGCGGCGATGAGGTCGAGGAACGTCGACGCGCCCGGCTCGGGGCACGCGAAGCGCACCACGGTCTCCATGCGGTATTCCTCGGCGCTGCCGGTCAGGTCCAGCCGGACCTCCTGCTCGACGTCCGATACGAGCCGCGCCCTCGCCCGCGCCTCGTCCCTGGTCAGGTTGCTCCCTCGCTCCACGGTCACACTCCCAGATCGTCCGATGGTCTCTGCACCCGGTGCCCGGCGGCGTTCGCCCGGCGCCGGCCGTTACTCTCCCAGGTAGACCGTTGACCTCACGCGGCCCGCTCCTCCGCCTCGAGCGTGTCGCGGAGGCCCTGCTCCAGCCCGCGCGGGTTCCATCCGAGCTCCGCGGCCGCCCTGTCGCCCTTCGCCCAGTACGTCACGCCGTCCGCCGAACGGATCATCTCCCGCAGGTTGGGCTCCAGGCCCATCATCCGTCCCACCAGCGGGCCGAACGGGATGGCCATCTTGATCAGGCGCGGCAGGTTGCCGCGGGGCGGCTTCTTCCCGGCGATCCTGGTGACGGTCGTGGCGATGTCGAGCTGGGTGACCGCCGGCCCGGCCAGCACGTAGAACTCGCCCGCCCGGCCCCGGTCGTGCACGGCAACGATGCCGTCGGCGATGTCGTCGACGTGCGCCGCGGTGATCCCGAAGTCCCCGAACGGGGTCCACTTCATCCGGCCCTTCCGGGCCATCTCGATGAGCGTGCCCAACGCCGAGTGGTCCTCGGGCCCGTACACGCCCCCGGGGGCCACGATGACCACGGGGTCCCCCTTCGCGATGAACTCCTCGGCCACGAGGTGCGCGCGGTACTTCGTCTCGTCGTAGCACGACAGGAAGCCCTTGGACTCGTCCCGGCGGAACGTCTCGTCGACGATCTCGCCGCGCGTGTTCCCGAAGATGCCGACCGTCGACACGTGCACCGTCCGGCCCACGCCGGCGTCGTGCGCGGCCTGCAGCACGGTCCTCGTACCCTCGACATTCGAGGCCCGCATGTCCTCGCAGTCGGCCGGCGTGACGCCCACGCGGTAGTCGCCGGCGACGTGGAAGATGGCGTCGGCGCCCTCCATCCCCGTGCGGATGGCGCCGGTGTCACCGAGTCCCCCCTCGACCAGCTCGCATCCGAGGTCTCCCAGTACCGAGGCCTTCTCCGGCGACCGAACCAGCGCGACCACCTCGTCGCCGCGTGCGCGCAGGCGCTGCGCGACCTTCCCGCCCATAAACCCCGTGGCTCCGGTGACGAAGGCGCGCACCGCCGGCTACCCCTGGACCTTCTCGACGACGGCGTCGGCGACCTGCGAGGTGCCGACCGCCGTGGGGTCGTCACGGGTGGGCTTCATGTCGTACGTGACGCTCGTTCCCTCCTCGATCACGGCGGCGATCGCGGCCTCCAGGCGGTCCGCGGCGTCCACCTCCTGGAGGTGGCGGAGCATGAGCACGCCGGACAGCATCATGGCCATGGGATTCACCTTGTTCTGGCCCCGGTACTTCGGCGCGCTGCCGTGGGTGGCCTCGAAGACGGCGACCGAGTCGCCGATGTTCCCTCCGGGAGCCACCCCCAGGCCGCCGATCAGCCCCGCACACAGGTCGCTGAGGATGTCGCCGTACAGGTTCGGCAGGACGAGCACGTCGTACTCCTCGGGGCGCTGGACCAGCTGCATCGAGCAGTTGTCCACGATTCGGTCCTCGAACTCGATCTCCGGGTGCTCCTGCGCCACCTCGCGGGCCGTCCGGAGGAACAGGCCGTCCGTGAACTTCATGATGTTCGCCTTGTGCACGGCCGTGATCTTCTTCCGGCCGTACCGCTTCGCGTAGTCGAACGCGTAGTTCACGATGCGCCTGGTGCCGGTCACGCTGATCGGCTTGATCGAAATGCCGGAGTCCTCGCGGATCCGCTTGCCGGTCTGGTCGGCGATGAAGTCGATGAGCTTGTGCACCTCGGGCGTCCCCTGCTCGAACTCGATCCCCGCGTACAGGTCCTCGTGGTTCTCGCGGACGATCACGATGTCGACGTTCTCGTAGCGGGTGCGGACACCCTTGTACGACTTGCACGGGCGGAGGCAGGCGTACAGGTCGAGCTCCTTGCGCAGGGCCACGTTCACGCTGCGGAACCCGGTACCGATCGGCGTCGTGATCGGCCCCTTGATCGCCGTGCCGTTGGCCCTGATCGACTCCAGCACGTGGTCGGGCAGCGGCGTCCCGTACTTGTCCACGACGTCGGCGCCGGCCTCCTGCACGTCCCAGTCGAACTCGACGCCGGTCGCCTCGAGCACCCGGCGGGTGGCCTCGGACAGCTCGGGTCCCACCCCGTCTCCCGGGATGAACGTCACGCGATGCGCCATCGCTCAGGCTCCTTCACTCGCGGTGTCGGTGCTCCGTCGCAGGCCCTGCGCCCGACGGGAAGCCCATTCTCGCAGGCCGGGAAGCGCCCCGGCATGCCGGAGGCCGGAAAGCACATCCCCGCGGGGAACCGCCCTCCGGTGGATGTGGTGAAATTGAATCTGACGGGTAGGAGGTCGGTGTGCCCAAGGGAGGACTCGAAGAGGTCGTCGCGGCGCAGACCAAGCTGTCGGACATCGACGGCAAGCTGGGCCGCCTGTCCTACGTCGGATACGACATCCACGACCTCGCAGAGAACTCCACCTTCGAGGAGGTCGTGTACCTCCTTCACCGGTTGCGCCTCCCGACCAGGGACGAGCTGGAGGACATCAACGAGGAGCTCGTGGGCGACCGCGAGATCAGCGGGTTCCTCCACGACCTCATGCCCACGCTCGCCGCCCAGACCTCGCCGATGTCCATGCTGCGGACCTCGGTCTCGGCGGCGTCCGCGTACGACCCCGACGGGTGGGAGAACAGCGACGAGGCGAACTACCGCAAGTCGATCCGGCTGATCGCCAAGACCCCCACCCTGCTCGCCACCTACCACCGGATCCGCTCGGGCGAGGACCCGATCCCGGCCGACCCCAAGCTGCCCCACGCGGCGAACTTCCTGTACATGCTGCTCGGGGAGGAGCCGGACCAGGAGTCGGCCCGGGCTCTGGACGTCACGCTGGTGCTGTACGCCGACCACACCATGAACGCCTCGACGTTCACCGCCCGAGTGATCGCCTCGACGCTGTCGGACATGCACTCCGCGATCACCGGGGCGATCGCCGCCCTCAAGGGCCCGCTGCACGGCGGGGCCAACGAGGAGGCGTTCAAGATGCTCGAGGAGATCGGCGAGGTGGACAACGCCGAGCAGTGGGTCAGGGACGCCCTCGAGCGCAAGCGGAAGATCATGGGATTCGGGCACCGCGTGTACAAGACCGAGGACCCCCGGGCCACCCACCTCCGCCGGCTGTCCCGCGAGCTCGGGGAGCGTTCCGGCGAAACCCAGTGGTACGAGATCTCCGAGCGGGTCGAGAAGGTCGTGATGGAGGAGAAGGGGCTCTATCCGAACGTGGACTTCTACGCGGCCAGCGTGTACCACTCGCTCGGCGTGCCCACCGACCTCATGACCCCGATCTTCGCGCTGGCCCGGATGGCCGGGTGGACCGCCCACGTCCGCGAGCAGTACAACGACAACCGGCTGATCCGGCCGGAGTCCGAGTACATCGGGCCGCTCGACCAGCGATACGTCCCGGTGGACGACCGCACCCCGGAGGCCGCGTCGTGAAGGTCTCGGAGATCATGACGCCCGCGGCCGTGACCGACCGGCCCGACGACACGCTGGCCGAGGCCGCGCGGAAGATGTGGGAGCAGCAGACCGGCTCGCTCGTCGTCACCGAGGGCGACGAGCTGATCGGCATCGTCACCGAGCGCGACATCCTCAAGGCAGCCGCGACGGGAGTGCCCCTGGAGAGCACCCGCGTGTCCGACGCCATGACCAAGGAGGTGGTCACCGCCCACCCCGGCATGTCGCTCCGGGAGGCCGCCGGGATCATGACCGACAGGTGGATCCGGCACCTCCCCGTACTCGACCGGGGGGCCCTGGTCGGCATCCTGTCGCAGCGGGACCTGGCGGGCGTCCTGGCCGGCGCCCTCAACGAGCCCGAGACGCTGGAGCGGGTGGTCGACGCCTCCCAGCTGGCCCGGGACCGCCGCCTCAAGCGCATCGAGCACGGCGTCTGGGACTGATCTCCTCCACCTGCCCATGGGCCGCGCCGCGGTCGGGTCGAGGCGTTACTCGGTGAACTGCCCCGGCGGTCCCGGCGGCGGGGGCTGCTGGGGAGGCTGTCCCGGCGGCGGCTGGAGAGGCGGCGCGGGCGGCTGCTGCTGTGGCGGCGGGCCTGGCGGCTGGGCCTGGGCCGGCGGCGGCCACTGGGACTGGCCCACCGGGGGGAGGACGCCCGGACCCTGGGACGCGAGGTACCGGTTCCAGATCCGGTTCAGGTGCTCCTGCTGGTAGGGCATGTCGAGGCGGGCCACGAGGAACAGTAGGAGGCCGATTCCCGGCGAGATCGTGTCCTGCACACCGGCGTGCTCCTGCATCCGCCGGATCCGCTTGCCGGTATTGAAGATGGAGACCAATGGTGGGATGAGCAGGAGGATCCATCCGAGGGTGACCGCGAGCACCGAGAGCCCGGGCTTGATGGTCTCGTCGCCGAGGTAGTCGCGGGCTTCCTTGTTGATCTTGTAGTACCAGACGAAGAAGTAGATCGACAGCGTGATGAAGGAGAGCAGCCATACCGCGATGGGGCCGCGCTTCTTGAACTCCCGGTCACCGATCCGCACGATCTCGGCCATCGTCCCTCCCCATGTGCAGTCCGGACGAGTCTAGTGGGTGACGCCGCGCGACGGGCCGCGATCGGTCAGATCCCGGCCGGGCGCGGCAGGAGGCCGGCGCCCTCGATGACCCGCCGCACCGAGTCCTCCTTGCCCAGGCCCATCACGTGGACGCCGGCGACGCCCTCGATGCTTCGGAGGCGCCGGACGATCTCGACCGACAGCTCGACGCCGGCGTCCGCGGCCCGATCCGCTCCAGCGGCCTCGAGCCGCTCGATCACGGCGTCGGGGACGATCACCCCGGGCAGGTGCTCGCGCATGTAGCGCGCCGATCCGGGCCCCCGCGGGGGGGCCACCCCCGCCAGGACGAACGTCCGGTCGAAGATCCCCCGGGGGCGCATGGCGTCGGCCCACTCCCCGAAGGCGTCCACGTCGTACACGATCTGGGTCTGGACGAAGTCGGCGCCGGCGTCGATCTTCTGCTCGAGGCGAGCCCGGTCGTACTCCGGGGCGAGCGGCAGGTCGGCCACCCCGATGAAGAACCGCGGCGCGGGGGTGAGCTCCTGGCCGGCGAGCGACGTGCCGTCGGACCGGAGCGAGGCCGCGAGCCGGATCAGCTCCAGGACGTTGAGGTCGAACACGCCCCGCGCGTCCGGGTGGTCGCCCAGGCTCGTCGGGTCGCCGGAGAGACACAGCACGCTGCGGGCGCCGAGGGCCCAGCCGCCCAGCAGGTCGCTGGCGAGGCCGAGGCGGTTGCGGTCCCGGCAGGTGAGCTGCATCACCGGTTCCAGGCCGGCCTCGGCGACCATGGCCGAGCCCGCAACCGGCGTCATGTGCACGGCCCCCGTGGGGTTGTCGGTGACGTTGACGGCGTCGGCGTAACCGACCAGCGCCCGGGCCTGCTCCGTCACGGCCCGGGCGTCCGCCGAGCGGGGCGGCACCACCTCCGCGGTGACAGCGAACTTCCCGGAGTGCAGGATCCGCTCGAGCCGGGCGTCCGAGCGGATCACGGGCGGGGTCCGCGCGGCGAGGGCCGGCGTGGGCTCATCCCGCCGCCCTCCGCTCCGCCGCGGCCAGCGTGTTCACCAGGAGCATGGCGCGGGTCATCGGCCCCACCCCGCCCGGCACCGGTGTGATGGCCCCGGCGACCTCCGCCACCTCGTCGAACGCCACGTCGCCGACCAGCCTGCCGTCCGGCCCGCGGTTCGTGCCGACGTCGATCACGGTGGCGCCCGGCTTCACCATGTCCGCCGTGACCATGCCGATTCGGCCCGCGGCCGCCACCAGGATGTCCGCCCGGCGGGTGTGCGCGGCCAGGTCCGTTGTGCCGGTGTGGCACAACGTGACGGTGGCGTTCCCCCGCGGCGACTTCTGCGCGAGCATGATCGACAGCGGCATCCCCACCAGGCCCCCTCGGCCCACGATCACGACCTCCGTCCCCACGGTGGAAATCCCGCTTCGAGCCAGGAGCTCCACGATCCCGGAGGGCGTGGCCGGGAGGAACGAAGGTTCCCCGCGGACCATCAGGCCGACGTTCACCGGATGCAGCCCGTCGACGTCCTTGGACGGGTCGATGGCCATCTGCACGGCGAGCTCGTCGAAGTGGGGCGGGAGCGGCAGCTGCACGATGATGCCCGACGTGCCGGGGTCGGCGTTCAGCCGGGCGATCTCGGCCAGGAGGGAGTCCTGGGGGGTGTCGGCCGGGAGCTCCACGCGCTCGGAGGCGATCCCCACCTCCGCGCTGTCCTTCTGCTTGGCGGTGACGTAGACGCGCGAGGCCGGGTCGTCGCCCACCAGCACGGCGGCCAGGCCCGGCGGCCGACCCCCGGCCGCGAGCGCCCGGACGCGCTCGGCCACCTCGGCGCGGATGTCCGCCGCCACGGCCTTCCCGTCGATGATCCGTGCAGTCACCCTGTCACCGGTGGCGCATCCTACGGGCCCGGGCACCGCCCCGGCGACCGGCCTGGCTCAGCGAGCACCGCGAGGGAGCCGGGAGAGCCTCAGTGGCGGAAGTGGCGGCGGCCGGTGAGGACGACGGCCAGGCCGTGCTCCTCGCACGCCGCGAGGACCTCGTCGTCGCGCACGGAGCCGCCGGGGTGGATCACCGCCGTCACTCCGGCCTCGGCGGCGCGGTCCACGCCGTCGCGGAACGGGAAGAACGCGTCGCTGGCCATCACCGAGCCCTTGGCCCGGTCGCCGGCCTTGCGGCAGGCGATGTCGACCGAGTCGACGCGCGACATCTGTCCGGCGCCCACGCCGACCGTCGCGCCGCCCGAGGCCAGCACGATGGCGTTCGACTTCACCCCGGCCGCCACCGTCCACGCGAACAGCAGGTCGCGCCACTCCTCCTCGGTCGGCTCGCGTGAGGAGGCCACCGTCATCTCGCCCCGCCGCTCGACCACCGCGTCGGGGTCCTGGACCAGCGCGCCGCCCGCGACGGCCCGGATCTCGAAGGGCTCGGCGACCGCCTCCCCCATCCGGACCACCCGGAGGTTGGCCTTCGAGGAGAACGTCGCCATCGCCTCGTCGGAGAACGCCGGGGCGACCACCGCCTCGGTGAACACCCCCGCGATGGCGGCCGCCGTGGCGGCGTCGACGCCCACATTGCACGCCACGACGCCGCCGAACGCCGACATCGGGTCGGAGGCCACGGCCGCCCGGTAGGCCTCCTCCAGCGTGGCGGCAACCGCGGCCCCGCACGGGTTGCTGTGCTTCACCACGACCGCCGCCGGCGCGGGCAGCGCCCGGGCCAGCGCCACCGCCGACCCCGCGTCCAGCCAGTTGTTGAACGACATCTCCTTGCCCTGCAGGACCTCCGCCCCGCCGAGCGGCCCCGCCCCCCCGGCCGCGCGGTACAGCGCCGCCCGCTGGTGGGGATTCTCGCCGTAGCGGAGGGTCCCCTCCTTCTCGAGCACGAGGAACAGCGAATCGGGCAGCTCGTCCTCCTCGTCCGCCTGCATGCGGAACCAGTCCGCGATCGCCACGTCGTACCCGGCCACGTGGTCGAACGCCTCGGCGGCCAGGGCCAGCCGGGTCGGGCGGGAGAGCCCGCCATCGCGCCGGATCTCGGCAATCACGTCGTCGTACCGCCCGGGCGACACGACGACGGCGACCGACTCGAGGTTCTTGGCCGACGCCCGGACCAGCGTCGGCCCACCGATGTCGATCTGCTCGATCACCTCGTCGAATGCGGCCCCGGAGGCCACGGCCTCCCGGAACGGATAGAGGTTCACCACGACCAGGTCGAACGGCGCCACGGCCATCCGGCGCAGCTCCTCGACGTGCTCGGGGTTCCGCCGGTCGGCCAGGATGCCCGCGTGGACGGCCGGGTGCAGCGTCTTGACCCGCCCGCCGAGCGCCTCGGGGAACCCGGTCACGTCCGAGACGTTCACCACGTCGATCCCCGCCGAGCGGATCACCTCGGCGGTGGACCCGGTCGACACGATCTCCACGCCCAGGGAGGCGAGCCCCTCCGCCAGGGGCAGCAGCCCCGACTTGTCGCTCACGGACACCAGCGCCCGCCGGACCTCCGTCGTCCCCGGCCGGCCCGCGGGACTCACCCGCCGCGCTCCGAGACGGCGGCGGGCTCCGCCACGGTCACCCGGCGGCCCTCCACCCGGACCCGGCCCTCGGCCACCGCCCGGACCGCCCGCGGCAGCAGGCGGTGCTCGACCTCGTGGATGCGCGCCTCGAGGGAGTCCCAGTCGTCGTCGTCCCGGATCGCCACGGCCTCCTGGAACACGATCGGGCCGTGGTCGACCTCCTCGTCGACCAGGTGGACGGTGACCCCGGTGACCCTGGCCCCCCAGGCCAGCGCGTCGGCCACGGCGTGGGCCCCCGGGAAGGCCGGCAGCAGCGAGGGATGCACGTTCAGCATGAGGCCATCGAACTGCCGGACGAGCGCCGGCGACAGGATCCGCATGAACCCCGCGAGCGCGACGACGTCGACCCGGTAGCGCGACAGGAGCCCCTCCAGCGCCGCGCCGTACGCGTCGCGACCCGTGTGTGTCCCCGCGTCCAGGAACTCGGCCGGGACCCCGCGGGCCCGGGCCCGCCGCAAGGCGTACGCGTCGGGGCGGTCGCTCACGACCAGGGCGATCCGGGGGCCGGCGAACGGATCGTCGAGCAGGGCCTGGAGGTTCGTCCCGTTCCCCGAGGCGAGGACGGCGATGCGGACGTCGGACCGGTCGGGAGAGGTCGCGGCATCCACGGTATCCGGACGCTAGGATCGCCGCGCTCGCGGTGTCAACCCGACCGAGGGGTGGTGCGCCCACCCCCGCCCACCGCCGGTTCGTCATCACCGATTCGGAGGACGACCTTGCCGCGCTTGCGGGGCATCATGACGCGCTCGAACGCCGCGCGCGCCTGGGCGAGCGGGAAGACGGAGTCGATCGACGGCCGAACCGCGCCCTCGTCGACCAGCCGGGCGAGCTCGACGAGCTGCTCGCGGCTGGGCTCGACCACGAAGTACGTCGCTTCGGCCTTCGCGCTGGCAGCCGCGGGCGGCTCCTCCGCCACCGAGACCAGCCTTCCGCCCTCGCGCAGCACGGCCGCTGAGCGCGCCAACACCCCGCCGCCGACCGTGTCGAAGACGAGATCGACAGGGGCGAATGCCTCCTCGAAACGGACAGCCGTTCGATCGACGGCCTGGTCCGCTCCGAGCGCGAGCACCTCCTCGACCCCAGTGGTCGACGTTGTCCCGATGACGTGGGCGCCGCGCCAGCGCGCAAGCTGCGTCGCGAACTGCCCGACTCCGCCCGCCGCACCGTGGATCAGCACCCGCTCCCCCTCCCGGAGCCTGCCGTGCTCGAACAACCCCTGCCATGCGGTCAGCCCGGCCAGCGGGATCGCCGCGCTCTCCAGGTGTCCGAGCGTACGCGGTTTCGGCGCGAGGAACGGCACCGGCACCAGCGTGTAGTCGGCGGCGGCGCCGTCCCGGCCGAAGCCGGTCAGCGCCCAGACAGCGTCACCGACAGCAAGATCGGACCCATTCGGGCCGAGCACGGCGATCACTCCCGACAGCTCGTAGGAGGGGATCGCTGGCAGGCGATCCACCGGCCACTCGAGCTCATCGCGCGTGATCGCCGCGGCGTGCACGCGCACGAGCGCCTCGCCCGACCCCACCCGCGGGATCTCCACGTGCTCGACAACGAGTCCGTCGAGGCCTCGCGCCGAGACCAGGCGGATCGCGGACATCGTCCCGGCCCCGCCTGCCCCTTCGGGGAATCGTTGCGCAGTCATCGGGCACCCCGGTGGGTCGCCGTGACGCGGTGTGGTTCACGTTCGCCGGAGTGCTGCATCTGCTCGGGGACACGGGCAAGCCGGCGGAGGAAGTGCACGGCATCCGCCGGCGGGGCCTGTTCGAAGAACTCCGCGTCGACATGCTCGACGACGTCGATCGCGCGCGGAGCGAGCCGCGCCCCCCGGCGAGTGACGCGCAGCCGCCGGGCCCGGCTGTCCGACTGGTCGACCTCGCGCTCGACCAAGCCCTTCCGTTCCAGGCTCCGCACCACCTGCGAGGTCATCTTCACGTCGGTGCCGGCAAACTCGGCGAGCGCGATCTGCGAGGGATGCCGACCCTGCTGATTCAGCCACCAGGTACCGGCGAGAAGCACGAACTGGACATGGGTGAGATCGAGCGGAGCGAGGGCCCGGGTGATGCCGCGCTGCCAGCGCAGCGTGGCGTGCCAGAGCAGGAACCCGGGGCTCTCACTCGGGTGGAGCGCCATCAGCGTTCGGCTCGCTCGACGAGCGCCGCCAGCACCTGCGGGAAGTCGCCGCTGATCTCGGGGCCGATCTGTGGCCCGAGGGTGTCGGCCTCCGGCCCGGTGATCTCCATTCCATAGACGACCCGAATCCGGTCGTCATCGAGGCGCTTGATGCGATGGATCGTCCGCACCGCCACATCCCCGAGTTGGGCCTCGTCGACGAACACCACTGGTTCAACAGCCTCCGCGATCCGCAGCTCGATCGGCTCCTGCCCGTGCGCAGTCATCGTGATCGTGCTCCCAGCGGCGAACGGCCCCGACAGCTCGGCCTGCTCGAGATCCGCGTTCCACTCAGGCCACCCCGCGACGTCGGCCCAGAGTCCCCAGACGGCCTCCGGTGCCGCCGCCGCCTCGATCCGGTACTCCGTCGTCCACATGGCGAACCTCCTTCCCTCGGATAGACTCCACGTAGATGATCTTCGCAGAGACTATCTCCGCTTCGATCGCGCTGTCAAACGGACCCCTCAGCGGCATGCGGTCGTACAGTGCTCGGGTGTCCTCCCCCGGGCAGTCCGTCCGCGTCACCGGCCGGTGCTCCGTGCACTCCGGGAGCCTCGCCGTGGCGGTGTGCGACGGGTGCGGGCGACGCATGTGCCTGGCCTGCGCCGTTCCCGTCCGGGGGGGAACGGTCGGCGCCGAGTGCCTGGCCACGGTCCTCGGGCCGGAGGCGCCGGTGGCCGATCCGGTCCCCCGCCGCCGTCCCGGCGACGTGGCCTTCGCCCTCGCCGGGCTGGGGTTCCTCGCCGCCACGGTGGCCACGGTGGTGCCCTGGACGAACGCGCTGACCAGCAGCCGCGTCAGGGGGTTCCTCGGGAGCTGGGAGCTCTCGCCGGTGTCCTGGGCGCTGCTCTCCGCGGCCGCCGCGCCGCTCGGCCTGGGGGGATGGATCCTCGCGTGGCTCCGCCCGTCGACCCGCGCAATCCCGATGCTGTGGCTGCTGGCGGTGGTGGCGGCCGTCGTTGTCGGGGGCGCCGTCCTGTTCCTGGCGGCCCCCCCGTTCGCCACGCATCCGTTCCTCGGGCCCTGGCTGGCCATCCCCGCGGGGTGCCTGGCCGCGGCATCCTGCTGCGTCGCGGCCGTCCGCAGCCGATCCGCGTCCCGGGCCCCGCGGCGGGTGGTTAGTTGACTGGGGCTCCGGAGCAGCGTGTAATTACCCACGGCCGGGCCCACGCAGGCTGGACGGCCGTGCCGAGCGCCCGTGGCCCGGGCGGAAAGGAGCGATCCATGGCGCAACAGCGCCCAACAGGCTTCGATCTCTCGAAGTACACGACGGCGACGAAGATCCTCGTAGGTTCGGGCCTCGTGGGCTTCATCAACTCGTTCATCCCGTGGTGGCAGCACGTGAGCATCGGCCCGTTCAGCGTTAACGCGAGCGCGCTCGGCGGGGACGCCAGCTGGGCTGGGCTGCTGATGTTCCTCGGCCTGATCGTGCTCGTCGTCTGGGAAGGCGCGAACGCGATGGGCGCCCTGCGCAACGTGAACCTCCCCCAGCCGGCCGGTCGGATCACCCTCTACATCGCGGGGTGGGTCTTGCTCTTTGGGCTGCTGAAGTTCCTTCTCGCGCTGAGCCACGTGTTCATCGGGGCATTCGTCGGCCTCATCGTGTTGATCGCGATCGGCTACGCCGCATACATGAAGTACCAGGAGCCGGCCGCGACGGGGCCGCCGCCGGCGACCGGGCCGCCGCCTCCTCCGAGCAGCGGCGGTGGGTTCACCACCTGAGGCGGAAGGATCCTGGCGATGGGCCCGGCTCCGGCCGGGCCCTCGTCGTTCCGGGCTGGTGAGCGGGTAGGCTCGCGGTGACGGAACAGGCGGAATCCCAAGGAGCCTCCCGATGCGGTGCCCCTACTGCGCTGAGGACATCACCGACGACGACGCCACCCGGTGCCCCCACTGTGGGAGCGAGCTCCCGACCGCGTCCGTGGGCCCGTCGCCGGTGGCCGGCTGGGGCGGCTCGGGGGGAGGATGGGGCGGAACCCCAGCCCCGGAGCCCGCCGCGGGGGTCGTCGGCGCCGCGGCGCAACCCGCGCCCCGCGAGACCGTCAAGTTCAGCCACACCGGCCAGCGGTTCCTCCTGGGCTACGACTCGACGCACTTCGGCATCTGGGACCGCAGCTCCCCCGCCGCCCCGGCCGAGCGGTTCCCCCGGACCGACGAGGGGTGGAGCCAGGCGTGGGCCCGGTACGCATCGCTCGAGCCGCACAGCCAGCCCGTCCAGGCCGGGCCGCCGCAGGGAGCGCCGTACGGAGGCCCGGGACCGGCCTCCCCGGCCGTGCCGTGGCAGCAGGGTCCGCCCGCCTACTACCTTCCCCAGCAGCAGCGGACCAACGGCCTGGCGGTGGCCGCGCTGGTCCTGGGCATCATCGGCGTCCTCGTGGCCCCCTTCCTGATCCCGGAGAGCCTGGCCCTGATCTTCGGGCTGGTGGCACTGAGCCAGATCCGCCAATCCTCGGGAACTCTCGGCGGCCGAGGGCTGGCCATTGCGGGCGTGTCGCTCGGGGGCGTGGGCATCGCGATCTTCGTGATCTGGCTCGTCGTGACGATCACCGGCAACGGCACCAACACGGGGTTCTGAGGCACCGTGCCACCGGTGAGGCGCTGCCCGTTCTGCGCGGAGGAGATCCGTCCCGAGGCCATCAAGTGCAAGTGGTGCGGCAGCATGCTCGACGGGCCGGAGGCGACCGGGGCGGCCCTGCCCCCTCCCCCTCCCGTCGAGGAGGCGTTGCAGTACACGCACTCCGGGCAGCGATACCTCCTGGGATACGGGAATGCCGTGTTCGGCATCTGGGACCGCGACCGGCCCGGCGGGCCGGTGGAGCGGTTTCCCCGGACGTCCGCGGGGTGGCAGATGGCCTGGTCCCGGTACTCGGCGCTGGAACCCAATCCGGTCGAGGTCGGCCTGGGACCCTCGGGGATCGCCACGACGCGGACAGGGACCGGGACAGAGGGCGTGGGCGGTCCCGGCGGGGGCGCGCCCCGGGGGGGCCTGGCCCCGACGCGGCAGTTCCCTCGGAGGACCGGTCGGGTCCATCCGGCGTGGTGGCTGGCGCCGATCCTGGCCGGGTGGCTGGGCGGCCTCATCGCGTGGCTGGTGAACCGGGACCTCGACGAGCGGGTGGCCCGCCGGATGCTCGTCACGGGCATCGTGATCAGCGTGGTGTCGGTCGCCCTGATCTTCGGCGTGCTCGGAGGGCCGCGGGCCGGCCGGCCGTTCTGACCCACCCGGGCGGGAGGTCACGGGCACCGCAACGACATGATGTTCCGGGTGTGTCGCCGTCAGCGAGCGGGCCCGAACGTTGCCCCCGGTCGAGGCCTCGCCGGGCCACGCCATCCGAGGAACCCCCCGACGCCCCCGCCGGCGATCCCCCAGGCCAGCGCCAGCAGCCCACCCCCGCATGGATCCGGCCACACCGTGATCGACGCGGGGGAGCCACCGCCGTAGAACCGGATGGTCAGGCCGGCGGCCACGCACCCCGCGACCACGAGCAGCGCGAACCCCACCCCCGCGAGCGCCCCGGCAGCCGCCGCCTGTCCCCGGCTCTCCGCGGGCCTCCCCGCCCGAATGCCGCCCAGGACGGCCGCCGCCAGCGGCACGAGCAGGAACGGCAGGAAGCCGGGCGGGGCGTTCCCGAAGCGCACCTCCGCGAAGGGCGACCGTCCCGGCACGTGCTTCCCGTGGATGAAGGGGGCACCCAGGTTCGCGTCGCCGCGCTCGGGGAACCGCGTGTAGCACAGGAACGTCCGGGGCCTCGCCGTTCCCTCGACCCCGTCGCAGCCGCCCATCGCCGGGACGAGCACCAGCATGGATTGGTTCGGCAGGGCCAGCGCGTGGTGCACCAGGAGGTCGACGCCGGACGCCCCTCCTCCGGCCGTGCGGTCCAGGTACGCGCGGGTGGCGTCAGGCTTCAGCCCCGCGAGCACCAGCAGGCCGACGAACGACAGGCCGAGAGCCGCGGCGAACATCCGCCACGCGCCCGCGAACGCGCCCGCCACCAGGACCGTGACCGCCCGCGGCGGGGCCGCGCCCGGCGCCGCGCTCGCCGCCCGAATCCCGGACAGTCCCGACCACGCCCCCCCCAGCAGGCCGGTGACGATCCCCGCCACGAGGGGCAGGAGGGCCGCCCACGGCCGGGAGACGCCGATGGCCACCTGGCCGCCCTCGATCACGGGGATCCGGAAGTGGAACCCGACCAGCAGCGACAGCAGGAACGTGAGGAGCCCGAACGGCAGCCCGACGGCGGCCCCCCACAGCGCCCGGCGGAACAGCCCGCCACCGGCGCGGTCGCCCACGGCCACCCCGCCCCGGAACAGCAGCACGACGCCGATTGCCGTGATCGTGAGCAGGGCGACCGAGATGTCGAGGAACGTTCCCCGCACGCCGGAGCCGCTCGCCCGGACCTGGATCGGGACCCGCAGCGAGCCGAAGACGTACAACCCGCCGATGCGGGCCACGGTCACGTTCGAGCGGGCGATGCCGCCGATGAGGTCCTGGCCGAACGCGAGCGCCTCGCCGACGGCGAGCATGGCCAGGAACGCCACCTCGGACCGCCCCAGTGCGAGGTTGGCCAGCGCCAGCGGGCGCCCGCGGCGGTCGGCGGGCCCCGGCCTGGCCGCGGCCGGAGGGACGGGCGGCGCGGCCGTGGTCGCCGTGGCGGCGGGCAGTCGTTCGGTCGGGGCCTCCGCGCCGGCCGCGGGAAGCGCCTGCGTGGGCCGTTCCGCTGCCGGCTCCCCGGCCAGCTCTCCGGCCGTCTCCCCTGCCCCCTCGTCCGGGGACTTCCGGGCCGGGAGCGGCAGGTCGACGGAGATCGGTCGGCCGGGCGGGCGGTCTGCGGGCCCACCCTCCCCCTCGCGCTGGGGGCTCACGCCAGGGCCGCCTCGACCAGCTCGGCGACCTCGGTGGGCGTGCGCCCCACCTTCACGCCGACCGCCTCGAACGCCTCCGCCTTGGCCTGCGCGGTACCCGAGGACCCGGTGATGATCGCCCCCGCGTGCCCCATACGCTTCCCCACCGGCGCGGTGAACCCGGCCACGTAGGCCACCACCGGCTTGGTCATCGCCTCGGAGACGAACCGCGCGGCGCGCTCCTCGTCGTCGCCGCCGATCTCGCCGATCAGGATGGACAGGTCGGTCTCGGAGTCGGCCTCGAACCGTTCGAGGGCCTCGATGAACCCGATTCCGTGCACGGGGTCGCCGCCGATGCCGATGCACGTCGACTGGCCGACCCCCCGCAGCGTCAGCTCGTTCACGATCTGATAGGTCAGGGTCCCGGAGCGCGACACCAGGGCCACCCGGCCGGGCTTCGCGATCTCGTGGGGGATGATCCCGACGTTCGACCTCCCGGGGGAGATCAGCCCCGGGCAGTTCGGCCCGATCAGCACCGTGGGCTTCCCGGCTAGGTAGGCGGCCACGCGAGCCATGTCGGCCACGGGAATGCCCTCGGTGATGGCCACGACCAGCCGGACCCCGGCGTCGGCCGCCTCCAGGATCGCGTCGGCGGCGAACCGGGCCGGGACGTAGATCACCGACGTGTTCGCACCCGTGGCGGCGACCGCCTCGAGGACGGTGTCGAACACCGGGATGCCCTCGACGTCCTCCCCGTCCTTCCCCGGTGTGACGCCGGCCACGACGTTCGTCCCGGCGGCCCGGTTCCGCAGCGAGTGGAACCGGCCCTGCTCGCCGGTCAGTCCCTGGACCGCGACGCGGGTGGACTCGTCGATGAGGACGGCCACGGCTACGCGGCCTCTTTCGCGAGGTCGGCGGCGCGCTGGGCCGCCTCGTTCATCGTGGCCGCGGCGACGATCCGCGGATGGCCGGCGTCGGCCAGGATCCGCCGGCCCTCCTCGGCGTTCGTCCCGTCCAGCCGGACCACGATCGGAACGTGGGCCTCCACGCGGTTCAGCGCCTCGAGGATGCCCCGCGCCACCAGGTCGCAGCGCGTGATCCCGCCGAAGATGTTCACGAGCACGCTCCGGACCTCGGGGTCGGACAGCAAGACCTCCATCGATGTGGCCATGAGGTCCGCGCCCGCGCCCCCGCCGACGTCCAGGAAATTCGCCGCCCGCCCGCCGGACTGCGCGACGACGTCGAGCGTCGACATGACCAGCCCGGCCCCGTTGCCGATGATCCCGACCTCGCCCTCCAGCTTCACGTACTGCAGTCCCTGCTCCTTCGCGCGCGCCTCGGTCGGATCGACTGGGAACGAGCCGCGCAGCGCCTCGACCCCGGGCTGGCGGAACAGGGCGTTGTCGTCGACGGTGACCTTGGCGTCGAGCGCGGCGACGGTCCTGTCGCCCAGCAGCACCAGCGGGTTGACCTCGACGAGCGTGGCGTCGGCCGCGATCACCACCTCCCACAGCCGCATCAGCACGCCGGCCGCGCCCCTCCGGGCCTCCGCGGGCAGCGGCCCGGCCAGGTAGGTCAGCTGGTACGGCCGGATGCCCAGCAGCGGGTCGATGTGGATGCGCCGCAACGCTTCCGGCTTGGTCCGGGCGACCTCCTCGATGTCCATGCCGCCCTCGGAGGACACCATCGCCAGGTACTTCTTCGCGCCCCGGTCGAGCGTGATCGCGGCGTAGAACTCCGCCGCGATGTCGACCAGCTGCTCGACGAGCACCCGCGTCACGGGCATGCCCTGGAACCCCTCGGCGAGCATGCGGCGGGCAGCGTCCTCGGCCTCCTGCGGCGACTTGGCGAGGACGATGACGCCCCCCTTTCCCCGGCCGCCGACCTGCACCTGGACCTTGACCACCGCCCGCCCGCCGAACCGCTCGGCCGCGGCCCGCGCGTCCTCCGGCGTCCGGGCGACCACACCCTCGGGCGTTGCGACGCCGTGGGCGCGGAAGATGTCCTTGCCCTGGTGCTCGTACAGGTCCACTACGCGGTGGCTTTCTGGGCCAGGCGCTCGTTCAGCCAGGCGATGATCTCGCCGGTGGGAGCCCCGGGCGTGAAGATCTTCTCGATGCCGGCCCGCTGCAGGGGCTCGATGTCGTCCTTCGGGATGATTCCCCCGCCGAACACGAACACCTCGTCGGCGCCCTGCTCGCGCAGGCCCGTGACGACCTTCGGGAACAGGGTCATGTGTGCGCCGGAGTGGCACGACAGCCCGACCGCGTCGGCGTCCTCCTGGATGGCGGCGGCCACGATCTGCTCGGGCGTCTGGTGGAGCCCCGTGTAGATCACCTCGAACCCGGCGTCGCGCAGGGCCCGGGCCACGACCTTCGCGCCCCGGTCGTGCCCGTCCAGCCCGGGCTTGGCCACGATGATCCGGAACTTCTCCGCCATGGGAGTCGGAATGATACCCAGCGATGCCCTGCGGGACCGTTGCCCGGCCGGGTCGCGGCCCGTTCCTATACTTGCAGCATGGCGCGGCGCATCCGCTTCCGGCCTCCAGGGCTCAAGCCGACCACGAAGATCGGCACGCTCGGGCCCTACCGAGGCCGCCTGGGCCTGGGCTGGGTCATCGCGCCGATGGTCGTCGGCGCCCTGCTCCTGATCGCCGTCGGGGCGTATTTCCTCGCCCGATAGCCGGTCCGCGCCCGTCCTTCACAGCGACCTCACAGGTCCATGGAACCCTGGCCTCATGGCGAGGGGCCAAGGTCTCTTCGTGGATTCGACACCCCGAGGAGACGTGATGGATGCGACGCGTGCCTTCAATTGGGACGGCGGCCCGGCTCCGGAGGGACGCGTGCCGGCGAGTGGCCGGGCGGCCCCCGTGCATCGCGACCCCGGCGGCGCCGGCGGCATGTCGCGAAGCGGTCGCGGATGCTCGCCGCCCTGCTCAGCGCTGCCACGTTCCTCGGGCTGGCCGGTTCGATGGCCGCCCGCGCCGCGGGCACGTCGACCGTCTCCGCGACCACGGGCTCGGCGACGTCGACCGGCTCGGGGAGCTCCTCGTCGTCCTCGTCGAGCTCGAACAGCAGCTCCTCGTCCAGCTCCTCGAGCGGAACCACCGGCTGGTCCGCATCCGCGGGTTCGACCTCCGGGAGCGGCCAGACCCACACCGTCAGCCATGCGAGCTGAGGCACGCTTCCCGGCCATGGGCTCGGACGCCCACCTGATCGTGGTGGGCGGATCGGTCGCCTCGCTCGAGCGGGCCCGGGACATGATCGGCGAGCTCGAGGCGACGTGGAGCCGGTTCCTCGACAACAGCGAGGTCACGGTGCTCAACCGGCAGGCCGGACGGCCGGTCCCCGTGTCCGCGGGGACCCTCGCGCTGGTCGAGCGGGCGCTCGAGGGTGCCCGGGTCACCGAGGGGAGGTACGACCCCACGCTGCTTCGCCACCTCGAGCGGGTCGGCTACGACCGGAGCTTCGAGCTCCTCGCCGAAGAGGGCTCAAATCGCGTGGAGGAATTCCCACTGGCGCTGCTGGAACGGCCCGGATCGCGTGATCGTCGACCGGGTGGGTAGCACCGTGACCGTCCCGCGCGGCGTGGGGTTCGACCCGGGGGGCATCGGGAAGGGGTTCGCGGTCGACCTCGTGGTCGAGGCCCTGACGCGCGACGGCGCCGACGGCGTCTGCGTGAACGTCGGCGGCGACCTCCGGGTCGAGGGGATCTCGCCGGCCGGCGGGCCGTGGGTGGCCGGGGTCGAGCACCCCACCCGGAGCCGGCTGGCAGCGCTCCTTTCCCTGACCAGGGGCGCCGTCGCCACCAGCACGCGAACGCGCCGCACGTGGGGCCCGGCGAACGACCGCCGCCATCACCTGATCGACCCGGCCACCGGCCGGCCCACGGTGACGCGGGTGGTCTCCGCCACCGCGGTCGCGTCCGAGGGGTGGCAGGCCGAGGTGCTGGCGAAGGCCGCATTCCTCGCCGGACCCGGCGACGGGCTGGCGCTGCTCGAATCCCGCGGCGCGCAGGGCCTGGTCGTCGACGACGAGGGCACCGTGCACGAGTAGGCCGGGCTGGGCGAGTTCACGTGCCGCGCTTGCCGGGGATCGTGGTGGCGCGTGAGCTCGCAGGTGCTGTGGTACTCGGCGCGCGCCGCCGGGATCGTCGCGTGGGCGCTGGCCGCCGCGTCGGTGATCTGGGGTCTGGTGGTGTCCACGCGGGCGGTGGCGCCGCGGCCCAAGCCGGCCTGGTGGTTCGATCTCCACCGGTTCCTGGGCGGGGCCGCGGTCGTGTTCACGGGCGTGCACGTCGTCTCGATCCTGTTGGACAGCTACGTGCACTTCGGGCCGGTGAACGTGCTGGTGCCGCTCACCGGCTCGTGGCATCCCGTGGCCGTGGCGTGGGGCATCGTGGCGATGTACCTGCTCCTGGCCGTCGAGGTCACGTCGCTCCTCCGCAGCCGGATGCCGAGGCGGCTGTGGCGCGGCGTGCACTTCGCGACCTTCGGCCTGTACCTGGTCGCCACGGTCCACGCGCCGTCCGCCGGCACCGACGCCTGGGCCGCGCCGTTCACCCTCGCCGTGCTCATGTCCCTGCTGGCGGTGGGCGCCCTGACCTTCATCCGCATGTGGCAGGCCGCCGAGCGGCGATCCAACGAACTCACACGGGCACGGCCGCCGATCGGGATCGGACCGATCAGGCTCGGAGCTCCCGAAAACCGTTCGCGGTGAAGTCGCCGTCGAAGGCCAGCGCCTCCCGGACTCGCAAGGACCTCATGAGCCGCGCCTCGTCGAGGTCCTCCTCGAGCAGGATCTGGAGTCTTTTCATCGACTTGAGCCTCCCCCACCGAGGGCCATTTGCATCATCCATCCCCGGGGATGCCGGAGGATTCTGCGCCTCAGAGTCTCTTCAGCGGGGCGAAGGCCAGCATGAGGTGCTTCTCGCCCACGTCCTCGAACGCCACCGTGGCGCGGGCGTCGGTGCCCATGCCGGACACGCTGATGACCACGCCCTCGCCCCACCGGTCGTGCAGGACGGTGTCGCCGGGGCGGACCTCGACCTGCTCGCGGCCCCCGCGGCCCTGCGAGACCTGACCGCCGCGACCACGCCGGCCGGTCTTCGGTTCCAGCTGTCGCACGAGGTCGCCCGGGATCTCCGACAGGAACCGTGACGGCGGGTTGTACGACAGCGAGCCGAACAGCGACCGGCTCCAGGCGTTGGTGAGGTATAGGCGCTCCTTGGCCCGGGTGATCCCCACGTATGCCAGCCGGCGCTCCTCCTCCAGCTGCGCCGAGTCGGTCATCGACCGGTAGTGCGGGAACACGCCGTCCTCCATCCCGACGATGAACACCACCGGGAACTCCAGCCCCTTGGCGATGTGCAGCGTCATCAACGTGACGGTCGACGCCTGCTCGTCGTACTGGTCGGCGTCGCTGACCAGCGCGACCTGCTCCAGGAAGTCGGCCAGCCCCTCCCCGCCGCGCGCCTCGAACTCGGCCGCCACGCCGGACAGCTCCTGGACGTTCTCGATCCGGCCCTGGGCCTCGACCGTCCGCTCGGCCTCCAGCTCGGCGAGGTAGCCGGACTCCTGCGCCACGGCGTCGACCAGCCGCGACGGGGTCATGCCGTCCTCGATCATGTGCTGCAGGCGATCCAGGACCTGCACGAAGCCCGCCACGGCGCCGCGCGCCCGGGCCCCCAGCACGCTGATCTCGTCGACCCGCCGGGCCGCCTCGAGGAACGGGGTCTCCTCCCACCGGGCGAACTCCTCCATGGCGGCGACCGTCGCGTCCCCGATCCCCCGCTTCGGCGTGTTGATCACCCGCCGCGCGCTGACGACGTCCTGCGGGTTCACCAGCAACCGGAGGTACGCCAGCATGTCCTTGATCTCGCGGCGCTCGTAGAACCGGACGCCGCCCACCACGCGGTACGGCAGGCCGGCCTTCATGAAGATGTCCTCCAGCACCCGGCTCTGCGCGTTCGTCCGGTAGAACACCGCGACGTCGCGGTACCGGTAGCCCTCCGCCTCGGCCAGGCGGTCGATCTCCTGCGCCACGAACGCGGCCTCGTCGTGCTCGGAGTCGGCCCGGAACCGTACGGCCAGCTCGCCGTGCTGTCCTTCGGTCCACAACGACTTCGGCTTGCGCTGGACGTTGTGCTCGATCAACGCGTTGGCCACCGCCAGGATGTTCTGCGTGGAGCGGTAGTTCTGCTCCATCAGGAACACCTCGGCGTCGGGGTGGTCGCGCTCGAAATCCAGCAGGTTCTGGATCGTCGCGCCCCGCCACGAGTACACGCCCTGGTCCGCGTCGCCCACCACGCAGATGTTCCGGTACTTCGCGGCCAGGAGGTTCACCAGGTGGTATTGCGCGCGGTTCGTGTCCTGGTACTCGTCGACCAGGATGTACCGGAACCGCTCCTGGTAGTGCTCGAGCACCTCCGGGTGGTCCCGGAACAGCCGCGCGGTCTCGCTGATCAGGTCGTCGAAGTCGAGCGCGCCCGCCGCGCGCACCCGCCGCTCGTAGGCCGCGTACACCTCGGCCACCTGACGCTCGTAGAAGTTGCCCGCCTGCTCCAGGACCTGCGCCGCCGACAGCAGGTGGTCCTTCGCCTTGCCGATAGCCGCGGCCATGGCCCGCGGCGGCCACCGCTTGGGATCCAGGTTCAGCTCTCGCAGGACCATGTTCAGCACCCGCTCGGTGTCGCTCTCGTCGTAGATCGAGAACGACGACGGCAGGCCCAGGTGGTTGTGCTCGCGGCGGAGGATCCTGGCGCACGCCGAGTGGAACGTGAGGATCCACATGCCCTTGGCGATGCGGGTTCCCAGGAGGCCCTCGACCCGCTCGGCCATCTCCCGGGCGGCCTTGTTCGTGAAGGTGATGGCGAGGATGCCGTACGGCGACACGCCATGCTCCCGGATCAGGTACGCGACGCGGTGGGTCAGCGCCCTGGTCTTCCCGGAACCGGCCCCCGCCACGATCAGCACCGGCCCCTCGGTGTGGAGCACGGCCTCCCGCTGGATCGGGTTCAGCGGCTCCAGCAACGGCGAAAGGCCCGACTCCTGGGGAGGAGCGGGCGCGCCGGCATCGGCCGTCGGTCGGGGGGACGCGGGGGTCACCCCCCGATTCTAGGCGCCGCCCCCGTCATCCTCCGGACGACCGCCGCCTGGAGTTCCACGGGCGCACGGCCGGGGTAGGGTTGAACCCATGTCCAGAGCTCAAGAACACGCGCCCACCGAACCGCAGCCGGCCGTCCCGTCCTCGGCCTCCCCGACGCCCGCGGCGGCAATGCCGGCCTCCACTCGCCTCGGCCGCCGCTCGAGGGCGAACGGGACGGGGGTACGACCCGTGGCCAGGATCGCGCTCGTCATCATCGCCGCCGTCCTGGTGATCTTCCTGATCCTCGGACTGGTGGGCTACCCCTTCCACGTCAAGGTCAACAAGGACCGGGGCGGGAAGGGCGGGGGCGGCCACCAGGGCCCGAAGGTCACGCACTCGGCCAACCCGTAACCAGCGGTTTGTCCGGGCGGTGGGCGAAGGAGCGCACGAGTTGGCGTTCCTTCGCTACTCCCACTCGATGGTCGCCGGGGGCTTGCTGGTGACGTCGTAGACGACCCGGTTGACCCCGGGGACTTCGGAGACGATGCGACCGGAGATGCGCTCGAGGACGTGGTATGGGAGGCGCGCCCAGTCGGCGGTCATCGCGTCCTCGCTGGTCACCGCTCGGATCACCACCGGGTGCTGGTAGGTGCGGCCGTCGCCCATGACGCCGACACTCCGGACGCCGGCCAGCAGCGCCACGTACCACTGCCACAACTCCCGGTCGAGGCCGGCCCGGCGGATCTCCTCTCGGAGGATGTGGTCGGCGGCGCGGACCAGCGCGAGCCGCTCGGCTGTGACGTCGCCGATCACGCGAACGGCCAGTCCGGGCCCGGGAAAAGGCTGCCGTTGTGTGACCTCTTCGGGCAGCCCCAGCTCCGCCCCGACCTGGCGGACCTCGTCCTTGAACAGGTCGCGGAGCGGCTCGACCAACTCGAAATCCATGTCCTCCGGCAGGCCGCCCACGTTGTGATGGCTCTTGATCCTCGCCGCATCTCGGGAACCGCTCTCGATGACATCGGGGTACAGCGTTCCCTGAACCAAAAACCGGCTACCGCGGTGCTCCCGCGCAACCTCCTCGAAAACCCTGATGAATTCCTCGCCGATGATCTTTCGCTTCTCCTCGGGATCGTCGACGCCGGCAAGCCTCGCGAGGAATCGATCGGCCGCCTTCATATGCACCAACGGAATGTGGAAGTGCCGGGCGAAGGTGTCCTCGACCTGCTCCGCCTCCCCTTCTCGGAGCATGCCGGTGTCCACGAAGACGCAGGTGAGCCGGTCTCCGATCGCCTTGTACACGAGCAGGGCGGCCACCGCGGAGTCCACTCCCCCGCTCAAGGCGCAGAGGGCGTCCGCGTCGCCGATCTGCTCGCGGATCCGCTCGACGCTGCGCTCGATCACGTTCGCCGGTGTCCAGTCCGGCAACAGCCCGCAGCCGTCGTACAGGAACCGCTTCATCACGTCCTGCCCGCGCGGCGTGTGCGCGACCTCCGGGTGGAACTGCACGGCGTACAGGCCCCGCTCCGGGTCCTCCATGGCCGCGACCGGGATGGCCTCGGTGCGGGCGGTGACCCGGAACCCGGCGGGCGCGCGCTCAACGGCGTCGCCGTGGCTCATCCACACCGTCTCGCGCTCGGGCAGGTCGCCGAGCAACACCCCGGGGGAGGTCACCGTGAGGTCGGTGCGCCCGTATTCCCGGACGCCGGTGGGGGCGACCACGCCGCCGAGGGCCCTGGCCATGACCTGCTGGCCGTAGCAGATGCCGAGGACGGGGATCCCGAGATCGAACACGCGCGGGTCGATGTCCGGCGCGCCGGGCTCGTACACGCTGGCCGGCCCGCCGGACAGCACCAGCCCCGCCGGACGCCTCCCCCTCAGTTCCTCGGCGCTCGTATCGAATGGCACGATCTCGGAGTAGACGTGCGCCTCCCGGATCCGCCGGGCGATGAGTTGCGCGTACTGCGCCCCGAAGTCCAGCACCAGCACCGGCTGCGGGCCGCGCGCGCCGGTCGTGAGTGGCTCGAGCGGCGACTCCTGGTTCCGTTCGATCGGGGGGCTATCGCTCGGCATCAGGTCCCCAATCCTCTCTTGGCGCGGGGCCTCGCTCTTGAGCCCCCCGAGCCCCCCGTCACGCCATCCCCACGCCCTGGGACCGCTGGTACGTCTTGCCCTCGGACTTGATCGACGGCGCGACGACCAGCTCGGCCTTCTGGAACTCGCGGATGTTCGCGTAGCCGGTCGTGGCCATCGACATGTTGAGCCCCCCGAACAGGTTCAGCGTTCCGTCGTTCTCGTGGGCGGGGCCGACCAGGATCTCCTTCAACGAGGCGGCCTGGGGCGTCTTCACGCGCGCGCCGCGCGGGAGCGTCGGGTGGAACGTGGCCATCCCCCAGTGGAACCCGCGCCCCGGGGCCTCGTACGCCCGCGCCAGCGGCGAGCCGATCATCACCGCGTCGGCCCCGCACGCGATGGCCTTGGCGATGTCCCCGCCGGTGCGCATCCCGCCGTCGGCGATCACGTGGCAGTACCGGCCCGTCTCGTGGAGGTGCTGCATGCGCGCGGCGGCGGCGTCCGCGATGGCCGTCGCCTGGGGAACGCCCACGCCGATGACGCCGCGGGTGGTGCATGCTGCCCCCGGCCCCACCCCGACCAGCACGCCGATCGCTCCCGTTCGCATCAGGTGCAGCGCCGTCGAGAACGACGCCACGCCGCCGACGACCACCGGCAGGTCGAAGGTGGCGATGAACTGCTTGAGGTTCAGCGGCTCGCTCTTCGTGGACACGTGCTCGGCCGACACGACCGTCCCCTGGATCACCAGGACGTCGAGCTGCGCCTCGAGGACCAGGCCCTGGTACCGGGAGACGCGCTGCGGCGTCAGCGAGGCCGCCGCGACCAGGCCCTCCTCCTTGATCTCGCGGATCCGCTGGACGATGAGCTCGTCCTTGATGGGCTCCTGGTACAGCTCCTGCATCCGCCGGGTGGCCTTCTCGTCGGGCAGGGCGGCGATCTCGTCGAACACCGGGTCGGGGTCCTCGTAGCGGGTCTGGAGTCCCTCGAGGTTGAGGACCGCCAGGCCGCCCAGCCGGCCGATCTCCACTGCGACGGCCGGCGACACGACGCCGTCCATCGCGCTCGCCATCATCGGGAGGCCGAACGTGTAGGCGTCGATCTCCCAGGAGATGTCCACGTCGTCGGGGTCCCGGGTCCGCCGCGACGGCACGATGGCCACCTCGTCGAATGCGTACGCCCGCCGGGCCTGCTTGCCGATGCCGATCTCGAGTTCCACGCGAGCCTCCTACCAGCGCCAACGGGCCGGATACGCGAGACGCCCGCCCGGGGAAGGGCAGGCGTCGGGGTGTTCCATGACGGAATGCTACCGGACCGCCTCCCCGATCGCGAGCATCGATTTGCACGTCCACGGGTTCCGGCCGACGATGGTCTCCGTGAGGTTGCCCTTCACCTGACGCTGACGTCACCGCGTCGTTGAATCGCCCGCCAGTTCCAGCGCGTCTGCGGGACCGTCGTGGTGGTGTTCGGGTCTGCGAGCCGACCAGCGACCCGGCGCCCCTCGAGCGCCTCCAAGAACCGGGGCCGCGAGGCCCCCACCCCCACCCGTTGGCGAGTCGAGCGGGCTAGCGGCCCTCGGCGACCGTGCCGGATTCCGTCAGGCGGAGGTCGGTCATGCCGCTGTGGACGTGGTCGCCTTCGACCAGGGTGGCGCTGTCGTCGATGTGGCCCAGGTCGCGCAGTGCATCGAGGATCTGCTGGAGCGACTCGATCGGCTCCTGGTCGAGGGTGTTGACCGTGATCTCGGGGTGCTCCGGAGCCTCGTAGGGGTCGTCGACGCCGGTGAAGCCCGTGATCTCGCCGGCCAGCGCCTTCTTGTACAGGCCCTTGGGGTCGCGGTGGGCGGCGATCTCCTCGACCGTCGCGTACACGTAGACCTCGACGAACTCACCGATCAGCGCGCGGCACTCGTCGCGGACGTCGCGGTACGGCGAGATCGCGCACGTGATCGTCGCCACGCCGTTGCGGGTCAGGAGGTTCGCCACGAACCCGATCCGCCGGATGTTCGTGTCGCGGTCCTCCTTCGAGAACCCCAGGCCCTTGGACAGGTTCTGGCGGACGATGTCGCCGTCGAGCATCTCGGTCTTCATCCCCCGGGCCTGGAACTCGTGGTACAGCATCTCGGCGAGGGTGGACTTCCCGGCACCGGACAGGCCGGTGAACCAGACCGTGAAGCCCTTCTGGTCGGGATGTTGGTTGCCAAGCGTCACAGGAAGCTCCTTCCGACGGCGCCCTCCGGCGCCTCGATGTCGTACAGCGACAGGATGGACGGCCCCACGTCGACCAGCCGCAGACCCTCGGCCATGCCGGTCTGCTGCCCGGGATGGCCGTTCATCACGAAGATCCCGTTGCGGTCGTGGTTGGCCCCGTCGGGGCCGGTGTCGTTCTCGTAGGTGAAGACGCCCCCGACCGTGGCCGCGGCCACCGCGCCGACCGAGCGCCAGGCCAGGTCTCCGAAGTACACGATGAGGTCCGGCGCGACGCCGCGCACCTCCGTGTACGCGTCCTGGGGCCTGATGACCTTCGTCCCGAGGCGCTCGCCGTCCGGCCCGGCCATGGCCTCCAGACGCTCGGTGAGCTCGGCACGGGTTGATTCGTACTGCGCCGGCTCGACGATGCCCTCCGGCTCGCGGCCCTTCACGTTGAGGAACAGCCGTCCGTAGTACCCGCCATCGCCCCACGCGACCGTCTTCGACCAGTCGATCGGCGCCTTGGCGATCGGCGTCTGCTCGGTGACCGCCTCGAGCAGCGACAGGTAGCCCTCACGGATCAGCCAGTCGTTGAAGCACACGCCGCCGATCATGGGCCGGGCGCCGTGGTCCGACATGAGGATCGTGATCACGTCGTCGGGCAAGAGCTCCAGCAGCGACCCCACCTCGCGGTCGAGCATCCGGTAGTAGTCCTGGAACGCCGTCTCGAACCGGTTCCCCGGTTCGTACTTCGGATGGGTCGGGTCGTAGTACTGCCAGAACACGTGGTGGAGGCGGTCGACGCCGATCTCCACGAACATGAAGAAGTCCCACGCCTTGTTCTTCACCAGCCGCCGCGCGACCTGGAACCGCCGTTCGGTCATCTTGAACACCTGGTCGAGCACGAAGTCGTAGCCCTGCTCGCGAAAGTTCGGGATGTCGAAGATGTACCTGCCGGGCCCGCCCAGCTCCTCCTCGATCTCCGTCTGGACCTCGGCCGGCGCCGCGTAGGACTTGGCCGAGGGCGGCGTGAGGAAGCAGGACACCCTCCACCCCTCGACGGGCTTCGGCGGATACCCCGGCGGCACGCCGATCAGCAGCGACTTCAGTCCGCGCTTGCCCAGCTCGTCCCAGACCTGGGGCTCGGTGACCTTGTCGGACGTCGCGATCGACAGGCCGTCGTAGGTGGTGTCCTTGCGGTTGCGGAAGCCGTAGATGCCGAGCTGGCCGGGGGTCTTGCCGCTCATCGCGCACGCCCACGCGGGGACCGTGATGGGCGGCGTGATGCTGGCCAGATCGCCGTGCAGCCCGGATTCCATCAGCTTGCGGATGTTGGGGACCTCGTCGGCGAGGTCGCGGAACAGCAGCTGCGGTGTCCCGCAGTCCAAGCCGATCACTGCGACCCGCGGGCCCTCTGACATGTCCGGCACGAACTCTCCTCGTGGGGCGCCTCACGAAAAGGAGCGTGGCCGAATGGAGGCCGCGCTCCGGAAGCGGGCCCATTGTACCCGCTGGTCAGGAGCCCGTACCGACGAATCCCGGCGAGGACGCAGGGCTGTCAGGTCACCGTGATGGTCGTCTTGCCCGGCTTGTAGTTGGAGTCGTTTGCCGAGCAGACGTGCTTGCCGGTCGCCGTCCCCTTGGGGAACGTGATCTTGGCGATTCCGCTCGAGTTCGTCGTCGGGCTCTTCCCGATGCACGAGACGTGGGCCCCGGACACCGGCTGTCCGGCGTCCTTGACGGTGAACGTCACCGTGTGCGCGGCCGTGTGGCTGAACGAGGTCGGGCTCGCCGTGAGCGAGAGCCCCGCCAGGATCTGCGTGTGGACAGGAAAATCGGGTTCGGGCTGGTGGCCACCAGCACGTTCGCGACGATGTCGAGGCAGCCGAACGTCCCCTCCGCCTCGAGCGTGTTGAAGTTGAGCCAATCCGGCGGCATGTTGATCGTGCGGACGACACCGAACGCCGACACCATGGTGTTGGTCCGCACCGCATTGATCTTCCCCCTGCCCAGATCGCCCGTCACGACCGAGATCCGGCCCTGGAGCCCGTCGGCTAGGGCCACGCGCGTGATGGTGCCGCTGCTCGTCCCCGGGACGATCTTCGGTGTCGAGGTGCCGACCTTCCACAGGTCCAAATGGGCGCATGCCTTGGTGGACGTCGGTGCGCAGTACGCCAGGAACACCCCGCCGCCGTTGCGGGCGGCGAGCGCCACGGGCTGGCGCGGCTCGTTGTCGACGTTGGTGTTGAAGGAGGAGGGCGCCTTCATGGCCTGGCCCTCGTTGTCCAGCAGCTTCTTCCGCCACACGACGTGAAGCCTGCCGTCCGAGGTACGGAACATCCCCGGATAGTCGAACCCGTTGTCGACCTTCGCGATCTTCGTCCAGACACCGGGCCCGCCGGCATGGGCCGTCCCGGCAGGAACGAGGGCGGCGACCATGATCGCGGTCGCGACGAGGAGCGCGGCTCGGGGGGGCGCGTCGACGCATCTTTGTTCTCCCTTCGCTGATGTGGGGGGTGCGAAGGGCAGCAAATCTAGCGACAAGGCCGAAAATCGCCAGCCTCTATGATTCGGCGTCAGTGTCAATCCTCCGCCGGTTCGCATACCTGACCGCCGCGGTGAACGCCGTGGTCGGGCTCGCCCTCGCCGCCGTCCCGAAGTTCGTCACGAAGACGGTCTTCTCGCAGGTGCCCTATCCCGAGTACGCATGGGTCCGCATCGCCGGCGTGGAGGCGTTCGGCCTGGCCCTGCTCCAGGTCCTGGTGGCGCAGCGGGCCGCCGAGGTGTGGTGGTGGTCGTGGGCCTTCGTCATCGTCGAAGGCCTGATCGCCGTGATCGCGGCCCTCAACGCGATCTTCGGCCTGACGGCGGGCTCCTCCAGCGTGTTGTGGTGGCTCATCGCGGGCGTGAACGCAGTGCTCACCGCAGGCATCCTCTGGGGCCTCGGCCGCACCGGCCAGGAGCGCCCGCTCCCCTGATCCGGACGAACCGCCGTACGGCCCCACCCGTAGTACCCCCGAGGGGTTGGCCCGGCTCGCCCGCCCGGTTCACGGCCCCTCAGAGGGCGCCCCGATCGAGGAGGGAGGGCTCGAATGCCCCACACGAGACCGAAGGGAGGAGCCCGGCGACTGGTCGCCTTGGTCGCGATCCTGCCAGCGCTGCTCCTGGCCACCGCCGCTCTGTCGGCGCCCGCCGGTGCTGCATCCGACACGCGAGGAGGACCCACGTGCTTCGGCAGGCAGGCCACCATGGTGGGAACGGCGAACCGTGACGAGATCGAGGGGACGGCGCACACCGACGTCATCGTGGCCCGCGGCGGGAACGACGAGGTCCACGGCCGTGGCGGCGCGGACTTCATCTGCGGCGGTCGCGGGGCGGACCACCTCGAGGGCAATCGGGGGAACGACCATCTGAATGGCGGCCGTGGCACCGACGTCCTCGACGGAGGACTCGGAACGGACGTGTGCATCAGCGGAATGCCCGAGAACTGCGAGTAACAGGGATCGACGCCAGAGGGCCGGGACAGCTCCCGGCCCTCTGGTCTTCCGCCTTTGCCCGGATCAATGCGTGTGGCCGTGGCCGCCGCCGGCGGCGGGCTCCTCCTCCTCGGGCTTCTCCACGACCGCACTCTCCGTGGTCAGGACGAGCGCGGCGATGGATGCCGCGTTCTGCAGCGCCGAGCGGGTGACCTTGGCCGGGTCGATGATGCCGACCTTGAACATGTCGACGTGCTCGCCCTTGGCGGCGTCGAACCCGCGGTGCTCACCCTCCGAGCGAATCTGCGCCACGACGACCGCGCCCTCGTAGCCGGCGTTCTCGGCGATCAGCCGGGCCGGATCGGCGAGCGAGTCCTTGACGATCCGCCCGCCGGTGGCCTCGTCGCCTGAGAGATCCAGCTTCTCGAGCACGGACTCCGCCCGGAGCAGGGCCACGCCGCCGCCGGCGACGATGCCCTCCTCCACCGCTGCCTTGGTCGCCGAGACGGCGTCCTCGATGCGGTGCTTCTTCTCCTTGAGCTCGACCTCGGTCGCGGCTCCGACCTTGATCAGCGCCACGCCGCCCGCCAGCTTGGCCAGGCGCTCCTGGAGCTTCTCCTTGTCCCAGTCCGAGTCTGTTTTGTCGATCTCGGCCTTGATCTGGTTGATCCGGCCCTTGACGTCCTCCGGGTTGCCCTGTCCCTCGACGATCGTGGTGTCGTCCTTCGTGACGACCACGCGCCGGGCCTTGCCCAGCAGGTCGATGGTGGCGTTCTCGAGCTTCAGGCCGACCTCTTCGGAGATGACCTGGCCGCCCGTGAGGATGGCCATGTCCTGGAGCATCGCCTTGCGGCGGTCCCCGAAGCCCGGAGCCTTCACGGCGATCGCGGCGAACGTCCCCCGGATCTTGTTCACGACGAGGGTGGCGAGGGCCTCGCCCTCGACGTCCTCGGCGACGATCACGAGCGGCTTGCCGCCCTGCAGGACCTTCTCCAGCACCGGCAGGATCTCCTGGACGGCGGAGATCTTCTTGTTCGCCAGCAGGATGTACGGCTCCTCGAGGATCGCCTCCATCCGCTCGGGATCGGTCACGAAGTACGGGGAGATGTAGCCCTTGTCGAACTGCATCCCCTCGACGAACTCGAGCTCGATGCCGAACGTGTTGGACTCCTCGACCGATACCACGCCGTCCTTGCCCACCTTGTCGAGGGCCTCGGCAATGGTCTCACCGATCTCCTGCGACCCGGCGGAGATGGTCGCGACGTGCGCGATCTCCTCCTTGGACTCGATCTCCTTGGCCTGGTCCTTGATGGCCTCGACGGCCGCGGCGACGCCCTTCTCGATGCCCCGCTTGAGGGCCATCGGGTTGGCGCCCGCGGCGACGTTCCTCATGCCGCGGTGGACCATCGCCCGTGCCAGCACGGTCGCCGTCGTGGTGCCGTCCCCGGCCACGTCGTTGGTCTTGGTGGCGACCTCCTTGGCGAGCTGGGCGCCCATGTTCTCGTACGGGTCCTCCAGCTCGATCTCCTTGGCGATCGTCACGCCGTCGTTGGTGATGGTGGGGGCGCCCCACTTCTTGTCGAGCACCACGTTGCGGCCCTTCGGTCCCAGCGTGATCGCCACCGTGTCGGCCAGCTTGTTGACGCCGGCCTCGAGGGCGCGGCGCGCCTCCTCGTCGAATTTCAGCTCCTTGGCTGCCACCTGATGTGAACCTCCTTCGCTGCGAAGCGGGGACCCTGCGGCGCGTGCCGCCGGCGGGTCCCCGGCATCGAACGCCTCCCGGCGCTACTTCTTGATGATCGCGAGCACGTCGCGGGCCGACAGGATGAGGTACTCGTCGCCCTCGACCTTGACCTCGGTGCCGCCGTACTTCGAGTAGATGACCTTGTCGCCGACCTTCACGTCCATGGGGGTCCGCTGACCGTCCTCGAACTTGCCGGGGCCGACGGCGATGACCTCGCCCTCCTGCGGCTTCTCCTTCGCGGTGTCCGGGATGACGATCCCCGAGACCGTGGTCTGCTCCTCCTCGCCGGGCTTGACCACGATGCGGTCCTCCAGCGGCTCCAGGCTGAACTTCGCCACTTCTTCCCTCCTTGCGCCTCTGCCGACCTGACTGCTAGCACTCTGTGCTTGCGAGTGCTAAGGATAGCCGAGGCGGCTGGCAATGGTCAACGCGGCGAGCCGATGGGCACGGTCGAGGGCCCGGCCGCCCGCACGCCCGGCACCGACAGCTCCCCGGTGGAGACCGGCGCCGACCTCGCGGACCTGTGGAGCACCACGCGGGTCGTGGCGGCCGCGAGGAGGACCGCGGCGCCCGCCAACACGAAGGCCGCGCGAGCTCCGAGGGACTCGGCCGCCCAGCCGGCCAGCGGGGCCCCGATCGGGGTCGTCCCCAGGAACACCACACCGAACAGCGCCATCACGCGCCCTCGCATGGCCGGGGCGGCGTGAGACTGCAGCAGGGAGTTCGACGAGGAGATGAACGCCGTGTTGGCGACCCCGCACGGCACCATCGCGGCGAGGGCGGCCGGCAGGCTCGGCATGAGGGCCAGGAGGGCAAGGGCCGCGCCGAAGACCGCCGCGCTCCCCGTCATCAGCCGGTCGCCCACAGAGCCGCGGAACGCGATCACCAGCCCACCGGCGACCGCCCCGACACCCATCATCGAGAACATGACGCCGTATCCGCCCGGGCCCTGGTGCAGCGACTTCGTGGCGAACAGCGGCAGCAGCGTGGAGAAGTTGAAGCCCAGGGTCCCCACCACGAGCATCAGCAGCAGCGGACGGCGCAGGGCGGGCGTCCGGGCGACGTAGCGCAGGCCCTCCCGGAGCTGGCCCTTCGAGCGGGCCACGCGCTCCCGCCCCAGCAGCTCCTCGGGCCGCATCCGCCACAGCGCCACCACCACCGCGACGAAGGACACGGCGTTCAGCAGGAAGCACGGCCCGGTCCCGACGGTTGCGATGAGCAGCCCGGCCACCGCGGGCCCCACGACCCGGGCGCCGTTCATCAGGACGCTGTTCAGGCTGACCGCGTTCGGCAGGTCCCGCCGGCCCACCATCTCGAACACGAACGACTGCCGGGCGGGATTGTCGAGCGCGGTCACGAGCCCCAGCATCCCGGCGAAGACCCAGACCATCCACGCTTCCACCACGCCGGTCACGGTGAGCACGCCGAGGACGGCCGCCAGCCCGCCGGCGGCCGACTGGGTGCCCATCAGCACCTTCCGCTTGTCGAGCCGGTCGGCCAGCACGCCGCCCCACGGGCCGAGCAGCAGGATCGGCCCGAACTGGAGCGCGGCGGTCAGGCCGAGGGCGAGGCCGCTGCCGGTGAGGCTCAGGATGAGCCAGGCCTGGGCCACCGATTGCATCCAGGTCCCGGTCATCGAGACGGCCTGCCCGAAGAAGTACAGGCGGTAGTTCCGGATCTCGAGCGACCGGAACGTGCGATGGGCGGCGCGGCGGGCGCCCGTCGAGGCGCGCGCGGCGGCGGCGCGAGCGGCGTCGCCGGGGCTCACGAGGTCTCGTCCCGCGGTTCGGCCAGTATGGCCTCCAGCAGCTCTGCGGCCCGGGCCAGCACCCGCCGGTCATCGCCGTCCAGCTGAGCCAGCCGGCGCGCCAGGTAGGCCTCCTTCGCCCGGCGACTCCGGCGCAGGAGCTCGGTGCCGGCCGGCGTGACGGCGACCCGGCTCACCCGGCGATCGCGTTCGTCGGTCGTCCGAGCCACCAACCCGGCCTCCTCGAGGCGGGCGACGGCCGCGGTCACCGTCGGCGGCTGGACCCGCTCTGCGGACGCCACGTCGCCGAGCGTCATCGGCCCTCGGCGGTCGATCGTGGAGAGCGCGGAGAGCTGCGACGGGGACATTCCCTCGTCGGCGTGCTGGCGGAGGCGGCGGGCGAGGCGCGTCACGGCGAGCCGGAGCTCCTCGGCCAACCGGTTGACCGATGGCTGCGGACGGGGTGATCTGGACGTACGGGACTGAGGATGCGCGTTCACCTCATTCCAAACTACTTAGCTCGACGAAATATTTCAACCGAATGCCGACTTGGGGGAGAATCCGGGCGATGTTCCAGCCGGAGATCGAAGCCATGCCACCCGCGGAGCGCGAGCGGCTCCAGGCCGGCAGGCTCCGCGACCTCGTGCAGCGCCTGCGCGCGGCCGACGTCCCGTACTGGCGGCAGAAGCTGGGCGGGGTCGACCCGGAAGCGATCCGGGGCGTCGAGGATCTCGCCGCGCTCCCCCTCACCGTGAAGGCCGAGCTCCGGGACGCGTTCCCCTACGGGATGCTCGCGGTCCCGCTGGAGCAGACGATCCGCATCCACGCGTCGTCCGGGACCCGGGGGAAGCCGACGGTCGTCGCGTACACGGCCGGCGACATCGCGGTCTTCGCGGAGGTCAACGCGCGGGCCATCGCCTGCGCGGGCGGCTCGCCCGACGACGTGCTGCACGTGGCGTACGGCTACGGGCTGTTCACCGGCGGGCTGGGGCTGCACTACGGCGGCGAGCGGCTCGGCGCGACCGTGGTGCCCGCCTCGGGCGGGAACCCGGGCCTCCAGGTCCAGCTGCTGGCGGATCTCGGCGCGGCCGGGCTGTGCTGCACGCCCTCGTTCGCGATGCTGCTGGCGGAACGGGCGGCCGAGGACGGGCTCCTCGACCGGATCCGCCTCCGATACGCGGTGTGCGGAGCCGAGCCGTGGTCCGACGCATTCCGGGGCAAGCTCGAACGGGCCTGGGGCGGCATCGACGCCTGCGACATCTACGGGCTGTCCGAGGTCATGGGACCCGGGGTCAGCATGGAATGCCGGGAAGGCAAGGGCGCGATGCACGTCTTCGACGACCACTTCCTGCCCGAGGTGGTCGATCCGGAGACCGGCGAACCGGTCCCGCCCGGCGCGCAGGGCGAGCTGGTTCTGACGACTCTCACGAAGGAGGCGCTGCCGGTGATCCGGTACCGGACCGGCGATGTCACGTCGTTCGTCGACGGCGACTGCCCGTGCGGCCGGACCCACCGCCGGATCGCCCGGTTCTCCGGCCGGGTCGACGACATGCTGGTGATCCGCGGCGTCAACGTATTCCCCAGCGAGATCGAGGCGGTCCTGCTCGACGACGAGGCGCTGGGCGCTCAGTACGCGATCGTGGTCGACACGCGCGGCACGCTGAAGGAGCTCGAGGTGCGCTGCGAGCTGGCGGCCCCCGACCGTGAGCCGCAACGCGACGAGGCCACCGGCCGCCTCCGCGAGCGCCTTGCCGAGCGCCTCCGCATCCGCGTGGAGGTGGTGGTGAGCCCCGCGGGCTCGATCCCCCGCCAGGAGCTGGGCAAGGCCAGGCGCGTGTTCGAACGCACGACCGAGCACGACCCGTTTCCCGGCTGACCGGAGTTCCGCTCGCCACTCAGCAGTGCGTCAGCTCGATGGCCTGGCTTCCCAGGTGGTCGGCGTCGTTCGGGAACCTCGTCACGAGCTTGCACGTAGTGGCGGCAGGCCGGGTGAACAGCGCCGTGTACCGGCTCCTGGCGTCGAGCGTCGCGGTCTTGGTCGTGACCTTGACGAAGCTCGTGCCGCTCTTCCTGAACAGGCTGACGGTGACGGTCTTGCCTCCGTGCCGGGGCAGGACGTTCCCCAGGGCCTCCATCCGCGTGGCCGAGAGCTTCACCACGAAGAGGACGGTGGCCGTGCCCCGAACCGTCTGGGCCACCGATGCGCTCACCGCGCCCACGTCGTCCACGACGACGAGGCTCGCCGTGTACGTGGGGGGCAACTCCGGCGACGCCGCGTACTTATGGGTCGTGACTGCGCCGGTCGTCGTCGCGGACTTCCCGTCTCCGAACGTCCACCGCCACGCTGCCACGTGACGGCCCGGCGAGAGCGGCGAGGATGAGGACGAGCCGTCGAACTGGACGTTCGAGCCGTTCAGGGTCCGGGTGAATTCCGCGATCGGACAGTTCACGATAGCGGCGTTCTCCTGCATGATGTGGACCGTCCTCGGCGTGACCTCGTGCGTGGCGAACTCGCCGCTGCCGCTCGCGGTCCCGCACCGGGCCGGCAGCGTGAACACGGTGAACGGCCCCACGGTCGTGCCATTGTCCAGCTTGGTCGCCGTGCCCTGCATATGAACCTCGCCGGAGTCCAGAGTCCCCTTGTAGTGGGCGGTGACACCCTCGAGAGTCTGGTTGCCCTCCTGGAAGACCGGAAGAGTGATATCGATGGAGCCGCTGCCCTGCGCATTGGAAGGTATCGGTCCCTCGATCGTGGTCGACGGCGTATCGTGCAGGAGGCAGCTTCCGAGCGGCGGCAGGGAGCCGCAGACCTCGAGGTCGACGCGGTACCGGAATGTTCCCGGCTGGGTGTCCTGGTTGTTCACGTTGACCACACGGCGGATCCCGAACGTGCCCGTGTGGTTTCCGGTGACGAACGGGACGGGATCGACCTGCGTCGTGACGTTGACGACGAAGACCCCATGCCCCGCATCGCAGTTGGCGAAATCCGGGCTCGAGCAGTCGTTGTCGTTGCCGGCGATGACCAGGTTGTTTGGGAGGCTCTTCGAGGGCGCGATGCCCGGTGCCGACAAGTTCGACACGGCGAGGTGAAGGGTCAGGCTGTCGAGCCACTTGCTCTGGTCCGTCTGATGGGAGTTGGACGTGTTCGCAAACGTAACGTCGGCGTTGAACGGGTCCCTCGCGTTGAGCGTCGGCCCGATGGCAGCGCTGTAGGTGATGCAGAAGCTGCTCGCGACCTTGGGGGTTGGGGTGCACACCTCCGTGTTCGTCGCAGCTGCTCCTGTCCCCAGGAGTGGGACCGAGAACAGCGAGAGGGCAACGGTCGCAACGAGCCCACGAGCTCGAACTTGCTTGGTCATTGACTGGCCTCCCCCCGAAATGGACGGCTGATGGTACTCGTGGGATGCCCCCAAGGAGAACAAGCTCAGCCTTCGCGCATGAAAGCGACCGTCTCCTTCAGGCCGTCCTCGAGGTGAGTCCAGGGGCGCCAGCCGAGGGCGTCCTCGGCCAGCTCGTTGTCCAGGGCCATCCGGCGCAGCTCTCCGCCCGGCAGCGGGCCGAACAGGGGCTGGCCGCCGAAGGCGGTGATCTCGGCCAGCATCCGGAACAGGCCGTTCACGCTGGTCTCGAGGCCCGTGCCGATGTTGACCAGCCGCCCCGACGCCCGCTCCGCGGCCAGCGCGAAGGCGTGCACGGTGTCGTCGATGAACACGTAGTCGCGGGTCTGGTTCCCGTCTCCGTAGATCGTGGGGGTCTCGCCGGCCAGCATCTTGGAGGCGAAGATCGCGACCACGCCGGCTTCGCCGCTGGGGTCCTGGCGGGGGCCGTACACGTTCCCCAGCGCGAGCGCGGTGTACTCCAGGCCCCGGAACCGCTGGTAGAACCGGAGGTAGTCCTCGCCGACCTTCTTCGTGATGCCGTACGGCGACAGCGGATGCGAGCCCGACGTCGCGGTCTCCTTCACCGGGAGGCGGCGGGGCTCGCCGTAGATCGTGCCGCCGGAGGACGCGAACACGAACTTGCGCACGCCCGTCGACGCGGCGCATTTCAGCACGTTGAGGAGCCCCAGCACGTTGATCGACGCGTCCTGCTCCGGGTCGTCCATCGACGGCCGGACCCCGGCCTGGGCCGCGAGGTGCATGACGACCTCCGGCCGGTGGCGTTCGAACAGCGTGCGGAGCCCTTCGGACCGGACGTCCATGTTGTAGAAGGTGAAGTCCTTCCCGTATCCGCGGGCCTCGCCGAGGTTCGCGATCCGGCCCGAGGAGAGGTCGTCCACGGCGACCACGCGGTGTCCCTCCGCCAGCAGCCGGTCGGAGAGATGCGACCCGATGAACCCCGCTCCCCCCGTCACGAGGAAATTCGTCACGGACGCGGATTCTCGTTCATGCCGCGTCCAGGCGCAGCCCCGGATCGGCGGCGACGTCGAGCGGCGTCCGCTCGCCGCGCTGCAGGCGGTACGTTCCCGCGCAGGCGATCATCGCTGCGTTGTCGGTGCACAGCTCCGTCGGGGGCACTCGCAGGTCCAATCCGGCTTCCTCGGCGGCCGCGGCCATCCGTTCCCGCAGGCGGGAGTTGGCCACCACGCCGCCGCCCAGCAGCACGCGTTCCACGCCCCGCTCGCGGGCCGCCGCCACGGTCTTCGACACCTGCACGTCGACCACGGCCTCCTGGAACGACGCGGCGAGGTCGGCGGGGTCGGGCTCGCGGCCCTCCGCCCGTTCCCGCCGGACGTGGCGGATCACGCTGGTCTTCAGCCCAGACAGCGAGAAGTCGAACCCCTGGCCCTCCATGGCCCGGGGGAACCGGACGGCTTCCGGGTTCCCCTCCTTCGCGAGCCTGTCCAGCAGCGGCCCGCCCGGGTACCCGAGCCCCAGGAACCGGGCGATCTTGTCGAAGGCCTCCCCCGCCGCGTCGTCGACAGTCTGGCCCATGACGTCGTACCGGTGAGCGTCCTTCATGTGGACCAGCATCGTGTGTCCGCCGGAGACGACGAACGCGACGTACGGCGGCTGAGGCGGCCCGGTCTCCAGGAAGTTCGCGTAGACGTGGCCCTCCAGGTGGTTCACGCCGACGAACGGGGCACCGGTGGCGAGCGCCACCGACTTCGCCGCGGCCAGGCCGACCAGCAGCGCGCCCACCAGGCCGGGTCCGACGGTCACGGCGACCCCGTCGAGGTCACCGAACCGCAGCCCGGCCTGCCCGAGCCCCTCCTCGATCAGCGGGGTGAGGATCTCGATGTGGGCCCGGCTGGCCAGCTCCGGAACCACGCCGCCGAACCGCCGGTGGACCTGGTGCTGGCTGGACACGAGGTTCGACCGGATGTGCAGGCCGTCCTCGACGACCGCGACCGCGGTCTCGTCGCACGAGGTCTCGATCCCCAGGACGTTCACGGGCGCCCCGCCGCAGTCACGCCGGATCCTGGCGCCAGCCCGGCGACGCCTGCGCCATCAGGCGCTCGAGCAGGTCCTGGTACTCGGCCAGGTGGACGTCGTCGACCCACATGATCAGCGCGTCCTCGTTGGTCTCCTGGTAGTAGTTCTTGCGCACCCCTACCGGCCGGAACCCGAACCTTCCGTACAGCCGTTGCGCGCCCCAGTTCGACACGCGGACCTCCAGCGAGACGGCCCTCGCACCCAGGTCGACGGCCGAGTTGATCAGCTCGTACAGCAGCCGCGTCCCGATCTTGCGCCGGTGGTGGTCCGGGTCGACGGCGATCGTCGTGATGTGCGCCTCGTCGCCGTAGCAGATCAGGCCCCCGTAGCCGACGACGTCGCGACCGCTGCGCGCGACCAGGTAGGCCCGGTTCGACTGCTCCGACATCTCCGCCAGGAACAGGCTGGGGCTCCAGGGTCGCGGGTACACCTGGCGCTCGATGGCCAGGATGCCCTTCAGGTGTCGCCGGCGCATCCGGCCGATCTCGAGATCAGCCGGTCCGGGCTCGGTTGTCCCAAGCGATCTCCGCATCGGACTTCCTGAGATAGAGGGGCACCACGTCGGCGACCCGGTCGAATTCCTCCCTGACGAATCGAGGGATCGACAGCTCCACCAATTCGTCGGCGTGAGGGTACCCGAGGGCGGGCGAGGCGAACTCCACGTGGGAGCCGGCCAGGGCCAGCTCGTGGCGGTACCGCACGGCCCCGTTCCCCACCAGCAGGACGTCGTCGCGCTGGGCCTCCAGCTCGGCGGCCAGGTGGTCGGGCGCGGCCACTCGGAACTCCGACGTGCGGGCGACGCCGCCCGGCATCGGGCGGTAGAAGCAGAAGAAGACCTCGTTGCGGCGGGCGTCGACCACCGAGCAGATCGAGCGGTTCGTGTAGCGCACGGCGGAGGCCAGCACGTCGAGGGAGGCCAGGCCGACGATGGGGACCTGCAGCACCTGGGCCAGCGACTTCGCCGTCTGGACGCCGACCCGCAGGCCGGTGAACAGGCCGGGCCCGATGCCGACCGCGATGCCGCCGACCGCGGCCAGGTCCGTTCCCGACCACTCGAGGACGTGCCGGACGGCCGGGATCACGATCTCGTGCCTGGAGCGACCGATGGACAGCAGCGTGGAGGCCATCGTGCCCCGCTCCGTGCCGAGGGCCACCGTGGTCTGGGGGGTCGAGGTCTCGATGCCGAGGACGATCACGCCGCGGGCCCCGAGCTCGGTCTGGCGGAGGACGCCCCCGGCGACATCCAGGGCGCAGCGGCGGCCTCCAGGTGCTCCCACCGGGAGGCCCAGTCCCCTCCACCGGCCGAGATGAGCGCGATGCGTCCCTCGTCCTCCGGCCGGGTCCACAGCTCGATCTCGAGGTGCCCCTCCGGCAGCAGCCCCTCGATGGCGTCGCCCCACTCGACGAACGCCACCCCGTCGGGGTCGAGTAGCTCCTCGAAGCCGAGGTCGATGACCTCCTGTATCCGGTCGAGCCGGTACACATCGAGGTGGTACACGGGCCACCTGCCGCGGTACTCGCGGACGAGCGTGAACGTGGGCGAGGTGACCGAGCCGTCGGCGACGCCGAGCCCCCGGGCGGCTCCCTGGACGAGCGTGGTCTTCCCCGCCCCCAGATCGCCGGTCAGCGCCACCACGTCCCCGGGGACGAGCACTCCGGCCAACGCCTCTCCCAGCGCCCGCATGTCCTCAGCCCCCGGCACGATCAGCTCGATGACCCGCGACATTCCGGGTTGACGCTACCCGCGCCGGCCCCGCCCGGCCAACTGGGCAGAGACCTGACGCGGCGACGAGAACGGGAGCCGGCACCGACGCCGGCTCCCGCTCCTGATGATGACGAGCTACTGTCCCGAAGATCCCCCCTCACTCCTCAGGTCAGCGTCCTGGAGGTAACCTCCCGTCGGCCGATGACTCAATACCCAAAAGGCCTCACCCAGACCTTTCAATCCAGACATATTGGAGATGCAGGATCAGAACAGTCCGAGTTGCTCTTCGGCCGGCTGGGGGCGTTCGTCGAGGGCCCGGCGAATCTCAGCGAAGTCGTCGCGCAACGACTGCATCTGCTTGGACGCCATGCCCCCGCCGTGGAGGATGGCCGCCGGGTGGAACGTCGGGATCACCGTCCGGCCGTCGACCACGAAACGCTGTCCCCGGACGCGGCTGATCGACACCGGTTGCGCAAGGACGAACCGCGTGGCGAAGTTCCCGAGCGTGACGATCACCGACGGCCGGATCAGCCGGAGCTGTTCCTCCAACCACGGGCGGCAGGACTCGATCTCGTCGGGCAACGGGTCGCGGTTCCCGGGAGGCCGGCATTTTATGACGTTCGCTATGTACACGTCCTCGCGGGCCATGCCCTGTTCGGCGAGCATCGTGTTCAGCAGCTGGCCGGCCGCCCCGACGAACGGAGCGCCCTGCTTGTCCTCGTGGAAACCCGGCCCCTCGCCGATGAACATCAGGTCGGCGTCGGGGCTGCCGGTTCCGTAGACGACTTGTGTCCGGCCGCTCGACAGGCGGCACTTGACACACGTCGACGCGGCGAGCGCGGCCTCCGCCAGGGTGCGGGTCTGCAATGTCTCCGGTGCGGTCATGGGGGTCCTCCCGGCGCCTGCGCGGCGGGGATGCCGGCGATCGGCGCGGCGCTCAGCACCGCGTCGCGGATCGCGCGAGCCATGACCTCCACCGCCATCTCCTCGATCTCGGACTGTGAGGCATCCGTCTCGCCGGTGGCGAGGGAGAAGACGGTGTCCCCGTCGAGCATTGTATGCGCCGGGCGGATGGCGATGTCCAGCCCGTCGTGGGCCGCCAGCGCCAGCAGGTGGGCGCGCTCCTTCGACAGCCGCGCGTTGGTCGCCACCACGCCGATCGTCGTGTTGGTGAACGGAAGCGAAGGCGGGCCGGGCTCGTCCGGCGGCTGGCCGTGACCGTTCGGCGACGGCGGCGTCACGCCTTCCTCGGCGGCCGGATCGGGACGCGCCCCCGCCAGGATCTCGCCGGCATCGTCGAGGATCTCGCCCATCGAGTTCACGGCCACGAGCGCGCCGACGACGAGCCCCCCGCGGCGCGCGGAGGCCGTCCCCAGGCCCCCCTTCACCGCGCGGTGCGGTCCATGGACCTTCGCGACCGTGGCGCCGGCTCCCGCCCCGACGTTCCCCCGGGGGACCTCGGCCGTGGCCTCCGACACCGCCGCGTAGCCGTCGTCCGCCCGGGGGCGGGCGGCGGCATCGCCGACCGCCAGGTCGAACAGCACGGCCGCGGGGACGATCGGCACGCGGGCCACTCCGGCGTCGAGCCCGATCCCGCGTTCCTCGAGGAACCGGACCACGCCCTCGGCGGCGGCCAGGCCGAACGCGCTGCCGCCGGTGAGGAGGATGGCGTGCACCTCCTGGACCAGCATCCCGGGGCGCAGCAGATCGGTCTCCCGAGTTCCGGGCGCGCCGCCCCGGACCTCGCCCGAGCCCACCGTTCCCGGCGGGCACAGCACGACCGTGCAACCGGTCAGGCCGACGTGGTCCGTCCAGTTGCCCACGAGGATGCCCGGGACGTCGGTGATGGACCCCCCGCCGCCTCCGGCCGGTTTCTCCATGCCCGCCCCGGCCGGCTCGCTCACCCGCTCGACTCTGCCGGGACGTTCACGCGGCGGGGCCCCGGGAGTCCGCGCCGGCCCCGGCGCCCGCCCGGGCGGTACCTGCGCCGAACGCCCGATCCATGAGTTGCTCGGCAATCCGGTTGAACTGCTCGTGGCGCTCGAGCATGGTCAGGTGGCCGGCGCCTTCCAGGACCACAAGCCGGGCGTCGGGCAACGCCTCCGCCAGGGCGCGCGCGCTGGCGGGCGGCGTGATCCGGTCCAGGTCGCCGACGACGACCAGAGACGGAACGCGGATGTGCTCGATCGCGTGGCGGAGGTCCAGGGCGAGGATGCCGGCCAGGGAGTCGGTCCACACCTCGACGGGAGCCTGACCGGAGATCCCGGCGATGTAGTCAACCAGCCACGGCGAGGCCTTGTGCCCGAAGTTCGTCGTCCTCGTGACCAGGTACGACAGGTCGGAGCGGCCCTCCTTCATGAATCCGCGGATGCGTTCGGCGCGGGCGTCCGGCAGGCGGTGGCCGGTCAGGCGGCCGAGCAGCCCCCCCACCAGGCCGCGGACCACCTCCGCCGCCGCGGTGTCGGCCAGGATCACGCCGGCGACGCGAGTCCCGAACTCCTCCGGGTAGGCCTCCGCGAACGCCAGGATGGCCATCCCGCCCATGCTGTGGCCGACCAGCACGACGGGCCCGTCCGGCGCCGCGGCGTCGAGCACGGCGCGGATGTCGCCCCCCATGGCCTGCAGCGTGTAGTCGCGGGAGGCCGACGTGCCACTCCGGCCGTGACCCCGATGATCGAACAGCACGCACCGGTAGCGCTTCGACCACGCGGTCCACTGGTAGTGCCAGGTGGTCATGTCCAGGCTGAACCCGTGGGCGAACACGACGGCCGGCGCCGCGGGGTCGCCGGCGGCGCGGACGTGCAGCAGCGTGCCGTCGGACGAGACCACCGGGCCGAGGTCGTCCGGGGGCAGCTGGGCCAGCTGCTCGCCACGCTCCGGGTCGACCCGGCGCCGTTCGCGACGGATCATCGCCCGGCCGGCCACCACCCCGGCCGCGGTGCCCACGGTCAGGCCGGCCGCCCACGCGGCGGCCTTCTTCCACCTGCGGCGGTCCGGGTCAGCCATCCGCTCCACGGTAGACGCGCGGGACGCGGGCGCCCACCCCGCAGGCGATCTCGTACTCGATGGTGCCCAGCAGCTCGGCGAGCTCTCCGGCCGTGATCTCCTCGTCCCCCTGGTTGCCCAGCAGCACGACCTCGTCGCCGGCTCGCACCTCGTGGTCGCCGCAGTCCACCAGGAGCTGGTCCATGGTGATGGTCCCGGCCACCCGGTGGCGGCGGCCGCCGATCAGCACGTCGGCGCGCGAGGAGAGACCCCGCCGGTACCCGTCCGCGTATCCGACCGGGACCGTGGCGACGGTTGTGTCGCGCTCCAGCCGGTAGGTCAGGCCGTAGGAGAGGGCCTCCCCCGCGGGGAGCCTCCGGACCAGCGACACGGCGGAACGCCACCGCATCGCCGGACGGAGCCCCTCCCCCAGCCCGGCACCGGGCGACAGGCCGCACAGCGCCACCCCCACCCGCACCAGGTCGAGATGCGTCTCGGGGTGCCGGATGACCGCGCCGCTGTTCGCCGCGTGCCGCCACCGGGGCCGGATGCCGTCCCGCTCGAGCGCCCGGCACACGTCGAGGAACCGGCCGAGCTGTCCGAGGGTCGTCTCGGCATCGTCCTCGGAGCGCGCGAAGTGGGTCCACAGCCCGTCGACGCGCAGGCCCGCGTCCACCGCCCGCCGGACGAAGGCCGGGACCGCTTCGGGCGGGAACAGACCGACCCGGTGCATCCCGGTGTCGGCCTTCACGTGGACGACGGGAGTGATCCCGGTCTCGTCGCCGGCCGCCACGAGAGCCCGGAAACACTCCTCTGTATAGACGGACAGCGCGACGTCCGCCCGGAGCGCGTCGGCCTCGGACCCCGGAGGGACCTCGGACAGCACCAGGATCGGCGCGGTGAATCCCGCTCGGCGGAGCTCGAGGGCCTCTTCCAGGAGCGCCACGCCGAGCCAGGTCGCGCCGGCCTCCAGCGCGGCGCCGGCAGCCTCCAGCGCGCCGTGGCCGTACCCGTTCGCCTTCACCACGGCCATGAGCTCGGCGCCCTCCGGCTTCATGAACCGCACGTTGTGGCGTATGGCGTCGAGGTCGATCTCCGCGACCGTCGGACGGAACGAGCGCTCGGTGGCGGCCGGGGTCCCGCCGCCGGCCGTCAACCCGCCTCCCGCAGTGCCAGAACCGCGGCCGGCACGTGGTCCCGCACGTCGAGCGAGGTGGCGCCCTCTCCCAGCCGGGCGCCGGCCAGGTCGCCGGCCAGACCGTGCACGTACGCGCCCGCCCAGGCCGCGTCGGCCGGCACAAGCCCGCGGGCCAGGAACGCGGCGATGACGCCGGTCAGCACGTCCCCAGTGCCGGCCGTCGCCAGGACCGGCCCGCCGGTGGCGTTCACGTGCACCCGGCCACCCGGCTCAGCCACCAGGGTGGGGTTCCCCTTCAACAGGACCGTCGTGCCGCTCTCCGAGGCCAGCGAGCGCACGCTCGCGACCCGGTCGGCGCCGACGTCTGCTCCCGCCAGCCGGGCGAACTCACCGGCGTGGGGGGTGAGGACAAGGTCGGCGGCGTCGAGCTTCGCCAGCTCGTCCACCCGGCGGGCGAACGCCGTGAGTCCGTCCGCGTCGACCACCGCCGGCACGGGGGTCGCCTCGACCAGCGCCCGGACGAACGCCAGCGTCTCGTCGGTCCTGCCCAGCCCGGGCCCGACCGCGACGGCGTCCACTACCTGGAGCCGGTCGCGAAGCGCGTCGACAGCGGCTTCGGAAACAGTTCCCTCGGGGGTCTGGGGCAGCGCCACGAACGTGGCCTCGGTCAGGCCCGCCTGCACGACCGGCACGATCCCTTCGGGGACCGCGACCTGCACCAGGCCGGCGCCCGCCCGGTACGCGGCGCCGGCCATCAGCCGGACCGCGCCGGTCATGGTCCGGGAGCCCCCGACCACCAGGACGATGCCGGACGAGCGCTTGTGGCTCTCCGGGTCGCGCCTCGGGAGCATCGCGGCCACGTCCGCCCGCTCGACCAGCAACAGGTCGCTCGCGACCAGGTCCGGCGGGAACCCGATGTCGGCGACCTCCACGATCCCGGCGTGCCCGGCCCCAGGTTGCAGCAGGTGGCCTGGCTTCAGCGATCCGAACGTGACCGTCACCGTCGCGTCGACGGCCACGCCGGCCACCGCGCCGGTCGTGCCGTCGACGCCCGAGGCGATGTCCACAGCGACCACCGGCGACGGCGCCCCGGCGAAGGCCTCGATGGCCTCGCCCACGAGGCCCTCCGGCACGCCGCGGAACCCCGTCCCCACGATGCCGTCGACGACGACCGCGCCCCGGTCGAGCTCCCGCATCAGCCCGTCGGCGCCCCGGATCGCCACCCCCGCCCTCCGAGCCCGGCGGAGGTTCGCGGCGGCCGCGTCGCGGTAGACGTCCCCGTCGGCCAGCAGCACCGCGACCGCGTGCATCCCCCACCGAGACAGGTACCGCGCGGCGACCAGGCCGTCGCCGCCGTTGTTCCCCTTGCCGCACACAACCACGGCCCGCCGCCCGTAGGCACCGCCGGCGACCTCGACCGCCGCCCGGGCCACGGCCCGCCCCGCCCGTTCCATCAGGAAGTCCACGGAAACGCCGCGTTCGGCGCTGGCCCGGTCCAGCGCGGCGCTCTCGGCCGGCGTGAGGACGGGCTTCACGGCCCCACCGCCACGCAGAACGCGACCGCCACCTGGCGCTCGTGGGAGAACGACACGAGGACCCGGTCGGCACCGATCTCCGCGGCCCGATCGGCCACCGGCCCGTGGAGCTCCATCTGCGGCGCGCCGCCCCTCCCCCGTCCGACGAGGACGTCGTGCCACCGCCAGCCGCCGGGCACGCCACCCAGGGCCTTCACGCAGGCCTCCCGCGCCGCCCATCGCGCGGCGTAGCACGTCGCCCGGACCACCGGCGACCGCTCGCAGTATGCGCGCTCCGCCTCGGTGAACACGCGCTCGGCGAACCTCGGCCGGCGCGACAGGATCGACTCGACCCGCCGGACGTCGCACACGTCCACGCCGATCCCCAGCACGTTCATCCCGGGAAGGATGGCACAGGCCCCCGGCGGGCTACTCGACCGTGACGCTCTTGGCCAGGTTCCGGGGCTGGTCGACGTCGCAGCCGCGGATCTTGGCGATGTGGTACGCGAGCAGCTGCAATGGCACGCTCACCACCACCGGCGAGAGGAGTTCGGGCGTCCGGGGGACGTACAGCACGTGGTCGGCCAGGCCGGCGATCCCCTCGTCGCCCTCCGTGGCCACCGCGATCACCGACGCGCCCCGCGCCTTCACCTCCTGGATGTTCGACAGCACCTTCGGATAGACATGGCACTCGGTCGCCACCGCGACCACCGGCACGCCGTCCTCGATCAGTGCGATGGGGCCGTGCTTCAGCTCGCCGGCCGGATACCCCTCGGCGTGGATGTAGGAGATCTCCTTCAGCTTCAGGGCCCCCTCGAGCGCGGCCGGGTACCCGGTGTGGCGCCCGATGAACAGGAAGTCGCGCGCGTCCGCATAGGTCGCGGCCAGCTCCCGCACCTGCGCGTCGAGCGCGAGCGCGCGCTCCACCTTGTCCGGGAGCGTGCGGAGCTCGGCGACGATCTCGGCGATCTCGTGGGGGAACTTCGTCCGGCGGACCTGCGCCAGGTACAGCGCCACGAGGTCCAGCGCGACCATCTGCGTGGCGAACGTCTTCGTGGCCGCGACCCCGACCTCCGGGCCGGCGTGGGTGTACAGCACGCCGTCGGCCTCGCGTGCGATCGAGGAGCCGACCGTGTTCGTGATCGCGAGGACGTGCGACTGCTGGTGGGCCGCGTGGCGGACCGCCTCCAGGGTGTCGATGGTCTCCCCGGACTGCGAGACCCCCAGCGTCAGCGTGTTCGCGTCGAGGACCGGGTCGCGGTACCGGAACTCGCTGGCGATCTCGATCTCGACCGGCAGCCGGGTCCAGTGCTCGATCGCGTACTTCGCAACCAGCCCGGCGTGGAACGCCGTGCCGCACGCGACGACGAACACCTTGTCGACGTCCCGCAGGAGGTCCTCGCTGACGTGCAGCTCGTCGAGCGAGAGGCGACCGCTGGAGTCGATGCGCCCGACCAGGGTGTCGCGCACCGCGGCGGGCTGCTCGTGGATCTCCTTCAGCATGAAGTCGTCGTAGCCGGACTTCTGGGCCCGGGCCACGTCCCAGTCGATCTCGAGCGGGGTCGGCGCGAGCTTGGTCCCGTCGAAGTCCGTGATCCGGACGCTCCCCGAGCGGAGCTCGACGACCTGCCCCTCCTCCACCGGGATCACGCTCCGGGTCCGGCTGAGCACCGCGGGGATGTCCGAGGCCAGCAGGTTCTCGGCGTCCCCCAGCCCCACGATCAGCGGGCTCGACACCTTGGCCCCTACGACGACCTCCGGGTCGTCGGAGTGCAGGACCACGATCGCATAGGCCCCCTCCAGCCGGCGGACCACCGAGCGCACGGCGTCTCCCAGATTGCCGGAGAACTCCTCCTCGAGCATGTGGGCCACGACCTCGGTGTCCGTGTCCGACGAGAACCGGTGGCCCGCCTTCTCCAGGCGCCGCTTGATCTCCGAGAAGTTCTCGATGATCCCGTTGTGGATGACCGCGACCTTGCCGGTGCAGTCCGTGTGGGGGTGCGCGTTGCGGTCGGAGGGCACGCCGTGCGTCGCCCAGCGCGTGTGGCCCATCCCGACGGTCCCCGGGGGGGCCGGTTCGTCGTCCAGTGCGCGCTCGAGCTCACCGAGCTTGCCCTCGCGCTTGCGGACGGTGAGCGACCCGTCCACGACGGCGATCCCGGCGGAGTCGTACCCGCGATATTCCAAACGGCGAAGCCCTTCCAGGATGATCGGAAGGGCCTCGTCGGAACCGACATACCCGACGATCCCGCACATGGCCGCAGGATCGTACCAGTGGGCCGGTGGTGGCCCGATCAGGCGAGCGTCGTGTGCCGAACCTGCGTTCGCGCCCTCGTGCCCGAACGCGGTCAGCCCAGGGTGGCGCGCACCACGGCGACGATGGAATCGGCGTGGGCGCGCGCCTCCTCCTCGGTCCCGGCTTCGACCATGACCCGCACCAGGGGCTCGGTGCCGGAGGAGCGAACGAGGATGCGGCCCCCGTCGCCGAGCCGCGATTCTGCCGCGCGGACCGCTTCCCAGACCTCGTCGGCGGCGTCGAGCGCCCCGCGGTCCCGGACGGTGACGCTCTCGAGGACCTGGGGATAGCGCCGCATGCGGGCGGCGAGATCGGCGACCGTGAGGCCGGACTTGGCCGCGAGGGAGAGGAACACGATGGCGGTGAGCACGCCGTCACCGGTCGTCGCGTGCTCGGTGAAGATCAGGTGGCCGGACTGCTCGCCGCCGACCACGGCGCCGGAGCGGAGCATCTCCTCGAGGACGTAGCGGTCGCCCACGCTCGTCGTGAGTACCTCGATGCCGGCTTCCTCCATGGACCGGCGGAATCCGAGGTTGGCCATGACGGTGGTCACTACCTTGTTGCCGGCCAGCCGGCCCGCATCGCGGAGCTCGAGCGCGCACGCCGCCAGGACCTGGTCGCCGTCGACCACGTTCCCGCCGGCGTCGGCGAACAGCGCCCGGTCGGCGTCCCCGTCGTGGGCCACGCCGGCGTCGGCCCCGAGGCGGACCACCTCCGCGGCCACCACCTCGGGATGCATGGCGCCCACGCCCACGTTGATGTTCCGGCCGTCGGGTTGGTCGGCCACGACCGACACCTCCGCCCCGAGACACCGTAGCGCCTCCGGGGCGACCCCCGATGCGGAGCCGTTCGCACAGTCGACTACGACGCGCATGCCAGAGAGCGGCGCCTCGGCGGCGCCGACCAGGTGGTAGACGTACCGCTCCCGCGCCTCGGGTACCGGGCGGATCCGCCCCACGCCCACGCCCTCCGCGCGGACGGGTTCCTCCTTCAGCACGACCTCCATCTCGTCCTCGAGGTGGTCCGGCAGCTTGAAGCCCTCCCGCGAGAAGAACTTGATACCGTTGTCCTCCGGCGGGTTGTGGGAGGCGGAGATCATCGCGCCGGCGGTCGCGCCGAGCGCCGTCGCGAGAAATGCCACCGCGGGAGTGGTCTGGACCCCCGCCGCCAGGACGTCGCCCCCTGCCGAGCAGATTCCCGCGGCGAGGGCGGCCTCCAGGAAGTCGCCCGAGGCTCGGGTGTCCCGCCCGACCACCACGACGGGATGGTCGTCGCCGTGCCGCCCGAGCACCCGCACGGCGGCGGCGCCCAGCGAGTAGGCCAGCTCGCCGGTCAGCTCACGGCCGGCGACGCCGCGCACGCCATCGGTACCGAAGAGGCGTCCCATGGGCGGTCAGCCTACCGCGGGCGCCGGGCGCGGCTCGCCGCCTGAGAGCCGGGTCACGAGGCCCCGCGCCCGTCACAATGGAGGAATGCACGACGGGACGCAGGGGCAGCCGCCGATCTCCGGGGAGTTCGTGCTGGTGTACAGCACCCGCTCCATCACCGACGGCTACCTGGCACGAGGCAGGCTGGAGGCCGACGGCATCCCGGTGATGGTCAAGGGCGAGGGCGAGGGGCCCTATCGCATGGGCCCCGTCCACCTGCTGGTTCCGACCGAGCTCGAGGTCCAGGCCCTGATGGTCATCGAGGAGATCCGTTCCGGCCGCATGCGCCTGTTCGACGGCCAGGACGTCACCGGCGAGACGGACTGGAGCGAGTCGGAGCCGAAACCGTTTCCCGACGCGGAACGGTAGGGCGGCCGCCGGGCGGACCTGCGTTACCGCTTGGAGTACTGCGGCGCCTTCCGGGCCTTCTTCAGCCCGTACTTCCGGCGCTCCTTCTCCCGGGCGTCGCGGGTGAGGAGCCCTTCGGCCTTCATGGCGCCGCGCAGGCTGGGGTCCATCTCGATCAGCGCCCGGGAGATGCCGTGGCGCAGCGCGCCGGCCTGCCCGCTGATCCCGCCGCCGTCGATGCGGGCGATGACGTCGAGCTCGCGCTCCTTGCCCGCCAGGCGCAGGGGCGCGGCCACGATCATCCGGTGGGCCCTGGTGGGGAAGTACTCCTCCAGCGTGCGCCCGTTGAGCTCGAACCGGCCGGAGCCGGGGACGACGCGGACGCGCGCCACGGCCTCCTTGCGGCGGCCTGTCCCGATCGAGGTGGTGGTTGCCTCGGCCATCTACTCGCTCTCCTGCTTCCCCCGCGACCCGCGGGTCGTCTTCGTGCCCTCCGAGGCGGTCGCGGAGGACTTCGTCGAGGTGGTCTTCTTCGCCGAGCCCCTCGACGTCCTGCTCGACTTCGCCGTGGACTTCGTCGCCGACTTGGCCGGGGACTTGGCCGCCGACTTCGCGGTCGACTTGGCGGGCGACGTGCGGGTCCGGGTGGCCCCGGTTCGGCCGGGGATCGCCTTCTTCCCGGCCGGGCGCGAGGAGCCGCCGCGCCCTTTCGGCCCCGCCGTCGCGGCGGCGGGCTCGCGCTTCGGGGCGGCCTTGGGCTCCATTGGCTCGGGGAGCCCGGTCCAGGGAGGAATCGAACCGAGCGCCAGCGGCTGCGGCTTCTGCGCAGCGTGCGGGTGCTCGGGCCCGGGGTACACCATGAGCTTCCGGGCCATGGCCCGGCCCAAGCGGTTCTTCGGGAGCATGCCCCTGACGGCCTTCTCCACGACGAACGCGGGACGCTGTGCCATCAGGCGGTCGTAGCCCACGGCCGACAGGCCTCCCGGGTACCCGGAGTGCCGGTAGGCCACCTTCGACTCCTCCTTGGCGCCGGTGAGCCGGACACCCTTCGCGTTGATCACGATGACGTGGTCGCCGGTGTCGGCGTGGGGGGCGAAGATCGGCTTGTGCTTGCCGCGGAGGATGGCGGCGACCTCGGTGGCCAGGCGGCCGAGCACGGCGCCGTCGGCGTCGACGACGTACCAGTGGCGCTCGATGTCGCGAGGGCGTGGGCTGAAGGTCTTCATACGAAAAGAAAGCGGCCGCAGTGGCCGACACACAATGCTACCTGCGGGCACGCGATGGCGTCAAAGCTCGCTCACGGCCTCCGGCTGGCGGGCGGGAGGCCGGGAATCCTCGGGCCCCGAGGTCGCGGCGAGCTCGGGCCGAACCTGCGCCGAGGACCGCGCCCACCTGCCGACGGGCGGTGGGAGCGTCATCGTCGAGCTTGATCCCGAGGAGGTTCAGCGCGAACGGGACGACGAACCACACGATTCCGATCGCGGTCATCACCCAGAACAGCTCAATGGTGCCGACGGTCAGCAGCTTCAGGCCGGAGGCCAGGAGCACGAAGACCAGAGCCTTGCGGATGAGGATGTCCGGGGCTCGCGCGGAGACCCGCGCACCCACGTACACACCCGGGACGCTGCCCAGCAGCATCGAGAAGGTCAGGCCGAGCGCGAAGTCGCCGAACAGGATGTGCCCCAGCGCGGCCGCACCCACCAGCGGGACCGCCTGCACCAGGTCCGTCCCCACCAGCGAGGACGCCGTCAGGCTCGGATAGAGGATCAGGAGCATGACGATGATCAGGGAACCGGAGCCCACCGAGGTCATGCCGACGACCAGGCCTCCGACCGCCCCGATGATCACGGTGGGAAGGGGCCGGATCTCGAGCCGTGCGAGGCGGCCGGTCGCGCCGTTGCCCAGCCCGTTGGCCTCCCGCCGGCGGTGGACGAACCCCTTGGCCAGCATCGAGGATGATCTTCAGGGTCGTCTGGAGGGTCTCGCTGTTGCCGAGCATGCGCAGGATCAGCACACCAGCGAACGCGCACGGGACCGAGCCCACCATCAGCCACTTGACCAGCGAGGTGTTCACGTTGCCCCGGCGGGCGTGCACGGCGCCGCCGACGGGCTTCATGATCAGGGCGGCCACGAGGTCGCTCGAGACCGCGGTGAGCGGCTGGACCCGAAAGATGATGACGAGGATCGGGGTCATCAGCGCCCCGCCCCCCATCCCCGTCAGGCCCACGACGAACCCGACGATGAGCCCCGCGAGCGCGACGTAGAGGTCGACGTGCATGCGCTGGTATGCCCTTTCGGTCACGAAAAAAGGCCGCGACGAAACGAACGTCGCGGCCTCCAGTTGTCTGGTCAGCCAGGTCCTCAGGAGGCTACATGCCCGATCCCGGGGCGTCAACAACATCGGCACAGAGAAGGGGGCGGGCGCCCCTGAGGTCGACAACGCCCTCGCGCCCTCGGAAAAGGACGCGCTGTCCGCTTCTTCACTCCGGCTATCCCGTCGGGCGGTTCCCCCAGCGATCCAGATGCGTGACCTGCTCGACGGCCCTGCGGGTGGTCGGGCCATACCGGCCGCGTGGCCACCCCACAGGGATCACCGCACATGGTTGGACGTGGATCGGCAGGCCGAGGGCCATCTGGGCCACCGTCTTCGACCACAGCGGCAGGGTGGTCAGTCCCGCGCCGAGCCCCTCGGCCCGGCAGGCCAGCAGGAAGTTCTGGATCGCAGGGTAGATCGAGCCGTAATGAGACGTGGCCAGCACCGGGAACACCTTCGGGACCCAGGTCCGCAGACACGGAACGACGATCACGGGAGCCTCCGCGAAGTGGTCGGCCTGCCACTGCACCGCGTTGATGTTCCGCAGGGCCTTGGGGTCGTTCCGGCTCGCCAGCCGCCCCAGCCCTCCGTAGACGGCCCAGGACATGCGGTTGAGCCGGGCCAGCCGGGCCTTGACCACCGGGTCCCGGACGACCAGCCACTCCCAGTGCTGCGAGTTGCTCCCGGTGGGGGCGCGGAGCGCAAGGTCGATACACCGCAGGAGGATGTCGTCGTCGACGGGATCCGGCAGCAGCCGGCGGATCGAGCGCTGCGTCCGCATGGCCTCCTCGAGCGGCATCCGAAGGCCCTCGGACCGCTGGCCGCCCGGCGCGCCGGCGTCCGCCTTCCGGGCGCCGACCCCCCGTGGCCGCACTCTCGCTGCGTTGGCCATGGCTACTCCTCCAGGTGTCGTCGGATGGGGCGACAGTAGATCGCCCGCTCCAGCGTCAGGCCGTGCGGCGGCGCAACCGGCCCTGCCGCGGAGCGATCGCGAGCTTCGAGGATCGTTCCCATGCTGACCGGATCCAACCGGCCCTCCCCGACCGCGATCAGCGTCCCAGCCAGGCTCCGCACCATCTGATGCAGGAACCCCCCGGCCCGTGCCCTGACCTCCAACCGGTCGCCCCGCCGACTCACCGCGAGCCTCTCGAGCCGGCGCACGGTCGACGCATTCCCTTGCGGCGCACGGCAGAACGAAGCGAAGTCATGCTCCCCCACCAGATCACGCGCCGCCCGCCGCATCGCCCCCACCG